>Ga0316191_10003431_pt1 | contig 11716 bp, 12 predicted proteins | sample Eddworburr2cm_MG_FD_204928 | JGI IMG/M metagenome (GOLD analysis project Ga0316191, IMG submission 204928) | Coastal sediment microbial communities from Maine, United States - Eddy worm burrow 2 cm | ecosystem: Environmental > Aquatic > Marine > Coastal > Sediment | place: USA: Maine... | reverse complement strand
CCTGACCGGTCAACAGCACAAGCTGCAGCAGCAGGATTCCCGCTAGTAAAAAAATTCGGCCGTGTGTCATAACATGTATCTACACAGTGGCAGTTGTCCGGGCAACCGACCGCTGTCGTTGTTTTCTGACATTGATGCAGATTAAGTCCTTTACAGGAAAATTTGGGCCGCTCGGCATGGTCATGCAGAAGCGCAGGGGCAGATTAAAAATCAACAGGGGCGTGCCTGTTGAGCGGACAGGTGCATGGCCGGTCAATCGAGTCCGGGCCTCTGGTTGGGCTTGTGTTGTCTAGGCGACCTTGTTGCTGAGTTCCCGGACCAGTGGATAGAGTTTCTCGGTTTCATCCTGGATCCGCTTGAGTATCAGTTCAAACATATCCTCTGACTCCTTCAGGAACTGGTCGTATTTTGCAATTGCGAGTGTGTCGGCCTTTTTCTTCGGGCACCATGTTTTTATGTAGGTCGCTATAATTTTTTTGATCTCCTGGGAACCGGACATGAAATTTTTTGCCAGTTGCTGGATTTCATGGTCTTCGTGCGTCAGCAGCTTGCTGTAGAGATTCTTGTCAACGGTATCAATATGGTGTTTGACTTTTTCTGTATAGCGGTAGAACAGGTCACAGCAGGTCCCGGTGTCGCACATGGAACGCTCCTTAAACAGGTACAGCAGTACGTTGGAGAGTTCCGTGATGTCGTGGTTTTCTGAATGCAATTCGTCGTAGGTAACCATTTTATAATCCTTTCTGTTGGTTCCGGCTAGGAAGGTTCATGATGATCTGTATATCTATCTGTATTATATGGATAATATCAGTCCCCGCTGTTTCCGGTCTGCGCGCGACAGCTCACAAGCGGATACAGTGTTCGCTATTATCGACACAGTCAATAGTACACGACCATGAGCTGGATCAAATACTCCCCGGATAGGGGCAGGTGCTTTTGCCGGACCGGGTGTTTCCACAAAGACTGACCGTGAGGAGCCGCAGGCGTATCGCCGGCGCCTGAAAATTTTGATAATTTAGACTATTGTCGTGGGCGTGGCGAAACAGAAAGCCGGAAATTTAAATAATGTATGAGGATAGTCCCATGAAGAAATATCTTGTTGTGTTGTTAGTGTCTTTTGTGACCGCCCTGTCCGGTTGCGCATCTGACCTGTCCGGTGACACCTATAGCCGCTCCGAAGCGCGCCGGGCTCAGCAGGTCGAATACGGTGAAATTATCACCTTGCGGCCGGTACAGATTGAGGGTACGAAATCGCCTGTAGGTGCTGGCGCCGGCGCGGTGGTGGGCGGTATTGGCGGCAGCACGCTGGGTGGCGGCAAGGGCAGTTCCATTATGGCGGTGATTGGTGCCGTTGCAGGTGGCATGGCGGGTGCGGCAGTTGAAGAGGGTGTTACCCGCAGTCGGGGTGTGGAGATTACCGTCAAGCTGGATAGCGGCCGGACTGTTGCGATTGTGCAGGGCTTGTCTCCGCATGAAAAATTTGTCGTCGGTGACCAGGTCCGCGTCCTGACCAGTCATGGCACCAGCCGTGTGGCACAATGATTGTGTAGCGCAAATTCCGGCGCAGATTGGATTGCTGCGCAGCTTGTGAGTCTTTGTCGATACGGGCAGCGGTAACCGGCCATGGCTGCGCTTTTTTTATACTCATTGATTAGTGTTGCGCTGATAATGTTTGTCGGTCGCAACCTTTCTCGCACAGCACGGCTTCAACTGATGCTGCTGGCGCTGGTGGTGCTGAATGCACCAAGCTTGCTGACGTTGTTTTTCAGCAAATAAGCCGATGCAACTTTCCGGAAGTTGGTCATGACGCTACACCGGTAGTGATCAGTATTGCCTGGTATATGAGTGACTCAAGCGGCGTTGCATGGATGTCCTGTATCTGCTGTATATAGAACATGAAGGTTTACCGGCAGGCGTAAACCGGGCCAGGGCCGGCGCGTTTTTTACGGGCGGGCGTTTTCAGCCGCTGCTACTGATTGCAGCAATTGTTCGCGGTGTGCCCTGAATGCCCGGGGTTGCAGGTATTGCAGCACGTCCTTGCCTGCTGCATCGAGAATTACCTCCAGCCCCTTGTCAGGGTAGAGCAAGTGCCTTTGCTGTGTGGTGACTTGCACAATCTCTGCGGGTGTGCCGAAACGTGATTGCGCTATCTCCTCATCAAGGTTAATGCTGGGCAGGAAGTTGATCACGCTGACCGGTGCCTGGTAAGCAACCGGCAGGTCGTCCGGGTGCAGGCGGTAACGGCGCATGCCACCTTCCTGAAAAGCCCGTTGGCGCAGCGAGGCCAGTTGCTGCGGTGCAACATCCAGTACCAGTAACAGCTTGCCGGTAATGGGGCCTGCCGAGTAGTGGCTGTAATAGGCTTCCAGCGCGCCGCTTTCCTGCGGTGCAGCAATAATTGCCAGTTTCAGGTCGTCGCCATGCTGCTCGATGATTTCTCCCAGTGTGGTCTGTCCGAGCGTAATGCCAAATACCTGTGTACTGCCATCCGGCTGGATGTCGATCTGCCAGGGCAGTCCGGTCACCGCTGTGTTGTTGTCAGACGGTTTGTTTTGCAGCAACACCAGGCTGGATGCCGCAACAACAACGATCAGTAGTGCAATAAGGTATTTCATCTGTAATGTCCGCTAGCTGTTATTCGCCGGGTAGAAAGAAATCCCGGGCACTGCTGCCTGTTAATGGTCTGGCCATTGTGTCTGCACATACAGTGCCTCGACTTTTTGTCGTGCCCAGGGTGTCTTTCTCAGAAACTTGAGGCTGGAGCTGATGCTCGGTTCATTGCTGAAGCATTTTAGTTTGATACGACGTCCCAGTTCCTCCCAGCCATATTTTTCCACCAGCCGCTTGAGCAGTCGTTCCAGTGTCACACCATGCAGCGGGTCGCGGGCGCCGGTTTCAGTCATGGTTGCTGCTGTCCGGCGCTGTTTTTGTCTCGGCCTTTTTTACCCGGATCTTGCTGCCGTCGATTTCCTTGCCGTTGAGTGTCTTCATCGCCGCCTTGGCTTCACCCTGTCTGGGCATTTCGACAAAGCCAAAACCCTTGGAAACCCGGGTGTTTTTGTCAATCACCAGCTTGCAGGACTGTACCGTACCATGGGTTTCAAACAGGGCGCGTATTTCTGCTTCGCTGGTGGTGCGGGCTAGGTTACGTATCAGTAATTTCATGAGTTATCAGGCTGGTTTAAGAGACAACCACTATACAGAAAACCAGCTGCCGGCCCTTGTCATGATTGGCGCTAACAGTCGGAAAAATCAGCAGTCAGGCAGCATTGATGCTGGCGATCAAAATTTACCAGATAATTTAAAGGGCTAAGCGGGCATAAAAAATCGTTCTAATTTTGAGCTGACCCGACTATGCTGCTGATCCCGGAGTGTCCTGACAGGACATCAGCCTTACAATTTCAGATAAATACCAGGGAGCGAGAATCATGGAAGCAGTAGTGGATGGCAAGACGATCCAGTTGAGCGAGGCCGGCTGGCTGGAAAACCTGGACGAGTGGAGCGAGGCGCTGGCCGCCGAGGTCGCGAAGAAGGAAAACATTGACGAACTTACCCAGGAACACTGGGACATCATCAATCTGGCGCGCCAATACTTTGCTGACAACGGTACCGTGTGTGAGCCGCGTGCTTTTTCCAAGCTGATGAAAAAGCAGTACGGCAAGGACCGCAGTGACCAGAAGTATATTTATTCATTATTCCCGACCGGCCTGATCAAGTGCGCCAACAAGATTGCCGGCCTGCCGCGTCCGAAGGGTTGTAGCTAGAAATCCTTATGCAATATCCCGTTAAAGGGAACAACAACCATGCTGGGGTATCACAGCGGATAGTCGTTCCCTTTTTTGTTTCTGTGCCTGTTGGGTGGCGGCTGGCAACTGCCTGAAAAGTCGGCGCCGGGCTTCCCGGTCAGGGCGATATTAACTGCATTAGCAGAATCATGTCCTGCAGGTTGATAACACCGTCAGGACTGCCGACCGGGTAAAGATCGCCATGCGCGAGCTGAGTTATGCCGGCAGTGCGCAGGCCGAGCGTCAGTTGTGTCGCAATCAGCAGGTCTGCCGAGTTGATATTGCCATCCGGCGCATTCCAGGGAGCGAGGTCGCCGTCACCAGTGTTGGCGGTCAGCGGGATCGGGTCGCTGCTGTCTGACAGTCCGTCCCCGTCCGTGTCCGGGATGTTCGGGTTCAGGTCCTGGCCGGGTGTGTATTGCGTGCTGTCGCCGTCGTAGCCGACTTCAAACCCGTCCGTGAGCCCGTCGCCGTCACTATCTGCCAGCAGGGCATTGCTGCCGATGACGGATTCCAGCAGGTCCGACAGGCCATCGTTGTCATCATCGTCATCACAGGCATTGCCCATACCGTCACTGTCACTGTCGGTTGGATCCGGGCTTGCCGTGCCCGGGCAGTTGTCATCACTATCCAGAAAGCTATCTTCATCGCGATTGATACCCATGCGTATATCGCTGCCTGGAGGCACCGAGGTGTAGGTCAGCTCCTGTCCCGGTATTGTCGCCAGGTTGCGTAACTGAGTATCAGTCAGCGGGGTTTCGGCTGACTTGTCACTGCTAAAGGTGCCGCCCGTATTATGGTGCCAGCCGCGACTCTCACTGCCAATACTGCCCTTGACAATCAGCCCGGCATTGCCCGCGACTGCCTGGTTGATGAGTAGCTGGATGCGCGGGCTGGCTATGCTGCTGTTGGTGTCTGTGAGCGTGACCTGCTGCCCGACTACCGGCTTGAGGTTGCTGTCAAAGGCAAACATGAACTGCTCCATCTCACGTCGCTGCGGTTCGCCGGAAAACTGGAAGGCCTGTGCATTAAAAAAGCGCAGCAAGGTATCCGCGCTGCCATCATGCAGGAAACCGAAGCCGCGTATCTGGTCGCCCTTGTGACCATTGTCGCCGGGATTGAAGAATTGCAGCGATGGCATGCCAAACATGCCCGCCTTCGAGTACATGTTGCGCAGCTGCGGGACCTTGAAGTGCTGTGATTCGAATTCAAAGGTGGCTTGTCCATCTGTGCCAAAAAACCCCTGCGCCGGATTGTTGGTATGGCAGCCATTGCAGTTGGTTATGCCGTCGGAGACTGGACCCGAGTAGAACTGTTCGCCAGCCGCTTGCATCGTCGTTAATGAGTCATCCAGCTTGCGAACCGGGTTCGGTGGCGGTACGACCTCGAGAACAAAGTCTGCAAATGCCTGCATTTCGGGATCTGTGCCGGCGCCGGCACGGCCCAGCAGGCCTTCAAAGGCGACGCCGAATTTCTTGAACGCGAGCACTTCATTGTAGGCACCGCTGTCGGGCCGGGCATTGGCCTCGTCATTGCCGCCGGTGCGATCACCGCGCCAGTGCATGGAGCCGTGCCCGGCCATACCCCTGAGTGTCTGGGTAGTCATGGGGCCTTTCATGGCATGAAAGTCGAAGTAGACTTGGGGCGGGTTGTTAACTGAAAATATCGTCTCCAGAGGATTGTTGAGAATGGATCCGGTCGGGTCACCAAGGTCCCAGGCAAGACTGTCGAGATCACCATCAACATGACAGCTGGCACAGGCAGCTTCGCCATTACTTGACGTCATCCTGGCGTCATACATGAAACGCCGACCGGTAATAACGGCGGCCGGTTCGGGGTTGGCGAGTTGCAGGTGATCGGTTTCCTGCTGCAGTGCCGTATTGATTATCGAGATACCATTGTCAAAGCGGGTTGTGACATACAAACGGTCCCTGTTTTCATCCAGCAATAGTCCGGCCGGTCCGCCACCGCTGATGTGAATATGATCCGCACTATCCGGAACAAAGCTGTCGTTCTCCAGTTCGGCGACATCAAAAATGCCTACCTCGTCGGAACCCTTGGCGGCGATGTAGAGGGTGTTGCCGTCGTTTGAGATGACCAGCTGGCGCGGCAGTGCCAGGCTCCTTTCAGCGGTTCCCGCCGGAGCCGGTGATATGGCATAGTTAATGTGTTTGTTTAGGTGCCGTGGTGTGACACTGCCGCTGCCGGGGTTGATGACAGAAATTCGCGTTTCATGCTGGTGACCGATCACCGAGCTGATCGTGCTGCCCGCACTGCGCGTGCCTTCAAAACGCACCTCATTGATGGCCTCGGTATTGGCGACAAACAGCTTTCCAGTGGTCGGGCTGACCGCCATATTATAGAGGATGGTGCCAACCCCGCTGTAGGCGTTTGTCTGCTGCGGTGGTTCTGTATTGGCGTTGATGGCAAAGACGTCGGTATCCGGCAGGTTAAAACGCACCAGTCCGCCCCAGTTGCGGCCCAGTTCATCTTTCCAGTTGCTACCGTCGTATTTGACGATGAGCCCGGCTTCCGGTGCGGGTTGGTTGTTGATGTCGACGTTCGGTGCCGGCAGACCGCCCGGAGCGGTAGCGCCGCCAACGCTGCATGAGCTGGCGGTTGCCCCGCCATCACAAACTGCATCGGAATGGATAGTGGTGGTGCGGTTGCCGGAATGAAAGATGCCGGCGTACACGGTAGCACCGTCGGGTGAAACCGCCAGCGGACGGGGCGTATCACCGAACAGTTTTACGATGGTCAGGTAGTCGCCGCCCAGCGAGCTGCCGAGATTGTCGGCCTCGAAGACCCAGACATCCGCACGGCCAATGCCTTCGGTAATCAGTTCGCCGGGGTTGTTCGGGTCAATGTAGGGCGAGTTTTGTCCACGATGTGCGGTGGTGATAAAGGCGCGGTCGCCGTCGCTGCCGGCGAAGACAATGTCGCGCGGTTCATCACCGACCAGCAGGGTGCGCACGACGCGCGGCGGTGTAGTGCTGACATCGACGATGCTGACGGAGTCGGACAGGTGATTAACAACCCATACTTCATTGTTGTTGCGGGCGGCGACGGCAACCGGTTCCATGCCGACCGGTACGGATGCTTCCAGCGACAGACCTGCCGCGGTAATGGTGAAAATTTCAAGCCGGTTGTCCGGTGTGTTGACGGCAAACAGCTGGCTGTTATCAGGCGACATAGCCAGCGGTCTGACATGGCCGCTCTCAAAGGTGGTGAAGGATGCTGCAATGGTGAGGGGCCATGAGAGAATCAGGAACAGTGTAATACGGTATCCTTGAAAACAAGCTTGACTCATGAAGTGTCCCGGTAACTTGTTATTTTTTCAGTCATCCTGACTGTGTGTATAGAATTTAGTATAGATGGCGGTATAGTGAATAACCAAACGCTAATATTACGGGGTGGCGCCCGGTTTATTTGTGAAGGGCTTTCATTTTTCTGATGTCTCTTCTCTCTGTTAAGGTTTCTTCATGTCACAACCTTCAATTGATTCCGGAAAAAATGTCCTTGATGTGCGGGTGGAGACACCTGCGGGTGATTACGAACTGATCGATTTTGGTGGCGGCCGCAAACTGGAACGCTGGGGCGATATTCTTGTAGAGTGTCCTGATCGCCTGGCGACCGGCAAGCCTGCCAGTGAGCAATGGTCGGCAGACTGGGTGTATGTGCAGGAACTGGGTAGCGGCGGTCACTGGCAACCGACGCGCAGCGGCTTGCCGCGTGAATGGCAGGTCACGGTCAACGGGCAGCAGCTGGTCTGTCGTCTGGATGAGCAGGGACGTGTCGGTTTCCGCGGGCGCGAGTTGTCCTGTGCCGACTGGATCTGTCAACGCATCGAGGGCTGTTATGACCTTGATGACATCCGGGTACTGCATCTGTTTGCCGGTGGTGGCTACGTAACTGCACGGGCACTGCAGGCCGGGGCGTCAGTCATTCATGTTGATGCCAGCGAAGACATGTTGCAATTGTGTCGTCAGCAGGCCGGTAGGCAACATGTGGAGTATGTCCATGATGATGTTGTCGATTATGTCGAGGACCTGCTGCGTCGGCAGCTGCGCTTTGATGTCATTATTCTGCCAATCCCGCCTGTAGGTCACGGTCCGAAGGGACAAATGTGGGACCGCGAAGTGGATATGGCGAAGCTGGTCCGCTATTTACCAAGACTGGTTTCGGATAATTGCCTCGGCGTGTGGTTGTCAACTGACGGCGGCGCAAACGCATGGAATGCAGAGAGCCTTGGGCAGTTGCTGGCCGAGGTGTTGCCAGGCTGTACCATCGAGCCTTTACATACGGGGGTCACTGCACGTGACGGGCGCGTGTTGTCTGCCGGCGTGGCAGCGCGCTGGTATGACGAAACCGAATTCCTGCAGACGGGTGGTCAGCCGCTGACGGCAGTGCAGCTGGAAGACCGTCTTGATATTCACATGATCTCAATGGGTGCGGCCGAGGAGCCGGCACGTGCGCTGGCAGAATTTTCACGGGAACAGCAGGATTTTGTATTGCACTGGGCAAGTATCGTGACGCGCACCAGTTCCGGGATGGCGCTCAATTTTGTCTCGCATGTGTGTCCCGCATTGCGTTTGATGGATGCCGATGGCGTTGAAGCGTGGCTGCTGGCCTGTATGGATATCTACGATACCAGGGGGCTGCACCCGGCAGTGGTGGCCTTCAGGGATGCCGAGGGTTTTGCGCGCGACTACAAGGCACGTTCCACCGGTGTGAGCTTTGAAGATGTTGTCAATGTGCTGGAAGTTTTTGTGCATGGCCTGAATGGTCGTCGCCTGAAGCTTGAATGTGGTGATCACTGTTACACCGATACCGAAACACTGTTTCTGCCTGCCTGTGTGAGTCGTTACCCCGACCGGGAAGATAATTTTCAGTTATACAAGGCCATGGTGGTACATCTGTGGGCGCAGACCTGGTTTGGCAGCTGGCGCATGGAACTGCACGAGTTGCTGGGTCGCTATGCCGATCCGGATGCAGCGCTGGCATGTTTCCATGCACTGGAAACCTTGCGGCTGGATGCCTGCATCCGTGACACCTTGCCAGGCGTTTATCGACAGCTGCTGCGCTTCAGGGCGGACAGTCCCGTTGAGTTGAACAAGGACTGGCAGGCAGCAGCTGAACGGCTTTCACAGCCGGGCGCAAAGGTTGAGGACACACTGCTATGGCTGCAGCGTCTTGCTGCTGGCAACCTGCCTGAAAGTGTTATCTACCAGGGTGTGATGCGACCGGAGGCGGTCGAAAAGGTGAGGGCCGCGCGTCTGCAGGCCGACAAGCAGGCATTTCGTATGCACATGCTGCGTATGCAGGACGGACTCGGGGAAGAAGCCGATGAGCAGGACGAGGAGGCGCGCGAGGTCAATGAGGAGGGCGAGGTACGGCTGCCTTTAGAACTGCGCATAGTCGAAGCGGATGATGAAGCAAACGGTGTGATGTTCGAGATGCAGCTGGATGGCAGGCCGATAGAACCGCCGGATGATGTGAAAGGTACCATGGCGTCGATCTTTCAGGACCTGGGTGAGATTCCGGAAGAATATTTGTATGCCGCCGGTGACGGTGTGTATCACGCCGAGGCCGTCGAGGAACGCAATGTCGAGGATGTATGGAAGGGTACCTACCATGAAGAAGGTGCTTTTCTTTACAACGAGTGGGATTACGAGCGCCAGAATTACCGCAAGAACTGGACCGTGTTGCGAGAGCTGGATGTAGCTCCGGTGGAGGATAATTTTGTCGGCGACACCCTCATCAAGTACCGCGGTTTGAGCGCCAGCTTGCGGCGTACCTTTGAAGCCCTGCGCGGCGAAGACAAGATGCTCAAGAAACAACCCTATGGCGAGAATGTTGATATCGATGCACTGGTCGAGGCTTGTGCTGACACTAGCATGGGACTGGAAATGCCCGACCGCCTGTTTACCAAGAAACACAAGCTGGAACGCGATATCGCGGTGATGTTCATGGTGGATATGAGTGGTTCCACCAAGGGCTGGATCAATGATGCCGAGCGAGAATCACTGGTGCTGTTGTGCGAGTCACTGGAAACGCTTGGTGACCGTTATGCCATCTACGGTTTTTCCGGCATGACCCGCAAGCGTTGCGAGGTCTATCGGGTGAAACGTTTTGATGAGCCCTATGATGTAACAGTGCGTGGTCGTATCAGCGCTATCAGGCCGAAAGACTACACCCGTATGGGTGTCACCATCCGTCATCTGTGCCATTTGTTGAAGCAGGTGGAGGCGCGCACCAAATTGCTGATTACGTTATCAGACGGCAAGCCCGATGACTACGATACCTACCGGGGAGCCTATGGAATCGAGGATACCCGCCAGGCGCTGATCGAGGCCCGGCGCGACGGTATCCATTCGTTTTGCATAACGATTGATACCGAGGCGAAGGATTACCTGCCACACATGTACGGTGCGGTGAACTACACGGTGATTGATGAGGTGCGCAAGCTGCCGTTGAAGGTGTCGGATATTTACCGGCGCCTGACGACCTGAAAATCTTATTGCCTTTACATCACGGTTGTTGTTTTCACACCCGGCGGACTTCATTGTGGTTTGCACCACGGAGTTCATTGCGCCTGCAGGGCGTGATGGCGGTGGTGCAACTCGTGATGTTTATTGCGGTCAGATGAAACGACAGTGAATTTTTCAACAGGGAGCCTGATTATGTCTTTTGAAATTGAAGTTGAAAACATCAAGTGCGGTGGCTGTGCCGCCAGTATCGTAAAAGGTTTACAGGCTCTGGAAGGTGTTACGTCGGCAAGTGTCGATGTTGAGCGTGGTTGTGTAGCGGTTGAGGGCGATGTTGCACTGCGCCCGCTGGCTGCTGCACGCCTGCAGCAACTGGGTTACCCGGAGGTCGGTAGTGTTGAAGGTCTGGCTTCTGCGAAGGCCAGGGCAAAGTCTTTTGTCAGTTGTGCGGTCGGTAAATTCAGTGATTCATCTTCGGATTGAGGGGCTGTAGACGGCTTGCGTTGCGGCGAGAAAGTCACAAGTAACTGTAATTAAACACATATAATGTGTTTGTTGACAAAGTATAAGAATATGCTAATATAAGCAAGAACTGTAGACGTTTATCGAACAGGAGGTGCCCAATGTACATCGACAGTCTGACGATAGCTGCAATTTTTGTGTTTGTTTTTGCGCTGGCAATGTTTGTGAAGCATTGTCTGGTTAACAGTTGCATCCTGCCATCCGACCGCAAGGTAACCAATGAAACCGCTATACATGCGGGAGGCAGGAAATGATCCTCGCAATGCAAACCGTCTGTCGTGCAACGGCCGGGAGCCTGGCCCCCGGTCACGTGGAAGATCTGCTGTCGAACGGTGGCCAACTGGTTGATGTACGTTCGCCGGCAGACTTTCGTCGCGACAGTCTTCCCGGTGCACTCAACCTGCCGGTTGATTCACTCTGTTATGAACATCACCAGCTGAACAGCCGACGTCCTGTCATTGTCTACGGTGCCAGTGAAGTACGCAGTGCGCGTGCAGCGCGGTTACTTGCAGGCAAGGGTTTTTCGCGTATTTACCATCTTGCCGCAGGCTGTTAAACGACGCGTCTGTGTACATGAGCATCGAAACCTTCGAGAGCTGGTCGTTGACACTGGGTATTGGCGGACTGGTGTTGTACATGGTCTATATTATGTACAAGCTGGCGCAGGAATCCGCTGCCGGGCGCTTCGGTACTGTAATGATTTTTCTTACCCTGGGCCTGGGTATTATCGGTTTTGCCGCGAAGTCGGTGATCCAGATGGTGATTCAGGTTTAGCGCTATCATCTTCGGTATTTTCGCCGCTGTCTTCCTCTTGCTTTGCGATCACCGGGTCATCATTATCCATTAATATCTGGTGGGCCGGACCTTCCATGTCATCAAATTGCCCGGAGCGTACTGCCCACAGGAATATCCAGACGATAA
>Ga0316191_10003428_pt1 | contig 11718 bp, 9 predicted proteins | sample Eddworburr2cm_MG_FD_204928 | JGI IMG/M metagenome (GOLD analysis project Ga0316191, IMG submission 204928) | Coastal sediment microbial communities from Maine, United States - Eddy worm burrow 2 cm | ecosystem: Environmental > Aquatic > Marine > Coastal > Sediment | place: USA: Maine | collected... | reverse complement strand
ACATGCTGGAGTCGGACTTGCCGCGCTTCTCGCGCCGTTACGGCGTAACACTCAACATGAACCCGTATTTTCCGATCAACACCCTGTACCTGATGCGGGCCGCCATAGGCGCACAGCAACTGGACTGCTTGCAGGCCTATATTGATACCGTGTTCGACGCCATGTGGGTGGCGGGCAAAAACATGGGCGATCCGGAAGTCGTCACCCAGGTCCTGGTCGATAGCGGGCTGGATGCGCCGGCACTGATGGCACTATCCCAGGATCAGCAGATCAAGGCAGCCCTCATCAGCGCGACCGAGGAGGCAGTGGCACGGGGCGCCTTTGGCACACCTACCCTGTACATGGACGGTGAAATGTTCTTCGGTCAGGATCGTCTTGATTTTGTCGAAGAGGCCTTGCGCGATTAGCTCTGACGGGGTTTGAGGTGTGTTTAACATTTCTTTACCGTGTCGCAACCCTAATTAACGCTGCCCTTTGCTTCAATAGGCACCTGACACACAACAGGAGCAATTCAATGAAAGCAATGATTTTATCCCTGGTGCTACTGATGAGCGCCACAACCGCACTGGCAGAGCGCGACCCGGGTCGCGACAAGGCAGAGCACCGGGCTCGCATGCAGCAGGAACTGGGGCTGACACAAGCCCAGATTGAGCGGATGCGCGAAATCCGGGAACAGGGTGGCAGCCGCGAAGACATGCAGACAGTACTCACCGATGAGCAAAGGGCCAAGGCCAGGGAGCTGCGCAAAGGTCGCCAGGGAGATCATGCGCAACGTATGCAGCGCATGCAGGAGCACCTGGGCCTCAGCGATGAACAGGTACGGGAAATGCAGCAGATCCGCGACCAGGGTGGCTCCCGGGAGGAGATGCAGGCTGTACTAACAGATGAGCAGCGGAGCCAACTGGAGCAAGCCCGCACCGCGCACAAAGGGAAAAATCGCCCTGCCGACTAGCCCGGCAAAACATTCCACGTCTGGAGCCTCACCGTCAGCCTGACAGGCTGGCGGCTTTTTTATTTCGAGGTGGCGTCCATTACCACCACCAGATAGCCAGCCAGTAGCAGCATAAACAAACCAGAACCTCGAGCTATCCAGGTTGCATGGGGAAGCATTTTTTCCAGTAACACAAAAATCGCCAGGCCGGCAATCCACACCAGGTTCATAATGCCCCCAACGAACAACAGCAGCATCAGAAACCAACAACAGCCCACACAGAAGATCCCGTGGCGCAAACCCATTTGCAGCGCTCCTGAACGGCCCTTGCGCCAGTTGGCAGAAAGGTAGCCGGCCGGCGAACGACAGTGTTGCAGGCAAACGGCCTTCAACGGGGACAGTTGGTAAATCCCTGCCGCCAGCAGGAATCCCGCGGAGAGCAGGTAGCTGCTACTCCACATCATCATGCTATGAACCAGCCCGGCCTGCTCCAGGCACCACTGCAACAAGGTCGCCACGACACTGAAAACCAGCCAGGCAATAACGTAGCCAAGCAGGAAATACGCTGTGGGTATAACACTGCGTTGCTCGGGTTGGTGGCGTCGACACACCCTGGCATATAACAGAATCATAGGGGCCGCACTGGGCACCATCATGGCGATCATCATGACCCACCACATCAGCAGCATGATCCCCCAATAAGCCGGCGACCAATTGCCCTGACCCATGGAATCATAGATAGGTGGGGGGAATTGCCAGGTGCTCATGGCCACGGTACTCATACCGGTACCAGCGCCCGCGAACAGGTAATACCAACTGAGCAGGCAAAGTAACAGCAGGCAGAGCGCCACTACCCAGCGGTCACGCCGCACTAGCGACTCGGCCGCCGTCACTGGCGATTCAGGCAGCGGCACTCCGCACCACACCCTGGTTGTTCATGTGCAGATGCGCAAACTGGGCGTAGCGATCCTCGTTGGAAAGGACGATGGGGCCGCTGGTGTGAAAGGTGCAACTGCCCATTTCCGCCAGGGTGTACTCGAAACCATCAGTGAGATCGATACGCGCGCGATGCTCTTCCCCGGTCACCGGGTTGAGAATTGGCCGGCCGCTGCTTTCACACAGGCCCTCGACCTTGACGTGGCCGATCCGGGCATCGACATCCACATCCATTTCTATGGGCTTGAAGACCGGGTCAAATACCTCATCGTAAGTGGCGGAGAATACATTGAAAATGGTTGCGCCCATCTCCGTCTCACCGCCACTGAGAATTGTCAGCAGCGCCTCGCGCTGCGCCTGGTCGGCACGTTCGTCAATGATGGCAAAACATTTTCCACCACCTTCGTGCACAGGTCCCGGCCATTGCATGATGACTACTGCACGCAAACCGTCCAATGACGTATCACCAAAGTGTCCCTGGTGAAACTGCATGCCCACCATGGCCTCACAATGCCCGTAGGTGGGCAGGGCATTAAATTGACAGGGGCAGCCATAGGCGCAGTTACAGGTGGACAGTTCGGTAGCCTTGAATTCCCAGGGTATCATTGCGTATTCCTCCCGCCCGGGAATCAGCAGCGCCCGAGCATTGCATTCGATTGAACAGCAACGCAAAGCGTAGACCAGAGTTGTGGTTCTCGCCACCTGGCGGCTGAAACCTGCGGTTTCAGATCACGATACTCTCACCCCGGGCCGGGATCTCTACCTTAAGACCCTGGTCCCGCCACAGGCGCTCAGCCAGGGCATCCTGGGCCTGTGGTTCCCCGTGCACCAGCAGGGTTCGCGGTGCCGGACTGAAGTTGTTTATCCATCGCAGCAACCCGCTTTGTCCGGCATGGGCAGAGAGGCCACCCAGGGTTTCTATATTGCATTTCACCACGTACTCCTCACCAAACAGCTTGATGGATCGCGCACCGTCCACCAGGATGCGTCCCAGGGTGCCGCGCGCCTGGTAGCCGGTAAAGATAATGGTATTGCGGTCATCCCAAATGCGCTGCTTGAAGTGGTGTCGTATCCGCCCCCCGGTACACATACCGCTGCCGGCAATAATAATAGCGCCATTCTTGATGCGGTTGATCGCCATAGACTGTTCGGTATCCGGCGTCAGGTTCAAGGTGGGCAGAAATTTTTCCAGGGAGGTCTTGTGCACATCACTGAGCTGCCGCACATCGTCACCATCGAGCATGTTCAGCCAGCGATCGTACACGCGTGTCACGGCAATCGCCATGGGGCTGTCCAGGAAGACTTGCCAGTTATTCAGTTCCCCCTGGTAATGCAAGCACCCCAGGTGAAACAGGATGTCCTGGGTACGGCCTACTGCAAACGAGGGAATCATCACCGTCCCGCCGCGACCCCAGGTTTCCTGGAGTATTTCTCGCAATTGCTCCATCGAATCCTGCTCACCCCGGTGCTCACGATCCCCGTAGGTGCTTTCAGTCAACAATACGTCAGCTTTATCCAGCAGGACCGGCTCATTCATCAGCACGGAATCCTGCTTACCCAGATCGCCGGAAAACACCAGGATCTTTTCCTCGCCTTTTTCCCGCAACCGCACCTCAACAATGGCCGAACCGAGTATATGTCCGGCATCATGGAAAACGACCGTTACGCTGTCACCCAGGGAGACCTCCTCCCCGTAGCGATGTCCCTCGCACAAGCCGAGCACACCTTCCACGTCCTCCATACCAAACGAGGGTTCGATTTGCGGGTTTCCTCGCCTGGCATTGCGAATATTGTTGCGTTCCAGGTCGCGCAGATACAGCCCCACTGAATCATGAAGCATGATATCCAATAATTCTGCTGTAGCCCGGGTGCAGATGACCGGACCGGCGAAACCCTGGTGAAACAGTTTGGGTAACAAACCGGAATGGTCCAGGTGAGCGTGGGACAGGAACACCGCGTCGATATCGTTGGGATCGAAAGCAAATTCCTCATCCTGGATACGCTCTACCGCGTCGCCGCCCTGGTGCATACCGCAATCCAGCAGAATGCGCCCGCCTCCCACGGTTTCCAACAGGTAACAGGAGCCGGTAACTTCCTGCGCCGCGCCGTTAAAGGTAAGGGTAGCCATTGGCCGCTCTCCATTTCATCTGTTGCTATGACCAGAGTATGAAAGGTACTTGGATTTCACACTGTGGACAATGCGACAGATCAAGTACGCAGGGCTTGTTACCGTTTGGGCTATCCCGAAGATTATTGCTCAAGAATGTGTCGATAGTGGTCAGCGTGGAAGCCGCGATACTGCATAAAGCGCAGCCTGCGCGCTTTTTCTTTCAGTTCTGTGGCAGGTGCTGCACCAAATTTTTTCCGCATTACCTGGGCGGCCAGTTCGCACCAATCCACCTCTGTTGCGGCGAAGGCATCGGCTATCTGTTCGTCGGGCAGGCCCTTGTCGCGCATCTCCCGGCGTACGCGCTGTGGTCCATAACCCCTTGCGCTGCGCTGCCGTAAATAACTTTCCGCATAGCGTTGATCGCTCTGCAGGTTCTCATCCTGCAGGCGCGCCAATTCCAGGGCCAGGACGGACTCATCCGGGAAGCGGCGCCGCAGCTTTTGCCGCAGTTCATGCAGGGAATGCTCGCGCCGCGCCAGCAGGTTGATGGCAGCCAGGCGCACATCGGCCGGGTTGATAGCAGCGGGGGCCACTGCATCACCACCGGACTCAGCAGATACGCTGCTTTGCTCGGTCATGGGAGAGAAAAAAGGCGCCGGGTATGAGAGTGGGGTAAGTGGATACCCGACGCCTGAGGGGAAGGAAATTCACGCTGAAGATTGAACCCGGCCGCTGTTAAGCGGCTTACTTGCCGTCCGCGTCCGCGTCCGCGTCCGCCTCAACCTGCGCCTCCTCTACACGCTTCTCGTTGCGAGGCGGAGGCGTGGTATTGAGCAACTGGTCGCGAATCTGTGATTCGATCTCGTTGGCCACCGCCGGATTGTCCTCCAGGAACTTGGCCGCGTTCGCCTTGCCCTGCCCTATCTTGTCGCCTTTATAGGCATACCAGGCGCCGGACTTGTCCACCAGGCTCAGCTTGACACCCCAGTCGATCACCTCGCCCATATGGTAGATGCCCTTGCCGTACATGATCTGGAACTCGGCCTGCTTGAACGGCGGAGATACCTTGTTTTTCACCACCTTCACCCGGGTCTCGTTGCCGACCACTTCGTCGCCATCCTTTACCGCGCCAATGCGGCGGATATCCAGGCGCACAGAGGAGTAAAACTTGAGGGCGTTACCACCGGTGGTGGTCTCGGGGGAACCGAACATGACACCGATTTTCATGCGGATCTGGTTGATAAAGATCACCAGGCAGTTGGTCTGTTTGATCGCGCCGGTCAGCTTGCGCATGGCCTGGCTCAGCAGGCGGGCTTGCAAACCGACATGGGAGTCCCCCATTTCGCCTTCAATTTCCGCCTTGGGCGTAAGGGCAGCTACCGAGTCGATCACCACCACATCCACCGCGCCGGAGCGCACCAGCATCTCGGCCACTTCCAGCGCCTGTTCGCCGGTATCCGGCTGGGACACGATCAGGTCGTCCATCTGTACGCCCAGTTTTTCGGCATAAATGGGGTCCAGCGCGTGTTCAGCATCGATAAATGCCGCCGTGCCGCCCGTCTTCTGCGCCTCGGCAATGACCTGCAAGGTCATGGTGGTCTTGCCGGATGACTCAGGGCCATAAATCTCACAGATGCGCCCCTTGGGCAGGCCACCTATACCCAGCGCAATATCCAGGCCCAGCGAACCGGTGGAAATCGCCGGTATGGCGACATGCTCCCGATCCCCCATGCGCATGACCGTGCCCTTACCAAACTGGCGTTCAATCTGAGTGAGTGCGGCTTCCAGTGCTTTTGTTTTGTTGGCGTCCATCGTCTGTGCTCCCCTGGCTATACAGTAAAACTACTGTATATATACTCAGTTGTTTGAAATTGAAATGCAAGCCCAAAATTCAATTAATTCCGCTCAATCAGGTGTGGCGAAAAAAACCCGCCTGAATTGGCGACAGGTCTACCCTGGCGCGGCCACCGCGGCGCTAACCGCCGATGGAACTGCCGTCATCCGCCACCGCATAGAACAGGCAGTCTGAGTGAGCGATCGCCGCATTATTGGTGATCATGAATAATTTCAGCGGCTGCGCCGGGTATAACTTGCCATCGCTGATGCGCACCAGGCGGGTTACCGCACAGCGCCCCCCCGCGTCCAGGGCAGAGAACAGTTCCCGCTCGGGGCCACTGGCCCAGCCCAGCAGGGTGTCCGTAGTAACACCCCCGAAATTGTGATGCTCAATATCGGTGCGCAAGGTGATGTCATAATCGCTGCTGGGCTCGTGCGCATAGGTCAGGGTGACGTGCTCGTTCAATTCCAGGCGTATCGGGTCGCGCAACAGGTCCAGCCCCCAGTCCGTATCACCTTCATCCAGCACGTTGTCCGCCTGGAAATATCGGCACATGCCCTCATAGGCCAGGGCATGGGCATCGTCATCCAGCCGACCCCCCACTTCCACCGTAACCGTGGGATAGGAGTGCTCACTGATTTCCATCAGCGCGCCCAGTCCCAGATCGGAAACAATCAACCGCTGGGTAAACAGGGAGACCAGGGCATCGTGCTGTCGATCCATGTGGGTGCACACCCCGAAGGACGGGCCTGAACCCGAGGTGTTGTGCATATCCACCACCGCTTCCGGGTGGTGTATCCGCAGTATCTCCAGTATCTCTTGTGCCAGCGCACCCTGAGCGTCATCAAAGGGCGGGCGAAAGCAGCGATTGAGATCCCTGGCGCGGGGTAACATGCGGTGGCTGAACAATGGTGTTTCCAGCGCCGCCACCACGGAAGCCACCACGCAGACCACATTGACCGCGGGTTGGCTGCCGCTTTTCAGCCAGCGATACAGCGCCATGGCACCGGAGGGTTCATTGCCGTGCAGCAGGGTGACCAGCGCACGGGTGCGACTGGCATCCCGACCACTGAGGAACAGGCAGGCGGGACCGCCCAGGCCGCGCAGGAACTCCTCTACATTGTTGCCGAGGTCTCCCGGCTGAGGATCGCGAATAAAGTTGAAACGTCTCATAGGGGCCACTCGGCCACAGGCATATTAGCAGCGCTGTGACTGATAAATTCCTCCAGTAATTGATGCAGTGCCGCCTCCAGCGGCATGTTCTTTTTCAGCTGGGCCAATTTCTGTTGCTGCCAGATTGCCCCGCTGCGGCGCCGCGCCAGGCGGGTTTCAATCACCCCCAGGTAGCGCGATGACTCTTCGCCGGATATTCCCAGAGCAGCAAGCCCCGCGTAAGCCACGGGCAACATGCGCTCTATGACATCGCATATCGCCTGTTCACGATAACCGGACTGCCCCGGCTCCGGCCATACCACCCTGGCGCCCAGGCCGTGCTGGGCGGCGCGATAGAAATTGTACTCTGCCATATTGAATGGCAGCGCCGGCAGCAGTTCGGTTAACTGCTCTCTTATACCGCATGCCAGGCCAATGAGCAGGGCTGCGTTAGCCACCATATCCACGGCAGTGGGCCCCGCCGGCAGCGCGCGCATTTCAATGCGCAACATGCCGCCATCGGCATCGTCGTAGATCGGGCGATTCCACAGCCACACCGTACTCTGGTGCAAGCGTAACTCGGCAAGCGAGGGTGTCTGGCCAGCCGCCTGCTCCTGGGCCGGCGAACGCGGTGCGCAGATGGGCAACAGCGGCGGATAAATGCGCACCACTTCCCGGAACAACTCCCCCGCCCCGCGCCTGGCCCAGCCCTGGCCAAAGCTAACCCGGGCAGGCTCATTCCAGGTGTAGCGATCTACCCGACGGGTATCTATGGATTGCTTGAACAGGGGAATACGGGTCTCGTGCCACAGCGAGTGCCCGAACAGGGTGGGCGAGTTCGCCGACAGTGCCAAAGCCAGGGGCGTCATCAACTGGATGGCGTTGAAGGTATCGGCATAATCCTCGGGATTGACCCGCAAGTGCACCTGGAAAGAGGTGTTCGCCCCTTCCAGGGTAATGTCTTCCATATCCAGTTGCAGGGGGTCTTCGCCGTTGATATCGATGCGGAACTGTCCACCGCGGCGCGCAATCAATTGCGCCACCAGGGCGTGATAACGGCGCCGGTCGGTAATACAGTGGCTGCCGAAATCCGATTTGCGCAGCGTGGGCAAAATACCTATGGGGACGATGCGCCCACCGTGACGCGCCGCAACCTCACGCAGGCCGCTCATGCGCTGCAGGATCTCGCGCTCCGTCGCGGCAAAGGGTTGCTGGTCAAAGCGGTAGGGGGAAAGGTTGAATTCCAGGTTGTAGCGGTTCAACTCCAGGGTGAGTTGCGGATCCCCTGCATCCTCAAGGATTTCCTGGTTGGCGTGCAGTGGCCTGCCGGCGGCGTCGACCACGTACATTTCCAGCTCTGCACCCAGGGATGCAGGGCCCCGGGCAAACCCCGGATCCTGCGCCAGTTGGGCCAGGGCATCCAGATTTTCCTCCAGCCGCTGCTGGAACGCGCGATACTCCGCGGCGGTGAAGCTGGTCTTGTGGATATCTATGCCCATGGCCGCCTATTGTGGGAACAGTGACCCACGCTGTTATTGATATAGATCGTGTCTCGCGCGATCGGCCCTGTCGGCGACGGCATCAGTCCCCAATCGCTACGCCCTCCTGGAGTTCCTTCCCCCGCCAGGCCTGCTGGATAACATAAGCGCGTATCGCTTCACTTTCCTCCCGGGTGATATGCCCGCCAAAGCTGGCCATGCCATTCTTGCTGAGCAGGCCCTCCCGCACTACGGAATTCCAGCCATCTGCATCGTGCAACCAGGCCGAACCGCGCAGGTCCGGGATGATCAATCCGGACACGGCATTGAGGCCGTGACAGCCCATGCAGATGTCCTGGTAAAGGCCAAAGCCCTCGCGTTCAATGGCCTCTTCCGCTGCGCGAGGGGGCGGATTAAACACCACCGCCGGCCGCCAGTTTACCTCCGGCAATGCGCCATCGCCGCCCAATTTAAAGGTCAACACCCGACTGACATTGGGCATGCTTTCAGCTTGCACGTATTCACCAAAGACCAGGGCATAGGCACCACCCCAGCCGACATTCACCGACACATACTGCTCACCGTCGATCTCATAGGTAACAGCCGGCGCCACCACGCCGGTCTGGGTGGGAAACTCCCACAGGGTTTCTCCCTTATCAGCACTGAAAGCGACAAATTTGCCGTCGGCGGTACCCTGGAAAACCAGGTTACCAGCGGTCACCAGGGTACCCCCGTTCCACGGGCCATTGTGTTCCACCCGCCAGGCTTCGCTCTGGGTGCGCGGGTCCCATGCCAGCAGGCGGCCCTTCATCAGCGGGCGTATGGCATCGCGCTCAGCCTGCGCATCCGGCAGGCTGCCAATGATGCCGCTGGTGCCCGTATTGGAGACTCCAGGTCGGTAAACAAACTCCTCGGGTTGGCCATAGTTGGCCGCAAAATCCAGCACCGGGATATACACCAGGCCCGTTTGCGGGCTGAAAGACATGGGGTGCCAGTTGTGCCCCCCCAGGTAAGACGGGGTGACCGCCAGAGGGGAGTCTATATAACGGGCGCCCTCCGCTTCCACGGGGCGTCCGGTCTCCATGTCTACATGGGTGGCCCAGGTGATATCGATATAGTTATTGGCGCTCAACAGGGTGCCATCGGTGCGGTCGAGCACGTAAAAGAAGCCATTTTTGGGGGCCTGCATCAGCACCTTGCGGGTTTTGCCGTCCAGCTCGATGTCAGCCAGGATAATATGCTGGGTAGCGGTATAGTCCCAGCTCTCCCCGGGGGTGGTCTGGTAGTGCCACACGTATTCCCCGGTCGCAGGACGCACCGCCACAATGGAGGAAAGGAACAGGTTGTCACCACCCCCCGGGGAGCGTATTTCGCGGTTCCAGGGGGTTCCGTTGCCGACGCCAAAGTACAGCAGGTCCAGTTCCGGATCATAGGCCATGGCGTCCCACACCGTGCCACCGCCACCGCCCAGGTCGTACCATTTGCCGTTCCACGTCTTAGCCGCCATTTCCATGGCCTTGTTTTCAAAGCCGAGCTTTGGATCTCCCGGCACCGTATAGAAACGCCACACCATCTTGCCGCTGTCGGCAGCATAGGCGCTGATGAATCCGCGCACTCCGAATTCCGCACCACCGTTGCCTATCAGTACCTTGCCGTCGATGACCCGCGGCGCACCGGTGATGGTATAGGGTAGTGCGGGGTCTACCGTGGCGACTTCCCAGTTAACCTTACCTGTAGCCGCATCCAGCGCCACCAGGCGGCCGTCGAAGACACCGACAAACACCTGTCCCTCCCAGGCTGCCACACCGCGATTGACCGCATCACAGCAGCCGTGTTTTACCTTGGCCTTGTTGACCTGGGGATCATAGGTCCACAGGTGCTTACCGGTGCGCGCATCCAGCGCGTGCACGATACTCCAGGAAGAGGTGGTGTACATCACCCCGTCCACTACGATAGAGGTTGCCTCTATGCCACGGGTGGTATTGAAATCAAAACTCCAGGCCAGGCCCAGATCGCTTACGGTTTTCGCGTTGACCTTATCCAGCGGGCTGTAACGCTGTTCGCTGTAGGTGCGGCCATAGGACATCCAACTGCCGGGTTCCGCATCGGCCGCCAGCAGGCGCAGAGTATCGACTGCGGCTACAGCAGCGGTGTTGTCTAAAGGCATAGAGACCGTGGTGGCGGCAGCAGGCTGCACTGCGGTAGCGGCCGGCTCACCAATTGCCGGATCGGGCTCATTGCTGCAGGCAGGCAGCACCAGGGACAGGATCAGGGCAAATAACAACGCGGTGGTTTGGCAAAGTGGCATGCAAATTCTCTCATATTATGTTTTTGGCAGACGCCCAATGATAGCCACCGCGGCGGGCTACTGCCAGCAGCAATAACGCCGTTTCCTGACTATTCCGGGGACAGATCGCGGGACACGGGGCGGTAACGACTTTGCCATGTCGCGCCTCCGGGGCGCACCGGGTCGCCGATCTGCATGACAGGGTGTATACTTATTTCCGCTCCATGACAAATAAAGCTAACAGAATCACGGATGACCTTTAGCTGCTTTGCAAGGCTCGCCGACGCCCCACAGCGTTAGCGCAGTCATAAAAATAACAACTGCAGAGGGAACCTCCATGAACAAATCACTACTGGCTCTTGCCGTCACCGCCAGCATCGGTACCCAGGCGACAGCCTTTGAACTGGACACCCCGGACGACTGGGAAATACGCTGGGACAACACGGTCAAAGGCAACATCATGAGCCGCGTGGCCAGCCAGGATAAAGACATTTACGATCCCGCCTTCTCCAAACCCAGCACCGCCGCGGCGATAGCTGACGACGCCACGTACTCGGTCGACCGCAGCGGCGGCGGTCTCGTCAGCACCCGTATCGACCTGCTGTCCGAGGTGGATGTTATCTGGAGGGAAAGTTTTGGCTTTCGTATCAGCGGGGCGGGCTGGTACGATTTCGCCTACGAAGACAGCGACCACCCCGAAAACGGGCCGACCAAGGGCTTTCCTTCAGCCTATTCGACCTGGGGCTCGCTGACCGTCAAGCCGGGTGAATACACCGATGACGCCGAAGACCTGCACTACCGGGGCGGCGAGTTACTGGATGCGTTTGTCTTTGCCAACCTCGATTTTGGGGATGTGTCCGCCAATGTTCGCGTGGGGCGTCACACCCTTTACTGGGGGCAGACTTTCCTCCCAACCGGTGCCATTCATGGTTTTGCCGGTTCCATGGCAGCCCTGGATTTAGCCAAGGGCTTTGGCAGCCCCGGCAC
>Ga0316191_10003427_pt1 | contig 11721 bp, 13 predicted proteins | sample Eddworburr2cm_MG_FD_204928 | JGI IMG/M metagenome (GOLD analysis project Ga0316191, IMG submission 204928) | Coastal sediment microbial communities from Maine, United States - Eddy worm burrow 2 cm | ecosystem: Environmental > Aquatic > Marine > Coastal > Sediment | place: USA: Maine... | reverse complement strand
CACCCTCCGGCGGCTCACCGCTGTGGAGTCGAGCCTCATCAACAACACGATGCTCATTCAGATTGCACTGCTGGCCTGGGTCTTCCTCGACGAGCCTCTGAGCCCCAAAGGTGTAGCCGGAATCATCCTGGCAGCGGTCGGGGTGCTCGCGGTGCAACTGGCGAGCCCGAAGACCCCGACCGAGCGGCCGCAGGAGTCGTAGTCAAGCGATGAACAGACTCCCTATTCGACCCATGACCCACCAGGTATCGGTCTTGGTGGCTGCGATGCTGTCGGCCTGCCAGGGGATGCCGACAAGCGAAGAGCCCCTACTCCAGGTCTTTGTGAGCGAACCGGTCGGGGTCATGGGTACGCGGACCAGTCTGGCGGTGGTTCTTCCCGGCGAAGAGGCGAATCGTGGTCGGGACATCCTGAGTGCGGCCGAGGCCGAGCTGCGCCGCATCGAGGCCCTCATGAGCACTTGGATCGACGGGTCGGAGATCTCCCGCCTCAACGCTGCGGCAGCCAATGAATCGGTCGCTCTTTCTGCCGACTCCCAGGAGGTACTGCGATTCGCACGCCAGCTCTTCGACGACACCGAAGGTGCCTTCGATGTGACCTGTCGCCCATTGATCGAGCGCTGGCGTCGTGCCGGAGACGAGGGACAGCTGCCGCCAGAGGAGGAGCTCGCGGAGCGCCGGCAAGCTTCGGACTGGTCGTCGATCGAGCTTTCGAAACAGGGAGCTCGCAAGAGTCGCAACACTGCTTGTGTCGACCTGTCCGGTATTGCCAAGGGCTATGCCATCGATCAGGCCCTGTCGATCCTGCGGGAAAGTGGAGCTGCAGGTGGTTTGGTCGAGGTCGGAGGGGATCTGCGAGTCTTCGGGATCGGTCCGGAGGGAGAGGACTGGGCTATCGGAATCCGTAGCCCGTTCGAGGATCGGGCCTGGGGCGAGATCGCGCTAACCGACGGCGCAGTGTGCACCAGTGGAGACTACGCGCGCTACGTGGAGGTCGATGGCCAGCGATACAGTGAGGTCATCGACCCTCGAACCGGGCGTCCGGCGAGGCGCGTTTCCTCGGTGACGGTCGTGGCTGGGGATGCGGCGACTGCCGACGCCTGGGCCACGGCGCTGACCGTTCTCGGGTCCGAGGGGGTGGAGCTCCTACCGACGGGTGAGCGGATCGAGGCCCTGATCGTGAGCGTCGACGAGGTCGGGTCGCACCAGGTTCGAGCGAGCCGCGGCTTTGCGGATCTTCTGGTGAGCTCTGAGTTCGAGCTGGACGAGAGCCTGGAAGAATCGCTGCCCTGAATCAGCCTCGCCACTCGGCCTGATCCACGGTCGTCTCGAAGTCCGGCTCGACGCGACCCGGAAGCTCTTCGTCGATAGTGGCCGCCAGGTCTTCAGCGGACGGTTTCCCGACGTAGAGCAGCGACTCCATCGGGCACTTCTCCATGCTCTTCTCGAAGTCGCCTTCTTCGACAGCTGCCCCTTCGTAGTCGAGGATGGGTAGGTTGGCGTCCATGGTGAAGAGATCGCTGAGCTTGGCGCAGGCACCGCAGCCGATGCAGCCAACCGTGCAGACCTTCCTGACGTCGTTGCCGAAGTCCTCGTTGGAGCAGGAGACGACGAGCACCCGTTCTGCCTTGAAGGGGATGCGGCTGATGATTCCCCGGGGACAGGTCTCCACGCAGGCACCGCAGCCGGTGCATTTCTCGTAATCGATCTGGACCAGTCCCCAGATCATCTTCATGGCATCGAAGGTGCAGGCCTCGACGCAGTCTCCGAGGCCGAGGCAGCCGTAGACGCAACCCTGGTAACCGGCGACCAGATTCGCCGCGGTACAGGTGCGCTCGCCCTGGTAGTCGTTCACGCCGAGTCGCTGCGGCAGGGTGGCCCCGCAGTGAACCACTGCTCGATAGGGCCAGGTCTCCTCCACCTCGACACCCATGATCTCGGCTACCGCTTCGGCGCAGCTCTCCCCTCCGGGAGCACAGAGAGCGACGGAGGCCCCTTCGTTGACCACGGCCTCTGCATAGTCGGTGCAGCCGATATATCCACAACCGGCACAGTTGGCGCCCGGCAGGACAGCGTCGATGTGTTCGACCCGGGGATCGACTTCGACGTGGAAGGCCTGGTTCGCCCACCCGAGCACCAGGCTCATGAAGACTGCCAGCAGGAGCAGCGTCGAGGAGGCGAGTAGGACGACGAGCAGAGTCATGGGTTGATGAGCTTCTCCACGTTGGCGCCTATCCCTGAGAAGCCCATGAAGGCCAGGGCGAGAATTCCGGCGACGATCATGGTGATGGCGGCGCCGCGCAGGGACTCGGGCACCTCGCACAGCTCGAGCTCTTCACGAATGCCGGCCATCAGGACGATGGCGATGGTGAACCCAACGCCGCCGAAGATAGCCAGTGTCAGGGACTCTGCCAGGCCCCAGTCACGGGCTACGACGTGCTTCATGATCTCCAGGCAGGCGAAGAGGATGGCGCAATTGGTGGTGATCAACGGCAGGAAGACGCCGAACGACTTGTAAAGGGGCGGGAAGAACTTGCGCACGTACATCTCGACCAGCTGCACGCTGGAAGCGATGACGAAGATGTAGACGATGTAGCTCAGGACGCTGAGGTCGATTTGGCCAGTCTCGGCCGCCGGGTTGAGGCTCGACCAGACCCAGTTGGGCAGCGGTGCGCCAGGACGCAAGACGAACTCCGTCATGGTCCAGCTCAGGAGGGCGGCGACCGAGATGACGAAGGTCACGGCACAGCCCATGCCGAAGGCTGTATCGAGGCGTCGTGAGACGCCGAGGAACGGACAGAGCCCGACAAAGTAGGTCAACACGAAGTTGTTGACCAACGCCGCGCCGATGGCGATCAACAGTAGATCGGCGAAGATCTCCATCTCAGGCACTCCCCGCTTCGGACGCGCTCACCCGCGCCTTGCGGCGCTGGCCGAGCCAGGTTGCCAGACCCAGCAACGACCCGAGAGCCAGGAAGGCCCCCGGTGGCAGGATCATGAGGATCAGGGTGGGGAACGACTCGGGTACCAGCTGAATACCGAACCAGGAGCCGTTGCCGAGAATCTCACGCACGGTGGCGACACTGGCAAGAGCGAGCAGAAACCCGAGTGAGACCCCGATGGCGTCGGCCAGTGCCGCTTTCGGCCCCTGCTTGGAGGAGCAGACCTCACACCGGCTGATGATCATGCAATTGACGATGATCAGTGGCACGTAAGGTCCCAACAGCTTGCTCATCGGGTAGGCGAAAGCCGCCAGCGTTCGATCGGCGATGGTGACGAAGGTGGCGATCGTCAGGGTGAAGACGAGGATTCTCAGGTGCGGTTTGAGAAGGTGGCGAATGAGGCTGGTGATCAGGTTGGCGCAGATCAGCACGAAGGCGGTGGCCCCCACCATGGTCATGGCCGGTTTCATGGCGGCCGTGACGGCCAGGGTGGGGCACAGTCCCAAGAGCTGGCGGTAGACCGGATTCTCCGGCAGGATGCCGTTCAGGAAGCGCTCGAGCGGTGTTGGCTCATGGACGGGCATCGAAGCCCTCCGCGGGTTCTGCGATCTCGGTCTTGACCAGCGCCACCGTGTCGTTGACGATGTTGCAGACGCTCCGTGAGCTGACCGTCGCCCCGGTCAGCGCCTGAATTGCATACGGGCTCTGCGCGGCTTCCTCGGCGTTGCGGCCGACGGTCAGGGGGCTGTCGGTGGCAATGCCGGCGAAGTGCTGACGGAAGTCACTGCGCACGATGCCGTCGCCCAGCGCCGGGGTCTCCTTCTGGTTCAGGACGTAGATCCCAGTAATCTGCGTGGTGTCGCCGGTCAAGCCCACCAGCAGCTCGATGACATCGGCGTAGCCGTGATCCTGGCCCCGTGCCACCCAGCCCAGCAATCGCCCCTCCGGGTCCCCTTCTGAGACCCGATACAGCGCGGCAGCCTCGGATGGCTGCTCGACAACGGTCAGGGATGTCGATTCGCCCGAGGCCGACTCGATGCTCACCTGATCACCGTCAATGGTGATGGAGGCGCCTGTCACGGCTTCTCCACCGAGGAGAAGGCCGGGGATCTCGCGCATGATCTCGGCGCGGATGTTCTCTTCGATGCGGGGAGACAACTCGAGATGGATGGCGGCCAGCAGTGCGCCGAAGACACCGGCCAACAACAGGATGAGCCAGGCCTGTCCCAGATAGCTGTTGCGCAACCGACTCACGATTCTTGTGCTCCGTTCCAGGGCCTCTCCGATCAGGCGTCGACGGGTAGTCCACCGAGAGGCTCGGGAATCGTCACGCGGTTGATCAGGGGAACGACCGCGTTCATCAGCAAGACAGCGAAGACCACTCCCTCCGGGTAGTTCGAAAACAGTCGGATGACAACGACCAGAGCACCGAGTCCGGCCCCGAAGATCACCTGGCCGCGGCCTGTCAGCGGGCTGGTCACCGGGTCGGTGGCGATGAAGAAGGCCGAGAAGACGAGGGCACCGCTCGTCAGATGCTGCAGCACAGTCAGCGGGGTCGCGGGCATCAGGAGATTGGCCAGGCCTGCCACGACAGCAGCCGAGGCGAGCATGCTGATCGGAATCAGCCACACCGCCGAGCGTCGGAGGCAGAGATAAAGCCCTCCCACGAGACAGGCCAGAACACTGGTCTCACCCAGCGAGCCGTTGGCGTTGCCGACGAAGAGAGCCCAGAGACCAGGTAGCGAACCCGAGAGCTCCTTGGCTGCCGTCAACGGTGTGGCCTGGGTGAGGATCTCGAGCCCTGTCCCAGACCGCACGTAGGCGGTGGCGCCCAGGGACGCGGCGAAGCTGATCATCACGAAGCCTCGCCCCACCATCGCCGGGTTGAAGATGTTCTGACCCAGGCCTCCGAAGGCCGCCTTGCCAAAACCGATGGCGACCACCGAAGCGACAGCACCGACATACCAGGGGGCGCTCCAAGGAAGGGAGAGGCCGAGAATTACTCCGGTAACGATGGCCGAGGCATCCTGGAGCGAGGGCCGCGAGCCTCTCCAGAGGCTGGTGATCGCTTCCACCGCCAGGCAGCTCACCACGCAGATGCCGACCTGGAGGACGGCGTACCAGCGAAACAGGTAGAGCGCCATGGCGAAGACGGGAATGAGCGCGATCAGGACGTCGACCATCAGGCGCCGCGTGCTCAATCCGGTGCTCGACAAGTGAGGCCCTGGTGCCACTTGCAGGCCTGGCTCCACGGGTGCGTCCTGCGGCGGAGAGGCAGCTTTGTTGGTGGCTTCTACCATGGCTTCATTCCGCTCTCTACACTCGAGCTGCAGCCAGGTGGGCCTTGCCCATTCGGATGAGCTGCACCAAGGGGATTTGAGCCGGGCACTGGTACGCGCAGCAGCCGCATTCCATGCAGGTGTTGATGTGGTAGCGCTCGGCCAGAGTCCAGGCGCCTTTTCGGGCTGCCAAAGCGATTCTCGTTGGCACGAGATTCAAGGGGCAGGCATCGACGCAGAGACCGCAGCGCACACAGGCGGTTTCCTCGAACGCCTGCAGGTCGTCCCGCGTCAGGACCGTGATGCCGCTGGTGCCCTTGGTGACGGGGGTGTCGAGGTCACCCAGGGTGAACCCCATCATCGGGCCACCCGCGAGAACCCGTGCCGCCTGCGACGTGATCCCACCAGCGAGCTCGATCAACTCGCCATAGGAGATGCCGATTGGTGCAAGGAGGTTCTTTGGCTGCACCACGCCTCGCCCCGTAACCGTGACGACGCGATGCGTCATGGGTTTGCCCCGCAGGACAGCTCGTGCAATGGCAGCTGCCGTCGCCACGTTGACGACAACCACTCCGACGTCCAGCGGCAGACCGGCGGCCGGGACGTTGCTGCCGACGAGAACGGGAACGAGTTGCCGTTCAGAGCCTTGCGGGTACTTCGTTCTGACGAGTCGGACCTCGATGCCGGTGCTCTCTGCAGCCTTCGAGAGAGCTTCGGCGGCTTGCCTTTTGTCGTCCTCGATGCCGATGATGATCCGTCGAGCGCCGACCGCGGAGGCAGCCAACAAGGCACCGGTGATGACCGGCCGAGGGGCCTCCAGCATCAAGCGATAGTCCGCTGTCAGGTACGGCTCGCACTCACAACCGTTGACGACCAGCGTGTCGATGGGCCTGTCGGGGTTGGCAGCCAGCTTGATGTGAGTTGGAAAGGCAGCGCCCCCCATCCCTACCAGCCCGGCGTCTCTGACGGCCTGGAGAATGAGATCGGGCCTCGGCAGGTCGAGCCTGAGGGTCGGCCACTCTCCGCCATAGGTGTCGTCGAAGAGGGCCTGTCCCTCGAGTTGCTCATCGCCGGCCTTGATCGGGACCGTTGGCACGCGACGGCCGTTGGGCAACGTGGCGGCGGATTCCTTGGCCACCTTGCCGGAAATGCTGGCATGGACAAAGGCGGAGACCGGAGCCTCGGACTTGCCGATCAGGTCACCGGCGACCACTTCGTCCCTGGATTTGACGACCGCTTCGCAGAGAGCCCCGACATGTTGCAACAGAGGGATGCGGACCTGTTTGGGCGTCGGGACGACCTCGATCGGCTGGTCGCGGGCCAGTTGCTTCGCGGCGGCTGGGTGAATGCCACCGGAGAAGCTTCTTCGCCCCGGCTTGACCGGTTTGGGTTGGGCGACGCTCATGGAGTCTCCGACTGGCGTCGTTGCACGATTCCCGAGACCAAGGCAGCGACGAGTGTCGCCACGAGCAGACCGCTGCCAGCTCCGACCAACTGTCGAAACGGGCCCTCACCAGCCAGAATTGCACCGAAGAGAGCGGCCGCCAGAGGAAGCAGGAAGTAGCCGATGGATGCAGCCACGAGACCGACACCTTGCAGGGGCCGCTTCGAGTCGAGAGCAGCTTTCGTGTCACCGGTTTGGGGATCGCAACCCGTGCAGGCACTCGGACACTGAGGGGAGGGACGGTAGGCGCCCGCCTGCTCATCGCGCCCGCCTGGGGTGCCATGTGGGGAGTTGTGGGCAGAGGCGCCCTCGAGCGGGCCGGCATTGCTAGCCATCGCCTCTCAGTATCTGGCCAGCCGCTGCTGTCTGCAACGGTTGAAAGGGCGGAGCGGACTCAGCTAAATGTTGTAGTCCGTAGCAGCCCCGAATGGCGACGCGTCAGGACTCGGCGCGGCCGATTTCCTCCAGAGTCACGAGACCGACACGAAGGGCGTAAAGGGCAGCCTGAGTCCGGTTGCCGAGACTGAGCTTGGCGAGGATGTGGCTGACGTGAGTGCGGACCGTAGCCTCGCTGATAAACAGCTTGCCTCCGATCTGCTCGTTGGTGAGGCCGCGCGCCACCAACTTGAGGACCTGGAGCTCGCGGTCGCTCAACGGCTCGGCTGGTGGTGTTGGGTCGAGGTCGGCAGAAAACTCCTGGAGCAGCCGCCTGGCGACGGCAGGAGTCAGTGCCGACTGACCCTCGGCAGCCTTGTGAATGGCCTGCACCAGGTCGGCCGGGCTGGTGTCTTTCAGTAGATAGCCGAGGGCACCGGCGCGAACCGCCGGGAAGAGCTTGTCATCGCTACCGAAGCTGGTAAGAACGAGAACGTGAGAAGACAGGCCCCGTTCGCGGATCTCCCGAATGGCCTCGACTCCATCCATCTCGGGCATGACCAGATCCATGAGGATGACGTCGGGTTTGAGGCTTTCCGCCAGGGCCAGGCCTTCGCGCCCGTTCTCTGCTTGACCCAGGACCTTGATGTCGGGCTCTGTCTCCAGCAGGGTGATGATGCCGCGCCGAACGATTTCGTGATCGTCCACGACCACTACGGTAATCGGTTGGTTGCTCATGAGGCTGCTCCAGGGGAACCACCCGACTCGGGCGGTAGGTTCTTCAAAGGCACCTCGACGCGAATCAGGGTGCCGCTTCCAGGGTGGCTGTCGATGAACAGCAACCCGCCAATCGCTGCGGCCCGTTCCTCGAGTCCCAGCAAGCCCAGCCCACCGCGCTGCCTGGCGACGGCGGTGTCGAATCCGAGACCGTTGTCGGAGATCTCCAGGGAGGCCGAGCTCTCCGACTGACGCAGTTCCACCGAGATACGGGTGGCCTCCGAATGTTTGAGAATGTTGTTGAGCGACTCCTTGGCGATGCCATACAGCGCTTTTTCGATCGTGCCGGGCAGTGAGATCGGACCCGCGGTCAGGAACTCGGCCTTGACACCGGCGCGGCCCTCGACGGCTGCCAGCCGGGCTTGCAGCGCCCCGGCCAGGCCCTTTTTCTGCAGCGCGGGCGGCCGCAACTCGAAGACCAGAAGACGCATCTCTCGCAGTGCTTCGAGCGCGGCTTTCTGCAGGTCGTGCATCAGGCTCTTCGCCTTGTCGGCCTGATCGGCGTCGAGGAGTCGCGCTGCCGCTTCGCTGTACATCGTGACTCCGTAGAGTGACTGGGTCACGGAATCGTGAAGCTCGTGCGCTAACCGCTGGCGATCCTCCAGAACCGCGATGCGCTCGTGCTGCTCATGGAACCGAGCATGCACAATGGCAGCACTGGCGCTCTCTGTAAAGTTCCTGAGGACGCGCAGGTCGCCTTCTTCACAATCTTCCGCCCGGCTAGTCAGCAACAGCGTGCCGACGCTCTCTCCTTTGACCACCAGCGGTATCGAGAGTTCCGACGTGTTGGGCTCGGTGATGGCCTGCACCAGCCTCTCGGCAGAGATCGTCCCTGCCTTGCCCGAGAAGGCTCGGCGTGGGTTATCCGAGCCGTCGTTGAGAAATGCGACGGCACCCTCGGCGCCGACGATGCGTTGGGCCTCCCGAGCGGTAATCGCCAGGACGTCGTCGACGCTCTGCATCTCGAGAAGGGCCGCTGTCGAGCCCTGAAGCCGATCGGCTTCCCGCAGTCGGTGCTGGGCGTCTTCGTACTTCAGGGCGTTGCCGATGGCAGGCGCGACCGCCTGCGAGATTCCGGAGACCAGTCGAAGCTCGTCGGGGTCGAATGCGCACTCGCGGTCGAAAGAGACTCCCACGGCGAGCGCCAGCACTTCACCGGCAAGGGTAATGGGGATCGAGACCACGGTCCTGATTCCTGCGATGTCGGGCCGCTCCGCAAAGGCGTTTGGGGCCTCGTCGCCGCAAAAGGCGGCCAGGGTTCCGGAGGCCAGCGCTTTCGAGACCAGAGGGTCGACCTCTTCCTTGAGTGGTCTGCCGAGGAGGCGAGCCAGTTGGGGCTGCCCAGGGCTGTCGATCGAAGAGCGGGGCTCGAAGACCCCCTCCCGCTGGTTGAAAAGGAAGATCACGCAATGCGACAGACGCAGCGCTCGCGCGATTCCTCGTGCGATCGAGGGCAGGATGACTTCGAGAGCGAGAGAGCCTCCACTAGCCTCGGCCGCATCCAGCATGAGGGCCAACCGATCCTTCTCGTGGCGCACGGAATGGCGCATACCCTTGGCGAAGAGGTCGGCGAAGCGACCCGCGGCCAAACGGAGGATCCGGTCGAGCTGCAGGATGGCCACGCTTGCAGCCTCAGGGTCGTCTCGGAAGTTGTCGAGAATAGACGGTAGCGTCGCTTCTTTGAGAGACAGAATCGCTTCCACGACTTCGTAGATCGCGAAGCCCATCGCACCGCGCTCCCGGCTGAGAGTCTCGGCACGAGTCAGGAGGGGCTCTGCGGAGCCCTGCTCCAGGCTCAGAACCACGTCTGCGAGGCTGGCCGAGACCCATGAACGCAGCTCCCCCGCCGATCTTTCCTGGTAGTGGCTGCCGGCCTGGCTTCGCAGATCCTCCACCGCTCGGTCGAGGATCGCGTCCCGCTCCGCTCGCAGGAGCTGAGCCAGGGCGGGGGAGGCAATCGTCTTGGTCATGGAGTTCGCGGCCGATCGACGTGAGGGGATGTCCGGGTCGAGCACGTTGACTTCGTTAGCGCTCCCGGCTCGTGGCTGAGAATAGCAGGCAACGGCCCTCGCATCCCGCGCCAGATAGAAGGATGGCGCACCGGAGCCGATTTCAGGAAACTCGATCTAGGGACCCAGGCCTTGCACGAAGCTACCGGGGTCATCGGCGATGGCCGCGGCGAGAAACTCGTCGAGGCGACCATCGACGGAGACGACTTCCAGCTCGTAGGCATCGAGTGAGACCACGCACAGGCTGCGGATCGAGCCGCTATCGTCTTCGCGGGAGATCACCCAGGTCCGCTCATCGAGGTCCCTCTCCTTGACGACCACAGTCCAACCGGCCTGCTCCAGCCGGTGCTGCAGAACAGAGAGGCTTCTGGGTGCCGGGTTGTCGGGAGGCGAGACCACCCGATACGTTGCGACGTCGACGCGCTTGAGACTCGCGATGAGCTGGCGCTCGGTGCTGCCCTTGGGACTCGTGAAGCGGAGAACCTGTTTGACGGCGCCCATCGAGATTCGACCCAGGTGGATGTGGCTCTCGCGCTCGAACTGGGCGCCGGGAAGTTGTTGCTCGAGCTCCAGGCGTACCTGCTCTGCGGTCGGGCTCTGCTTGCAGCCGACCATCAGCAGCGCAACCATCGTGGCCACGGAGAGGACGAGAAGTTGGAGTCGTTCGCGGCTGCGAACCGTCAGAAGTGGAGTCGCCGCAACGCTCATTCGACAGTGACCTCGGGAAGATCCAGGCCCGACATGAGACTCCCCAGCTGGTCCGGGTCGATGCGTCCCACCAGGTTGAGGACGATGACTTCCCCGTCCTCGATCGCCAGCACCGTCAGACCCTGCAGGTCCCCTTCGTCTTCACGGCCGTAGATGTGGACCTCCTCGCCCTCGTCCCGGGTCAGGATCATCCTGTACCAACCCATGTTCTCGAGCATCGTGACCCCGGTGTCGAGCCCCTTCCGAATGGCATCGGCCTGCAGGCGGTCCGTCGGTGCAATCTGAACGCGGATGGCTTCGAGATTCTTCATCACCTGGGCGAACTCGGGGTCGTCGTCCGCCGCCACCTTGCCGATCAGTCGCAGCATGGCGCCGCGCAGGTTGATCTCCACGCTCAGGTCGTCCGGGGACAGGAACTGCAGCTCGTCGATCGGAAAGTAGCCGGGATGCTCTTCGATGGGCTGAGCGTGGAGCGTCGAGGCCAGCAAGGCCATCGAAAGCAGGAGGATGGAACGTCTGAGCCGATGCATCACGAACTCCTTGTCCTGTCGTTGAGATCCCGATAGTCGGAGACGGGGCCGCTCTTCGGAGCCGCGGTTTCGGGGGCGTTCAAGGAGCGGCTGAGACCACGGGCCGCGGGCGCGACCACGCGTTTCTGGACCACGTCCTCGCGAAGATCCCTGGCAGCTCGATGGGTGAGCTTGTCCAGGTAGGCGATTGCTAGCCGGGCCTCTTCGGTAGCGATCTCCACTTCGGCTGAGTGCTCTGGAGGAGCGGGCTCCTGACTCGGCATGAGGACCATGACCGCGAACAGGGCCGCAGCCGCGGTGGCGCCGACCGCGATCCAAGCGGGACCTGGTGCTCGAAAGAGGTCGAGCCATGACCGACGACGGGACTCGTTGCGTCGCATGGTTCCCAGGACGGAGTCGAGAACGTGCTGCGGTGTGTCCAACTCCGGCAACCCGCGCAGCTCCTGCCTGATCTCGGTGGCCAGGCGAACCTGTCTGGCGCAAGCGGGGCAGATTTCGAGATGCTCTTGAAGAGCCGTCGCCTCGGTCCGCTCGAGCTCTTTATCGACGAACGCCTCGATGCGAAGCTGGAGGTCCTGGCATTGAGTCTTGTCATCCGGTCGGGACATGGTCGTACACCCTTCCTAGCTGCTTGCGGAGCCGTTGCCTTCCCCGGTGG
>Ga0316191_10003425_pt1 | contig 11722 bp, 10 predicted proteins | sample Eddworburr2cm_MG_FD_204928 | JGI IMG/M metagenome (GOLD analysis project Ga0316191, IMG submission 204928) | Coastal sediment microbial communities from Maine, United States - Eddy worm burrow 2 cm | ecosystem: Environmental > Aquatic > Marine > Coastal > Sediment | place: USA: Maine... | reverse complement strand
GTGCGCTGTTCGGCTCCCTGGAGCGGTTCTGCGGCATTCTCATCGAGCACTTTGCCGGTCACTTTCCGCTCTGGCTGGCGCCGCTGCAGATCGTGGTGGCGACGATCACCGACGAGGCCGATGAGTACGCGCGGGAAGTGTTCGCGGCGGCGTCCCGTTGTGGGCTGCGAGCCGAGCTGGATCTGCGCAACGAGAAGATTTCCTACAAGGTGCGGGAGCACAGCGTCACCAAGGTTCCCGTGATGCTGGTGGTGGGCAAGCGGGAAGCCGAAGAGCGCACCGTGGCCATTCGTCGTCTCGGCGGCAAGGCACAGGAGGTGCTCGGTCTGGACGATGCGCTGGCGGCACTGGCAGACGAGGCGCGCTCGCCGCTGGAACGCAACACCGGCTAATATCGCGTGTCGAACGCGAGGCTCTGGACGCGCACTGGCAATCAGAAGGGAAGCAACGATGGCGGATCAGTTCCAGGCGCTCACCGAGTCGCATATGGCGTTCATCGAGGCGCAGAAAATTTTCTTTGTGGGCAGCGCGGCTCGCGACGGCCGGGTGAACGTCTCTCCCAAAGGCCAGGATAGCCTTGCCGTTCTGGGTCCCAGCGAGATTCTGTGGCTGAACCTCACCGGCAGCGGCAATGAGACTGCGGCCCACCTGCTGGACGTGAATCGCCTCACGCTGATGTGGTGCGCCTTCGAAGGCCCACCGCTGATCCTCCGTGTCTACGGCTCTGCAGTTGCGGTGCATCCCCGCGATGAAGACTGGCAGACGTGCGCGACCGCTCTGCCGCCAGCCGCCGGTGCCAGGCAGTATTTCCGGGTACGGGTGGATCTTGTGCAGACTTCCTGCGGTTATGCCGTACCCTTTTTCGACTATCGGGAAGACCGGGTCGCGTTGACGCGGTGGGCGGAGAAGAAGGGCGAGGCCGGAGTCACCGAGTACTGGGCGGAGAAAAACCAGCGCAGCCTGGACGGCTACCCCACAGGAATCTTCGACTAGCGGGGTCGCCTACTACCTACTAGACGGGGTCGCCTAGACGGGGTCGCCTAGACGGGGTCGCCTAGACGGGGTCGCCTAGACGGGGTCGCCTAGACGGGGTCGGCTTCCGCCGGCATGAGTCGGAATACCACTCTGTTGTTCCGCTCAGCGATCTGGTTCCATTCGCCTGCGGTATTGATGGAGGCCGGATACCCGTAAGGCACGTCAGAATCGAGCCGGTCCCGGGCAACCAGGCGAACTTCGATGCCGGGGTTCTGAAGAAACGGGGAACTCTCCAGAAAGGTGGCAAAGGCCGCTGTCTGACGATCGCCCGGGAAAGATGAATCTTCCAGTGGATGGCCGAACAGGGCGCATTCATCGACGGGCATGGCCGGGTCTGGGAGGCGGTAAACGCCGGTTGCGTCGGTAACCAGGCAGAACTCTCCCAAGTGCGACTCGACGGATACCGAGCCCAGAAAACCCAGGGATGACAGGTGCGTCAGCAGTTCTCCCAGCTGCAGCGCGCGTGCATCGTTGAATGGGATCGCGTCGAAGGGCAACCCCGGATTCTGGTTCATGGCCCATTCAAGGGTATTCAGCGACTGCGTAAGCCGCGCCTGCGTGTCACTCAGCGCTTCTTCCCGCTCTCTGACCATGCCGCCAGACTGCATGCGCACCGCTTTGACATGCGCTTGGTTGGCAGCTGTCACTTCGGTCAGCTGTGCCAGCAGGTCGTCTCTTTCGCCCTTTATCTGGGCAAACAGAAAGCCAAACACCAGTGCCAGCAGCGCCAGCAGCATTGTCAGACCCGAGGTCACGCGGTCCGTTGACGGCGGCACGTTGGTGATCGGCTCGACAACGGCGTCGTCTGTTTCCTGTTTTGCCTGCTTGTGGAAAATTTCGTTGGCGACCTGTTTGGCGAAGTCCCGATGGCTGCGTAGAATGTCCGCGCGGAGCGTCAGATGCTGATCCTCCAGGATCCGCGTTACCAGCGCCTGCACGGACATGCCGATCGCCTGCTGCTCGTAGAGTCGGTCCGGGTCCTCGTCCCTTTGGTCGCCAGCGTCTTCGTCCTGATTTTTGTCAGTGGCGGCGACTGCGCTCGGCGTTTCCACGATCGATGCTGCAGTTTCCCCTCGCCGGTCGGTAACCAGCCCCAGATCCAGCAGGCTCTGGAACAGCACCCCTGGATGCACCTCTTTGGGCAGGACGCCGACAGCGCCCAGGGCGCGGGCCTGACTGACGTAAACTTCGCCTTCTTTGGTGGTGTACATCATCACCGGAATGGTGGCTGTCCGCGGGTTGCTCTTGATGGCGGTTACGGCCTCCAGCCCGCTCATACCGGGCATGGTGTGATCCATGAAGATCACGTCCACCAGCTGGTGCTTGAGAAAATCGATCGCTTCTTCGCCGGATTCCGCGAATTCCACGATCAGATCGTGCGTCTCGAGCAGACGCTGCAGGGCCAAGCGGGCCGATTTCGAATCGTCGACCACCAGAGCACGTTTGAACGCCATCTAGCCTCTCTTCAGGGTATTCCGAAGTCCTGTCCGCGCCGCTGCGCGGAACAGCACACCGCGCGCCCCGCTTTGACTGGAACCTATGGATAGTCTAGACCAGGGTTCAGGGTCCGCGTCTGTGAAGTCGGTCGCTGCGCAGCGGTCGGAATTTGCCCTGATGTTCTCAGGCAGATCAATCTCGACCAACGGAGCGGTCGTGGATCACGCCGCCTGGGTGGGATCCAGTTTGTCCCGCAGCTCGCGCTTCAGAAACTTGCCGCTGGCGTTGCGAGGCAGCGGCTCTGCGGTGAGCCACAGGTAGCGGGGCACCTTGTGGGGGGAGATCCTTTCCCGGCAGTGCGCACGCAGCTCGTCCGCGGGCGCCTGCTCGTCGGCTTTGAGAAAGATCGCAGCGCCAACTTCTTCCCCCAGGCGATCGTCCGGGACCCCGAATACCGTGCACTCGGCGACAGCCGGGTGCTCGTAGAGGGCGCTTTCCACCTCGGCGCAGTAGACGTTCTCGCCACCGCGCAGCACCATGTCCTTGGCCCGATCGACAATGTAAATGAAGCCGTCTTCGTCAATGCGCGCGATGTCGCCGGTGTGCAGCCAGCCGTCGGTGATGGTCTCCGCCGTCGCCTCCGGCCGGTTGAGGTAGCCGCGGATCACGGCGGCGCCTCTTACCCACAGCTCGCCAATTTCTCCCGGTGGCAGCGCATTGCCGTCGGCATCGACGGTTTTGGCCTCGTAGGAGGGCATGGCCGGCCCGCAGCTGTCGGGTTTGTTCAGGAAGAAATCCGCGGAGATCGAGGTGATGATGCCGCAGGTTTCGGTCATGCCGTAGCCGGTGTTGGGTCTTGCCGTGGCCACGGTCTGATCGATCTTGCTGACCAGGTCGGGCTGCAGCTGAGCGCCGCCGCCGCCAACGCTCATGAGTGATGATGTGTCGTAGCTGGCGAAATCCGGGTGGGATACCAGCTCCCGGGACATCACCGGCACGCCGGTGAGCGCGGTTATGCGCTCGCGCTCGACCAGCTTGAGGGCCTCTGTGGCATCCCACTTGTACATGAATACCAGTTTCCCGCCGGCCGCCGTAGCGGAGTATGCAACGCAGTTGTTGGCAGTGACGTGGAACAGCGGGGTGGTGACCAGGGCGGCGGTATCCGGCGGCGGTGCGCCTTCTGCCGGTATCGGGACCGTACCGTTGCGCTGCCCGATGGTGGTCACGCAGGTGGCCCAGAAACCCATGTTCATCAAGTTCGTGATGCAGCCTCGGTGGGTCAGCTCCGCGCCCTTGGGGTGTCCCGTGGTTCCGGAGGTGTAGAAAATGCAGGCGTCGCTGTCTGGATCTATATCCGCTGCCGGAAGATCGCCGCCGATAGCCAGCAGATCCTGCCATGGCACCACGCCAGCTGGCGTGGCGCCTGGCAAACGCACGCCAACCAGGCGCATCTCGGGGATCTCTTTGAAGTGCGCGAGCGTCTGTTCGAGGCGCTGCTGATCGCAGATCAGCACCTTCGGACTGGAATCGTTGAGCCCGTAGACCAGCTCCGGGCCGACCCACCAGGCGTTGACGCCCACCACCACCGCGCCCATGGCAATGGTTGCCCAGTAGGCCAGCAGCCACTCCGGATAGTTGCGCATGGCGATGGCGACGCGGTCTCCCGGCTGCACCCCCTGGGCGCGTAACCAGTTGGCGATGGAGGCCACCTGACGATGGGCTTCGGCATAGGTGATTCGCTCGTCGTCGTAAACCAGATAGTCACGGTCCGCGAAGGCCGCGGAGGCGAGCCACAGATCACGAACCGTAGCCGGGGCCGTTGCGAAAGCGCGGGCGGGATTGCCGCGTATCTGCACGGTCGCGATCTCGAACGGAGCTCCCGGCGCGGTGAGCTCCCCCCATACTTCTTTCAGCTGATCGTACATCGACATCGTTTTCCCCCTGGTTCGGTATTTCCCCTAAAATGCCGGTTCGGGTGGGTTACAGAGCGCTGCCAGCGGAACCGGGCTGCGGATGTTAATACACCTGACGCGGCGAGTGGAGACGCGGTGCGGTTGGATGCTGGTCAGCCTCTGGCTATAGTGCGCTTCGATACTATTTGTTTAATGTGCGGCCATCAGGGGGAACCACGCATGGATTTCGATATTCCGGAAGACATTCAGACACTGCTGAATCAGCTCGATGAGTTCATCGACGAAGTGATCAAGCCGCTGGAGCAGCAGGACGACAACATCCGCTTTTTCGACCACCGCCGCGAAGACGCGCGCACGGACTGGGACCGGGGCGGGTTGCCCAACGAAGAGTGGGAGCAACTGCTGCACAAGACGAAACGTCTCGCAGACGAGGCCGGTTTCTACCGCTATCCGTTAGCCAAGGAATATGGCGGCATGGACGGGACCAACCTCGGCATGGCGATCATCCGCGAGCATCTGGCGGTGAAGGGGCTCGGGCTGCACAACGATCTGCAGAACGAGCACTCGATTGTCGGTAACAACGTCGGCCTGCTGCTCATGCTGCAGTACGGCACCGACGAGCAGAAGGCCGAGTGGGTCGATGACCTGGCCGAGGGTCGGCGCGGGTTCGCGTTTGGGATCACCGAGCCCAACCACGGTTCCGATGCCACCCATATGGAAACCCATGCGGAGCGCGATGGGGACGAATGGGTGATCAACGGCGAGAAAACCTGGAATACGGGTATTCACAAAGCGCAGTACGACATGGTGATGGCCCGGACCAAGGGCAATCCCGGTGACGGCGAGGGCATTACCGCATTCCTCACCCCGATGAAATCCGACGGGGTGAAGATCGAAGAAATGCTCTGGACCTTCAATATGCCTACAGATCACGGCCGGGTTTCCTTCACCAACGTTCGGGTTCCCCACGCCAGCATTTTCGGCGGCGAAGGCCGGGGCCTGCAGATCGTTCAGCACTTCTTCAACGAAAACCGCATCCGTCAGGCGGCCTCCAGTCTCGGTGCGGCCCAGTTCTGCATCAACGAGGCGGTCAAATATGCCATGGAGCGCAAGCCCTTCGGCAAGCCTCTGTCGTCGAACCAGGGTATTCAGTTCCCGCTGGTGGAACTGCAGACCCAGTGCGAGATGCTGCGCGCGCTCATTCACAAGACGGCCTGGCTCATGGACCGGGACGGCGCCTTTTCGGTTTCTGACAAGGTCTCCATGTGCAACTACTGGTCGAACCGGCTGTGCTGTCAGGCGGCGGATCAGTCGATGCAGGTGCACGGCGGCATGGGTTACTCCAGGCACAAGCCCTTCGAGCACATCTATCGGCATCACCGTCGATACCGCATAACCGAAGGTGCGGAAGAGATTCAGATGCGCCGGGTGGCTGGCTACATGTTCGGCTACATGAAGCAGCGGGCACCCAAGGGGGTCAAGGAAGTCTGAAATGACCCAGGACCGGCAGGCATTCGAGGACCTGCTCGCCGGCGTGCTGACCCGGGAGGTGAGCGGCTGCACCGGCCTCAAGGCGGTCGAGCGGCTCTCGGGCGGCGCCAGCCAGGAAACCTATCGCATCACCATCGATGTCGGCGACGGCGACCGGCTGCTGGCCATGCGGCGGGCACCCGGGGGCATCTCCATAGCGGAGGAAGAGCGTATCAACCCGGGCCTCGCCACCGAAGCGCTGTTGATGCGCTGCGCGCGGGACGTCGGCGTCCCCGAGCCGGAGGTTTACTACGTCCTGCAGCCGGAGGACGGGCTGGGCGAAGGCTTCATCATGCAGTGGCTGGACGGCGAGGCACTGGGCGCGCGGATCGTCCGCTCGCCGGAGTTCGAGAATCTGCGTGGGAAGCTGGCCTTCGAGTGCGGGGAGATCCTGGCCCGTATCCACGCCATCGACCTGGCGGCAACGGGCCTTGACGGGAAGCTGCAGGTCATTACGCCCGCGGAGTTTGTGCAGAATACCTGGGAGCGCTACCAGCTCTACGAAACACCCCAGCCGATGATCGACTACGCGGCCCGGTGGCTGATGGACAACCTGCCGGAGGACCCCCCGGTGGCTCTGGTTCACAACGATTTCCGTAACGGCAACTTCATGGTCAACGAGCAGGGGGTCAACGCGGTCCTCGACTGGGAAGTGGCCCACATCGGCGATCCCATGCGCGATCTTGGCTGGATATGCACGAACTCCTGGCGATTCGGCCGCAGCGATCTGCCCGTGGGTGGTTTCGGTACCTATGAGGACCTGTTTCGAGGCTACGAATCCGTAGCCGGCACCCCGGTCGAGCCCGATCGGGTTAAATTCTGGGAGGTCTTCGGCTCTTTCTGGTGGGCGGTCGGCTGCCTTGGCATGGCGGAGCACTATCGTACCGGGCCCGATCAGACCGTCGAACGCCCGGCAATCGGGCGCCGCACGTCGGAATGCCAGGTGGACTGCGTCAATCTCCTGATTCCCGGTCCCGTAGCTCTGGTGGAACCGGCGGATCTCACCGCCAATGAGGATATGCCGCGCGTCGATGAGCTGCTGATTTCGGTGCGGGACTTCCTCCGTGACGATGTCATGTCTCAGACGCAGGGTCGAACCAACTTCCTTGCCCGGGTAGCCGGTAACAGCCTGGATATCGTGCTTCGCGAGCTGGCGCTGGGAGAACGGCATCGGGCCGACGAGCTGGCTCGACTGCGGCAGTTGTTTGACAGCCCGCAAGACCTCACCAGCCTGCGCTGGCAGCTGGTGCGCGGGCTGCGGGACGGAACCACGCCGCTGGATATGCCCGGCCTTGCCGAGCATCTGCGCGCCACGGTGGTCAACCAGATCGCCATCGACCAGCCCAGGTATTCCGGGTACCGGACCGCTCTCGACGGAATCGGGTGAACACCCGCATTCAGCTTCCGTTTCGAATCCGCGTCGCGGGCCAACTTCGAGCAGCGGGCAAGCCCCATGCCGGGAGCAAACCAGGGCTCAGCGTGTCGTCGGCGGTGCTGGATGTGCCTGACGTGTCTCCCGCGATCTGGCGGCGCGCCGGCTGGGTTTTGCGCTGGCTCGTTGCCACACGGGCTTCCGTGCTGCCGCTGACGCTGTTTGCCTGCCTGTTCGCCGGTCTGCTGGCGCTCCCCTGGTCGGTGGGGGAGGCAGCACGTCTGGTGCTTGTTACCCTCGCGCTGCTGCTGGCCCACGCTACCAACAATCTGCTCAACGACCATGTGGACTACCGGACCGGTCTGGACCGGGATAACTACTTCCGAGCCCTTTACGGCACACACCCGCTGACCCGCGGGCTCATGAGCCTCACTGCCCATCGGCTGATGATTCTGCTCACCGGTTTGGCGGCGCTGCTGCTTTGTCTCTATCTGGGTCAGATGCTGGGTGCCACCGCCTACTGGCTTGCGGGGGCAGGCACTTTTTTCCTGCTGTTCTACACCTATCCTCTGAAGCGCTGGGCGGTCGGGGAGCTATCAGTTTTTCTGGTATGGGGTCCGCTGATGGTTGGCGGCGTTTACTGGGCTGTGAGCGGCGACTGGGGCGCAGAGATCATGCTGCTGTCGGTGATATACGGTCTCGGTCCGACGGTAGTCATTTTCGCCAAGCATGCCGACAAGCGGACTGACGACGCGCGACGCGGCGTGCGCACGCTGCCCGTGGTGCTCGGAGCCGGCTGGTCGGCGGTGTGTATTGCCCTGCTCGCGCTGCTGCAGGTGGGCCTGACCATCGCCTGGGCTTTTACCGGGCAGGCGTGGTCTTACCTCGTCATCGTCGGGGCGCTGCCCGCGCTTGCGGGCTGCCTCTACCGGACGACGCGCCCGCGGCCTCAGCGTCGCCCTGAAGATTATCCCAAGAACCTCTGGCCGCTCTGGTACACGGTTCCTGCATTTCAGTTTGCCAGGGCGAGTGGGGCCCTGCTGGTGCTGGGCGCGCTGGCGAACGGCCTGCTCTAATCGTCCTGTCCGCTCTCGATGCTGCCCTGCGGTTCGAGTTCGAAGAACCACAGCGAACCCAACTCCACTTCTTCCGCGCTCATGCCGGCAGCGTATTTTCGGTTGAGCTCGGCCACCAGAATCGGCACCAGAGGACCCTCCTGGATACGCTTCAGGCGCCGGGGGTAACGTCTGTTGGCGACGCGGAGAATGGCCCTTGGGTCACGCTCTGCCTCCACCGGCCACTGCTTCCACAGCCGGCCCCAGATCGTATCCATGTAGGCGCTGGGTATGAAGATGCGGCCCGCATGCTCGAGGATCCAGGTGGTGCGGGAACGGGGTGGTTCCTGCAGCTGAAATTCCACAGTCGGCACGTCCCGGACGAAGGTCCAGTCTATCGTCTCGTCGCTGACCAGCTCGCCGCTGATGAGCGGGCCGCCCGCGATAATCGCCAGCGGCCCATCGGAGAATCGAGCAACAACGAGCAGCACGCCGAAGCCCAGCAGTATCATCAGCGCCAATCCCAGCACGAACTTGAGTATTTTCATCCGTCGGTCTCCCCAGCCCCGAGTCCCAGCGTAAGTCCGTTCTGTGGCCGCGATCAACCAGGATCTGCGCCCCCGTTAACGATTTCGGCGCTCACGCCCGGTGGCCGGTGCCGAGTTCCGTCAGGGGATGAGAAACTGTGTCCGTGCAACTGAGAGAACGTCCATCATGAAATCCATAGTGTTTCTTCTCTTCGCCGCCGCCGCGCTTGGTGTCGGCTCGGTGCACGGCCACGACGCGGCGCCCCAGGCCGGCTGTCGAGCACCCGCGCGGCCAGCCGATGACCAGAATGATCTGCTCTGGCAGGCGTATCTGGAGGATGTGGACAACTTCCGTCAATGCATCAGCGATTTTGTCGAGGCCAGTCAGGCGGCGGCGGTGGCCCACAACCAGGCTGCCCGCCTGGCGACGGAGGCATGGAATGAGTTCGTCAGGACGTCGTTGAACGTGCCCGAGGATTTTCCCTGGCCACCGGAATAGCGCCGGCAGGGCCCGGTGTCTGCTTGGTATTCGCCGCCACATAGGCGGATAATCATCGCCGGGATATTGGAGACGCCGTCATGGAGCAGCTAACCGGACTGGATGCATCTTTTTTCTATCTGGAGACGCCGCGCACGCCGATGCACATCGGCGGCATCATGATCTATGACCCCGCCACGACGAAAACGGGCAAGCAGGGATTCAAGGATATTCTGAACGCCATCGAAGAGCGGCTGCATCTGGCGCGAACCTTTCGCCAGAAACTGGTGGAAGTACCGTTCAACATGGATCATCCGTACTGGATCGAGGACAAAGACTTCGACCTGGAGTATCACGTGCGGCACATCCGTCTGCCGGAGCCCGGCGACTGGCGCCAGCTGTGCATTCAGACTGCGCGACTGCACTCGAGGCCACTCGATATGAGCCGGCCTCTGTGGGAGTTCACGGTGATCGAAGGGCTGGACGCCATTCCCGGGCTGCCGAAGGGGTGCTATGCCATTGTCAGCAAGGTCCACCACGCAGGGATTGATGGCGTCTCCGGTGTTGACCTCGTCGAGGCGATTCACGATCTGGAACCCTATCCCGAGTCGGTCCGCCCCGCGCAGCGACCCTGGACCGGAGAGCGGGTGCCGAATCCGGTGGAGCTGATCGTCCGGGCTCAGCTCAACAATTTCACACAGCCTTTCCGGTTTGCCGAGGTGCTGGCCCGGTCCGTGCCCGCCGTTAGCCGGCTCACCCAGGGCCTGGCACGCAAGGAATTCGATGGCGCCAGCCTTCGTCCCCCGAGAACCCGATTCAGCCGAGTCGTGTCCGCACACCGCGTCGTAGAGAGCCGGCAGTTCGATCTGCAGGAGGTTCGCGCGATCAAGAACAGCGTGGCCGGCGCCACAGTCAATGATGTGGTTCTGACCGTCTGCGGCGGAGCGCTGCGGAAGTTTCTCGAGTCCAAGCACGAACTCCCGGACGAACCGCTGGTTGCTATGGCGCCGATCTCTGTCCGCTCCAGTGAGGGGAAAGGCGCCATGGGCAACCAGGTGTCAGCCATGACGGTGGCGCTTGGTACTCATATTGCCGACCCACTCGAGCGCCTCGATGCGGTCCATCATTCCGCTGCGGCGTCCAAAGAGATGACCAATGCCGTCGGTGCCAGGCTGCTCACAGACTACTCTCAGTTCATTCCCTCGACGACGGCCGCTCTGGCTGCCCGCACTTATACCCAGCTGGGTCTTGCAAACCAGATGAACGTGCCCTTCAACTGCGTTATCACCAACGTTCCGGGGCCTCAGGTCCCCCTCTACTCTGCGGGGGCTCGGCTGGTTACTCAGCATGGTCTTGGCCCCATCTTCGATGGCATGGGCCTGATCATGCCGGTGTTCAGCTATTGTGGGCACATCAACATTTCGTTCACATCCTGCCGCGAGATGGTTCCGGATCCGGAATTCTTCGCGCGGTGCCTGCAGGACAGTTTCGACGAGTTGAAGCAAGCCTGCGGCCTGGAAGGCGATCTTTCTGGCGTAGCAGAAGCATCCTGAACGGATCGTTCAGCTGGTCCGGCTGTCGGTGCCCGTCGTTCGCTTTGCTGATATGCCGCCAAACGGCGACGACAAGGTGGGTAGCAGACGGGCCTGCAGCCGGCTCAGCAGCCCCGGAGTTACTTGCTCCTCGAAGTCGTCCAGGCCGAATATGGCGTGAAGCTGGCCCGTCTGATGCTCGACGCCGATCAGCCGCGTGTCGCCGGATAGCGGCGGCAGCGGCAGATAGGTGCGGAACAGACTGGCGACGTATGTGGGCACGCCCAGTATGGTGGCGCGCTTTGGCTGCAGCACGAACCAGCCGTTGACGACTTCGATTCGAGTTTCGAACTCTCCTAACGGCAGGCCGGCTATCTCGGCGTGAACGACAAGCGCGTCTTCTTTCAGCACAAGCCGGTAAGGCAGCTGAAAGCGGCTGAGCCAGCGGTCGAGCTCAGCCTGACCGATAGCAATCTCGACACGTGGCCCCTTTACTTCGACCCTGGCGGGGAAGCCGGCAATGAACCGAACCTGATCGGCGTGCCATACGACCTGTTTGAGATCCAGCCAGGCGGTTGCCAGCCCGCCGAATTCCAGTCGCGCCTGCTCGAAGCGGTCGGGAAACGGCAGCCCGCTGGCTTTACCCCAATGTATGGAGACCGGAAGTTCGAAATAGGAACTCACCAGCTCGCTTATGACATTGGAGCCCGGGGCTTTGCTCATGCACTGAGTTTAACCCCTAAACGATCCTGGCACATGCCCGGCGCTTCGAACAGATTTTGCGCCTCAGAACCTTCGGCCGACGTTGACACCGAAAGCCCAGGGGTCGATCTCCACGGTGCC
>Ga0316191_10003424_pt1 | contig 11723 bp, 8 predicted proteins | sample Eddworburr2cm_MG_FD_204928 | JGI IMG/M metagenome (GOLD analysis project Ga0316191, IMG submission 204928) | Coastal sediment microbial communities from Maine, United States - Eddy worm burrow 2 cm | ecosystem: Environmental > Aquatic > Marine > Coastal > Sediment | place: USA: Maine | collected... | reverse complement strand
TTTTCTGACGTAATAAAAAAGATATACTATCCTCTTGATTTTCATGATCCTTTTGTAATTAAATCACCAAGTTGATCAGATGAAAGAAATTCCACATCCGGCCACTTCTTTGTGATTCGGTTTAGCAGCTCTTTTAAAGCCGACAGTCCTTCTTTTCTGTTCCGGGGATCCACATGTCCGCAAAAATTCACCCGGTGAGAGCTTATGATAGCAGGCCGGTTCCAGCGGAAAGCGGCTTCTATTTGTTTCATCGCAAAATTTACCGGGTCGGATCCGGGATTCTCAGTAGGCTCAAAAACTACGTTTCTAACCATATAGGTAGTGCCCAAAGAATTCTTTTTCCCGGTATAATAAAACCTGGTCTTGTATTTACCCAGTCCCTGATGCTCTTTTTTCACCATAGGAACATCCACACAGGCGATTCCATATTTACGGGAGTAGCCATGTATGATGCTATGCTCGTTTCCGCCCGGAGGCATAAAATGAACAGGACGATATCCATATACCTTTTCAAAAGCATTCACGCCTTCTTCAATGATGGATTCAAAGCTATGATTCTCACTAAATTCCCGGAAACCAAAGGCTGAGGTATAGCCCGGTCCCTGAGCATCTGAGGCCGACAGGCTGGCTAAGGATCTGGTTTTCAGCGAAGTAATAAGCTCTTTATCTTTCTTATGCAATCTCTCCTCAAATACCTTCACGTTAAAGTGTTCCCTGCCATGAAACTGCGGCATTAAAAGTCCCCCCGATACTCCCTCCTGCAATAATTGCCACGCCCCGGCATAGGACTTTGGGTCAAGACCTGTCAGCTTTTCATAGGTAAGTGGCAATAGTTCATAACGATATTCTCTGTAATCCTCCTCTGCCATTTGCTCAAAATCAATGTTGCATGGGAGAGCAAAGGTGGTGAAAACTGCACTTCTGTCGTTTTTATCCCTGGATGAGCTTAATACCTCATAAAGCATCTCCAGGTCTTCCCGGTTCTCCAGGGTATCATAGGCATCAAAACGGCTGACAACCTTTAAACCTGCGCTGTGTAGTTCCTCTCTAGCTTTTTTGGATGCCAGGCGAACATTCCCATAATCGTCCACGGAGAACACCACCACTTTGCGGCGGGTTCTCCATCCCAGCATGTTTTTCGCATCTTGTTTAAGTTGATTAAGCATCCTGTTAATTCTTTCCGATTTAGCCCTTATTAGCTTTCACAATGCATACTTAGTACCTCTTCAAATTTTTGAGCGAGTTTGTTTCTGTCAAATTCTGCTTCGGCAAATTCTCTTGCCCTCTTGCTCATTGCTTCCAGTCTTTGTCTATCCGCACTCAGGGCTTTTAAAGCTTCAGCAAAAGCCTTTGGATCGTCGGGGGAGACCACTACACCTATTTCATTGCTTTCGATCATTCCTGCAAGCCACCCGGGATAGTTATTCAGGACAGGCAAACCAGCGGAAATATAGTCGAAGAACTTATTTGGAGAAGTCCCGTAATAAAATGCCGGCACATTTGCCAGCAGCATTAATCCAAGGTCTGCCGCCTGCAGATAACTTAATAAGTGCTTTTTCGGAACAGGGTCATTGAGCAGAACATTCTCAAGTTTCTCCTCTTTCACCCTGCTCATCAAGCCTTCCTTAAGCTTTCCATCGCCCATAAGCACAATTTTTATATTGGCGGATGTGGGATCTTCTTTGAGCACAGCTGCGGCATCCAGTGCTGCATCCAGACCGTTAGCCATTCCATGTGCCCCTATAAAAACGGATATGAAATCCTCCTCTTTACATCCCGGTATGAGGGTTTTTGAAGATAAGCCCGGAGTGAAGAGCTCCAGATCACAACCATTGGGAATCAGATAGACGGGTTTCTCCCGCTTTAGTTTTTTCTCGATGCCTTCTTTTATTCCCGGGGACAGGGCGATACATGCATCGGCCTTATTATAAGACATACCTTCCAGAACTCCCATGGTCCACAGGACGAATCTGTTCCTGATCACACCCATCTCCCGGGGTAGTTCAGGCCAGAGATCTCTAACCTCAAAGACAAAAGGTCTTCTCCCACCCAATATCTTCATTATGATCCCAGGTATTCCAGCAGTCAGCGGGGTTGAAGTAGCAAAAACAATATCAAAATCTTCTTTAAAAACCAGACGGATGCTCTTTAATGAGTAACGGATGAATATGAATGAACGCGCCAAAATGCTCAGCTTGTTATTATAGGCCAGATTGAACTCAATCAGATCTATCCCCTTATAACTCCCCCTTCGTTTGCCTTTTATATAAGGATCCCCTTCCAGAGGTGATTTCAAACGGGGTGATTCTGCAAAGACCATGGTCACCTTATGACCCTGCTTTACCAGGTGTAAAGCCATCTCATAAGAACGGATCCCTGCATTGCCTTCAGGAGTACAGAAATATTGATGGAAATAGAGAACTTTCATTAATTACTTAATATTTATGTTGCATTTTAGCTCCGAGTTGTTCTTTACAGAGATTACCAGGCGCTTGCTTTCCCGGTATTGAAGATAGTATTGCGAATCCAATTGAGATCGCACATCCAGCTTTGAACCCCTGGTGGCAGAAATCCTGCCCCATGGCAATGTAAGTGTACCCACTTCCCCATCCAGGGCATATTTACAATCTGCGAAATTAAATCCAATCTCAACATTTTCTGCTTTTCCGCTAAAGCGATCAAGGATCTCCCATTGCCTGTTACTCCAGCTTACCTTCCTGTGATGGATATTGCCTGATGCATCCCTGTAAGATCCTTCCCAGCTCCCGGAAGTCTCAGAAGAGGCACTTATCTCCCCCACTGTAAGCGGCTTTAACCACTTACCCAAAAGAAAACGTCCCAGTCTGGGCATTTGTTCTTTGTGGTCAAATGAAAGTGTATTGTGCGAATGAACACTTTTCAGATCTGGCACCTTGCTTCCCGGATCCGGATTGTAGGAATAGCTTCCGCAATCAAATAAGAGATTCCGGCCATCTGCCCAGAGATCAAAATGCATGGCATCATTGTGTGTAGGTCTGAATTTGTAGTAGGGAAACCTCAGAAAGGCCCAGGAAGCTCCTCCGTTCATGATCACATAGCCCGACTTAAAGACCTGAGAAGCTTTCGGAACGAGTTCCTTTTCCTCAGGATAGTTCTTAATGCCATACCAGTATAGCGCTTCGTTGTAGGGGCCATTGGCAAGAACCGGAATCCCGTGTAACAAGACGGAAGCCACTTGCAGAGAGGGCCTGAAATCACGGTAGTCGCAGCTATGATTGCTTTGAAGGAGGGTTCCGTCGTTGGGTCCCAGGTTGGGACATAAGCCGGACTCATCGCTCAGGGCATTCAGCCAGTTCCAGGCCTTTTGGGCATGAGCGTAGAACTCTGGAGTAAATTCCTTGAGCACCAGTTTCCTGGTCCAGAATACCACCGTACTCAGGGTATCCAGGAACAGGCGATGGTATACCACAGAATGCTGTGCAAAAGCACCGTCTACATAAGAAAGGTCGACTATCAAGCCTTCCAGGGCCTTTCTTCCTTTACGAGCATACATGCTGCTCCTTCTTTGATCTGCTGCAACCACCTTTAACAGCCAGTTTCCTCCCACATAGAGTGCGGCTGCTTCACTGGTGGCATGATTGTTACGCTGGGCAAAGGCATATCTGATGTTTGAATAGATCCTTCCCAGGTGCTGTTGAATTGTCCGAACAAGTTGTTCGGAGGGTACTTCAGCCTGATCCAGAATGTTTGCTGCATTCAGCAAAGCAAACACCCTGTAAGACGTTTCCTGTCCGCATTTCCAGTTGGGTCCCTGATTTACAGGATTCTTATCCAACCAATCCTTTAGCCATTGATTCAGGGTATTGAGATAGACCAGATTGCCGCTGACAGAGAAAGCCCTTGCCAGGATCCCAAGCCATGAAAACCTGGATGCCTCCCAGACATTCTTGATATCGCCCAGTTCAGGGTCGAAATCTGAGATTTGCGTCCAGTGGGCACGGATTTCCATGCACTCCTTTCCATTAAAGGGATTCAGAAACCAGTTGGGAGGCGTGCTTTGCTCCATCCAGTGATGCGAATAGTAGGGGATCCTTCCTGCAAGAACCTGATCTGCCTGTTTCAGGAGCTCTTCCTCCCAATCGGCAGGAAAGCGTGGCACCGTTGAGCATTTGGAGAATACCGGACCCTTCACCCCCGTCCTCTGAATTTTGAATTTAAGCTTGAGCAATCCAGACTTCTTTAGCACGCGAAAGTAAAGCACATACAGTACATTCCACATACCCAGCCTGGGCACCACTTCCAGGTACCAAAAAAATTTCCGAATTCGTCCAGGCATCATTCTACGTCAATCCACTTCTTTTCTTTCAGGCTTTGCAAGGCTGCAAAAGAAGCCCTGCTTACGTTCACCATCTCATCGAATGCAATCAGGGGCTCGCCCCCTTCTTTGATTCTCTGTATATAGGTGTGGAACTGTGCTTTGTGTCCCTTGTTTATTTTAGTTTTCAGCTTCTTGAATCCCTTTGCTCCAAAAGCTGTGGTAGTGCGGAAGTTATCCATAACAAACACACGTTCCTGCGAAAATACCTCCAGCCTCTCTTTGCTATAAGATTTCGAACCATTGGCAAAGTAGTTAATGACCGCATTGCTGCCGTTCCTGAACTTCATCAGGATGCTGGCATTGTCTGTATTTTCCTGTGTGTCGGTCCCCATGCTATTCATACAAACGGATTTGATCTCCGAACCTGCCAGGTAAGCGCACAGGTCCATGTAGTGGCACGCCTCTCCAATGATGCGACCTCCGCCAACCTTCATATCATGTACCCATACCTGGGGAGGAATGAGGCCGGCATTCATGGTGGCCACGATATTCAAGACACCCGGATCCTTCCCAATGGCTTTCTTTATGGCCTGTGTATGAGGAGAAAAGCGCCTGTTAAAGCCCACTGTCAGGGTGGGGCGGATCTTCCCGGATGATGAATCCTCATAAGCAGCAATAATTTCGTTTAGCTGCTCATGGTTGATGGCCAGGGGTTTCTCCACAAATACATTCTTCCCGGCCTGCAGGGACTCTTTTACAAAGTTCGCATGCGAATTGTGGCGGGTAGTAATGAAGACGGTGTCGACCTCCTCATCCTTAAGAACTTCCTTATAGTCGGTGGTACTGTGCGAGAATCCGAATTTTTTGGCCAGGGTGGTTCCCGACAAGCCTCCGGAAGAACACATGTATTTAAAGGAAGCCCCGGAATCCTTCAATTTTGGGAGCATGGTCATTTTGGTAAAATTACCCGCCCCGATAAAAGCTGTTACCGCCTTTTGTCCGGCAAAGGAGCGCATCTCCAGAACCTGCGTCTGAGCTTCTTTCTTAAGCCCTCCTTCTTGCTCCGGGTAGGTGAGAATACTGGCAATGGACCTGGATTGGCCAATGTTGCTGTAGATTTTAAGATATTCCTCAATGGGAATCCTTTCTGAAATCAATTCCCTGACATGCAGGGATCCGCTGGCAATGGCCTTCAGGATGGCTTCAAAATTCCTTTTCTCTGTCCACCTGACAAAAGGAAGAGGGTAATCTATGCCCCTCTGTTCATAGTTCTCATCGTAACGACCGGGGCCATAGGAGCAGCTTACCTGGAAGGTGAGTTCTTTTTCATAGAACTCTGCCCGGCTAATGTTCAGACCTATTACTCCGACCAGTATAATACGTCCCCTTTTCCGGCTCATCTGGGCCGAATTGGAAATGATTTCCTGGCTTTTGGCCGAGGCTGTTATCAGTACTCCGTCGGCACCTACTCCGCCTGTGGCTTCCATCACAGTTTTCACAGGATCATTTCCCGAAGCCGGATTGATGGCGTTTACTCCCCAGGTTCTGGCCACATCACATTTGGACTCATCGATATCGATGCCAATGACGTGACAGCCGTTGGCCAGCAGCATTTGTGCCGCCAAAAGTCCCAGGAGACCCAGTCCATATACTACGATGCACTCTCCAAATGTGGGCTTCATCAGGCGGATTCCCTGCAGACTGATCGATCCGATCACCGTAAAGGCCGCTTCCTCGCTACTAACATTTTCAGGAACCTTGGCCACCAGATTCGTTGGAACACATACATATTCCGCATGCTTGCCATTGGAGGCCACCAGGTCGCCCACAGCAAAGTCAGTGACTCCTGCACCTGTTTCAACGACAGTACCTACGTTGCAATAACCCAGGGACAAGGGTTCATCCAGTCTTTTAAATACGTTCTCCAGGGTGGGCAGCAATCCTTCGGCCTTGACCTTGTCCAGTACCTGCTTCACTTTATCTGGCTGCTGCCTGGCTTTTTGTACCAGGTTGGCCTTCCCAAATTCCACCAGGCTTCGTTCAGTCCCCAGAGAGACCAGCGAGTGCGTGGTCCGGATCAATAATTTTCCGCTTCCGGGTTGGGGTACCGGAATCTCTTCAAGCGAGGTTTCGCCGGTTTTGAAATTTTGAATGATTTGCTTCATAACTTGTTTCTAGTATATCAATGTATTTTTGAGCTCGTGTTAAGGAAGTTTCGAAAGTGGCCAGCCTGCTCTTCCCCCTATCTGCAAATTCTGAACGCAGTGCCTCACTGCTAGCCAGGGAATGAATCGCCTTAGCTATGCTCTCTGGTGAAAGCGGGTCGAAATACAGGGCAGCATCTCCACAAACATCCCTGGCAAAAGGCATGTCGGAGGTGAGTATTGGGACAGACATTCTCATAGATTCAGGATAGGTGGCACTGAAGCACTCCAGGAGAGTTGGCATGAACATAAGATCCGACTGCTTGTACAGTGAAGGAACCTGAAGGATGGATACTGGTCCCAGGAACAGAATATGCCTGGCCACTTCTTCATCCACGCTTCTGTAATCACTTTTGTTCAGAGTTAGTACGAACCTGAATTTCAAAGAAGGGTCATGCTCCTTTAAATAAGAGATCACATCGGGAATAAGGGCCAGATTCTTATGACGATAGTTTGCTGAAATGGATAGCAGTGTAATGCCATCAAATTCCGGAAGTTTTAGGCTATCATCCCAAAGATCAGGCTGATCAAAAACCTGGTTGTAAGTATTGGAAACCACAAATACCTTCTTGGAAGGGACCAGAGTTTCAAGCCGACTGGCAGCATCCTTTGTTTCCACCACGAGCGCCTGGTTAAATCGCTTAAAATCACGCATATGCAGCGTTTTCAGAACAGAGAGTTTTAATTTCCTGCGGAAGGGCATTCTTTGTATAAATGGAGAGTCAGGATAGAAATAAGCCGCTTTGGCGTAACCGCACACATGAGTACATTTCGGTTTCCAGTAGCTGGGCCCAAACACTGAAAAGACTACATCCGGTTGGATGCGTTCCACCATGGCATCCAGCTTCTTCTCCCTCCCTGTAAGTACCAGTAAAACAGAGGGAATAACATCATAGGTGATAAACCTGGGGCTCTCTTCCATCTCCGGAAAATCCTTTCTAAGCAGGGAAGAAAGAATAAAATAGTAGTCATGATCCTTCCGAAGCAAAAGTTCAGATACAAATGAATGCCCGACCTGCAGCACCCCTCCTTTCTTCAGCATTGAACAATTGATCAGAATTTTCATACTAGATTAAATTGATTCTATGATAAATGTTAATGGGGGAAAATAAAAGTCAGGTAGAGTTCAAATATCCTGTCGCTCCGTAGAGTATCCTGGATCTTTTTTGCTTCCTCTCCCAGCTCTCTTCGTGTATCCTCATTTTCTATGAGGAGATCAAGCTCCCTGGCAAAAAGCTCTGTATGTCCATCTTCTATCAGGATCCCGTTCTTCCTGTTTTTAATGATATCGGAAGGGCCGGCTACGCAGTCAAAACTAACACAGGCCAGTCCGTGAGCCATTGCCTCACACAGAGCATTGGGATATCCTTCAATATCTGAGCTAAGAACATAAATCTTACTTTCTTCCAGGTATTGATCCACCTCCTTTTGCTGACCTGCCAGCACTACCCTGTCCTGAAGACCGTATTCAATGATCAGAGATTCAACCTGGGGCCTGAGACTCCCGTCTCCAACAATCAGCAGCTTCCAGCTCTGGTCCTTCATTAAGGACATTATCTCCAGCAACCTGTCGTATCTCTTTTCCCTTACCATTCTCCCAAGCGCAACTATCTGGTTCTTTTTCGGATAATCTGCCCTGACAATTTCTCTTAAGGGATTCGGGATTACCCGGATGTTGGCCTGTGCACCATTCAAACGTTTGGACAAGAGCTCTGCTGCCTTTGAAGTCTGGGCAACGATCCCGGCAGCTTTTTTATATAATTGTTTGCTCATCCACAGGTTAAACCTGCTGAGGCTTTTATTGGGGCTGCTTCTGTCTGAGATATATACAGGGTAAGGCAATCCAAGGCTAGCCAGCAAAACATAGGAATTATAGCGTTCCCCAAAGGATAAAACAACATCGGGATGAATGCTTTTGATTTTTCGCCTGACAAAAGGAAACAGGAAGAAAGCATAGCTCAGATTGGACTTTTTCCTGAATGATGGCTCAATGACCTGAATCCTGGGATCCAGCTTGTAAAACATTTCATCCCTGAACATCAGGATCAGCCATACACTTGCATCATTCGCAACCAGGTAATTGGCTAATTCCGACATCACCCTTTCCATCCCCCCCACTATCAGGGAAGGCATTACCAGGCAAATCTTCTTTTCGGACATGTGGTTAACACCCTTCTGGCCCATCTACTTTCTCCTGTCTTTTACTTCCTCAAGTACCCCATCCACCATCCAGTCATAGGCATTAAATGGCTCCTTGTGAAGGTTCAGGTCAGCATCCCAGTAACCAATGGTAAAATGCTCTTCCCAAATGCCATAGGCGTAAGAGACCTCCACAATTAGCGGGACTCCCTCCTTCAGGACAAAATCGAATGCTGCGGTTTGTAATCCAAGTTTCCGGGCTTCCTCAAGTGTGATTCTCAGGGCCTCTTTGGGGATATTGGACTGATCCGTATCCAGCATATAGCTTCCCGAAGCCCTGAAATCGCCAGGCCGGACTACTCTTCGATAAGCAGTGAGCTTGTCAAAGGTATAGGTAACCCTGATATCATGGGTATTGTCGGGTATAAAATCCTGGAAATATGCATATCCCTTATCCCTTTTCATAAAACGGGCATAATGAGTGGGACGTAATAACCTGATCCATCCTTTCAGCACATCAAAAAATTTCAATTCACCAATTCTGAACAATCTCCACCGTTCATTTAAACTGTCCCAGGGCCTGTAGCGCTTGAATCCCCTGCCAAAGGCTTTTTTAATCAGACGATTTGCCTGCGAATGGGTTTTTACCATCTTCACATTGGACGAGGCAGCACCTCCCCTGAGCTTAAATACTTTGGGGAATGACGTGGTAGAGGCCCATTTCAGGGCATCCCTCCTGGTATAGAAGGGATATGAGGGAACCATCGGGGCTCCTATGGACTCAAGCAAATACTTCTGACCCACTTTGTCATCAAAGTGCCAGGCAGAGGCAAAATCTGGATAAACCACCTTTCCGGTACCTTCCAGGGCAAACAGTACTTGCCTGGCCGCCAGTCTGTCCTTGACACTTTCATGATGGTAATGCCACATTAAAGCATCACAGTCGGAAACTTGCTCTACAATGTCGCTCGCAAAGCAATTGACAATTTTGTAATCAATCCCCTTTTCTTCGCAATACTCTGTCCATCGATCGCTGTATGAGTTTTTTCGGGGGTGTATGGCTATTCTCATATCTTCTTTTCTATCGTGCGCTTTTTGTTCCGGATTTCCTCAATCACTCCCTCGACGATAAAGTCATAGGGATTAAAGGCCACAGGGTAATAATTCAGATCCTTGTCGTAATACCCGTGATCGTTTTGCTCGGGCGAAGGTCCTGAAGCGAAACTTAGTTCCACAAGAAGGGGTTCGTCTTCCTTCATGACAAAATCAAAGGCAGCTGATTGAATCTTTAGTTTCCGGGCCACTTCAAATGCAAGTTGTATGGCTTTTTCAGGCACCCTGGATTGTTCATAGTCAAATACCCTGCTGCCTGAAGCCCTGAAATCGCCACAACGTACCACCCTTCTAAAGGCCAGACTCTTGCCATAGTTATAGAGGACCCGGACATCATGATCATTGTCCGGTATAAAGTCCTGGAAATATACATATCCTTTGTCCCTCCCAACAACACTGCAATAGTAGGTGGGCACAAAAAATCTGAGCACTCCTTTGACACAATCCTTAAAATCCGTTCTGCCCAGTCTGTATAACCTCCACCGCTCCTTTAAGCTGCCCCAGGGACTATAGCGTCGGAATCCCTTTCCAAAGGCCTTTCTAATCAGCCGCTTTGCCTGTAAAGGTGTATTTACCAGTTTCACATTGTCCGAAGCAGCGCCCCCCCTGAGTTTAAATACTTTGGGGAAGGTGGTGGTGCTGATCCATTCCAAAGCATCCTTCCGGCTATAAAACACATAGGAAGGAACCAGAGGGGCCCCTATGGACTCAAGCAAATATTTCTGACCCACTTTGTCATCGAAGTGCCAGTTGGTGGCAAAATCAGGATAGACCACCATTCCTGAACCTTCCAGGGCAAAAAGCAATTGCTTGGCCACCTGAACATCCTTGGCACATTCATGATAGTAGTGCCACAGCAAGGCATCACAGTCAGCCAGTTGATCAATTATGTCATGACAATAGCAATTAACAATCTTATAGTCGATCCCTTTCTCTTCACAATATTCAATCCATCGTGAGCTGTATGAGTTTTTTCGGGGCTGAATGGCTATTTTCATAATTTCCAGGCTTGATGGCTATTTTTAAATTTCGCTGTCATCGATAAAATAAGGGCCCCATTTGGCCTCTACCAGATAATAATCCGGATTTCCAAGATTCCACTCAATAAGCTTTGGTTCTCCGGTGTGGTCAATACAAGCATCCCAGGCAATTAATCTTACATAGGGAAACTTCAGATGGGCAGTCTTACAATTTTCCAATACCTCTTGGAACATAGGAATCTTCAGCTCTGAAAACAGGTAGCCTGTATTTTTATGCCTGTCAGTAAGTATGTAACCTAAATCGGGTTCATAAATAACTTTCTCTGGAGAGCCGTCTAAATGAATATATAGAAAATTGCCACCAGTGGTTATATTATCCACCTTACTACCGTCTGCCCCAAAACGTAACCAGACACTCTTCACCGTTACGGATCCATCCTTCTTCAGGAAGGTATTCACCCTGAGTGTATTCACGCTATCAGGGTATAGCTCACTGATGATTGCGTGCTGTTTTACATAAGGTTGAATCACATAATTTGAGCCTTGCTGCAATAATTCGGGTGTGAATGTGGAAGCGTGCAGGACCCTGACCTGCAAACCTCCCCAGCTCGACTCCTCTTTGATCACAATATCATCCTCATATTCAGATAGGTGAGATATTACCTGATCCGGACTTATATGTTTCAACTCGGGATCATAATATATTCCACTGATATATAGATATAGCGGTCTCACGGCAAAATCTCCAAAAAGCTGATAATCAAAAGTTTTAAAGTCCATATATGACGCTGGTTTGGGATTTAGGCGGGGCACGAAAGTAAACCTGAAATAATCCTGGGGTATCCAGCCTTCAATGTACTCTCCCCTTATTTCCGTATAATAAGCCAGCCAGGGCCAATATCTTCTACTGCCAAATCTTTTTTTGCAATAGGACTTCATTGCCTTAAGGATCTGTCGGTTCATTACCTTTCTTCCATTTGCCTTTACCAC
>Ga0316191_10003423_pt1 | contig 11724 bp, 8 predicted proteins | sample Eddworburr2cm_MG_FD_204928 | JGI IMG/M metagenome (GOLD analysis project Ga0316191, IMG submission 204928) | Coastal sediment microbial communities from Maine, United States - Eddy worm burrow 2 cm | ecosystem: Environmental > Aquatic > Marine > Coastal > Sediment | place: USA: Maine | collected... | reverse complement strand
GTTGCGGCCCAGAGGTGGACTTCGAAGGCACCGGCCGCGAGGAGCGCCTCCGCCAGCGCGCTGGCGGTCGCGCCGGTGGTCACCACGTCGTCGACAATGGCAACCCGGCTACCCGCCGGCAGCGCGGATACGGAAAAACCGGCGGCCATCTCTGCCCGGCGCCGGGGGGCATCGAGACCGGCAAGAATCGGGGTGTGGCGTGTCCGCCTGACGCGCCTGTGGCCTATTCGCAATTGCAGGCGCCTGGCGATCTGTCGGCCGATCAGCAACGCCTGATTGTGACCGCGGGCCCGGAGTCGTCTGGCGGAAAGCGGCACGGGCACCAGCAGGTCCGGTCTTTCGGATGGGAACGGATATGACTCCATTAGAGATTCGGCCAGCAGCACGCCCAGGGTGCCTGCCGAGATCAGGCCCCCTTCCCGCTTGGCGTCGAGCACCCACTGCCGGGCAGCCCCCTCATAGCTGAGCGGCGCGAAGGCGCGGGTGATCCCGGGCATGGCTGCGTGCTGTTCCGGCGACGCCCGCCAGGGTAATGTGGCCAGGCACCACTGGCAGAGTTGCCGGTCGCCTTCAGCACCTTTCACGGGTTCTCGACACAGCACGCAGTAGCTTCCGAGCAGGAAGTGCCAGAGGCGATCTTTCATCGGCGTGAGTGTCACCGATGGCCGCCCTGCCAGATACCGGTGAACGGCGCTCAAGAAGGTCGGAATTCACTTAAAAGTTCACCCTAAAGGGGGCTTTGACACCCATTGAAGGGGCAAAGTAAGGTTCCCGGCCCGTTAATCCATCGGATTGGATTCAAATGACCGCATCAACCCGAGATCTGCAATTCGCGCTGCACGACGTTCTGGACTACGCGGGTCACTATCAGCGCCTTTATGGCAATGAAGCGCCCACCCGTGAGCTCATGGATGCCATCACGGAAGAGGCAGCACGTTTTTGCGAGGGTGAGCTGGCGCCGTTGAATCGCTCCGGCGATGAGCAGGGCTGCACGTTTGCGGACGGCGCCGTGACCGTACCCTCAGGATTCAAGGCCGCCTACCAGAAATACATAGAAGGTGGCTGGGCCGGGCTCTGTGGCGAAGCGGAGCATGGCGGTCAGGGCCTGCCGGACAGTTTCGGCCTGGTTCTCGAGCACCTGATGGCGGCGGCGAATCCCGCCTGGACCATGTACCCGGCCCTGTCCCGGGGTGTGGTGGAAGCCCTCGAGCATCATGGCAGCTCAGAGCAGAAAGCCCAGTTTCTGCCGAAGCTGCTGTCCGGCGAGTGGACGGGAACCATGTGTCTCACCGAGCCGCACGCCGGTTCGGACGTGGGCCTGGTGCGGACCAAGGCCGAGGTGCAGGCAGACGGCAGCTACCTGATCAGCGGCACCAAGATCTTCATCTCCGCCGGCGAGCACGATCTGTCGGACAACATCGTCCACCTGGTGCTGGCGCGGACGCCGGAAGCGCCGGAAGGCACCCGCGGCATCAGCATGTTCGTGGTGCCGAAATTCGATCTGGACGGCAGCCGCAACGGCGTGGTCTGTGGCGGCATCGAAGAGAAGATGGGCATTCACGGCAATGCCACCTGCATGCTGCATTTCGAGACAGCTCGCGGTTACCTGGTGGGCGAGGAAAACCGCGGCATGCGCAACATGTTCACGATGATGAATGCGGCCCGCATCGTGGTCGGCCTGCAGGGCGTCTGTCAGGCGGAATCGGCCCTGCACGACGCGACGGAGTATGCGAAAGAGCGCCTGCAGATGCGCGCGTTGAGCGGCCCTAAAGCGCCTGATGAGGCGGCGGATCCGATCATCGTGCACCCGGACGTGCGGCGGATGCTGCTGACTCAGCGGGCCATCGTCGATGGCGGGCGGCTGCTCGTTTACCTGACCGGGCAGATATCGGATGTGGCGGCGTTCGGGGCCGACGAGGAGGCGCAGGCCGCACAGGATCTGCTCGATTTTCTGACCCCGATCGTCAAGGGCCTGCTCACGGAGCTTGGCTTCGAGTCGGTGAACCTGGGACTGCAGATCTACGGCGGCCATGGCTTCATCCGGGAAAACGGCATGGAGCAGCGGGTGCGTGATACCCGGATCACGCTCCTTTATGAGGGCACCACGGGCATTCAGGCCCTGGATCTGCTCGGACGGAAGATCCTGCAGACGCAGGGTCCGGGTCTGGCGGGCTTCATCGGGCTGATGAACGAGCTTGCGGGAGAGCTCGATCAACACGATGACGAATTCATCGCCGGCATCGCGCCGCTGCTCAGAGCTCACGCCGAGGACTGGGACGGGCTGGCTAAATCGCTGATGGGCAAGGCGATGGAAAATCTGGACGAAGTGGGCGCAGCTTCGGTGGATTTCCTGTTCTACAGCGGCTATCTGTGTCTGGCCTACTGCTGGGCCCGAATCGCAGTTACGGCCGCCGACGGCGATGGCGGGGACCCCTACCTCGAGAGCAAACTCGCGGCGGCGAAGTTCTACTTCGCGCGCATTCTGCCACGCGTGCTCGCGCATAAATCGGCCATCGAAGCCGGTGCGGAGACGCTGATGAACGGATCGGTCGAGAGCTTCGGTCCCTTCTGATCACAATTATTTGCTGATTACTGACTACGGGAAGGCACATGCTGGAATATAAAGCACCAGAGCGGGACATCGATTTTCTGCTCTTCGACCTGTTCAAAGTCCAGGAGCGCTGGGCTGAGATCCCGGCGCTGACCGAGATTTCCGAGGAGCTGGCTCGGGCGGTGATCTCGGAAGCCGGTCGCGTAGCGGGCGAAGTCATGGCGCCGACCAACCAGCCCGGTGACGAGGCGGGCTGCAGCTGGGATGACGGCGTAGTGACCACGCCGCCCGGCTTCAAGGCGGCCTTCGATGAGATGGCTAGCGGCGGCTGGCTGGGCCTTTCCGGCAACCCGACCTACGAAGGACAGGGCATGCCCAAGGTGCTTGGTTGCGTGATCGAGGAGATGTTCTGGGCGGCCAACACGAGCCTGTATCTGTACGGCACGCTCACCACGGGCGCCTGTATCTGCATCGACAGTCATGGCACCGAGGCGCAGAAGAGCACCTATCTGCCGAAACTCTACAGCGGCCAGTGGACCGGGGCGATGGACCTGACAGAGCCCCACGCCGGCACCGACCTCGGCATCATCCGCACCCGGGCCGTGCCCCATGCGGACGGCAGCTACCGGATCTCCGGCACCAAGATCTTCATCACCAGCGGTGAGCACGACATGGCGGAGAACATCGTCCACCTGGTGCTGGCCAAGCTGCCGGATGCGCCGGCCGGCTCGAAGGGCATATCGCTGTTCATCGTGCCGAAGTTCCTGCCGGATGCCGATGGCGGCGTCGGCGAGCGCAATGCGGTGGCCAGCGGCAGCATCGAGCACAAAATGGGCATCCGCGGCAGCGCGACCAACGTCATGAACTACGACGAGGCGGTAGGCTTCATGGTGGGCGAGCCGAATCAGGGGCTTGCCTGCATGTTCACCATGATGAACTACGAACGCCTTTCCGTCGGTCTGCAGGGGCTTGGCGCTGGCGAACTGGCGTATCAGCAGGCCGCCCGCTATGCCCGGGACCGGCTGCAGGGTCGGTCGAGCAGCGGCCCGAAGAATCCGGACGGGCCTGCGGATTCGCTGCTCGTGCATGCGGACGTGCGCCGCATGCTGCTCACCGTTCGCACCCTCACCGAAGCGGGACGGGCGTTCGCCATATTCACCGGCATGCAGCTCGATCTGGCGAAGCACGCGGGCGATGAGCAGGCGAACCGGGTCGGCGAGCTGCTCACACCCATTGCCAAAGCCTTTCTCACTGACAGGGGCTTTGATGCGGCGGTGATGGCACAGCAGGTATTTGGCGGCCATGGTTTCATCAGAGAGTGGGGGGCAGAGCAGATTGTCCGGGATGCCCGGATCGGCCAGATCTACGAAGGCACCAATGGCATACAGGCAGCCGATCTGATTGGTCGCAAGGTGCTGAGAGACGGCGGTGCGACGCTGACCGCTCTGCTGGAGAGCTTTGACGTGGCCGGCGTGGATGAGGTGTATCGCAGCGAGCTGGAGGCGGCATTCGCCCGGGTCGGCAAGGCGCTCGAGCATGTTCAGGGTCAGGTCAATGAGGACCCGGACCTGCCGGGTGCGGTGGCGACGGATTTCCTCGATCTGATCGGCTACACGCTCTACGCCTGGTTCTGGGCGGAGATGGGCTCGCGGGCCGGTGCTGACGAGTTCGGCCGGGACAAGCGGGAATGCGCCGCCTTCTACTTCGCGCGCATCCTGCCGCGCACGCTAGGGCTCGAAGCGAGCATCCTCTCGAGTTCGTCCTGCGTGATGGGGCTCGAGGAAGACGCCTTCTAGACGGGCTAGCCTGCCGGATCCGGGCAGGGGTGTGCAGCCGCGCGGCTCGGGTCGCACACCGAGATGGACTTCATGAACACGGCCCAGCCGCCGATCTCCGTTTCCTCGATCGGTGGCGCCTCGTCTTTCGGGATCGGATCGCCGCGCATTGCCCGGGTGATCACATAGAAATAATCATTGCCCTGGATCGTCTTGATCATGCTGACTTCTGAGCGCTCGGTGGACCGGTCCATGTGGCAGACAAGCAGGTACACGGAAGTGGGGTAGCCGTTCTCCAGCCCGGAGAACGTCGGGTAGGAACGGAAGGTGCCGCAGGCATAGTCTTTGCCTGAATTCATGAGCTCGATGAATTCGATGGGGTCAGGCAGCGGATCTTCCTGCATGGATTCGAAAGTGATCCGTCGGGTCCAGGCGTCTTCCAGCTCGTCGTCCGGGATGTACTCGGCGCGTCGGAGATTGCCGATGTCGGTGGTGCCTGTTCGACGCCAACCCTTGGGTGGTTGGGCGATGAGTTGCTCGGCTGCGGCAGCAGCCATCTCAGTGGCCGCCTGCGCGTCCGCAGCCCCAGTCTCGGTCTCAGTCTCGTTCGCCGATGTGTCCGTCGCTGCCACACAGGCCGAGCACAGCATGAGGCCGAGGGCGAGTAGTCCCGCACGTGGCATCATGCCTTCTGCCTCGGAAACGACCAGGGGTGAGAGGCGGACAGGCCACCGTCGACGGCGATCGCCTGTCCGTTCACGTAGCTGGCCCGGTCACTCAGCAGGAAACAGGCCATCTGGCCGATCTCATCGGGCTGGCCGAAGCGCCGGGTGGGGTTGATCTGGCCGATCCTGTCCATGGTGCCTCGCTCTTCAGCCATCTCGAACACGGGCCTGGTCATGCCGGTCTGAATCAGTCCAGGACAGATGGCGTTGATTCGAATCGGCTCGCCATAGAGCTGGTAGGCCACCGTCTGCACGATGCTGATCACGCCCGCCTTGCTGGCGCTGTAGTCGACGCCGCCGGCGTTGGCACGAAGTCCGGCCACCGACGCCGTGCAGACGATGGCGCCGCCGCCTGATTTCTTGAGCTCCGGCACCGCGTGCTTCACAGCCAGGAACACACCAATGGTGTTCACACCGAGGGTGCGCTGCCAGTCTTCCACCGACAGCTCCAGCATGGGTTTGCCGCCGCCGCCCACGCCCGCGTTGGCGTAGATGCCATCCAGACCGCCGAAGGCGGAGACTGCCTGGGCGACGTAGTCCCGGACGGCGCCTTCGTCACTCACGTCCGCCTGCACTGCCAGCGCCTGACCGCCGGCCTCGCCGATCATCGCAGCGGTCTCCTGAACGCTCTCCGCCAGATCCACAGCCAGCACTGCCGCGCCTTCTTCTGCGGCCAGCTGGCTGGTTGCCCGGCCGATGCCGCTGCCGGCGCCGGTGATGATGAGTCGTTTGCCGTCGAGCATGCCCATGAGTCGATTCCTTCTCGTCGATACCTTCAGATTGCCGATTCGTTGGCGGCGCGAAGCCGTTCCGGAAGACGGGCGTAGATGCCGCCGAAGCTGCCGTTCGACATGATGACGAGATGCCGGCGCCGCTGCGGCAGCTTGGCAAGCGCATCCATCAGCCGATCCAGGTCGTCGTGCTGGTGCGCGGGCACCACGCAGGCCTGTACCACCTCTGACAGATCCCATTTGATGTTCTCGCCCCGGAACCAGTACACGGCATCTGCGGCCGCGCAGCAGGTGGTGAGCTCGTCGCGCAGGGTGCCCAGCGACATGGTGTGAGACCGGGGCTCGACGATGGCGATGATCTCGTCGTTGCCTACCTGTTTGCGCAAGCCCTGCAGCGTTTTGCGGATGGCGGTGGGATGGTGGGCGAAATCGTCGTAGACGAAGGTCTCGCCCACTTCCGCGATCAGGTCCATGCGGCGCAGCACGCCGCTGAAATCAGATAGCGCATCGATGGCCCGTTCCGGCTGAACGCCGGCGTGCCGTGCTGCGGCGATGGCCGCCAGGCCGTTCATCATGTTGTGCTCGCCCAGCTGCGACCAGCGCACCATACCCAGATTGTCATCGTTCAGAAAAACGTTGAAGGCGGTGCCCTCGGTGCTTTCGGCGCGCCATTGCTCACCGTTGTCCTGCTCGAGCGCCGGCCGATGGGAAGCCGGGCCGAAACGTGCGGTCGGCGTCCAGCAGCCCATCTGCAGCACTTCATGCACGTTGTCGTCGCTGGCGGGGGCGACGATCAGCCCGCCGCCCGGGATGGTGCGGATCAGATGGTGGAACTGGGTCTGGATGGCCGCCAGATCCGGGAAGATGTCCGCGTGATCGTATTCCAGATTGTTGATGATCAGCGTGCGTGGGTGGTAGTGGACGAACTTCGAGCGCCGGTCGAAGTAGGAGGTGTCGTACTCGTCCGCCTCCACCACGAAGAACGGATCCTTGCCGAGCCTTGCGGAAACGTCGAAGTTTTTCGGCACGCCGCCGATCAGGTAGCCTGGCGCCAGCCCCGCCTGCTCGAGAATCCAGGCCAACATGCTGGCCGTCGTGGTTTTGCCGTGCGTGCCGGAAACGGCCAGTACCCAGCGGTCGGCAAGGATCTCCCTGCCGAGGAACTCGGCGCCGGAGGTATAGGGCAGGCCGCGCTCGAGGACGTACTCCACGCCCGGATGCCCGCGCGGCAGCCCGGCGTTGCCGATCACCACCAGATCCGGCTCCGGATCGAGCTGGGTGGGGTCGAAACCCTCATAGATGGCGATGTTTGCCCTCGAGAGCTGATCACTCATGGGCGGGTACAGGGCTTTGTCCGATCCGGACACCCGATACCCCTTCTCTTTGGCGAGTTGGGCAAGGCTGCCCATGAGGGTGCCGCCGATACCGAGAAAGTAGATGTGCTTCTGTTCCGCTGCGCTCACATCAGGCCCCGATGGCGGTGTAGCCCGCCGCGCCGCTCAGCATGGAGATACCGAGGGCCAGCAGCACGCCGATGCCGAGCTGCACGTTCAGGGATTTGGAGAGGATGTAGCCGGAGATCGCCAGCCCCCAGAAACCGTAGCCGAGCTGAACCGCGAGCTGGAAGCGGTCGTCGAGCGATGAAAGGATGGCCACGTCGATCAGACCGTAGAGCGCCGTGATGATCAGATCACAGCCGAAGATGGCGGTGAGCGTGGTGGTGAAGCGATCGGGTACCTCACGTAGATAGGTGGCGAGCCAGAGCAGACCAGCATAAGCCGCCTGATTCACCAGAACCAGCGTGCTGATGCTGATCAGTGATTCATTCGCCTCGCTCGCGATGAGCGAAGACACGAGCACGCTCGTCAGCAGGTTGGCGATCACCACGGCAGTGACGAACCAGCTTTCCGATGGCACATGGGCGGGACTCTGGCGGAGCAGACAGATACGCCAGAACATCTGCAGGACGACTTTCATTTGATACCGGTAGGAGAAACTTCGTATTGAGAGTGTGAGAAATTCTCGCACAAATCTCTGCCATCGCGGAGAATGCGCGCTCGAAATCCTTGAGCCTTTTCACACCATGCCGAAAGCCAATGCCTTTTATGCCCAATCCGGCGGGGTCACCGCCGTCATCAACGCCACCGCCTGCGGTGTGCTGGAAACCGCTCGCGCGAATCGTGATCGGATCGGCAAGGTTTATGCGGGGCGGAACGGCATCATCGGTGCGCTCACTGAAGAGCTGATCGATACGAGCAAAGAGAGCAAGTCGGCCATTGCCGGGCTACGCTCCACCCCCTCCGGCGCCTTTGGTTCCTGCCGCTACAAGCTCAGGTCGTTCGAGGAGAATGAGCGGGAGTACCGACGTCTGATCGAAGTTTTTCAGGCTCACAACATCCGCTACTTCTTCTACAACGGCGGCGGTGATTCCCAGGACACGGCGAACAAGGTCTCTCAGCTCGGCGACCAGCTCGGCTACCCGCTCACCTGCATCGGCATCCCGAAGACGGTGGACAATGACCTGCCGCTGACCGACACCTGCCCGGGCTTCGGCAGCGTGGCCAAATACGTGGCCGTATCCACCCGGGAGGCATCGCTTGATGTGGCGAGCATGTGCGAGTCCTCCACCAAGGTGTTTGTGCTCGAAGTGATGGGCCGGCATGCGGGCTGGATCGCGGCGGCGGGTGCGCTGGCGCAGGAAAAGCCGGGCGATGCCCCGCACATCATTCTCCTGCCCGAGGTGCCGTTTCAGAAGGCTAAGTTTCTCCGGCGCGTAAAAGAAGTGGTCAACGACAAGGGCTACTGCGTGATCGTGGTCTCAGAAGGTGCTCAGTATAAGGACGGCACCTTCGTGGCGGACGCGGGTGGCAAGGATGCCTTCGGCCACACCCAGCTCGGCGGGGTCGCGCCAGCCATTGCGCAGATGATCAAGGACAGGCACGGCTACAAGTATCACTGGGCCGTGGCCGACTACCTGCAGCGCGCCGCCCGGCACATCGCCTCGAAGACCGATGTGGAGCAGGCCTACGCCGTCGGCAAGGCTGCGGTGGAGTTCGCACTGGCCGGCAAGGACAAAGTGATGCCCACGATCGTTCGCACCAGCGATGTGCCCTACCGCTGGAAGATCGGCGAGGCGAAGCTGTCCCGGGTCGCAAACGTCGAGCGCATGATGCCGAACAGCTACATCACAAAAGATGGTTTTGGTATCACGGCCAGGGGTAAGCGCTACCTGGCGCCGCTTATAGCGGGTGAGGACTACCCCACCTACAAAAACGGCGTGCCCCAGTACGTGACGCTGAAAAACGAGCTGGCGAAGAAGAAGCTGAAGCCGTTTAAGGTCTGATCCTGCTGACGGTCATTACCGCTTCGGGAAGCGGGACCAAAAAAAGGGAGCCAGTTGGCTCCCTTTTTCGTTGCGCCCAGGTGATCTATCAAACCGCCTGGCGATCGCCTGCTCAGATGAGCAGGTCTCCTTGTTTAAACAAGGAGAGGCGCAGAATCACGTGTCATTGCGCCACTGCTCGTTATACGAGCAGCGGTGCAATGACCAAGCTCACAATCGCCATCACGTTGATGAGGATGTTCATGGACGGACCGGAGGTGTCCTTGAAGGGGTCACCCACGGTGTCGCCGACGACGACTGCCGCGTGAACGTCCGAGCCTTTGCCGCCCAGGTTGCCTTTCTCAACGTACTTCTTGGCGTTATCCCAGGCGCCACCGGCGTTCGCCATGGTCAGTGCGAGCAGCACACAGCCGAGCAGACCGCCACCCAGGGTGCCGCCGAGCGCGGCCGGGCCGAGGCCGAAGCCGACGATGGGCGGAACCAGTACGGCGATGGTGCCGGGCAGCAGCATGCGACGCAGTGCGGCCGAGGTGGCGATGTCCACACACTTTTCGGTATCCGGCTCGGCGTTGCCTTCGAGCAGACCGGGAATCTCGCGGAACTGACGGCGGATTTCCTGGATCATGTCCATCGCCGCGTCGCCAACGGCCGTCATGGTGATGGAGGCAATCAGGAATGGAATCATGCCGCCGATGAACAGGCCGATGAGCACGTCCGGATCACCGATGTGCAGCGAGAATGTCGGATCCGAAGCAGAGATCGTCTCCACGAAGGCCGCGATGATGGCGAGTGCTGCGAGTGCGGCCGCGCCGATGGCGAAACCCTTGCCGATGGCGGCGGTGGTGTTACCCAGCTCATCGAGAGAGTCGGTGATCTTGCGGGTTTCTTCACCCAGACCACCCATTTCGGCGATGCCACCGGCGTTGTCTGCTACCGGACCGTAGGCGTCGATGGCCATGGTGTAGCCCACTGTGGCCAGCATGCCGAGGGCGGCGATGCCGACGCCGTAGAGGCCAGCCATGGAGGTGGAGATCCAGATGATGCCGCAGATGGCCAGAACCGGAACTACCACGGACTGCATGCCGACTGCCAGGCCGGTGATCATAACGGTCGCCGAACCGGTCTCACCGGATTCCGCGATCTTCACGATCGGAGAAGAGGAGGTGTAGTACTCGGTGACCAGGCCGATGATGATGCCGCCGACGGCGCCGGAGAGCACCGACCACCAGATCGCGGCGTCCAGACCCATGCCGGTGATAACGAAGTAAGCGGCAATAATGAACAGAGTCGGCGCGCCGATGGTGCCGAAGCGGAGCGCTACGCCGGGCTCCTGGCCGGACATGGCGCGGACGATGCCGATACCGATCAGGGAGCAGATCAGACCTACAGACGCGAGCAGCAGTGGCAGACCCATGAGCGTTGCCCGTGCCTCTTCTACGTCCAGTCCCGGTGCCAGGTCGCTGATGCCTGTCATTGCCAGGGTCGAAGCGATGGCGATGGTAGCGATCATGGCGCCGCAATAGGACTCGAAGATGTCGGAGCCCATACCGGCCACGTCGCCCACGTTGTCGCCCACGTTGTCGGCGATCACGCCCGGGTTGCGGGGGTCGTCTTCCGGGATGCCGGCTTCGATCTTACCCACCAGGTCTGCGCCTACGTCGGCGCTCTTGGTGAAGATGCCGCCGCCGACCCGGGAGAAGAGGGCGACGACCGATGCACCCATGCCGAAGCCGTGGATCTGGTGTGCCGTTTCCGGATCGCCGCCGAAGAAGTAGTAGAGCGAGCCAAGGCCGAGCAGACCCATGGACGCCACGGTGAGGCCCATGATGGAACCACCGAAGAAGGCGACTGACAGGGCCGCTGGCGCGCCATGCTGGTGTGCGGCCGTGGTGGTGCGCACATTGGCCTTGGTGGCCGTGAACATGCCGATCCAGCCGGCGATGCCCGAAGACAGGGCACCGACGATGTAGGCAATGGCGGTATTCGTGCCCAGCGCCAGGTACAGGATGACCAGCAGGATGCCGCCAAACAGCGCCAGCATGGAGTATTCCCGGCGCATGAAGACCATGGCCCCGGTGTGAATGGCGTCGGCGATCTTTTTGATCTTCTCATCGCCTTCGTCGTAGCGCATCACCAGTCCAAAAATGATGAAGGCCACAATCAAGCCTAAGATACCGAATATCGGCGGTATCAAGGATGTATCTATCATTGGTTTCCCCAACTCTCGACGACCGAAACAAGAAAATAGGCAGGAAACCGACCCTGGCGCTTCTGACGGCACCTGATACGTGGACTCGGTGAACCCCTGCCCGGTTTGAGCGGCGCGTATTCTAAACGGATCGGTTGGGGATTAGAAACTTGGGTTTTGTTCTGTCTTTTTGGTGGTTTCGGCGTCGGCGAGGGCGCGAAAGGCGTTTTCGGGGACGCTCCGAATCCGGCTCCGCCGGATCCGTTCATCCCTGAGCGCTCAGGCACGGCACATCCCTGTGCCGTGACTGCCCCGCCAACGCCTTTCGCGCCCTCGCCAACGCTCAAGATCCTGCAGAATTCGATCAGCACAGTGCCAATCCGGCATGGACGGTGGGGTCAATGCCAGGTT
>Ga0316191_10003422_pt1 | contig 11724 bp, 10 predicted proteins | sample Eddworburr2cm_MG_FD_204928 | JGI IMG/M metagenome (GOLD analysis project Ga0316191, IMG submission 204928) | Coastal sediment microbial communities from Maine, United States - Eddy worm burrow 2 cm | ecosystem: Environmental > Aquatic > Marine > Coastal > Sediment | place: USA: Maine... | reverse complement strand
TACCCGTTCGTCGGCGCCCCCGTCGAGGCATGACTCACCTGAACCGCCCCGTTCGTATCATCGGCATCGACGTCGCGACCCAGCCCAAGAACGTCGGCCTCGCCCATTGCACCCTCGGCGACGGAGAGCTCTCCCTCACGGGAGTCACTGCGCATGGCACCTGGGAGGCCATTGACGCCGAGCTCGCGACCTGGCTAGACGCTGCCAGCGCCGATTGCCCAATTCTCCTGGCCCTGGACGCCCCGCTTGGATGGCCCGCGGCCCTCGCCAGCGCGCTTCGTGAGCATCGCGCCGGGGGTGCCCTTCCGCCTCTCTCGAACGCACTCTTTCGGCGCCGAACCGACGACGTCGTCGCGAGCGCTCTTGGAAAACGCCCGCTCGATGTCGGCGCCGACCGAATCGCGCGCACCGCTCATACCGCGCTCCAGCTCCTCGAACGCCTCCGCGAGGAACATCGCCTCGACATTCCACTGGCCTGGCGTCCTACCCAACCGACGACGACCTCCACCATCGAGGTCTATCCCGCGGGTACCCTGGTCAGTCGCTCCCTGCCGAGCTCCCGGTACAAGGGCACCGGCGCCGAGGCCGTCGCCACCCGCGAACGCATCATCGAGGGCATTCAAGCAGAGCTCACCCTAACGCAAGAATCACTCCCCCTGATGCGCTCGAGCGATCACCTCCTCGACGCGGTTCTCTGCTGCATTGCCGGCCGCGACTTCGTGGACGCGCGCGTCATCGAGCCGGACGACCTTGCCCTGGCCCAGCAAGAGGGCTGGATTTGGGTCGCGCCTCGGCGCTAGGGCGCTCTTAGGGAAGCGTCCAGGTGACCCGGAGCGCTTCGTATTCGCCTCGGGGTAGGGCGACTAGCGCCGCTCGGGGTTCGAGCCAACGAGCCAAGTCTTCGAGCGCCGGCATCGCCACCGCCGTGCACCCGCTCATGCCGACATCCGGCCCGTTCCACAGATGGATGAAGATGCAGCTTCCAGCCCCCGCCTCTGTCGGCGCGCTGTTGTGCTCGACGACAATCGCAAGGACGTACAGGTCGTCTTTGCGCCGCATGTGCTCGGCGCTCGCCCAATCTAAGGGAGTCTCCTCTGCGGAAACGATCTGGTTGTACCGGCGTGATTTGGGGTCGTCGACGCAGCGAAGTGCTCTACTTGCCGCTCGGTACGGAATGCTCATCTCGGGTCTTGCCGGGGCGTAGCCGTAGGCTGTCCCAATGCCAAAGACTCCAGCGGGAGACCTTCCGTCCCCTTCTTGTTTCACCGGACCCGGACGACCTTCGGGTGCTCCCTCGCCGTGGAGCCCACGCCCCCAGCCATAGCCTTCCCGCCCGAGCACGGCCGCGATGGGAGCTCCTACTGCTCGCCACGGCCCGCCCGGTACTCTCTCATACCGTTTGAGCGTCGCTTGGAAGTCGTTCCAGCCGCTAGTCACTACCGTGACGAGCTGGGTCTTCTCCCGGAGCGGTCCTGGGTCGACCGCTGCTGTCGAGGGGACGGCGGAAGTTGTGGGGCGCGCTTGGCAGCCAAGCGTCAGCCCTGCGAGGACCACGAGAAGACACGAATCCCAAGCGCGCGAGAGCATTCGATTCGATTGTAGACCGAATCGTGCAAAGAATACGAAAGCATGCGCAGCGCTTGGTGGATCACGACGTGCCTTCTAGCAGTTTGTCTCGGTGTGCCCGCGTCGGCGGCCGCGTACGAGAAGGACGACTTCCTCGCTCCCGAGGGGAAGGCACGCATCGTCTTCATCCAGAACCAACGGGTCGACCGAAAGATGACCTTCACCGTGTTTGAGTCGGACAGACGCTGCGTGGCCGAGGTGGGCGGACGCGAGGCGCAGGTGCTCGACGTCTTTCCAGGCCCCTACATCTTCTACGTCCAGGGTTACAACGACACCCGGCGCATCGAGCTCTTCCCGATGGCCGGTCGTACGTACTTCATCCGACTTCACACGGTCACCAAGCCGATGGGCGCGGTCCCGGAGGTTACCCTCGTGCGCCGCGAGAGCGAGGAACACATGCGCCTCAGAGTCTCACTCGAGGGCGCGCTCGTGACTCAGTCCCGTGACAATGAGAAATGCTATGCGCGTCCATTGAAAGAGCGGGAGAACCGAACAAACCGGCGTCTCAACGAAGCCAATGGCGACTGGAAAAACGGTGATGACGCCTACCGCGACAAGTACACGCTCATCGAGCGAGACGGACTAACGCGGCAGGACATCGCGCTTTTCTAGGGGACTGTGTTTCATGTCGAGGACCTTCGGTCTTTGGTCGGGGTCACTCTCCGCCGATGCCGGATCTCGTGGCGTCCAGCTCGAACGCCGTTAGAGTCAGGACCACCAAGAACGACATGCGTCGGCCATCGAACATGCCCCGATTCTCCCAAGAATGGGCTGCGAAAACAAGCGCGCTCGAGGTGGTTTTCCGCGACCTCAGGTCGCCCGCTCCAGCCCCCGAAACTCTTCGACGGTATATCGCGGTCGGATGTGCTGTGGGCAGTTCGAGTCCCAGGCTTCGATGTGGAACACGACCGCCCGTTCAGGTTTCGCTTCGTACTCAGGGTCTGCGACCTGGCGTAGCACCTCGCTCGCGCCCTCGACGTACTCGGCTCGCCCCCATACTTTGATCCGCTGCCGGTTCGGATAGTCCATCAAGAAGAGGAAGGCTTTGTCGTTCTCGTCCAGGTTTCCAACGGACACGTACTGCCGGTTTCCTCGGTAGTCAGCGAACGCGAGCCGATGCTCGTCGAGCACCTTGAGAAACCCCTTCGGCCCACCACGGTGCTGAATGTAGGGCTGACCCTCTGCCGATGCGGTTCCCAGGTAGAACGAGTCGCGCTCGGCGATGAAGTCCGCAAGAGCAGGAGTCACCTGGTCAGACCAATCGTGCCGTTCCATCGCGCTTTCGTATCCCGCCCGGGAGCCGCGGGTCTCCTGAGCCTTCTTCACCGAAGGGCTGAAGGCGACGTCGCTGCGATGTGGGGTGCTGGGTGCATTACTCATGATGCACCCTCTACGTGGCCCGCTGTCGAGGGTTACGCTGCTTGACAATTTCCTCCGGGCGCCCGTTTCCGGTAAGTGTCGGCATAACCGAAAGGACGGTCGACATGGAATTCATCGAGCACTCCGTCGCCTGGTGCCGTGGAGAGATATTCGAGGGCCGCATGCTCGCCCTCTTCGGCGCGCTCGTTGTCGCCCTCGCCCTCGTCTTCTGGCGATACGGAACGACTCCCTCCGCGCGAGCCATCTTTCTGCCCCTGCTCATCGTCGGCGCCATCGCTCTGATCACCGGCATGTCGATGAACTTCAGCAATCAGGCGCGCATCCCTGCCTACCGCGCAGCGTACGCAGAGAGTCCTGCCGCTTTCGTCGAAAGCGAACGTGACCGCACGGAGGCGTTCATCAAGTGGTACCCCTACACGATGTACTCGTTTTCCCTCGTCATCCTCATCGGATGCGGGGTCTTCTTGCGGCGGCCGACGCCTCTCGGCCGAGCGATTGGTCTCGCGACGCTCGTGATGGGCCTTGCGGTGCTCTTCCTCGATCATTTCTCGGAAGAGCGAGCCGAGGGCTATCACGCGCAAATCATAGATGAGCTCGGCGAGAGGGACGACGTCCCCTAGGGCTCGCCGCTTGGCTTGCCGGACCCTAGGGCGCGACGGCGCATGGGAATTCGTTCACTCCAGGGATCGCACTCACGAAATCCCCCTCTTCCATTCGGCTCACCACCGCGTCGGGCTCGGTCACCGCGCCTTCCCAGAGCCACTCCGACATCACGGCGCCATCGACGCTGCCTGCGTAGAGTTCATCGCTGAGCGTGACGACATGGACGCTGTCGGTGATCGAGGTGAGGTAGTAGTGGATGCCGTTCAGATTTCGGGTGTCGCACACAGAGGCGCGCTCCGCGTTGATCCAGTCGGCAGTGCTCGGGAAGAACGTCGTGCCAACCTGCACGCTGTCGTTCTGGTTCGTGAGAATCAATAGCTGCTGATTCGGGACCGCCTTCAAGCGAGGTGAAGTCGCCTCATACAGAACAGGACCGACGGCGCAGCGACCCTCGAAGCAATAGGGCGGAAGGTAGGGCTGCGTGCCCCAAGCCGAGATGGCGAACGTGCCCAGCGTCGCCACGCTGAGCAGGCCACCGCTATCGAGCGACAGCGCGGCGTCCGGAAACCCGGTGGTGTGTGGCCACTGCAGGTCGTCGAGCATCCAGTGGTAGTTGTAGAGGGTGCCGAAGGCGCCAGCGGACCAACCCCCGAACATCGAGAGCACCTCGTCCGGGCGGTACCCCGTGTCGCTCTCCTCGTCGAGCAAGCGCCAGACCAGGTCTCGCACGTATTGCATCGCGGCGCGCACGTTGACGGCGCCGTACCGCTCCACGCTGAAGTCCGTGAACTCCTGTGTCTGGCCGCCGCCGGCGAAGACGTCCTGGTTGCAATAGGGGAGGTAGACCTTCGTCCAATTGGCGAACGGATTCGCTTCCGCGTCGTTCGACATGATGCCGCTTTGCGGGGGCTCATCCGACAGCGATTCGAACAGGCCTGGCGCGTTTTCCAGGATGTTCGCGCAGTCATCCTCGAAGACACAGACGCCGCCTCCCTGCATGCCGACCATAACCCGATCGAGCGGCTCGCCTTCCGGAGCAAGCCGCAATTGGAACGCAAAGGGGCTGCCGTCGCCGCAGCGCGTGCCCCATTCCTCTTCGTCCAGAATGATCTGCATGTACTCGCCCCGCGGCGGCGTGCTGGTGACGCGGGTCGGGCCGCATGAGAGATCCGTACCCGAGGTGTCGGTGTGACTGGTCGCCACCACACAGTCCGCTTGGTACTCCGCGCGGTCGAGGTACTGGTCCGTCGTCACCGCGACGAGTGCAGCGAGGTCCGGACAAGCGCTCGAGATGTCAGAGGCCGCAATTTGGCGAAGGCTCTCGACCGCTTCATCGATTTCGAGGGGGTCGCAGTCGCCTGCCTCGAGGCAGGTGTTCGTTTCCGTCAATACGCCCGCCATGAATACGGACGCGCTCTGATGAGCGGCCTGCAAACAGGTCTGGTCCTGCGAGGTGCCTGCGGCCCATGCGGCGCCCTGAGGGCCGCCATAGGAGCGCGATGCCAGCGAAGCCGCTTCGGACGAACAGGCGACCTGAAGGCGTCCAACCAGCGCATCGACAGAGAGAGAGCCAAACTCGTCGTCCGCGCAGCTCGCGGTGACGGTCGCACTCAATGACTCCAGCGCTGCGGCAATGGGGGCCTCGTCGCCTTGGCACGGGCCGTCGCCTGCGCCGTAGCACGCTTGCCAAGCCGCGTTGACCTCGGCGAGGCAGGTATCCGTCGCCGAAGCAGCCGCTGCCTCACACGAGAGTTCTGGTGCGCCGCCCCCGCCACCAGCCGAGCCACCGCCCCCACCGGTGCCGGCGGAACCGCCGGTGCCCGAACTCGTTCCGTCCGAACCACAGCCTGCGGCGCCGAGCGCACAAAGACCGACCCAAAGCGCCCAGCGGGCACGGAGCATCCTTGTCATAGCGCAGCTTTATAGGGCATCGCCGAGTTTCGCCAATGGCAATATCGCCTCGGGTTCTCGTTTTCGAGCGCGCGCCTAGCGTTTCGGGTGAAGCTTCACGGGCAGGCGCTCCAGGGTCCTCACGAATACGCTCTGACGATGAGGAAAATCGCCGTCTGCAAGCTCCACCCAGTCCGTCCGCTCGATGAGTTGTTCCATCGCGATGCGGCCTTCCATGCGGCCGATTGGGGCGCCAAGGCAGAGGTGGATGCCGTAGCCGAAGCCGAGGTGTTGGCGCGGTCCGGCACGTTGCAGGTCGATCGTGTCCGGGTTCGGCCACTTCCTCGGGTCGCGATTTCCGGAAGCCCACAAGACCATGACCCGCGCGTTTTCGGGCAGGCTTTGGCCGTGGAGCTCGACCGGTACCTTGGTCTTGCGGAAGTGCCCTTGGAAGGGGGACTCGAGGCGTAGGGTCTCCTCGACGAAGTTTGGAATGAGCTCCGGGTTCGCACGAAGCTCTTCTTGGACATCCGGGTTCTGAGCGAGGAGCCGCACCATGCTGCCCATGAGGCTCGCTGAGGAGTCGCTCCCGGCGATGATGATCTGAAGGACGACAGCGGCGGCTTCATGTCGGGTCATCGTGCCTTCGCGCACGGCGTCGATCAGGGCCCCCATCATGAACTCGGGCTTGGGGCTTCGCGCTTCCGCCTCGTCGAAGCGCTTGCGGCACCAGCGAACGAATCGAAATCCGTTCAGCACCTTCCAGGCGAGCTCTGGTCTGGTGTTGATGCCGCTGAGGAGCGAGATCGCTTGGTCGGCCCAACCCTTCACGGTCATCGCATCGTCGCGCGGCAGCGAGAGGATGTCGAGCGTGAGCGCGATGGGGATCTGAAAAGCGAATGCTTCCATCCAGTCGACCTCGCGTGCTGCAAGGACTGCATCCATGTGTTCGTCCACCAGTGCGCGCACTTGAGGCTCTAGTACCTGCACGAAGCCTTTGCCGAGGCCTCCAGTGGCGATCTTTCGCTGGACGCGATGAATCGGCGGGTCTTGCAGGGCGAGGACGTCCGGCGGGGCGAACGGCAAGCTCGGGGGAACGAAGGTCGAGAGGCGGCCGCTGCCACCTGCGAGGAGGATGGCGACGATGTTCGAAGAGAAGCGCTCCGGGTCCATCGTCACTTGCTTGATGTCCTCGTAGCGGCTCAAGTAGTAGCAATCGGCGCCCTTCGGTTTGAAGAGAGGGGCCTCTTCGCGAAGCGCCTCATAGAAGGCGTACGGGCTCTCGATCGTCGAGGCGCTGAAAGGGTCGAAGTCGGTGACGCGCATGATGGAACTCTAGAGCTTCTCGAATCCAGGTAGGCTGTCCGGGTCCTCGACGCAACTTCCAAGGGACAATCGAGCGTCTGAATGCGTTCCAGGCGTCCCCGGAGTCCCACTAGGGCCGTCGGCGTCCGCCCGGTGCTGCACGAGACTAGTGGACTCGCAGCCGATCAGGTAATCTCCCCGCCGATGCGATCCCGTTATTCGTTTGGCGTGGCCGTCACGGCGGCTGCACTCCTCTTCACTTCCATCGTCGGTTGCGGCAGCGATTCGAGCAGCACGGGCACTGGAGGCACGGCAGGTTCTGGCGGCGGCGCTGGGGAGGGCGGTGTTGGCGGCGGCGGCGAAGCCAACCCCGACGAGCTCTTCGAGCCGGGTTCGTACGAGGTCGGCTTTCGCGAGTTCCCGCTCACGTACAGCGCCGCAGCCTCGGGCGAGGACCGCACGCTCGATCTGCGCGTTTGGTACCCGGCCGCGCCGGACTCCGGTGCCGGCCCCGCGCGCTACGCCGTCGGCGGCATCGTCGACTTGCCGGCGGGCATTGCGCTCGACGGACCTCCGGTCAACGAAGACGAGGGCTTTGCCTTCGTCGTCTACTCCCATGGCAACGGCGGCGAAGGGCTCACCGCGTACCCCTACGGCGAGCTAATGGCCTCCCACGGCTGGATTGTCGTGGCGCCGAACCACACGGGCAACACCGCGCTCGATCGACTCGGAACCCTCGATCCGGGCGCGATTGTCGCCCTCAATCGACCCTACGATGTGAGCGCGGTCATCGACGCCTTCGAATCCGGGCTGAGCGGGGACGAGCTCGAGGGCAAGGCCGACACCAGCGGCGTGTTGGTGTTCGGGCATAGCTTCGGCGGCTACACCGCTTTCGCAGCAGGGGGGGCCGACGTCGACATCGATGCGACCCTCGAGGCCTGTGAGGGCTCGATGAGCGTCGACTGTGAAATCTATCGAGATCCGGCTGTCGAGGCGGCCTACCGCGCAGGATTCGGTGATTCTCGCGTCATCGCCCTTGCGCCCCAGGCGCCCGCGATCCGCTTCGCCGAGGGCGAGCTCGGCAAGCTAGGCATGCCGACGATGTTGATGACCGGCCGCCTGGACCAGACCACGACGCAAGAGGAGTCTGCCGAGCCGTCTTGGGCTGGCATTGACGACCCCGATGACCTCTGGGTCGAGATGCCCGAGGGCGCGCACTACAGCTTCATTTCCGTCTGCCACGACCTCGACCCAGCGATCCTCGAGCTCTTCATCAGCGACGCTGAGCAAGATGGCTGCGCGCCGGAGTTCATCGACACACGCGACTCCGTTCCGGTGCTCGCTGCCTATCTGCTCGCGTTCGGCGAGCGTCACGTGCTCGGCGAAACCAAGTGGGACCCGGTTCTCACCGGCCCTCCGCTCGGCAACGAGGGCGATTTCGTAATCACGCTTCCCTGAGCGACGCTAGTCGCCGAGGTCCAGGCCGCAGAGCGGATCGTCGGGTGCGCAGCGTTGCTTCTTTGGCGCGGCGGGCTTGTTGGGGCGTTCCTTGTTGCGCACTGCGCGCTCGCGGTCCCTCTGCTCCCGGTCCTTCATGCGTTGTTCCAGGCGATCGTTCTCGCTCTCAACGCCCTGGAGACGCTCACGTTCCTTCGCGAGCTTCTCCTCCATGCGTCGCTTCTCTTCGAGCGCGAGCTGATGCTCTTGGCGCGCGAGCTGCGCTTCCCGCGCCTTCTCTTCGAGCGCGGGCTTGATCGCAAAGGCATAGCTGGCGAGTGCGCCGAGTACGACTGCCACGCTCACTCCGATGGCGATCTTTCGGTTGCGCGCCTTTGAGCGCTCGCTGGCGGTAATCGCAGCGAGCTCCTTTTCATGCGAGAGCAAGCGCTCCTGCTCTGCCGCGCGGGCTTTCGCCTGCTCTTCGAGGTGCACACGAAGCTCCGCCTCTTTCGCTTCTCGAAGGCGCCGCTCTTCTTCTTCGCGCGCAGCGCGTTCGGTGGCGAGTCGAGTTTCCTCTTCCGCAGCGAGTCTCGCAGCCTCTTCTTCGCGGCGCAGACGAGCGGCCTCGTCGGCTCGGCGTCGCGCCTCTTCAGCGGCCTGTAGCCGCGCCTCTTGTTCGGACGCCACTCGGGCCTCCTGAATCGACTGCAGCTCCAAGAGCTGGTCGGCCAATGAATCGTGGCTGCCTGCTTCCATCCGTGTCCCCCGCCTCCTCCAAGATTCTGGCAAATCTGGTGGGCCCATGCTCGCGAGTTTTGATTTCATGTGGGTAAATACGTGCGATGGGCCCAAAGGATCTGCCTTGTGAGGTGGGGCACAAAGCCGCTATGATTCCCGACCCCCAGCGCTCTCGCCTGAGCGAATAGACGAAGGAAACCGCCATGACCGAAGAGAACTACGGCCTCGGTACCCGTGCGCTGCACGCAGGCCAGGAACCCGACCCCGCGACCAACGCGCGCGCGGTGCCCATCTACGCGACCACGTCGTACGTCTTCAACGACACGGACCACGCCGCCGCGCTGTTTGGCCTTGCCGAGTTTGGCAACATCTACTCCCGCATCATGAACCCGACCTGCGACGTGCTCGAGAAGCGTCTGGCCGCGCTCGATGGGGGGGTTACGGGGCTCGCGTTTGCCTCCGGTCAATCCGCGATCAACGCGGCGATTCTCACCCTCTGTCACTCGGGTCAGAACTTCATCTCAGCGACTAGCCTCTACGGGGGCACGTGGACGCTCTTCAACAACACGATGAAGAACCTCGGAGTCGAGGTGCGCTTTTTCGATCCGAACCAGCCCGAGCAGATCCACGACCTCGTCGACGAGAATACTCGTCTCGTCTACATCGAATCGATCGGTAACCCGAAGAACGACGTGCCGGACTTCAAGGCCATCACTGAAGCTGCGCATACTGCGCCCCACGGGGCCATCCCGGTCATTTGCGACAACACCGTCATGACGCCCTGCCTCTTTCGCCCCTTCGAGCACGGCGTCGACATCAACGTCTACTCGACCACCAAGTTCATTGGCGGCCACGGCACTCACATCGGCGGCTGCGTCGTCGATTCGGGCAACTTCCAGTGGACCGAGAACCGGGAGAAGTGGCCGGAGTTTTGCGGGCCTTCGCCGAACTACCACGGAGCTGTCCTCGCCGATGCGCTCGCACCGATGGGCAACATCGTTTTCAACGTGCAAGCGCGGACACACTGGCTCCGCGACACGGGCGCAGCCATGAGCCCCTTTGCAGCGTTCCTGTTCTTGCAAGGGATTGAGACTCTTCATCTGCGTATGCCGCGGCATTGCGAGAACGCTCAGGCCGTCGCCGAGCACCTCCAAGCCCACGAGTCGGTGGAGTGGGTGAACTACCCGGGTTTGCCGGGTCATCCCGATCACGAGCGCGCGAATCACTACCTCCCCGACGGGAAGGGCGCGATCCTCGGCTTCGGCATCAAGGGCGGCATGGAGGCGGGTAAGAAGTTCATCAACTCGGTGAAGCTCTGCTCGCACCTCGCCAACATCGGTGACGCGAAGACGCTGGTCATTCATCCTGCGTCGACCACCCACCAGCAGCTCAGCCCCGAGGAGCAGCAACAGACCGGTGTGGTCCCCGAGTACATTCGCGTCTCGGTCGGCATCGAGGATGTCGCCGACATCATCGCCGACATCGATCAAGCGCTTGCAGTCGCCGCGGGGTGAGCTAGCCCGCTGCCGTGGTCGATCAATTCGAAAGTACGGATTCGATGCGGACCGGGGCGCCCCTTCGCCACGTGAAGGCCGCCGTGTTTCCGGAGCCTCTTCGGCTCCACCACGGCGAGACCCTTCCTGGCGTCGAGGTCGCCTACGAGACTTATGGGACTCTCAATGAGGACCGGAGCAATGCCGTTCTCATCTGTCATGCGATTACCGGTGATTCGCACCCGGCTCGCCACGACGAGGACGACGAACCGGGCTGGTGGGACAACGTCATAGGTCCGGGCAAGGCCGTCGACACGGATCGTCTGTTCGTCATTTGCTCCAACATCCTTGGTGGCTGCCGAGGCACTACTGGTCCGGTCACGGTCAACCCGGTGACCGGCCGGCCGTACGGGAGTGACTTTCCGCTCGTCACCGTCGAAGACATGGTGGACGTACAGAAGAGGCTCGTCGATTTGCTGGGCATCACGCGGCTCCGCGCGGTCGTTGGGGGCTCACTTGGTGGTCACCAGGTCTTGAGCTGGGCCACGCGCCACCCCGATTACGTCGAAACCGCAGTCGTCATCGCGGCCTCGGCACGTCTAACCGCGCAGGCCATCGCCTTCGACGTCGTCGGTCGCAACGCCATCCAAACGGACCCGAGCTTCCACAGTGGTCAGTATTACGACACCGGCGAGTATCCGCGGACGGGCCTCGCACTCGCCCGCATGCTCGGCCATATCACCTATCTTTCGTCCGAGGCCATGACTCGGAAGTTCGACCTCGATCGGCATGCCCCCCGCGACATCCTCACCGATTTCGAGAAGCGTTTTTCCGTCGGGTCGTACCTCGCCTATCAGGGCAAGCAATTCGTGGGGCGCTTCGACGCCAACTCCTATGTCGCCGTGACGCTCGCGATGGACAACTTCGACCTCGGCGACACGCGTGAAGCACGCTTGGCGTCGTTCCGGCCAGCTCAGTGCGACTGGCTGGTCGTCTCGTTCTCGAGCGATTGGCTCTTCCCGCCGAGCCAGTCTCGCGAGCTCGTCGCGCTGATGACCACGCTCGGGCAATCCGTATCGTACTGCGAGATCGACACCGACGGCGGCCACGATAGCTTTCTTCTCAAGAAGGACATCGAGGCCTTCGCTCCATTGGTGGCGGCCAAACTCGGCGCGGCGACTCCGCCGACGCCACGCCAGTCCCTCGAAGACGATCGTATTTTCGAGCTGATTCCGCCGGGGAGCTCGGT
>Ga0316191_10003421_pt1 | contig 11726 bp, 5 predicted proteins | sample Eddworburr2cm_MG_FD_204928 | JGI IMG/M metagenome (GOLD analysis project Ga0316191, IMG submission 204928) | Coastal sediment microbial communities from Maine, United States - Eddy worm burrow 2 cm | ecosystem: Environmental > Aquatic > Marine > Coastal > Sediment | place: USA: Maine | collected... | reverse complement strand
CGCCGCTGAGGCACTTCTTCATTCGGAGCTACTCGCTAGGGAAGTGGGACCGTTGCGAGCCACGCTGCTCAGCGCGGTTGACGGCCGCGTGGTGTCTTCCGAAGAGAACCTGGGCCAGTATTTCGCAAATCAGATGCTCGCCCGGGTCGACTTCCTTTCGCTCACGCGGGCTATCGCGAGCCAGACGGATCTGTTGATTGAAGTAGGTCCTGGAACGGTCCTTTCGCGTCTCGTACAAAGCACGCTGGGCAAAGGCGCTGCGCCATGTCTGGCCTTGGAATCAAAGCCAGGGCGCGACCGGGATCTCAATATCGCGATCGGCGCGTTGTTCGCTCATGGCGCGCAAGTGCAGGCGCAGGCGCTCTACGAGAACCGATTGGTGCGCGAGTTCGTGCCTGCAAGCGAGCGGGTATTCATCCAGAACCCATGCGAGCAACCTTTGGATGAACCCGTCCCCCAGGTGCACGCAATGGAGCGCGCGGGACGAGCGGGTCGAACCATCCTACCTCCGGCCGGCACCGAAGCGATTGAGATGGCTCGGAGCATCCGCCAGCCTGCTGCCGCGATGGCAACCGCAGTGGCGCGACTTCCGAGCGCCTTGCCGCAGGCACGCGAAGATCTGCCCGAATCGATGGTGGTTCTGAAGCCCAACCCGAGAACCATCTTGATAGACGCCATCGCCGAGCGCACTGGCTTTCCACGAGAGACTCTGACCGAGGATCTCCGGCTCCTCGATGACCTTCACCTGGACTCGATCAAGGCCGTTGGGGTGATTTCCGAAACGGCGAGCGCCGTTGGAGCGGGTGAATTCGACCCAGGAGAGTACCTCAATGCAACCCTGGCCGAAATCATCGCGCTGCTCGAAGAACGCCAGAGCGAGGCCCCGGCGAGCTCCCGATCGGCTCCACCCGCGTCGATCCCAACCAGAGCTTCCTCGCGGTCGCCGGCTCTCACCCGTAACTTCGTGATGGAGTGGGTAGAGCGCCCATTAAGCGCCGCCCCCCAGCCCACGGACAACCTGCGCGTGCTCATCGTCGCACAACCGGATCGTTCCACCAGCGCTGTCGCGGTCCAGACCGAACTGCGGGCGCGAGGAGCTGTCGCGGAACTGACCAGTATCGACGAGCTGACTCGTGACGTGGCAGTCGGCTTCGATCACTTCGTTCTGCTGTTGCCGCGCGCGCCACGGACAGATGACCACACTGCGCTTCTCACTTGGACGAGGTGGCTCAGCACGATCGCAATGACTCTGCCGACCACGCCCTCGAGCACGGGCTCTCGTCCGCTGATTACGTTCATACGGTGGGAGGATGATCCAGGGCAAGAGGGCTACCTCGCCGCGGCTTTCGACGGTTTCGCGGCGACCTTGCACCTCGAGCGCCGGCAGCTTCGCTTCCGTTCCGTGGTGCTCGAGGATTCTGACGTCGACCTGGTCCAAGTATTGGAGCGGGAGTTTGCTCACGATGCAGCATTCGAGCAGGTCCGGTACGACTCGAACGGCCTGCGATGGGTTATCCAGCCAGAGCTCCAGCGAAGCCTCAAAGTCCCCCGAGGCGAAGCGCTATCGGCCGGCGATCTAGTCTTGGTCACGGGAGGGGCTCGCGGGATCACCGCCGAGTGTGCGCTGGCGCTCGCCGAGTCAACCGATGTGCGAATGGTGCTCATCGGAAGCTCACCGCCGCCAGAGACCGATCCGGACCGACACAGCAGCGTACAGATCTCGGCGACGCTCACCCGTTTTCGCGACAAAGACCTATGGTGCGAATATCGGCAGTGCGACATGCGCGACCGTGCCCGAGTCCGGGAGTTGGTCGAAAACGTGCGGCAGGAACACGGACCCATCGCTGGAGTGATTCACGGTGCGGGCGTTAACGTCCCGCGCCGGGCACACACCGTGGGCGCCGAAGACGCCTTCGCAGAAATCACACCCAAGCTTCTCGGAGCGACCCACCTCTTTGACGCATTGGAACAAAGCCCGCCAAAGATCTTCATCGCGCTCACCTCGATCATCGGGGCAGTCGGTATGCCCAACAACGCGTGGTACGCGTTTTCGAATCAATCGCTCGACCACTCACTCGGTCGGTTCCACGATCGGCATCCGCAGACCGAGGTCGCGAGCATCGCCTACAGTGTTTGGGACGAAATCGGCATGGGCGCAGACCTCGGGAGCCTCGAGCACCTCGAGAAGATGGGCGTTGAGGCAATTCCCATCGAAGACGGCACCGCTCGGTTCGTCGAGCTGGCCACGATGGATCCTGGCGCCCGAGAGGTAATCGTCTCGGCCAAGCTCGGGGGAGTCGACACTTGGCGACCGAGCGCTCCTGCTCCTTCTAACGCAAACCGATTCGTCGACCAGATCAAGTCGTTCGAACCAGGGGTCGAGCTCAGCGTGCACACACGGCTGACCACGGACAGAGACCCGTACCTCTTGGATCACGACTACAAGGGCGAGCTTCTATTCCCCACTGTGTTTGGGCTCGAGGCAATGGGACAAGTCGCGGCATGCGTGACCGGGCGGCGCGACTTCGACGGGCCCGTCGTCATCGAGGACATCGAGCTAAGCCGTCCGCTCATCGTGAATCGTGAACGTGGTCTTGAAATTGAGATTCGAGCGAAAGTCCTGGCGTCAGACGAAGGGGTCGATCGCATCGAGGTGGCGATTGGCTGCGACCAAACCGGTTTCGGGTTGGACCATTTCTCGGCGCGCTTCGTTTTGGGAACGGACCTTCCGGATGAATGCGATGGGGTCGCCCATTTGAAGGAGCCTTTGGGCCTCGACCCAAAGAGACACCTGTACGGAGACATCTTGTTTCAAGGTGCGCGCTTTCAGCGCATTGACGCCGTCTACGAGCTCGACGCGAAGCATTGTCTCTTCACCGCCGAGCAACAGCCTTCCGAGGAGTGGATCCTCGGCGATCCGTACTTTCGCGACGCTCTACTCCAAAGCGTCCAGCTCTGCGTGGTGCCCGATCAATGCCTTCCCATCAGAATCGGTCGTCTTTGCATCCACCAAGGGTCGCGCGCGCCAGGATCGCAGCGCTGCCTTGCCTTCATCGAAGGAGCGTCGGAGCAGATGTACGAAACCCGAGTACTGTCGGTCGGGCCGGACGGGCACATTCGGGAGACTCTGGACGACTATAATTGCAAGATCGTAGACACCATTGACACCTGGCCCGTCGCGTCCGACCTCGCTAGCTTGCCGTTCGACTACGACGAGGCGCCGCCCACGACGCACCAGAATGAGTCAGGCGCGAGTTGGTTGGGAGGACAGTTCTATCGGGCAGCTCCGGGGGCGGGACCAGAAGGTCAGACGGTATTCATCTACCGTTTCCCACTCGCCGGGCAGGACTCGGTGAATCTCGGAAGGACCGTCAATTTCGGCAGTTACGCAAACTGGGCCGGGCGAACACGCGAGCTAGCGGTTATCAATACGCCCACGCTGCACCGGGAACTCTACGAGATGCTGGGGTCCAATGCGTTCGCCGGGGCGACCAATTCCTTCGAGACATCGATCTTCTCATACCCGGGCGGCACCGACTTGATCGAGACTCATTTCTGGATTGCTGAAAGAACACCGAGCGACTACGTGGCACACTGGCGCTGGTGGCGATTGGCATACTCGCGAGACGACGAACGCGAACTGGTCGCAACCAGCCGAATGCGAGTATCGGCCGTTGATATCGTTGATCACGGGGTTATCAAGACTGGAGCCTGGCCGGAGTTTCTGGACAGCTCGCTAGTGAGAATGGGCCCCCAGATCCCTCCCAGGGAGGACCGCGAGGCGTCGAAACTCCAGCTGCGTCCAGGAGGTCTCCTGCATCAAGACGCTGATGGACCGAAGCTCGGCCGATTGCTCATGTCGCGTGTTTTCGAGACGAGTCTTCGCGACTCGAACCTCGTTGGCAATCTCTACTACAGCAACTTCGCCTCGTGGCAGGGCCACGTTCGCGACCTCTTCATGCACCAACTCATTCCGGAATACTACAGAGGCAAGGGTGAGCGCGGGGAGCTCCTCTGTACGAATTTTTCCCTCGAGTATCTCCGTGAGGCGATGCCTTTTGATCGGATAGAGGTGAGAATGCATCTGTGGGCTGTCTACGAGTCGGGAGTCGACCTAAGCTTCGAGTACTATCGAATCGAGCCCGACGATTCCCGAACGAAGCTGGCCATTGCGCGACAGACTGCGGTGTGGGCCACACGTGACCGGGCAGGAACGTATGTGGCAGCGGCCTGGCCGCAGACGGTGATGGACGCCCTGATGGGCAGCGTTTCCAGACTACGCAGCGCCCCCTGATAGCGACCTTTTGGGCGATTTTTGCCCCAAATCGTGCTTTCTGGGCTGCGGAGATCTACCCTGAACCGAGGGGGACGCAACGTAGAGCGTTGCGGTTTGGGCGTGGAACTACTCGAGGCAAGTGACGGACTGCAAACGGAGCTCACACTCTCCGACTACGAAGCTTTCCGCAAACCCAACAATCTCGCCGGAATGAAGGCAGGAATGGTGCAAGCGTCGGTACTGCTTCCGCCGTTTGTATTTCTCGACCTGTTTCTAATACCGGAAGACTTCGTCGTAGTTCAGGTCGCTCGTGTCATCACGATGGTCTGCGTGCTCGCGCTCATCGCTGCGATCAATCGCAGACCGGAGTGGGTCAGTCGTCACTCGGACGTTCTCTGGTTTGCCATCGCTTGGATCATCGGTGTCTTCTGCGCCATCTGTTGTTGGGCGCACACCGGCTACGACTCAGTCTACACCTTCTCTCTCATGTTCGTTTTCATGAGCAGCGCTCTGTCGGTTTCTTGGCCCGCATGGCTTTCGGCAACCTGCAACATCGCGATCTATCTGACGTACCTAAGCCCGCTCTTCTTGGGGTTAATCAGCATCGACGACTGGGGCATGACTCTAGGCTTCCAGCTGTTCGTCATTGGCGTGATGGTTCAGACCGTCATGATGCACAAGGGTCGATACCAATCCGATAGTCGTGCCTTCTTTGCAAAGGCGGCCCTTCAGAACACGAAGGTTTCGCTCCAGCAAGCCTACGAACAGCTGCAAGAGGTCGACCGACTCAAGTCGGAGTTCTTCGCAAACATCTCCCACGAGCTGCGTACGCCTCTTACGCTAATCATCTCCCCTGTGAGCGAAATGCTCCGCAGTTCGCATTCCAGCGCCGAATCGAACGCTCTGAAGGTGGTCCAGAGAAACGCCGCACGGCTTCTTCGAATGATCGACGACTTGCTAGACCTGGCGAAGCTCGAAGCCGGCGGTCTGCGCCTCAAGGTGATGGAGACAGACGTCGAGCGCATCGCCAAGCGTGTCGCAGAGAACGCAGAACCCACGGCGAAGGCTCGCGGTATCGAGTTGAGCTTCTCTCGAGAGGGCGTGCAGCCACAGATGTTCGGCGATCCACACCGGCTCGAGATCATCCTCACCAACCTCGTTGGAAACGCGATGAAGTTCACGCCAAGTGGCGGGACGATCGACGTCCGCGTGATCTACAACTCAGCTGGCGCTTCGGTGGAGGTCGCGGATACCGGGCCCGGAATTTCGCGCGAGGAACAACAAAGGATCTTCGATCGCTTTCATCAGACAGAAACGTCCGAGCGTCGTCGCCAAGGAGGTGTCGGAATTGGGCTAGCTCTCGCGCGCGAGCTCGCCCAACTCCACGGTGGCTCGCTGACAGTTGAGAGTGAAGTCGGAGAGGGATCGACGTTCACACTCTTCCTGAAAGCTGGGAAAGACCACTTCCACACTGAGATAGTCGAACGTCGCCAAGGGCAGACCGATCTGCATCCAGGCCGCCGGATGGATGATCGATTCACCGGAGTTCACTCGCACGACATGGAAGAAACAACGACCCAACTTCGGCCGAGTCAGCGGCCGCCGGAGCGGGTCCTTCTCGACCGGGGAAGAGTCCCGAGAGTCCTGGTAGCAGAGGACGAGGACGACTTGCGTGGATTTATCGTAGGCGTGCTGAAGAGCACCTATTTGGTCGACGCCGCGCGGAACGGCGCCGAGGCGCTCGAGCTAATGCGAAAGAATCGACCCGACCTGGTTCTCACCGATGTGATGATGCCAGAGGTGAGCGGTCTCGACCTGACGAGAGCAATAAAGGAAGACGCTTCGCTTCGCCGTATTCCGATTATCCTACTGACGGCTCGAGGAGCGGACGAAGCCGCCCTCGAAGGCTACGGCGCCGGCGCAGACGACTTCGTATCGAAGCCCTTTCACACCAAAGTGCTCGAAGCGCGCATTCGCGCTCACTTGAAGATGCGTGGGCTCAGCCTGCAGCTTGCCGACCAGGCGCGATTGGCGTCGGCGGGAACCCTTGCGGCGGGCCTTGCGCACGAGGTCAAGAACCCCCTCAACGCCGCGGTGAACGCGGCCAAGGTGCTCGAAAGTGGCGGCTCTACGCGCGTTTCCAGCGAGCGCTTGATGGGCGTCATCATCGATGCGCTCGACCGCATCAACGGAGTCATCTCGGCGCTCGACGCGCACGCGCGTCCCGCCGATGGCACGGACCTCGCTCCATGCGACGTGCGGCACGCGGTTCGATCGACGCTGGATCTCCTCGAGCACAAGATGAAGCAGATTCACGTACACGAGGACTTCGAGGTCGTTGGCGAGGTGTTCGCACCTGCACGGGCGTTCAATCAGGTGCTGCTCAATCTCGTCGACAACTCGGTTCGCTCCGGGGCTACCAACATCTGGATCGAGCTCCGACAGGTGGACAAGCTGGTCTCGGTCGCCGTCTCCGACGACGGTCCCGGTGTGCCTGCCGACGTAGTTCACCGAATCTTCGACCCCTTCTTTACAACCAGAGTGGAAGGCGAAGGCACGGGGCTCGGGCTTCATCTGAGTCGAAGAATCGCCCAGGAGTGTGGTGGTGAGCTAAGATATGAGCCTAGGCCCGGTGGGGGGGCGCGTTTCGTGATGGAGATTCCCGCGATGGAGCAAGCGGCATGACAGCGCACGTTTTGTTCGTTGATGACGAGGAGCCGAACCTCGTCGTGTTCGAGGCAGTGTGCGGAGACGAGTTCCCCGTGCTGACTGCATCGAGCGGCGCGGCGGGCCTCGAGCTGATGAAGGAGCACGAGATTGGGGTCGTGCTGACCGACCAGCGGATGCCCGGAATGACCGGCATCGAGTTGCTCGAACAGGTCGAGAGCCAGTACCCGAATGCGATTCGGCTCCTCATCACCGCGTACTCCGACTTGCAAGCCGCCGAGGATGCGATCAACCGCGGGCACGTACGCCGCTACATGCGCAAGCCCTGGGAGCCGGAGACGCTGCGCGCCGAGCTGCGCGATGCGATCGACCTCTACACGCTCAACACGCGTGTGAAGGAGCTCGAGCAGCGTCTGCTCGATACCGAGCGCGCGTATTCGCTGACCGTCGTGGCGGCTGGGCTTGCCGACGAGATGCGCAATCCGGTTGGCTGGATTCGCAACAACCTCACCGTCATCGAAACGTCGGTTGGCGCCGCGGTGTCGGCGCTCGAAGAGTCTGTCCCCAACGTCGACCGGGCGCGAGGCACGCTGGCGCAGGTCGCGAACGCCGTCACCGACGCGCGGGACGGGGTGAAGCGGATTCTCGAGCTCACCGAAGAGATGTCGAAGGCGCCCGAAGAAGCGCCAGCCGAGGTCGTCGATTTGGCGGACGCCGTGCGTGTGGCCCTTCGGAAGGCCGAGAGCAGCGGGCTTCGCGGCCGCGCCTTGATCGAAGTGGCGACTGGGGTCGAGCCTACCGTGATGGCGCCGCGCACGAACGTCGTGCAGATCGCACTCAATCTGCTGGCCAATGCGATTCAGCGCGCCGCGAACCGCGAAGACGGCCAAGGGGTCGTGCGCGTTTCGACTGCAATTCTCGGCGGAAAGGCCGTGCTCGACGTGTCCGACAACGGTCCGCCGCTGGGCGCCGACCTCGACGCGGTGTTCAAGCCGTTTGGCGTCGGTGGGCGCCTCCAGGGCGCGGGCGTCGGCTTGGCGATATCGAAGCGCATTGCCGAAGAGCTCGGCGGTGCCCTGAAGGTCCACGCGTCGGATGCCAAGGAGACGCGCTTCCGGCTGACGCTTCCGCCAGCTACCAACGGTGTAGGTCAGACATGACCACGGGGACGAGACCGGGCGTACACGAGTTCGGGCTCATCTTCGACGACACGGCTTGGCCACTACTCTACGTTCGGTTTCCTTCGAAGCCCTTGAGTGAGCAAGGGTTCGAGTATTTCATCACGCGCTACACAGACGTGGTGGAGCGGCGAGTGCCCTTTGCGACCATTCTCGACTCGCGCGGCTTGTCGACCGCGATCACGGCGCAACAGCGCAAGCGGCTGACCCAATGGTTCGAGGTCACCGGCCCACTCGCCGGCGAGCACCATTTCGGCATCGCGGTATTGATGAGCAACGCGATCATCCGAGGTGCGCTCAAGGCGGTGACCTGGGTCGCGCCCATTCCGGTGCCGATCATGCCGTTTGCCTCCATCGCCGACTCGGCTCCCTGGATTCGCGCGATCTTCGCGGAGCAGGACATCCTGATCACGCCCGCCGTTGAGGCGCTCCTCAACAACCGCACCTAGGGCGGTAGCTCACTTCACCGCGTAGCCAGTTGCGCGAACGACCGCCTCGAGGTCGGAGGGCTGCAACGCGCTTTCGACGGTGGCTCGGCTCGGATCGAGGGTCACAGTGGCCGAGGTGACGCCCTCGGTCTCCTGGAGCGCCCGCTCGAGCTTTCGAACGCAGTTGTTGCAGGTGAGGCCTTCCACTTCGAGGGTGACGGCGGCGGACGCGAGCGGCGCGCGACGCCTTCTCACCGCGGCCCGCGCGTCATCCAACACGAAATAGATGAACAGCGCGCCGAGGACGATGGCCGACGCCCACGCCCACCAGGCGTGCCCGTGCTCGTGCGCCATCACGCCGAAGGCCTCGAACGGCATGAACGCGTCGTACACGTAGGCGAGCCCGACGCTCCCGAGAACGACGGTGGCGAGGTAGACGCCGAGCACCCGATGGCCGAAGGCGCGTTTGACCGCTCCAATGGTGGCGATGTTGGTCGCCGGGCCCGCCATCAGAAAGACCAGTGCGGCGCCCGTTGGCATGCCTTGCACCACCAAGGCTGCCGCGATGGGAACCGATGCCGTCGCGCATACGTAGAGTGGAACCGCGATCGCCAGCGCCGCGAGCCCGGTGAGCGCGGGGTTCACGTCACCCCACCCCGCCATTGCACCAGGCGGGATCCACACCGTGATCGCCGCCGACGCGACGACACCAAAGACGATCCATTTCCAAATCGGGCGAATCACATCGACCATGTGTTCGAAGAATCCGACGGTGGACTGTGGGGTGGTCGATTCCGCGAGGTCGGAGCCATCTTCGGAGTCGGTCTGGAGGGCTTCGGTCGCCAAGCCGCCGACGAGTCCCATCACCAAAGCACTCACGCATTTAAAAATCGTGAACGGCCAGCCCAGAAACGACGCGCTGACGAGTAAGGAGTCGACGCCGGTTTGCGGCGTGCTGATCAGGAAGCCGACCGCGGCCCCGTCGCTCGCCCCGTCCTTTTTGAGGCCTAGGCCTGCGGGAATCACGCCGCACGAGCAGAGCGGCAACGGCACACCCAGCGCAACGGCCTTGGCCACGCCGTTTGCGCCCCGGAACTGCTTGCGGGCGAAGTCGCGCGGGAGGAGCACGTGCAGGAGTCCCGCAGCCGCGGCTCCAAGGAGAAGCCAAGGCGAGAGCTGCAGCCACACCTCCCACATCGCGTCGAGCATGAGAACGATATGGGTCTAGCCGGGGACCTGCGCAATCCCCCTAGAGCGAGACGTCGCCGAGGGTGTTGCCCTGATAGCCCGCGGCTCGCATCGCCGTGATCAGCGCCGTCGCTGGGTGCGCGCGATTGCCGTTGATGTGCTCGCCAGGCTCGAAGCCGCCGGCGCGGCCGGCGAGCAGCATGACCATGTTCTCAACCGAATGAGTTTGGTTTTGGGAGACGCCATCGTTGAGCTGAAGGCCGTGCCCTGCTTCGGCGGTGAACACAATCATCGAATTGTCGAGCGCGTTGCCGCCCGCTTCGGGCGTGTTGCGAAGCTTGTCGATCAAGTAGGCGTAGTGAGACACATGCCATTGGAGGAGCCCCGCAGACGGAATCTGGCCCCGGTTGTTGGGGTCGCCGTTGTGGCCGACTTCGTGCAAGTCACCACCCACCGACGCCCAGCGTGAGGGGCGGACGGTACCGGGTAGCGTGCCGAGCCCATCGGCGATCGGGCGTGCGTTCATGTGCGATTGAAACGCGGTGATCTGCAGGGACGCGGCACGAGTGAGGTCGCAGACGAACGCCATGTGGATCAAGTCGGCGAACACGCGAGCGCGCGTGTGCTCGTCGCTGTAGCCGGAGCCCGCAGTCACGGAGCCGCTCCCCCCGCCTTCGTGGTTGCCCCCGATCGCTGGATCGGCGCCGGGGTCCGCGGGAACGACACATTGTCCGCTCGCGATCGGCGGCAAGGCACTGATGCGGTTCTCGAGGTCGCGAATCTCGTCGAAGTGCCGCTCGAGACGCTCTTTGTCGGCTTGCCCAACGTTGCTGACGAGCTTTGCGCGCTTGTCGAGCACGAGGTCGAGCACGCTTCGGCGCCCGCGCATCTCGAAGTCGAAGCGCGCGGCTGCGTCGTCACCTTCGGGAACGAAGCTTGTGAACAACGACTGGAAAGCGACCTGCGGGCTCGCCTGCGCTTCGATGCGGGCGCTCCGCCCTCCCCCGGGCCCGTAGGAGATGTACTGACGACCCGCGAAGCTATACCCGCTCACGTAGAAGGCGGGCTGCGCGCGAACGACCAGCGACTTGTGCGTGGTCTGGCCGGCGTTGAGCTCGGCGATCACTTGGTCGGAGGTGACGCCGTTGCAGACGTACTCGGCAGTAGTGGACCGCGTGCCAGAGAGCAGAGGGCTGCTCCCGCCGCCGTGGAAATCTCGGTACGCACCGCCCGTGGGCACCGCGCTCCCATCCGTCGAACCGGCGTTGAAGGGAATCGCCAGGTTGGAGATCATGGTGAAGTCGTTCTGCATCGCTTGAAGCGGAAGCAGTGGCGTGGTCAGGGCGTACCCCCGGCCGTAGCTCGTATCGGCAATGTAGTGACCACTCTCGGTGATGTTCTGACCGTCGACGCGGCTCGTGTTCTTCGCGTAGTTGTCGCCGCCGAGCGCCTGACCCGCAAAGAGGATGGCGTAGCGGCCCGGGTGTGTCTGCGCCGAGCTCTGCCGAGCGGGGAGCATGCATTCGAGGAGTGGGAGCGACACGGCCGCCCCGGCCATGCCTCGAAGGATCGCTCGACGATCGATCTTCATCGCCATGCTTAGAGCCTTTCCTCGGCCCGCCGCGCGAAGCGGTCGGACGCAATGAAGTCGACGATGAACGTCCTGAAGTCGTGGTTGCCAGAGCGGAAAGACTCCGTCATCTCCTGTAGGAGCACGGCTTCGTAGGAGCTTGTCTCTCGACCGAGCGCGAATGTGAGAAACTGCTTCACGGCGCACGCATCGACGTAGTCGTTCTCGACCAAGAGCTCGGAGAGCTCGCCCGGGCCGTTGAACGCGCCGACGCCAGCAATCTCTCCAGCGCCGTCGATGATGCACTCCGGCAGGCCTTCGTCGTGCTCGCGGTATCGGCCGGCAACGTCGAAGTTCTCGAGGCCGAAACCGATCGGATCCATGAGGCTATGGCAGCCGGCACAGCTACTCGATTGGTC
>Ga0316191_10003419_pt1 | contig 11728 bp, 9 predicted proteins | sample Eddworburr2cm_MG_FD_204928 | JGI IMG/M metagenome (GOLD analysis project Ga0316191, IMG submission 204928) | Coastal sediment microbial communities from Maine, United States - Eddy worm burrow 2 cm | ecosystem: Environmental > Aquatic > Marine > Coastal > Sediment | place: USA: Maine | collected... | reverse complement strand
CATGGCCAGGCCTGTTTCGATCAGGGCGCGCGATCCTGCCTCGAGAATGACCGGATGACCAGGCGGCACGGCTGCACGCAGGTCCATTCCCGCCGCAAGCTCGCTTTCATAGACAGGCAGTTCCAGCCCCGTCCCATGCGGCAACCAGTTCAGCCGTAATGTCGGAACCGGGCTCATGCGGTGCCTTTCAGCATCGCAGCGAACCTGTCCATGAGGCGAACTGCTACATCATGCTTGGACATTTTTTCCCAGCCCTCAACACCGTCGCGACCGACCAGGTGCACAGTATTGTCGCGTCCGCCCATGACACCGCCCTCGTCACTCACGTCATTGGCAATAATGATATCCGCGTTCTTGACGGAAAGTTTCCGGCGTGCGTTGTCGACGACATTCTCGGTTTCCGCGGCAAAGCCGACGACCAGCGCCGGACGGTGCTTTTTCAGGTGGCCGACGGTTTTCAGGATGTCCGGATTTTCTGCCAGCTTCAGTGAGGGCGGTTTGCCGCTGCCGTCCTTCTTCATTTTCTGTTGCGCATTGTCTTCGGTTCGCCAGTCTGCCACCGCTGCACAAAAGATCGCCATGTCGCACGGCAGTTCGCCCTGCACCGCCTTCAGCATGTCACGCGCCGTTTCAACATTTATCAGTTCAACGCCTGGCGGGATTGGCAGGCTGACGGGCCCGGAGACAAGTGCGACTTCTGCGCCCAGCGCTATGGCAGCCTCGGCCAGTGCATATCCCTGCTTGCCGGACGACCGGTTGGCGATGTAGCGCACCGGATCGATCGGTTCGTGCGTCGGGCCTGCGGTGATCAGGACCTTGCGCCCCGTCAAAGGACCACTTGGGCCGACGCCGGCACGGGCTGGCTGGCTTGCCTCACCGTAGAATTTTTCAATGGCCGAAAAGATGTCGGCAGCTTCGCTCATCCTGCCGGGGCCATACTCACCGCAGGCCATGTCGCCTTCATCAGGGCCGGTCACCAGCACACCGTCGCGCTTGAGAGTGTCCAGATTGCGCCGGGTTGCAGGATGCTGCCACATGCGCACGTTCATGGCAGGGGCAATCAATATCGGCTTGTCGGTCGCCAGCAGGGCCGTGGTTGCGAGATCGTCGGCCTGGCCGGTCGCCATCTTGGCCATCAGGTCCGCTGTTGCAGGCGCCACCACCACAAGGTCGGCAATGCGCGACAGCTGAATATGCCCCATCTCTGCTTCGTCGGTCAGATCGAAAAGATGCGTATAGGTTTTCTTGCCGGCCAGCCCGCTGACCGAAAGCGGTGTGACGAACTGCTCGCCGCCGCGAGTGAGAATCGGCGTAACCGCCATGCCGGCCTTTTTGCAAAGCCGGATCAGTTCAAGTGACTTGTAGGCGGCAATGCCGCCGCCAATGATCAGCAGTATGTGTTTTTGCTCAGTCATGATCTCAACCTTACTACAGGGCCAGTGATACAGCGAGTACCACCAATGCAATGGCACCGACCCATAACGCACCGCGATTGGAGGCGGAATGGCGGGCCTGTGCTGCTGCAATTGCCTCGGTTGTTTCATTGTCAAGCCGGATGCCGCCGGACTGCGCCATCGACGACACCAGGGCTGATGCCTGGCCCAGTTCGCTCAGGACCTCGGGAAAGGATGCCGCCAGCCGGCCCAGCGTGGCTGCGCCTTCGGCAGCGTCTTCCAGCCTGCCCTGGGCACCCAGCTTCTGTTCCATCCACTCCGCGACCACCGGTTCGGCCGTTACCCACATGTTGAGTTTCGGGTTGAAACTGCGCGCAACCCCTTCCACGACAACCATGGTTTTTTGCAGCAGGATGAGTTGCGGCTGGGTTTCCATGTTGAACTGACCGGTTACTTCGAACAGTTGCGTCAGCAACCGGGCCATGGAAATGTCGGTTGAATTGCGCCCCATGATCGGTTCACCGATTGCGCGCAGCGCCTGTGCGAACAGGTTTACATCCTGGCCTGCAGGCACGTAACCGGCCTCGAAATGGACCGCTGCTATGCGTTTGTAGTCGCGTTTTATGAATCCCCACAGGATTTCGGCGAGAAACCGGCGATCCTTCATGCTGAGGCGGCCCATGATGCCGAAGTCGACAGCAACGAGATTGTTTTGTGCATCGATGAACAGGTTGCCCTGGTGCATGTCGGCGTGGAAGAAGCCGTCGCGCATGGCATGCCGCAGGAATGACTGGATGACAGTGTCACCGAGCCTCGGCAAATCGAGCCCGGATGCCGCCAGCGCCGCGGTATCCGTCAGCGCAATGCCGTCAATCCACTCACTGGTCAGTACTCTGCGTGAAGTATGTTGCCAGAAAATTGCCGGCACCCGGAAACCCGGATCATTGCCGGTGTTTTCAGCCATCTCGGACATGGCGGCCGCTTCCAGCCGCAAGTCCATTTCAAGCTCAACCGAGCGTTCCAGGGTTTCGACCGCCTTTACAATATTCAGCCTGCGGGCTTCGGCGGAAAACCGCTCCGCCAGTCTGGCTGCGGTAAAGAAGGTCTGCAGGTCGTCATGAAACCTGGCTTCAACCCCGGGCCGCAGGACCTTGACCGCGACGTCGTGCTGGTGTCCGGCATCGTCCACTATCGTGGCCTTGTGGACCTGTGCAATCGAGGCTGCCGCCACCGGGTCGGACAAGGACAGGAATATGTCACCTGCCGGTTTGCCCAGCCCAGCCTGGATGGTTTCGCGCGCCCTGGACATGTCGAACGGCTTCATGCGGTCCTGCAGTTGACGCAGGGCATCTGCCCGCTCGGTGCCGATCATGTCCGGTCGCGTCGCCAGAAACTGGCCCAGCTTGATGTAGCTTGGCCCCAGTTCGTTCAGCGCCTCGGCCAGGCCGGAACGCTGCTCCCGGCTGGACCTGCCGGCTCCCAGCAGTCTGAGAGCGGATTTCGCCAGCGCCGGTACATTTGCATCGTCCAGCACAACGTCGAAACCGCCATGTCTGGCGATGGTGCGACCGGCACGGGCAAGCTTGAAGAGATGTCGGAACTTGTTGAGCATTTTGGGTGGCCTAGATTTTCCAGCCGGAATGGATGGCAACGATACCGCCCGTCAGCATGCGGTGGCTGGTGCGCACGAATCCAGCCTCTGCGATCATGTGTTCGAAAATCTGCGGCGCGGGAAATTTCTGGATGCTCTCGACAAGATACCGGTACGGATCGCCATCGCCGGTGACCACCTTGCCTATCGCGGGTATGACGGTCATCGAATAGGCTTCATACACCTGCTCCATGCCGGGCACGTCCACATGTGAAAACTCCAGGCACAGGAACCGTCCACCGGGTTTGAGAATCCGGTAGGCCTGGGCCAGCGCACGGTCGATATGGGTGACATTGCGAATGCCAAAAGCGATCGTATAGGCGTCGAATGTGTTATCCGGGAATGCCAGGGTTTCAGCATTGCCGACACTGAAGCGGCACTTGCCGCCATGCACTTCGCCCGGCGCCCGCCGGGCACCCTCGGCCACCATTTCCGGGGATATGTCGGCAACGGTCACCTGGGTTCCGCTGCCGCCTGCCCGCGCAATGCGAAATGCGATGTCGCCAGTGCCGCCGGCCACATCCAGCACCTTGAACGATGAATCGGTTTTCGGCGGGTTCAGCAACGCAATGAAATCGTCTTTCCAGAGCCGGTGCAAACCTCCAGACATAAGATCATTCATCTGGTCATAACGCGCCGCGACCTTGGCAAACACATCGTTTACCATGCCCTGGCGGTCGGCTTCCGCAACCGTGCGGAATCCGAACGAAGTTTCATCCGCTGGTTTTGTTTTTTCTGTATCTTCCATATTGGCGGCGACCATAGACCAGCTTGCCAATCATGGCTATCAGTTGTGCCCCAACAAGGTGAACATGCCGCATGATGATCAGCGGCCCGGAAAGACGATAAATGCCTGAACTGCCGGAAGTGGAAACCGTACGACGAGGACTTGAACCGGCGCTTGAGAACAGGCGTGTGAAAGCCGTCACGCTGAACCGGCCTGATCTCAGGTTTCCGTTTCCCGCCGGTCTGGCCGAAACTTTGTCGGGCAAGCGCATCATCGCACTCAGGCGACGCGCCAAATATATCCTCATTGAACTGGACAGCGGGCACATCGTGCTCGTTCACCTGGGCATGACCGGCAGGTTCACCGTATGGCCGCCAAGCGGTTCAGCTCACAATCTCGGGGAATTTTACTACCAGCAGCAGGCAGGTCACGCAGGTGACGGGCCACATGACCACCTGGTTATTGACCTCGAGGACGGTGCGCGGGTCGTGTACACCGACCCGCGACGGTTCGGATTCGTCGACCTGATAGAACCCGGCGGCATGGCCGGCAACCGGTTTCTTGCCAACCTTGGCGTCGAACCGCTCGGCAATGAATTGCATGCAGACTTCCTGGCCGCAGCCCTTGCCGGTCGCAAGTCACCCTTGAAGGCAGCCCTGCTTGATCAGCGGATTATTGCCGGGCTTGGCAATATTTATGTTTGCGAGGCCTTGTACCGGGCCCGCTTGTCGCCAAGACGGTTGTCTGGGAGCATCGTCCGCAAGCGTGGGGCTTCGCCTCTCGTCGAAGCGCTGGTGCACAGCATTCGCGGCATACTCGGCGAAGCCATTGAGGCTGGCGGTTCAACACTGCGCGATTACGCTCATACTGACGGCAGTCCGGGCGATTTTCAGCAGCGCTTTGATGTCTATGGCCGCGAAGGCGAGCCATGCTCGACAAAAGACTGCATCTCAAGGATCGAGCGGATTGTGCAATCCGGACGCTCCAGTTTCCATTGCCCCACTTGCCAGCGATGAATGGTTTGCTGTTTATTGCCGGAGAAACGACAATATTGACCCCTGCAGGGAGACTGCCCGATGACCTATACCAACATTCTCGTCGAAACCCGTGATGCTGTCGGCCTGATTACCTTGAACCGGCCGGATGCGCTCAATGCGCTGAACAGTGCATTGATTGACGAGCTCAATGAGGCACTGGATGCATTTGAGACCGACGCCGCCATAGGCGCAATTGTCATCACCGGATCGCAAAAGGCATTCGCAGCCGGTGCCGACATCAAGGAGATGCAGTCACAGTCTTACATGGACGTCTATCTCGGCGACTTTATCGGCAAATGGGAAAAAGTCTCCCGATGCCGCAAACCGGTCATTGCTGCCGTGGCGGGCTATGCGCTGGGCGGCGGTTGCGAGATGGCAATGATGTGTGACTTCATTCTGGCTGCCGACACGGCGAAGTTCGGCCAGCCCGAGATCAATCTCGGGGCAATGCCCGGTGCCGGCGGAACCCAGCGCCTCACGCGGTTTGTCGGCAAGTCCAAGGCCATGGAAATGTGCCTGACCGGACGGATGATGGATGCCGAGGAGGCTGAGCGTTCAGGCCTGGTGTCCCGCATCGTACCGGCTGCTGATCTGCTTGACGAAGCCATCAGGACGGCGGCGGTTATTGCAGCTAAATCGTTGCCGATTGCGATGATGACCAAGGAAACCGTCAACCGCGCCTATGAAACAACACTGGCCGAGGGCGTTCGCTTCGAACGGCGTGTGTTTCATTCGATGTTTGCCACCAATGACCAGAAGGAAGGCATGGCGGCGTTCGCGGACAAAAGGAAACCGAAATTCTCCAATTCGTGATGCAGTGCGATCATGCAAGCAGTCTGAAGGGAGGTGTTTGTTGACGCCGCACCAGACTTACTATATGAAACCGCTCATCTCAGCACACCCGTTGTTCTGTTGACTGTGGTTTATACCTCTTTGGGGTGCCGCAGACAGGGGATCGAAACGGGCAGCTTATAGTTTCAAGGTGCTGCCAGGACGGCGGCATATTCAGGAATAGACAACACATGGCCAATACTCGTTCGGCAAAGAAAGCCGTCCGGCACATCGCCCGGCGCACAGAAGTCAATATGAACCGCCGCTCTCGGGTTCGTTCATTCCTCCGCAAGGTTGAAGAAGCAATTGCCAGCGGCGATCAAGGAGCTGCGGCAGAAGCTATGAAGGCGGCGCAACCCGAGATCATGCGCGGTGCCCAGAAAGGCATCATGCACAAGAATACAGCATCGCGGAAAGTTTCCCGGCTGGTCAAGCGCGTCAAGGCAATTTCTGCCTGAAGCCTGTAGCGCTGATTGTTCAATTACTTCAAGGAGGTCTGCTAACGCGGCCTCCTTTTTTGATTCAAGTATTGTTTTTCGATGTCATGTGTGTTTGTACCTATTTTGTTCCTATGGCGCAGTTGGCATATTTTTCTTTTGAAAAACAACAAGATGTGGCACGCAAATTATTCTGAACGATGAAATGCGGATTTTTCGACCGAAAATCGCGGGTTCGTTAATAATTTTTTTACCATTTGATCCAGGGCCGGCAAAATCGGGATTCCTCTAAAAATGCCTATCAGAGTCAACCGTTTGGAGCGGTCACGCCTGGTTGGGCGCAGCTGGCTGTTGGCTCTGAAAAAGCCCGGTCTGCTGCACTTTTCGTGCGCAGCTATTGCATGGTCTGCGAGCCGGATTGTATTGTCTGGTCACTGGCCGCATCTCTTGTGGCAGTCAATAAGAAATAAAAACATCGGAACAAACGGGTTGCCCTGAGGCGGGGTCGGGTCGTCCGGGATTTTAGTCGGTAGTTAGTTGGTAGAGTAACAGGGGTGGTTGGCCTGAACGGGGTCGGCTATGGGCGGCGGAATTCGTCTTGTAGAACAGGTTGTTTTGGTGATCAGGTCTGATCGCCACGCCCTTTCTGCTGCCTGTTCCTGAAGCATAGGGTTTCGGGTGATGTTTGGGGTCAACATTATGGATGCAGGAGAATAAAGTGGTGGCGGCTAGAGGTCGGGAACGCAAAACTGTCGAAGATCATTCGTTTGGCGGTGAAGGTTCGTATCAGGGGCAATCGGATGAAGAGGCCAGTTCGGGTCCAACCCGCACCACGCTTGGAGGTGTCTGGGCCAGAGTTGCGGCCAGGCTGCGTGCCGAGCTTGGCGAAGACCTCTATACAAGCTGGTTCGCCCGCATGGAGCCGGAAAGCCTGGCTGACGGCACTCTCAATGTGTCGGTGCCCACGCGGTTTTTGCGCAGCTGGATCAAGTCTCACTATGTAGATCAGCTGACGGCGTGCTGTGCCGCCGAATACAAGGGTGTAACACTGGTCGAACTGCAGGTACGCACCCGCGGCCTGCCCACGGCGGCGCAGGCTGTTGCCCCGGTCGCAAGTCTTGATGGTTCATCTGAAGAGGCCGGCGAACCGGTCGCCAAGACCCTGCGGGCAGGCTCCAGGCAGGGTAATGACCGCGGCTCGCAGCTGGATCACAACCTGACCTTTGAAACCTATGTACAAGGCCAGTCAAATGCACTGGCTCACGCCGCTGCCATGCGCGTGGCGGAAGCCCGTCCAGGTGCGCCGGTGAGTTTCAACCCGCTGTTTATTCACTCTGCAGCCGGACTGGGCAAAACTCATCTGATCAATTCCATTGCATGGCGTATTCGCGATCTCAACCCGGATCGCAAGGTGCTTTACATTACCGCAGAACGCTTCATGTATCATTTCATGGCGGCACTGAAAGTGCGCGATACCTTGTCATTCAAGGATTATTTCCAGTCCATTGACGTATTGCTGATCGATGATCTGCAGTTCCTGCAGGGCAAGGCAATGCAGCAGGAATTCTGTCACACCTTCAATTCTCTGGTCGACGCAAAGCGTCAGGTGGTTATCGCGGCGGACGTACCGCCTCCACAGCTGGAAAGCATTGACCAGCGCATGCGCTCGCGCCTGGCCGGTGGCCTTGTTGTTGACATCGAGGCGCCGGATATCGGCCTCAGGCGGTCGATCCTGCAGTCAAAGCTGGCCTCAGCCCAGCGCAAGGATCCAAGTCTGATCGTGGCTGAAGATGTGCTCGAGTTCGTGGCCAACCGTATTACCGGCGCAGGCCGGGAGCTGGAAGGCGCCTTGAACCGGATCATTGCCAGTCAGCATCTGACCAGGCAGCCGATGACCGTGGATCTGGCCGCCTTTGCGCTTCGCGACCTGTCGCATACATCCGAGCTTATCCGGGTTCGTGTGGATGACATCCTGCGAATTGTCGGCCGGCATTTCAATGTGACGCGTGCCGATCTGCTGAGCCCGCGCCGCGCGCGTGCCGTGGTTCGCCCGCGTCAGATCGGCATGTATCTGGCCAAGAAACTGACGTCTCGCTCGCTGCCAGAGATCGGTCGCCGGTTTGGCAACCGTGACCATAGTACGGTGCTTCACGCGGTACGTAAGGTGGAAGAACTGATGCAGGCAGACGAAAAACTCGCCCGCGAGGTAACATTGCTGTCGAGATTGATCGAACAGGGTTGATTCCCGTCGATTTCGGCATGGTTTTCCACATTTCAGGACCTGTCCGGGGCCTGGAAGCCCGACTTTGCCTTGCACACCCGGGCGCAACAGCTTAAGTCTCGATGAGCTGTGCGCATCGCTTGGATGACGCAGCGGATCAGCATGGTTTCTGGTGTTGCAATCAGGAACCATGAGCCTGATCATTTCTAAAGTGCCGGAGCGATTTTATGGGTTCAACTGAAGCCATCCTGCTCTGGTTTGACAGTTTTCGAGGACGTCTAGGCCATGCGGGTTACCATTGAACGCGGTACGTTTTTGAAGTCGCTGAACCACGTTCAGTCGGTTGTGGAACGTCGCAACACAATTCCAATTCTGTCCAATGTTCTGCTGCAGGCTGCTGAGGGTGGATTGAAGCTCACTGCCACTGACCTGGATATTGAAATAGTGGAACAGACCAGCGCGGATGTCGCTCAGGCGGGCTCGACCACCGTGCCGGCACACATGCTGTATGACATCGTGCGCAAACTGCCGGACGGCGCGCAACTGCAGTTGGAACAAGGTCCCGACGAAGGCCGCCTTGCCATCATCGCCGGGCGGTCCAGGTTTTCCCTGCAGGCTCTGCCACCGCAGGATTTTCCTGACCTGGCCAGCGGCGAGGCGACACATTCCTTCTCCATGCCGTCGGCCGATCTCAAGCTGATGATCGACAAGACGCGCTTTGCGATTTCCACCGAGGAAACGCGGTACTATCTGAACGGTATTTATCTGCACACGCTGGACACCGGCACCATGCGTGCCGTCGCAACTGATGGTCACCGGCTGGCGCGCGTTGAATTGCCTGCTCCGGACGGCTCTGCCGGCATGCCCGGTGTCATTGTACCGCGCAAGACAGTGCTGGAGCTTGCCAAGCTGATCGAGGATGAAGACGGTGATGTTGCAATCGCCCTGTCGGTATCGAAAATCCGCTTCGATCTGAATGGTCTCGTGCTGACGTCCAAGCTGATCGACGGCACTTTTCCGGATTATGAGCGGGTTATTCCGACCGGCAATGACAAGGCGCTTGAAGTGGATACACGGGTGTTTGCACAAGCCGTGGATCGTGTCTCGACGATTTCAAGCGAGAAGGGTCGCGCGGTCAAGCTCAACATTGCCCCGGACCGTCTTACCCTGACGGTGAACAATCCGGATTCCGGCTCGGCGGAAGAAGAGATTGCCGCAAGCTATTCCTCGGACCCGATTGATGTCGGCTTCAATTCGCGTTACCTGCTCGATATTGCGGGCCAGTTCAAAGGTGATACCGCGACCTTCATGTTGTCGGATTCAGGGTCGCCAACCATCCTGCGCGATGCTGCCGACGACAGGGTGTTGTACGTATTGATGCCGATGCGTGTTTAGAATCTGCATGCAGATGCGTTATGGTGTCCTGGCGCGCCGGTTGCGCAGATCAAGGCGTTTGCAATGCTGTTAAGGCCCGGAGACGCTGCTTTGCTGCTCAAGCCATCCCTGACCATTGACAGCCTGACCCTGTCGTCGTTTCGCAATTATGACAGTGTGCGCATCGAGCCGTCCGCCGGACTGATCGCCCTGTGCGGTCACAACGGCGCCGGCAAGACCAATTTGCTGGAAGCCATTTCATTGCTGACACCGGGGCGTGGCTTGCGAGGCGCTGCTTTCGACGATCTCGTCATGTCGGGTCAGCACAAGGGCTGGGCCGTGTCGGCCGTGGTGGACGGCCCTGCCGGTGAGGTGAAGCTGGGAACAGCGTGGCAGGCGGGTACAGGTGACGATCGCGAAGCTGCTTCCGGCAGTTCACGTGAGGTGCGTATAGATGGTCAGGTTCAGCGCAGTGCAGGTGCGTTGGCAGAACACGTGCGGGCCCTGTGGCTGACGCCTGCAATGGACCGGTTGTTTGCCGGGCCGGCATCTGATCGACGCAGGTTTCTGGATCGGTTGACGGCAACGTTTGATCCCTCGCATGGCACGCGCGTCAACGCACTTGAACGTCTGCTGCGCGAGCGCAATCGGCTCAATTGTGAAGAGCATCCCCAGGCACGCTGGCTGGACAGTGTCGAGGCGCAGCTGGCCCAGTCCGCCGTGGCGGTTGCCGCTGCCCGCAACGATGCCATAGCTGCCGTGCGCAGTTTCATCAGCCATGCCAGACAGCGTGGTTCCCAGCGCCCGTTTCCGTGGGCGGAAGTGATTGTGGACGGGGAATTGGAGCAACAACTAATTGATCGTCCAGCCGTGCAAATTGAGGACGAATATCGTACACTTTTGGCTGATTCGCGTGGTCTCGACAGGGCAGCCGGCAGAACCTTGCGTGGACCGCATCGCGCCGACCTGCTGGTCAGCCACGGTCCGCGCCAAATGGAAGCCCGGCTGTGCTCGACAGGTGAACAGAAAGCGCTGCTGATCGGGTTGGTTCTGGCGCAGGCGAGAGCGGTTCGTGAGACGTTTGACGGTGTTGCGCCCTTGTTGCTGCTGGATGAGGTTGCAGCCCATCTGGACGATGTTCGCCGGGCGGCGCTGATGGAAGAGTTGCTGGAGCTGGGAAGCCAGGCCTGGATGACGGGAACCGACAGGCAATTGTTTGAAGCAGCATCGCGCTGTACACAGATTTACGAGGTCAGTGACGGGCATATAGTGCGCGCCGGACCGGAACAGGAAACCGCATGAACGATACACCACAAGACGGCCAGCCGGAAGAATACGGTGCCGACAGCATCAAGGTTCTCAAGGGGCTCGATGCGGTGCGTAAACGTCCTGGCATGTATATCGGCGATACCGACGATGGCTCCGGACTGCACCACATGATCTACGAAGTGGTCGACAATGCGATCGATGAATCGCTGGCAGGTCATTGCGATCGTGTTGAAGTCCGTCTGAATGCGGATGGGTCGTGTTCGGTATCCGACAATGGCCGGGGTATTCCAACGGCCATACACACCGAAGAAGGCATATCGGCTGCCGAGGTCATCATGACCCAGCTTCATGCCGGCGGCAAGTTCGACCAGAATTCCTACAAGGTTTCCGGCGGTCTGCATGGCGTGGGCGTATCGGTGGTCAATGCGTTGTCAACCAAGCTGACGCTGGATATCTGGCGTGATGGCAAGCACTGGCAGATGACCTTCACCCACGGCGTTGCAGATGCGCCCCTGACAGCCGTTGGCGAACAGGGCGACAAGAAGGGCACCGAGATCACCTTCCTGCCAAGCACTGAGACCTTCACCATGACGGAGTTTGACTTCAACACCGTGGAGCACAGGCTGCGCGAGCTGGCGTTTCTGAACTCGGGCGTATTCATCAATGTGTCCGACAACCGCGGCGTGGAACCCAAATCCGTAGATCTGCATTATGAAGGTGGTATTTCGGCATTTGTGCAGTATCTCGACCGTGCCAAGCAGCCCATGTTGCCGGAACCCATCTCGAT
>Ga0316191_10003418_pt1 | contig 11728 bp, 10 predicted proteins | sample Eddworburr2cm_MG_FD_204928 | JGI IMG/M metagenome (GOLD analysis project Ga0316191, IMG submission 204928) | Coastal sediment microbial communities from Maine, United States - Eddy worm burrow 2 cm | ecosystem: Environmental > Aquatic > Marine > Coastal > Sediment | place: USA: Maine... | reverse complement strand
CGGTCGGCTTGGGGGTGATTCGACCGCGGCCAATCAGGTAACGCTCGACCCATTGCCACACATCAAACGGGAGCCTTTTGGCACGCTGGTCGTCCCAATTTTGTCGTTCTTCTTGCAGGGTGGCGGCTGGATGATCGGCTGGGCCAGCGCACCGTATGACCCCATGTGGGCCAGTCGTCATCCGAGACGCGCTGCGGGCATGGCGGCGGCCGGTCCTGCTGCGAACTTCGCACTGGCGCTGTTGGCCGCGTTGGCGATCCGAATCGGAATCGCGGCCGGCTACTTCACCTTGCCTACCGGGGGAATCAGTCTCGAAACGCTGGCGGTCGCGCCCTCGGGCGTCGCGCAAGGCTTGGCGCTCTTCTGCAGCGTTCTGTTTTCAATCAACTTGATCCTCGGCTGCTTCAACTTGATCCCGGTGCCCCCGCTCGACGGGTACGCCATCGTTCCGATCGTGCTCAATGATCGAATGCGGGACAAGTGGTTTGGGCTGTTTTCCGGCGGCGGCGCCCTGATGGGCCTAATCATCGCTTGGGTTCTTTTCGATCGCCTGATGCCACCGGTGTTCCGGACCGCCATCGGCCTGTTGTATGCCGGCGTCTAGTGGCTCTGAGCAGCAACCGAAGCCTCTGAATCGCTGAGGCCCAGCATCTCGTGCTAATCTGAGGCCGTGCGATGGGTTGGGGTGATCTTGGGGTGTGCCTTGTGGCTCACGGCGCCGGTTGCGTTGGGTGACGCGGCAGACGCGCACTACCAGCTCGCGAAGACTCTTCGCGCCGAAGGCCGGTACGAGGAAGCGCTCTCAGAGATTGATCTCGCGGTCGCGGCCAGACCCACCTACGCGCAGGGGCACCTCACGCGCGGCTCGATCCTTCGGAGGCTTGGTCGATACGAAGGCGCGCTGAAAGCGTTTAAGCGCGCGATACAGCTCGAACCCAAGAACGGGCGCGCTCAGGGCCTGGCCGGCGCCAGCCTGCTGCGGCTCGACCGCCCCAAAGAGGCCGTAAGGTATTTGGAGAAGGCCACAGCGCTCGAGCCTGAGGACACAAACCATTGGCTCAACCTCGGAGTCGCCTACCGCCAATCGAAGAACAACGACGCGGCGATCGCAACCTACCAGCGAGCGCTGAAGGTCATTCCGAACGACCCGCAGCTACTGAACAACCTCGGTGTGGCGCTCCGCAAGGCGCGACGGTACGACGAAGCGATCAAGGCGCACGAGCAGGCGATCGCGGCGGACCCGTACGATCCGGACGTTGCGCGCAACTTGGCGATCTCCTTGCGTGGGGCGAAGCAATACAAGAAAGCGATCCCGATCTACATCAGAGCGCTCGAGCTGGGCGACGGGGGGCCTCCAGACCTCTTGTTCGATTTGGCATCCTGTTACGAGAAAGTTGGCAACACGAAGATGGCGATCGCCACCTTCGAGCGGTACATCAAAGCCACCGAGAAGAGCGACCCCGAAGCGGCTCAGCGCGCCCAACGCGCGGTCGAGAACCTCAAGAATCGATAGCCAGGTCGGCGAGCACCACGTTCGCCGCGTTGTGACCCGCGGCGCCGACGACCGAACCGGCGGGGTGGCAGCCCGCTCCGCAGGCGTACAGGCCTGCCACGGGAAGTCGATAGGGCAATCGATCGGCGAACCCAAAGCTGTTGTCGACGTGATGAATGTGCCCGGCTGTGATCCCAAAGTGGGATTCGATCTTCGGTGGGGTCAATGTGAAGACGTCGTCGACCAGCGCGGAAGTTCCCGGCGCGAACCGTTCGCAGATCTCCAAGAGCCGGCCGACGAAGCGGTTTTCTTCACGCTCCCAGCTGCTTTCTGCAAGCGTGTGCGGCACCCATTGACAGAACAGCGCCGAGCTGTGCCTCCCGTGTTCATCTCGAAGCAATGGATCGAGCGTCGTGTGGATGTACCACTCGACGGAGGGGTTCGAGGGCAGGCGGCCTTCCCTGGACTCGGCAAATGCCTCTCTGAGCTTCGCCCGCGTGTCTTGCTCGGGCAGCAAGTGAATCGTCGCCCGATGCTGACCGCGCCGCTCGGGCAAGCAGGAGAATGTCGGCAGGTCGCGAAGACAGAGGTTGACCTTGATGCTCGTGCCCGAACGGCGGTATTGGTCGATGCGCTTGCGCAGGTCGTCGGGGCAGCCATCGCCGAGCATCGAAACCATTCGAAACGGGTCTGCGTTGACGACCACCACGGGCGCACTGTGAAGCTCGCCCTCCTCCGTCGACACGCCGGTGACGAGGCTTCCTCGCGTTTCGATGTTCGCCACCTTCGTGCCGAGGACAAACTCCGCGCCGGCGTGCTGGGCAGCGTCGGCGAGAACTCGGGTGACGGTCCCCATGCCGCCTCGAACGACCATCCAAGTGCCGTCGCTCCCCGGCAACCGGCACATGTTGTGCGCGAGGAAGTTCATCCCGCTTCCCGGGGTGTCCCAGTCTCCGCACAAGCCCGTAAACCCATCGGTTACGGCGTACATCGCCTCGAGCAGCTCACTCTGAAAGCCGAAGCGGCCGAGATATGCGCCGACCGAGCCGCGGCACAAGTCGACGAACGCTTCGCGAAGCGCGGGGCGCACGTGACACTCTGCGGTCTCCTCGATCGACAGGGGCGTCTGCAGCCAGGTCGGTGCGACGTCCTCACGCAACATCGACAGCTCGTTCTGAAGCGCGCGGTCGGCCTCGACGTCACGCCGGGAAAAGAACCGCTCCAGTTGCGCCTCGGTCGCGGTTCGATCGGCGCCCATGAGCAAGTGACGCCCATCCGTGGTCGGCAGGAAGTAGTGGGGGTCGCGCCGGACCAAGGGAAACGACACGCCCAGCTCGTGCATGAGCTCGGGCGGCATCAAGCCGAGGAGGTATGCGCCCGTCGATTGCCCTACCCCCGGAGCGCGCTCGAATGGATACTCGGTCCGACACGCGCCGCCAACGACCGGCGCGGATTCCAAGACTCGAACGCGTAACCCTGACCGCGCGAGCATCAATGCCGCGACCAGGCCGTTGTGCCCGGCGCCTACAATCAGAACGTCTACGGACGCCATGGCCTCAATTGATGAAGAAGCTCAAGCCGCCTTCGATGCTCCAAGCATGGTTCGGCGCGCCGGGCGGCATCTTGAAGTACCGCGACCATCGACCACGCACTTCGAAGCCCATCCACTCGAGGAAACCATATCCGAGCCCGGCGAACGCGCCAATCGTGCCGGTCCCCTCCACGTGGGTCACCAGTGGGACACCGAGGTACCCCCCGGTGAACGCGCCCGAAATGCGAAGCTTCTTGATGTTGGCGCGGAGCGCGATCTGCGCCCCGCCGCCGAAGCCGGGATTGTCGAGCGGCCAGCTCCTACCGAGCCACTGGAAGTAGGCGCCGAGATGCAGCGGCCCGGCCACTCCGTAGGACCCGTCCAGCCACAGGGTCGGCTGCCATTTTCGTTGCCCGGAGAACTTGGAAATCGTGCCACCAAAGACCCCGTCGAAGATGACGAGATCGTAGCTGTCGGCAGACGCCGTCCGAACGGCGCCGAGCACCGTAAACGAACACACCAGGGCCAGCATGAGCGCGAATCGCTTCACGCCCATGGCAGTTACCATAAGTCAGGTGTAGGCCCCCAAAACCTGCGGGCCGGACAGGGGCTCAGCCCGCGGTTGCCTCGACGATGGCGTCTGCAACGTCGAACTTCTTGAGGAAGTCCGTGCGGGCCTCCTTCATGTGGCTGACCCACTGCTCGTAGTCCGCATGCCGTCCGCGGCCTTCGTAGAAGCGGCGTGGGTCGAGAATCTCGGCGGGCACCTTTCCGACGAGGTCCGCGTTCTCGGGGGCGTCGACATCGACAATCTCGTAGCCGAAGTCCGGGTCCTTCTTCCACTTGATCGTTTCGCTCAACAGCGCCTCGAGCATCGCGCTCGAATGTCGGATCTTGATGTTGAGCGCCCTGTTCTCTTTGGCGTCGTTTGCCTCGCCGCCAATGTAGCCGGTGTTCATGAGCCACATCGTGACCCCCGACATGGTCGCCGCGAGCTCGGCGAAGCGCTTCGCCTGAAGCCCATGCTTCGCGGGGAAGAACGGCTGCGTGAACGGCGAACGCGTCTTGCCGCGGTCCTTGCCGGCTGCGCTGGTCTTGGAGGTCTCGCCGAGCATGAAGTAGCCAGCGGCTTGGTCGGGCGAGGTGAAGCGAACGATGCCGGGCATCGCCGCATCGTAGCCCTCGTCGCGGTTGAGGATCCCCATCGACTTGACCTGCGGAATGTTGTGCAGATCTGCGGCGTCAGGAATTGAGCTCATCGGCACGATCGAGCGGCCGTTTTGCGTCCAGACCACGAAATCCCAGCCGTCCGCAGGGATGCCATGGCTGTTGACCACGTCATCGATTTTCACCCCGCCCGCGATGTACTTGTCGACGGTCTCAGCGTTGGCGCCAGTGTCGATCAGGATGTCGCGAAGCCGGCTGACGTCGTCGATCGAAAGCACGCCTTTGGTGAAGTGGAACGAGCCATCAGCTTCGAGGAAAACGTTCTCGATCCACGCCTCGGAACCGGTGGTCGCGGTGAACAGAACCGGCTCGGTTTCGAGCGACAGGCCGTCGGTCTTCGCGAAACAGCCGTTCTCAGTAATCGAGAGCGCGCCGTGCGGCCAAAGCGCCACCATGTCGTCCTGAATCGGCTCGGTGATGTCACCCTGCTTCGAGAAGGTCGTGGTGGTCTTGCCTGTGCCCGACAGACCCATGATCGTCATGGTGAGCTTGCTACCATCCGAATCGGTGACCGCCTTGGCGCCTGCGTGTAGAACGAGCCCGCCCTTTTGATACACGTAGTGATTGAGCATCCGAAGGATGCCCTTCTTCGACTCGCCGAAGTAGTCCGCGCCCATCACGTACGTCGTCCAGTTCTCCATGTCGACGATGATCGCCTGACCGCCGGGCATGTCGTCGAGCTTCAGGTCGGGCGTGTAGAAGAGTCGGAAGGTCGGCTCGAACGGCGCGGCCTGCTGCTCCTCGGTTTCGACCTCGGAGCGGGGGAACGCGAGGATCTGCTGCATGCCAGCGATGTTCGCGCCCTCTGGCGTGTAAAGCCACGTCGTACCAAAGGCGCCGTCACCAAGACCCACATAACCGTCGATGGCGATGAGCTTGCCTTTGTCGGCGATGTACTTCGCCTGGCGCTCGATCAAGCCACGGGCCTTGTCCGGGTCCATGATCTGATGGCTCCATCGATCCTCGGTATCGATGATGTAGGTGTATTTCGCCATACGCGCTTTGTTGCGCGACACCTTGTTGATGCTGCCAACCGCGGTCTGCTGAACGCACGGGGTGTGTGCGAGCGCTAACTCGCGCAACTCAGGCTGGCTCGGGTTCTCGATGTACTCGACGTCGAACGGACGGGGGTCTCGGGTCGCCATAATCTCTCCGTTTTCGTCTTGGCCTCTGGGAGCAAAACGCCCATTGGGCAAGCTCAGACAAAGCCATATGCCAATGTTTCTGGTGTGTGTCCAGGGGCGACGAGAGTTGCCGCCCACCGGACAGGAAGTAAGCTGCCTGCCGTGCGCGCGCTGCCGCTAAATTTTCGCGAGGCCTCGCGTTTCGATGAATCCGACTGGGGCGATTGGCGCTGGCAAGCGCGGCACTCGGCGACCGATTTACAAGCCCTCGACAAGGCTCTGACCCTCACTGACGCGGAGCGCATCGGCGCCACCCGTGCAACGGCTGCCGGACTGCCGATTTCGATCACACCCTACTATCTCGCGCTCTGTGACCCGCTCGACCCAGACTGCCCGATTCGGCGACAGTGCGTCCCTCGGGCTGAAGAGGCGATCGCCGTCGAAGGCGACCTCCGCGACCCCTTGGGTGAGGAGGCCCATGAGGTCGCGCCTCATCTGATTCGACGATACCCGGATCGTGTCCTCTTGGTGGCAACCGATCGCTGCGGCGTCTACTGTCGATTCTGCACCCGATCCCGGCTCGTGGGCGATGGCGGCGGAGCACGCTCGATGGCCGCGCTCGGGCCCGCATTCGAGTGGATCGAAGCCCATCCCGAAGTCCGCGATGTAATCGTCTCGGGCGGTGATCCCTGCGTGATGTCCACCGAGCGGCTTGCACGATTGCTCCGCCGGCTTCGAGAGATCGACCACGTAGACTACGTGCGTCTGGCCACACGGGCGCCGGTCACCCTCCCCCAGCGGATCACCGAGGAGCTGTGCAGCGCGATCCGGGAGAGCCACGACGCGACCTGGGTGATGACCCATTTCAACCACCCGAAGGAGCTCAGCGATGAGGCGCGCACAGCTTGCGCTCGTCTTGCGGACGCCGGCCTGCCGGTGATGAATCAAACCGTTCTCCTTCGAGGGGTCAACGATGATGCGAACACGCTCGAAGCGCTGTTTCGAGGCCTGGTCCGCTCGCGCGTTCGGCCCTACTATCTGCTACAAATGGACCCAGTCGGCGGAACTGGGCATCTGCGTACGCCTTTGCGGCGCGGGGTCGAGCTGATGGCAGCCCTTCAAGGGCGCGTCAGCGGGATCGCGCTCCCGAAGCTCATCGTCGATACGCCGGGTGGCCTGGGCAAAGTGCCCATCGGGCCGAATTACCTGGTGAGCGAGGAAGGCGGTGTCACTGTGCTCGAAACCTTCCGCGGCGATTTTGTGGAGTACTACGACCCCCCCGATCTCTGAAACCTCCGCTTTTTCCACCCGCCAAGTGGCAAGCCCCGGCCGGTGGATGTATGAATCCGCCGCCCGGCAGGCCGGGCCCTGAGGAGAACCCATGCAACGAGCCCTCACGCTCCAACAAACGACCATCGGTAAGAAGGTGATCATGGCCCTGTCCGGGGCCATCATCGTTGCCTTCGCCATCGTCCACTTCCTGGGCAACCTGAATCTCTATCTCGGGCCGGAAGCCATGGACGGCTATGCCGAGAAGCTCCAGAGCGTGCCTCCTCTCGTATGGGGCACGCGATTGGTTCTGCTCTTTGCGTTCGGCGCACACATCTCGTCCGCGCTCTCGTTGTGGGTTCGCAACCGCCAGGCTCGCGGCTCTCGCTACCAGAAGCGGAAGGACCTCGCGACCGACTACGCGGCGCGGACGATGTATTGGTCAGGCCCAATTCTTCTTCTGTTTGTCGTCTACCACTTGTTGCACTTCACGATCCTCCCGGCTCATCCGGGCGAGGTGTATCGGAACGTGGTCGAAGGGTTTCAGAACCCGTTGATCGCCAGCGTGTACATCGTGGGCAACATCGCTCTCGGCTTCCACATCTTCCACGGGATCTACAGCGCATTCCAGACGCTGGGTGCCAACCATCCTCGCTACAACTCGTATCGCCGCGATGCAGCCATCGCGATTTCGGCCGCGATCACGATCGGGAACCTGTCGTTCCCGATCTCGGTGCTCGCGGGGATCGTCACACTGTAAAGGTTGTCATGGAACTTCGATCGAACGAACCGACCGGTCCCATCGAAAACCGCTGGGAAAAGCACAAAGAGGCAAACAAGCTGGTCGCGCCGGCCAATCGCCGGAAATACACCGTCATCGTCGTTGGCAGCGGACTCGCCGGCGGCGCAGCAGCCGCATCGCTCGGCGAGATGGGCTACAACGTCAAGTGCTTCTGCTATCAGGACAGCCCGCGGCGCGCGCACAGCATCGCCGCGCAGGGCGGAATCAACGCCGCCAAGAACTACCAGAACGACGGCGACAGCGTCTATCGCTTGTTCTACGACACCGTGAAGGGCGGCGACTTCCGTTCGCGCGAATCAAACGTCTACCGTCTCGCCGAGCTCAGCACCCAGATCATCGACCAGGCGGTCGCACAGGGTGTGCCGTTTGCGCGCGAGTACGGCGGCCTTCTCGGGAATCGCTCCTTTGGCGGCGCCCAGGTGTCGCGCACCTTCTACGCCCGCGGGCAGACGGGCCAGCAGTTGCTCCTCGGCGCGTACCAGGCACTCAGCCGCCAAATCGAGGCCGGCACGGTCGAGATGTTCGCGCGAACCGAGATGCTCGACGTGATCCTTCACGAGGGTCGCGCGCGCGGCATCGTCACGCGCTGCATGAAGACCGGCAAGGTGAGCCCACACATCGCCGACATGGTCGTTCTGTGCACCGGCGGCTATGGCAACGTCTTCTACCTCTCTACCAACGCCAAGGGCTGCAACTGCACGGCGGTTTGGCGAGCGCACCGGCATGGCGCGGCTTTTGCAAACCCCTGCTACACGCAGATCCATCCGACCTGCATCCCGCAGGCGGGCACCTATCAGTCGAAGCTGACCCTGATGAGCGAATCGCTCCGCAACGACGGACGCGTCTGGGTCCCGCGCAACAAGGAAGACGTCACCAAGCGGCCCGAGGACATCCCGGAGGCCGACCGTTACTACTACCTCGAGGAGGGTTATCCCGCCTTCGGCAACCTCGTCCCGCGTGACGTGGCTTCGCGCAACGCCCTCTACGTGACCAACGATGGCCTGGGCGTGGGCCCAGAGGTCGATGGCGAACGGCGAGGCGTCTACCTCGACTTTGGCGATGCGATCGATCGCCTCGGCGAGCAGCAGATCCGGGAGCGCTACGGCAACCTCTTCGACATGTACGAGCGAATCACCGGCGACAGTCCTTACGAGACCCCGATGCGCATCTACCCGGCGACGCACTACACGATGGGCGGCCTCTGGGTGGACTACAACCTACAGACGACGATCCCGGGGCTCTTCGCCGGCGGCGAGGCGAACTTCTCCGACCACGGTGCAAACCGCCTCGGCGCGTCGGCTCTGATGCAAGGCCTGGCCGATGGATACTTCGTTCTGCCGTTCACCGTGGGCAACTACCTTGGCGAGGTTCGGACGCTGCCCCCGCTGGCAGAGGACCACGCCGATGTGACAGGGGCGGTCAAGGCCGTCGAGGATCGGGTTCACAAGTTGATGAACGCGCCTGACCCCAAGCACGCGCCTGAGTACTTCCACCGCAAGCTCGGCAGGATCATCTGGACCAAGTGCGGTATGTCGCGAAACAAAGAGGGGCTCGAAGAAGCGCTCCGCCAGATTCCGACGCTCCGCGACCAGTTCTGGCGCGAGGTGAAGATCACGGGCAGCGGCGAAGAGCTCAACCAGACGCTCGAGCGGGCAGGCCGCGTCGCCGACTTCTTCGAGCTTGGTGAGCTAATGTGCCTCGACGCCCTCAAGCGCGAGGAAAGCTGCGGCGGTCACTTCCGCGAAGAGTACGAAGAGAACGGCGAGGCCCTCCGAGACGACGAACACTTCAGCTACGTGGCAGCCTGGGAGTGGACCGGAAATCCGGCCGAACCCCGGCTCAACCAGGAGCCGTTGACCTTCGAGTACGTCAAGCCCACCAAGCGGAGCTACAAGTAAGGGGCCTATCGATGAGCGAAGAACTACTCAATCTCACTCTCCACGTGTGGCGCCAAGACGGGCCGAGTACCTCCGGCCGTTTCGAGACGTACCAGGCGAAAGACATCACGACGCACATGTCTTTCCTCGAGATGCTCGACGTCGTGAACGAAGAGCTGATCGAAGACGGCAAGTTGCCTATCGCGTTCGACCACGACTGCCGAGAAGGCATCTGTGGCACCTGCGGGATGGTGATCAACGGCATGGCTCACGGGCCCCAGAAGCTCACGACCACCTGCCAACTGCACATGAGGCAGTTCAAGAACGGCGACGAAATTTGGCTCGAGCCCTGGCGGGCGAGCGGGTTCCCCGTTCTCAAAGACTTGGTCGTCGACCGCACGGCTCTCGACCGCATCATCCAGGCCGGCGGGTACATCTCGATCCGAACCGGAAGCGCCCCAGAGGCCAACGAGATGCCGATCGCCAAGGAGATCGCTGACCAGGCGATGGATGCGGCGGAGTGTATTGGCTGTGGCGCTTGCGTAGCGGCTTGCCCCAACGCCTCGGCCAGCCTCTTCACCGCCGCCAAGATCTCTCACCTCTCGTTGCTGCCGCAGGGACAAGCCGAACGCCAGGACCGCTCCCGCCAGATGGTCGCACAGATGGACGCGGAAGGCTTTGGTGGCTGCACCAATCACGGCGAGTGCGAAGCGGCGTGTCCGAAGGGCGTGAGCATGAGGTGGATTGCTCGGATGAACCGCGAGCTCGTGCGCTCGATGGTGAAGGCCGACACGCCGATCGAGAGCCGGAAGCGCTAAGCGCGTCTGCTGTCCCAAACGAATCGGGCGATCAGGCCGATGACCGCGATGACGACGAGGATCAACGTCGCTACTGCGTAGCGCTCGGCCAAGTCGCGCAGCACGTCCCAGTTGTTGCCAACGGCGTAGCCGATGCCCATCAAGAGCGCGTTCCACAGAGCGGCGGAGATCCCTCCAAAGACGATCACCGGGCCGACGTTCATTCGGGACATGCCAGCGCCTACGAAGAAGAACGCTCGAAGAGCCGGCAGAAAACGGTTGACGACGAGGTACATCGCGCCGTGTTGCTCGTAGCCACGACGCACTGCGTCGAGAGCGCGTGTCGCGCCTGGGGTTCTCAGAAACGAAGGCCAACTCTCTTCCTGGTTCGCGAGCCACAACCCAAAACCCCAAGCCGCGAGCCCTCCCAGGAGCGCACCCAAGGTCATGGCGAGATACACCAACACCCAACTCAATTGCGCGCGGACCGCCAACGCAACGGCAAAGAGAGCGACCGTATCTCCCGGGACCGGCGGGAAAATATATTCGATCGCGGCTGCCGCGAGGACGAGCGCGTAAGCCCAGTAGTGCGGGCCGTGCTCCAATGTGTGCAGAAATTCGTCAAGCATTGGAACAACACATAGGCTTGTGATCAAAGTCGGTGTAGCACATTGCTCGGCTCGACATCAGCGTTCGATGAGTCAGTCTACTTCAACGCAAGGTTAAAATCGTGGCGAGCCGAGATCCCTTGATGTCAGTCCTTCAACGTCCCAACGCACGGGTCGAGGACGTTGCCATTCTCATCGCCAGGGAAGCCAACCCGCTTCTCGATGACCACGCGATGCGGCGCGGCCTCGATGGTCTCGGCGCCGAAGTGTTGATCCGACGCGGCCTTCGTTCGACCCCCGAGCGCGACGGACGAATCCTCGCAGAGTTGCTCTTCGAGGAGCTCGGCTTCGAGGGCGAGCGCGACGATTATTACAACCCGTACAACAGCTACCTCGACAAAGTCCTGATCCGCCGCAAGGGGATTCCGATCTCACTTTCGGTGCTCACCATGGCGGTCGGCGAGCGCGCCGGCATGGAAGTCGAAGGGGTTGGATTCCCCGGTCACTTCTTGGTTCGCGTCGGCGGTCCGGACGGTGTCTATCAAGACCCGTTCCACGGCGGTGAGCTGCTCGACGGCAACGGATTGCGAAACCTCGCCGCACAGTTCCTTGGAGCAGAGATGGCGCTGCATCCGAGCTACCTCGAGCCGGTGGACTGCCTCACGATCACGATTCGCATGTTGGCGAACCTGAAGAATGCGCATCGCCGCCAAGGCGACTACGCGCGCGCGATGCTCGCATGTGACCACTTGGTCGAGCTGACACAGGCGCCGGAGCACCGCCGCGACCGCGGCCTGCTCGCCCACGCCTTGCACACCTACGGAGCAGCTTCGGAAGACCTGGCCGCCTATCTCGAGGCCCGCCCCGACGCCAAAGATGCGCACGTAATCAGCCGCGCCCTCGAAGAGGCGCGAGAGCAAGCCGACCAGGTTTTGCACTGATTCACTGCGTCTGGGCGACCGCTTTACACCTGCCCACAGCGTGCAATGACTCCGCCCGAC
>Ga0316191_10003416_pt1 | contig 11730 bp, 11 predicted proteins | sample Eddworburr2cm_MG_FD_204928 | JGI IMG/M metagenome (GOLD analysis project Ga0316191, IMG submission 204928) | Coastal sediment microbial communities from Maine, United States - Eddy worm burrow 2 cm | ecosystem: Environmental > Aquatic > Marine > Coastal > Sediment | place: USA: Maine... | reverse complement strand
TCCTTGTGCGAGTTTTCGCGCTATGCGCCGTGCTTCATCGAGCAGGCGCTCCGCCGGGATGCACTGCGAAATCAGCCCGATACGCTCGGCTTCTTCGCCGCTCAATGGCTCGTTGGTCAGAAGATAGTATTTTGCTTTGGCCATGCCGCACAGCAGTGGCCAGATAATGGCGGAGTGGTCACCCGCGGCGACTCCCAGGCGGGTGTGACCATCGAGGATTTTTGCATCCGGTGCGGCGATACTGATGTCGGCAAGTAACGCTACGGCGAGTCCTGCACCCACGGCATGTCCGTGGATCGCCGAAACCACGGGTTTGCTGCAGTTGACCAGGTTGTAAACGAGGTCTCTGGCTTCTTTCCAGACCCGTTGCAGGGCATGGTCGTCATCGATCATCTCCTGTATCAGCGTGAAGTCGCCGCCGGACGAGAAACTGTTACCCTCACCGCGGACGACGACGCTGGCGACATCCCGGTCGGCATCGACCCGGCGCCAGACCAGGGCCAGGTCACGATGCATTTCGGCGTCGGCGGCGTTCAGCCGCTCACCGGAGCCGAGAATGATCTCCAGGACCCGCTCGCTGGGCGACGCAAATCGCAGGCTGGAGAATTTCGACGTATAAGCGGCAATGTCCATCGGTTTATCCTGAGTAAGAGAATCGGAATGATCTATCGGGGATTCCCACGATTATGACCAAGCCCAGCCGGCAATGCACCGCGCGGGTCAATACCGGGCGTTCGCGTTTCGCAAAGTTGACCGCGCAAAGCCTGAAGCATTTTGCCGCACAACGTCCGCTGCGGGCAGGATCGCTGATCGTCACGGTGTTTGGAGACGTCGTAGCCGCGCGCGGCGGCGTTGTGTGGCTGGGTAGTCTGATTCGAATGCTCGATCCGTTTGGACTTAATGAGCGTCTGGTGCGCACCGCTGTACATCGATTGGTGGCGGAGAACTGGCTCGAATCGGAGAAGATTGGACGGCAAAGCTATTACCGATTCAGTGACGATGGCGCCGCGCGATTTGGCGTCGCGGCACGGAAAATTTATGGTCCTCCACAACCGAAATGGGACGGGAAGTGGAGCCTGGTGCTACTTTTGCGGGGACCGTCGGTCAGCCGCGATCGCCTGAAGCGGGAATTGCGCTGGCTTGGTTACACGCCTATTGCCCCGGGGCTACTGGCCAGCCCGCGCCATGACAAGGATGCACTCTGCGCATTGCGGCGTGGTGAGAACGCTGCGTTGATGATTGATTGGATCGCAACGCTGGGTGAGCAAGTCATGCCGGGGCGACTCCATGAACTGCTGCAGCAGGGCCTTCCACTCGCGGAGGTAGGTACGCGATACAATGATTTTGTCGAACGCTTTTCTCCGTGGCTGGTAGCGCTCGCGAAATTGCGCGCACCCGATCCGCGGACGTCATTGCTGGCCCGTATCCTGCTTGTTCACGAGTACCGGCGTGCTGTGCTGCGGGACCCGCGGCTGCCCCGGGAGTTATGGCCGGACGGCTGGCCGGCACAGCGGGCGTTCGACCTGAGTGGCGCAATCTACCACCGCCTTGTGCCATCTTCCGAGATCTGGATCGATCGCCACCTCGAAGCGGCCGACGGCGGGCTACCGCCGGCCGGGGCCGGCCTGGACACCCGTTTTGGCGGACCGCCGGACTGATGGGCGACGCTCTGGAGGGTTTTTTTCTCGCACCGGCAATTCCGTTAAGCTTGCCCGTCTGATCAGGAACGAAACGGCGTAGGGCCGGCGCAGGGAGAGGGCATGAGCTTTAGCACGATAGTTTTTGATAGCAGCGATGGTGTCGCCACGATAAGGCTGAACCGGCCCGACAGCCTCAACAGCTTTACCGCCGAGATGCACGCGGAACTGCGCGCGGCAATGGATATCGTTGAAGCTGATGCGTCGGTTCGCTGCCTGGTTATTACCGGCACCGGGAGGGGTTTCTGCGCCGGGCAGGACCTGAGCGAACGCGACCCCGGGTCCGCCAGGAAGATGGACCTCGGGGCAAGCCTTGACGCTAACTACAACCCGCTGATCCGGCGCCTTAAAAGCCTGCCGCTGCCGGTGGTCGCCGTGGTCAACGGCGTTGCCGCGGGCGCTGGCGCGAGCCTCGCGCTGGCCTGCGACCTGGTTCTCGCAGCTCGCTCGGCCCGGTTTATCCAGGCGTTCTGCAAAATCGGTTTGATACCGGACGCCGGCGGGACCTGGGCGTTGCCGCGACTGGTGGGCCATGCGCGCGCGATGGGGCTTGCGCTGCTTGGCGATACCGTGATGGCGGAGCAGGCCCAGGACTATGGCTTGATCTGGCGTTGTGTCGACGACGACAAGTTGGCGGGGGAGGCTGCAATGCTGTGCAGGCACCTCGCGGTGCAGCCGACCGTGGGGCTGGGGCTGATCAAGAAAGCCATCAACGCATCGCTTGCCAATGATCTCGATACTCAGCTCGACCTGGAGCGCGATCTTCAGCGCGAGGCAGGTTTTACATCGGATTTCGATGAAGGTGTCGCGGCGTTTCAGCAAAAACGAGCGGCTGAGTTCAAGGGTCGATGAGTACCGAAACCGACCCGGAGCGACTGGCGCGCGAGTGCAGTGACTCGTTGCACAGTCGCGACAATGCGGCACGGATGCTCGGGATCAGGATTGTCGCAACGGGTCCGGGTCATTGTGAGTTGTCAATGACCGTGACCGAGGCGATGCTCAATGGTCACGGCGTCTGCCATGGTGGTCTGCTGTTTGCACTCGCCGATACCGCGTTGGCCCATGCCAGCAACAGCCGCAACAAGCTGAGCGTTGCATCGATTTGCAGCATTGACTTCCTGCGTCCGGCGGCCGCGGGAGCGATCGTTACGGCAAGCGTCATGGAGCGGTTCCATGGCCGCCGCAAGGCCAGTTACGATGTCGAATTGCGTGACGACACAACCCGCCTAATCGCGTTGTTTCGCGGCGAAACAGTAAGCACGGATGCGGTCGTGATCCGCATCGGAGAGACCCCATGACTGATGCGTTTGTATGCGATGCGATCCGCACCCCGATTGGCCGCTACGGCGGTGCGCTGGCGCAGGTGCGGGCGGATGATCTCGCCGCGAGACCAATTGCGGCATTGCTGGAGCGCAATACCGGTCTCGATGCCAGCCGGATCGACGACCTGATCTACGGCTGCGCCAACCAGGCCGGCGAGGATAATCGCAACGTTGCACGGATGGCCGGACTGCTTGCCGGTTTGCCGGTGGAGGTCGCCGGTGTAACCCTAAATCGCTTGTGCGGATCGGGTATGGATGCTGTTGCAATGGCGGCGCGCGCAATTCGCTGTGGTGAGGCCGAACTGGTCGTTGCCGGTGGCGTCGAGTCGATGTCGCGGGCACCACTGGTTATGCCGAAAGCCGATGCAGCATTCAGCCGTCGCGCGGAAATTTATGACACGACGATCGGCTGGCGCTTCATCAATGAGCTGCTGAGGAAACAATATGGCATCGACTCGATGCCGGAAACCGCGGAGAACGTTGCCGCAGAGTTTCGTGTTGGCCGCGAAGATCAGGACGCGTTTGCCTGGCGGAGCCAGCAGAAAACGAAGCTGGCGATGGAGTCCGGTCGTCTCGGCCGCGAGATTGTGGCGGTGAGCCTGGCGCAACGAAAAGGCGATCCGGTCGTCGTTGCGGTGGATGAACATCCACGGCCATCGACCACGCTCGAACAGCTCGCGCGGCTCGGTACCCCGTTTCGTGCAAACGGCACGGTCACGGCGGGCAATTCATCGGGGGTCAATGACGGAGCTTGTGCGTTGCTGGTTGCCTCTGAGGCGGCGGCGGCGGTTCATGGGCTGGAGCCCATGGCCCGCATCGTCGCAACGACGGTTGCCGGAGTCAGTCCGCGGATCATGGGGATCGGTCCGATACCCGCCGTCAACAAGTTACTGGTACACACCGGGTTGCGGCTCGAGGACGTCGGGATCATCGAGCTCAATGAGGCGTTTGCCGCGCAGAGCCTCGCGGTGCTGCGCGGGCTGGGCATTGCCGACGACGCCGAGCACGTCAACCCGAACGGTGGCGCGATCGCACTGGGGCATCCCCTGGGGATGAGCGGTGCCCGGCTGGTTGCGACCGCGGTCCATGAGTTTGCGGATCGCGACGCGCGTTTCGCCCTCTGCACAATGTGCATAGGGGTCGGGCAGGGTATCGCAATGCTGCTCGAGCGGGTTTGATAAAGCATTACGAGATTGGCTGAGAATCTCAGGAATCTGTATCATGTTCGCTGTTTCGCAGTACGGGATCTTCGTTATGTATACGCAGGGATTGGACCAGCAGGGTAGCGGCGACGGCAAGCAGGCCTCGGCGCGCGATTCTGAGCGCGAGGCGAGGTTTCAAGAGCGTATCGACGGCGAACAGAAAATCGAACCGCGCGACTGGATGCCGGAGGCTTATCGCAAGACCCTGGTCAGACAGATTTCGCAGCATGCGCACTCGGAGATCGTCGGTATGCTGCCCGAGGGCAACTGGATCGGCCGCGCACCCACACTGAAACGCAAGCTGATCCTGATGGCCAAGGTCCAGGACGAGGCGGGTCACGGCTTATATCTTTACAGCGCGGCGGAAACGCTGGGAACTTCGCGCGCGGACATGATCGAGCAGCTGCTCGATGGCCGCGCCAAATATTCGAGTATCTTCAACTACCCGACGTTGACCTGGGCTGACGTGGGTGCGATCGGCTGGCTCGTCGATGGCGCTGCAATCATGAACCAGATTCCGTTGTGCCGCTGCTCGTACGGCCCGTATGCGCGGGCAATGGTGCGGGTGTGCAGGGAAGAGAGTTTTCATCAGCGCCAGGGATATGAACTAATGCTCGCGCTGTGCCGCGGCAGTGATGCGCAAAAACGCATGGCCCAGGATGCGCTGGATCGCTGGTGGTGGCCGTCGCTGATGATGTTCGGGCCCTCGGACAACGAATCGCGCCACACCGCGCAGTCCATGGCGTGGAAGATCAAACGTTTTAGCAACGACGAACTGCGGCAGAAGTTCGTCGACACGACAGTGCCGCAGGCCGAGTATCTCGGCCTCACCGTCCCGGATCCCGATCTCGAGTTTGACGAGGCAACCGGCCATTATCGTTTCGGGGCAATCGACTGGGAAGAGTTCTTCGCTGTGCTAAAGGGTAATGGGCCGTGTAACCGGGAACGCCTCGAGGCGCGCCGGAACGCGCACGAAGACGGGCGCTGGGTGCGCGAGGCGGCGCGAGCCTATGCCCGCAAGAAAAGCGAGAAGGCCGCGGCGGCGGCCGCCTGAGGAGGCACGCGATGGCAGAGCAGGACTTTCCACTTTGGGAAGTATTCATTCGTTCGCGCACCGGGTTGAGCCACAAACATGTCGGCAGCCTGCACGCTGCAGATACGCAAATGGCGTTGCAGAACGCGCGGGATCTGTATACCCGGCGCCAGGAGGGCGTCAGTATCTGGGTCGTGCCGTCAGCGGCGATCCACGCCTCTGACCCGGCCGAGCGTGATGCATATTTCGATCCAGCAGACGACAAAATATATCGCCATCCGACATTTTATGAGATACCTGACGAGGTCGAGGTGTTGTGAGCGGCAGCATCGATATTCGCGCGGCCGAGCCACGGCTCGAGTATGTATTGCGGCTGGCGGACAACGCTCTGGTCCTTGGCCAGCGGCTGGGAGAATGGTGCGGCAGGGGGCCAGCCCTCGAAGAGGAAATGGCGCTCGTCAACTTCGCGCTCGACCTGGTCGGTCAGGCACGCATGCTGTTGAGCTACGCGGCCGAACTCGAAGGATCCGGATACGACGAAGACGATCTCGCGTTCCTGCGCGATGGCATGGACTTTCGCAACTTGTTGCTGGTCGAACTGCCAAACCGTGATTTTGCCTTTACGATTGCGCGGCAGTGCCTGTTCGATCTGTACCAGTGCGGCCTGTATGGCGAGCTCGAGCGGTGCGCGGATCCACGGCTTGCGCAGATCGCGGCCAAGGCGTCCAAGGAAAGCCGCTACCACCTGCAGCACAGCGCCGGCTGGCTGGTGCGCCTCGGCGATGGCACTGCCGAAAGCCACAGGAGATCGCAGGATGCACTCGACCGGATCTGGCGCTATACCGGAGAGTTGTTCGAATCCGATGATGTCGAGAGGGCGCTGGTCGCCGAGGGGATTGCTGCCGACCCCGATGTGCTGCGCGGCGAATGGGATATTCAGCTCGACCGGATTCTCCGCGAAGCGACGTTGACGCGGCCGAGCGACGGCGGCATGGCAAGTGGCGGCCGCCACGGCCGTCACACCGAGCACCTCGGCTATATGCTGGCGGAAATGCAGTTTCTGCAACGCGCCTACCCGGGCGCCACCTGGTAGCCTAATCCAAATGACGCAGACCCAGACCAATACCGCCGTAATCAAAGAGATCTGGCGGTTGTTGCAGTCGGTGCCGGACCCGGAAATTCCAATCATTAGCATCGTCGATCTTGGCATCGTCCGCGATGTGATCGATGAGGGTCATGCGGTTGTGGCAGTTACGCCGACCTATTCCGGTTGCCCTGCTACCGAGATGATCGAACAAACCGTCCGCGAGGTGCTCGATGACGCGGGGTATGCGGACGCCGAGATCCGCACCGTGATCAGTCCGGCATGGACCACCGACTGGATAAGTGACGAAGGTCGCCGGAAATTGCGTGAATACGGGATTGCACCGCCCGCAGCCAGTGCGGCCGGTGGGCGTGGTCTGTTCGGTGGCGCCGGGCTTGCGATCGCGTGTCCACGCTGCGGTTCGACCGAAACCAGCCGTGTCAGCGAATTCGGTTCTACTCCATGCAAGGCGCATTACCAGTGCCGGGCCTGTGCCGAGCCCTTCGATTATTTCAAGTGCCTGTAGCCCATCATGCTTAAATTTCACGAGCTCGAAATCGACGATGTGCGGCGCGAAACCGATCACGCCGTGTGCATACGTTTCGTCGTTCCCGATGAGTTGCGCGATGAATTTGCCTACCTGCCCGGGCAGCACATTACGCTGGAGGCGGAGATCGACGGCAAGCGAATTCGGCGGCCTTACTCGATCTGCAGCAGTGTCGATGACAACAGTCTGCGGGTTGGTATAAAACACCATCCGCAAGGACGTTTTTCCGGGTTTGCCAATAGCGTCCTGGCAAAAGGGCAGCGTCTGCGGGTGATGACGCCAACCGGGCATTTCGTTGCTCAACCAGACCCGCCATCCTCGCGCATGCATGTTGCGTTTGCTGCCGGTAGCGGCATCACCCCGGTTTTCTCGATCGTCAAGACCTTGTTGCAACGCGAACCCGAGAGCCAGGTTGTGTTGTTCTATGGCAACCGCAGTGCGCAAGAGGTCATGTTCCGGCGCGAGCTTGCCGATCTCAAGGATTGCTACCTCGAGCGATTCGCGTTGTACCACGTGTTGAGCGGCCAGGCTCAGGACGTCGAGATGCTGAACGGGCGTATCGATGCCGAGCATTGCCGCCGGCTGATTGAGGGCTTTTGCGACGCTCAGCAGGTCGATACCTGGTACGTCTGCGGTCCCGGCAGCATGATCGATGATGTGCGCGCGACGCTCGCCGCGCTTGGTGTGGCTGACGATCGCGTACACTTCGAACGATTTCAAAGCGCGAAAGCAAAACCGCAGGTTTCTCGTCCGGCCGCAACAACGGGTTCCGCGACCGTTACCGCCATCGTCGATGGTCGGCGCCAGCAATTTCCGATTGCCGCACGCGGTGAAACCGTGCTGGAGGCAGGATTGCGGTATGGGCTCGAATTGCCGTTTTCATGCAAAGGCGGGGTGTGCGCAACCTGCCGGGCTCGACTGGTCGAGGGCGAGGTCGAAATGGACGTCAATTATGCGCTGGAACCGTGGGAGCTCGAGGCAGGCTTTGTGCTGACCTGTCAGGCGCGGCCCTGCAGCGACACCGTTACCGTGGATTACGATCAGGTCTGAGCGTCGCGCCTCAGACCGGGTGCGGCAATGGCAAAGCGGTCGTGTATTTCTTGCGTCGCAGGACGAACCCTGTGTTCACTGTGCGTACAGACGGCAGGCGCAGCATTTTTTCCGACAGGAAATGTTCGTAACTCGCCATGTCAGCGGTGATGACTTTGAGCATATAGTCGTGTTCACCGCTGGTCATGTAGCACTCGAGAACCTCGGGCGCGCGGTCGACGGCAGCGTCGAATTCCTCGACGGACTCCGGATGATGATCGGTCAGCGAAACATGGGCGAACGCGATCACCGCGAGATCCAGTTTCTCGGGTGCGAGCAGCGCAACGTAGCGCTCTATGACGCCCTCGTCCTCGAGGGTCCGTACCCGGCGCCAGCACGGCGACGGAGAGAGGGCTACCTTCGCGGCCAGGTCGCGGTTCGAGATACGCCCGTCCACTTGCAGGACCTCGAGTATTTCCAGGTCGGGCCGGGTGAGATTCGATGACATGGCAACAAAATACCCTATAATTGTTTAATTGTGCAATTATATTGCTATAAACAGCGGCGATGATGTGAATAAAGGCACAATGTGCCCTGAGAACCGGTATAGCATTTGCTGATCACAAAAGTACCGGAGAACACAGCATGGCCACCGCCAGCGATTTTGGTCGACTACAGACTTCTGACAACGCGGTGGCAGCAGCGATCGACTGGCGCCAGGTCGCTTACAAGTGCCTCCTCTCCCGCGCAGTCGACAAGCTCGAAGAAGAGCGACTGCTGAAAGAGAAAAAAATCCTCTATCAGTTCTCCGCGCGCGGTCACGAACTCGGCCAGGTTTTGCTTGGGCAGCTGCTCGATCATCAGCATGACGCGGCGAGCGGCTACTATCGTTCGCGCCCGTTCATGTTGTCGCTGGGCCTGGCGCTGGACGACGCAATCGCCGCGCCGATGATGCGCTCCGGATCGTTTAGCGACGGTCGTGACATCGGTGTCGTCTACAACATGCCAGGTGATGACGCGGCAACGGTTCTGCCGATGAGTGGCGGTGTCGGTGCGCAGTACACTCCGGTGGCCGGCTGGGCCCAGTCCATTCTCTATCACCGCCATACGCTGCAGGATGATGCGTGGCGCGGTGCGCTCGCGGTTGCGCTGGGCGGCGATGCGTCGGTGGCGACCAATGGGTTCTGGTCGGCATTGACTATCGCAACGACGCTGCAGTTGCCGATGTTGTTTTTTATCGAGGACAACGGGTACGGGATCTCGGTGACGTCCGATATGCAAACCCCGGGGCGAAATATTGCCGCCAACCTTGACTCGTTTACCGGGCTCGCCATTTTTGACGGCGACGGCACTGAGGCGCGTGACGCCGCCAATGCAATCGCCAACGCGATCGGGCAGATTCGCGCCGGCGGTGGGCCGGCGCTGGTGCGGCTGACGGTGCCGCGTCTGTGTGGTCATTCGGGTCAGGACACCCAGGCCTACAAAAGCGAAGCGCAGATCGCCGCGGAGCGCGCGCGCGACCCGCTGCCGAAGCTGCGGCGTTTCCTTGTGCCGAATACGCTGACGGCCACGGAGTGGCGCGATCTTGAAAATCGTGCGGTGGCCGATGTCGAGTCTGCGCTGGAGGCGGCGCTCGCGAGGCCGTTGCCGGATCCGGCGACAATCACCCGGTTCGTGTTCAGCGAACGCGACGAGCACGGCAATATCGTCATGCAGAAACAAGGCGGACTGGGGCCGCTAGGCTACGATTTTGGTCCCGCCACAACAGAGGTTCTGGCCGAACCTGGGCGGATCAATCTGGTCACCGCGGTGCGGCGCACGCTGGATAGCGAGTTGGCGCGCAACACCCGGATGATGATTTTTGGTGAAGATGTGGCGGCAAAGGGTGGCGTCCATGCGGTCACGCTCGGGCTCGCTGAGAAACACGGTTCCGACCGGGTATTCGATACCAGCCTTTCCGAGGAAGGAATCATCGGGCGCTCGCTCGGAATGGCGGCCGCGGGGTTGTTGCCGGTTCCGGAATTGCAGTTTCGCAAGTATGCGGATCCGGCCGAAGAGCAGCTCAACGATTGCGGCACGATGCGCTGGCGAACCGCCAATCGCTTCGCGGCGCCGATGGTCGTGCGTGTAGCCGGCGGCTTTTTCAAGTGCGGTGATCCGTGGCATAGCCAGAGCAACGAGGTGAAATGGGTCCACGCAACGGGATGGCAGGTAGCTATGCCATCGAATGCCGAAGACGCGGTCGGCCTGTTGCGATTTGCGTTACGTGACAACAACCCGACCATTTTCTTCGAGCATCGCAACCTGCTCGATCTTGCCTGGGCGCGGCGAGCATACCCGGGCGACGACTACGTCGTGCCGTTTGGCAAGGCGTCAACGTTGCGCGAGGGTGGCGAGATTTCGGTGATTACCTGGGGCGCAATGGTGCCGCGCTGCGAGGCGGCTCTGCAGCGGGTGGAGGCAGATGCCGAGCTGATCGATCTGCGTACATTGAGCCCGTGGGACGACCACGCCGTGCTCGAATCGGTGCGCAAAACGCGACGCTGCCTGGTCGTTCATGAGGATACGCTCACGGCAGGGTTCGGCGCGGAGATTGCGGCGCGGGTGGCGGACGAGTGCTTCTTCGATCTCGACGCTCCGGTGCGCAGGCTCGCGGTGGCCGACGTGCCCAGTCCGCACAGTCCGCTGCTGCTCGATGCGGTAATACCGGGCGAGGAAGATATCGCCGCGGCCATTACCGCTTTGTGCCAGGTCTGATTGATGACCGGATTGATTGATGTCCGCCTCGACGCCGACAGCCTCGAGGGTACTCAGTCGGTCCTGTCCGGGTGGCTCAAACAGCCGGGCGACCAGGTCCGCGCGCACGAGCCAATCGCCGAGCTCGAAACCGATAAAGTCGTGGTGGAGCTCGCAGCTCCGGCCGACGGTGTGCTGGTCGAATTGTTGAAGGAGTCCGGCCAGGAAGTGTTCCCCGATGAGGTGGTGGCGCGGATCAGGACCGGGGCATCGCCGCGGCAAGCGGTACCGCACGCAGATAGCAAAGCGTCGGCGGCGGATTCCGCTGCGACTGTTGCAACCGCGGCACCGCGACCCAGGCTAAGCCCGGCGGTGCGGCGGATGCTCAAAGAGCACGGGCTCAATGCCTCCGCCGTAAATGGAACAGGGCGCGACGGGCGGGTGAGCGCGCGTGACGTCGAGCAATATCTTGCGTCGCGTGAGACTGTGAAAGGCGCCGCAGCCGCCGTGCGCGTGACGGCCGCCGGCGAGAGTCGCCGCGTGCCGCACGACAACATGCGGTTGTCGATCGCGCGGCACATGGTCGAGAGCTTGCTGGAGACGGCGCCGCATGTCACTGCCGTTTTCGAAGCGGACATGAGTGCGGTGATGAATCATCGTCGCGCACACAAGGCGGAATTTGCTGCACGTGGCGCGTCCCTGACCGTCACCGCCTATTTGTTGGACGCCGCCTCGCGGGCGCTGGCAGCGGTGCCCGAGGTCAATAGCCGCTGGCACGATGATGCGCTCGAGTTGTTCGATGACATCAACATTGGCATCGGTACGGCGCTCGATGACAAGGGCCTGATCGTGCCAGTGTTGCGCCGGGTTCAGGATCTCGATCTGTTCGACATCTCGGCGGGGCTGGATTTGCTGACGCGCAAGGCGCGCGATAATGCGTTGGCGCCGGGCGATGTCCGTGGCGGTACGTTTACGATTTCCAACCACGGGGTCAGTGGCAGTCTGATCGCAACCCCGGTCATCATCAATCAGCCGCAAAGCGCGATTCTCGGCGTCGGTAAAATTACCAAGCGTGTGGTT
>Ga0316191_10003414_pt1 | contig 11733 bp, 13 predicted proteins | sample Eddworburr2cm_MG_FD_204928 | JGI IMG/M metagenome (GOLD analysis project Ga0316191, IMG submission 204928) | Coastal sediment microbial communities from Maine, United States - Eddy worm burrow 2 cm | ecosystem: Environmental > Aquatic > Marine > Coastal > Sediment | place: USA: Maine... | reverse complement strand
TTGCTGTCGGCGGCATCTGCGCCTGTCCTTTCTTCGTCATTTTTTGAGATCGCCCCAGAACCCATCTCAAAAATGTGGATCAGGGTTCATGGCAAGGCGCGGTTCGACTCAGAAGCGGAGCATACACGTTAGTATGTGAGCATTTTGAGTCGAGCCGCAACGCCGCCATGGGCACTTAGACGCATTTTTGAGATGGGTTCTAATAGCCTTCCATCTGCGCAATGTAATCCAGCATCACTTCTTCGGCCCCACCGGCGATTGGCAAGCCACGGGCATCTCTGAAATACCTGGATATGAGCATTTCATTCATAAAGCCCAAACCGCCGTACATCTGCAAGCATCCATCAGACACTTCAGTCAGCAACTGACCGGCCGCGACCTTACCCATTGAGATCTCCTTGGTCGCATCCAGGCCGGCTTCTTTCATTCGGACGATATGATAGACAAACTGTTTTAAACATTCGATTTCGGTGAGCCATTTGGCCAACCGATGTCGCAACACCTGCCGGGTGATGAGCGGTTTGCCGAAAACAACCCGCTTCCTGATATGCTCGACGGTCATATCGATAATATCTTTGCTGGCAATGTAAGCGAAGGGCAGCAGCGCAAAACGCTCGTGCTGGAACTGTTGCATCTGATAGATAAAGCCTTCGCCTTCCTTGCCGATTAGATTTCGAGCGGGAATCCGGACATTGTCAAAAAACAGCTCGGCGGTGTCGCTGATATGGGTCCCGAGTTTTTCCAGTTTTCGGCCCACCTTAACGCCGGGCAGGTCAGATGGGACGATCAGCAGACTGAATGAATGATAGCCGGGTTCCTCGCTCGTTTTTGCCAGCAGCGTGAAAAAATCGGCCTGGGTGCCGTTGGTAATGTATATCTTGCTCCCATTAATGATATAATCGCCACCGTCTTTTTGAGCCGTGGTTGTCAGGGCGGCTACATCTGAACCCGCGTCCGGCTCCGTAACTGCGATGGCACCGATCATTTCACCGGCAATGGCCGCTTTCAAATAGCTTTCTTTAAGATCTTTGCTGCCGAATTCAGCGATGGCCGGTGTGGCCATATGGGTCTGGACGGCGATGGCGACCGATAATCCCAGGGCCTTGATATGACCCAGCTCTTCTAAAAAAATGGTGTCATACCAGTAATCCAATCCCTGGCCGCCATATTCAGGATCATAACGAATACCTAAAAAATCCAGTTTCCCCATTTTCTTAAACAGGTCCTTGAGCGGTGCAATGCCATCGGCTTCCCATTGATCGACGTTGGGATTAATCTCTTTTTTCACAAAATCCCGCAGCGCCTGTCGAACCCTATCGTGATCTTTGGTGAAATAGATTTGATTGGCATTTTTAATTTTATGGGCCATCTTGGTTGTCGTCCTCGCTGTTTTGTCTCACAAGTAATTTACAATTCGGTATTATTTTAGGTTTCAGGTGTCGGGTGTCAGGAAAAATTAGGACGGAGTGGTGAGGAATGAGCAAAAAATGCAGCCTGGCGCCCGACACCTGCCATGGCTTGCATGCCCGCCATAGCGAAAGTGACGTCGGGTCGTTTCCCGGCATAAGCTGGCACGCTCATCTCCATCCCGTTCTAATTCGATATGCTTCATCACTCAGTCCTCAGCCCTATGTTTCCTGACACCTGAACACTGAAACCATTTCTAGGAATAACCTTCCATCTTGGCGATAATTTCATTCATGATCTCATCAGCCCCGCCGCCGATGGATGCCAGGCGAGCGTCCCTGAAACACCTTGAAATCGGCATATCCGCCATATATCCTGAACCGCCGTGCATCTGTAAACACCCATCTGCGATCTTTCGCACTGTTCTGGCGGCAAATAGCTTTCCCATCGAAACCTCACGGGTAACGTCCAGCCCGGCTTCTTTCATCCTCACGATATGATAGGTGAGCTGCCGCAGACATTCAATTTCCGTCTGCCAATCCGCCAGGCGGTGTCTCAGCACCTGTTTAGCGATTAAGGGTTTGCCAAAGACGATTCTTTTCCGAATGTGCTCAACCGTCATAGCGATGGTCTCTTCGGCCGAGACATATGACATCGGGATCGCAGCAAAGCGCTCATGCTGAAACTGCTGCATCTGATAGATAAATCCCTGGCCCGCCTGGCCGATCATATTTTCTGCCGGGACTTTTACGTTATCAAAAAACAGCTCAGCCGTGTCGCTGCTTCTGAGTCCGAGTTTATCGAGTTTTCTGCCCACCTTGAATCCGGGCAGGTCTGTGGGAACAACAAAAAGACTGAAGGCACCGTATCCGGGATCATCACTGGTTCTGGCCAGCAAGGTTAAAAAGTCCGCCTGGGTGCCATTGGTGATGTAGATTTTTGATCCGTTGATGACAAAATCATCACCCTGTCTATGAGCAGTGGTCTTAATGGCAGCTACATCCGATCCGGCATCGGGTTCCGTTACGGCGATGGCGCTGACGGCATCTCCCGCAATAGCCGGTTTTAAATAGGTTTCTTTCAAATACTCGCTGCCGTACTCAGCAATAGCCGGTGTTGCCATATGGGTCTGAACCGCAATCGCAACGGGGATTCCGGAACCATGAATGCGCCCGAGTTCTTCTAAAAAAACGGTATCGTACCAGTAATCCAATCCCTGCCCGCCGTATTGGGGATCGTAGCGGATGCCGAGAAACCCGAGGTCACCCATTTTTTTGAACAGCTCGTGAAGCGGGGCTTCACCCCGGGCCTCCCATTCGTCCATATTCGGGTTGATCTCTTTTTCGACAAATTCCCTTACAGCCTTGCGGACCATTTCATGGTCTTTGTTGAAATAAATCTGAGTTGCCGATTTGGTTTTGGTAGCCATGGGCTCACGCTTGTCTGGGGTATGATGTTTTAAAAGGGGCCGCTAAGGGTTAATCCTTGCCCCGGGATTTTAAGAATCCCGCCACGATTTCTTTGAGCTCCGGCGTTTGAATCCGGATGGCCTGATGGGCAGCTTCCCAATCCAGTATATCTTTCAAGGGCTTGTCAAAACTTCCATTGAGTCCGGCCTTTATTAATCCCATTGCTGCCAGGGGTTTTAAAGCCAAATTGCCGGCCAGGGCAGCGACTTCATCATCCAGTTTTTCGTCCGGAACCGATTTGTAGATCAGGCCGATCGAGGCGGCGGTTTTCCCGTCTATTTCGTTGCCAAGCAGGGCCAATTCTCTGGCTTTGGCCAAGCCCACCAGTCGGGGGAGGAAATAGGTGCCGCCCGCATCAAGAACGGCTCCGATATGGACAAAAATTTCACAGAATTTAGCATCATCGGCGGCAACGACAAAATCGCCGGCGAGCGCCAGATTGGCACCCGCACCATATGCCGCACCCCTGAGCACAGCAATAATGGGTTGAGGCATTTCGCGCAGCGTTGTTATGATCTGGCTCAGATGGCGCATGCCCTCCAGCCATTGATGGGAAGCAACGACATTGGCAAGCAGAGACATGTCGGCACCTGAAGAAAAATTTTTGCCGGCGCCTTTGAGCACCACCACTTTGATATCATCTTCAGCCGCGATCTGGTTCACTGCCTCCTTTAATTCAATGACAAGTGCTTCATTCATGGCGTTCATGACTTCCGGGCGGTTGAGCACCAGGGTGCATATCGTGTCTTTTTTTTGGATGAGTACCGTTTTAGCCGACATCATCAATCCCCCTTCGATTGGTTAAGATGACTTATCTGTGAAAACCAGTTAAAACTTAGTCGGGTTAGTGAGAGTCACTCACTAATCGATTAAATACATAAAGCAGATGTTTTTTAATGAATTGACAAGGTTAGTGAATATCACTCACTCTATTTTGTCAAGTGGTTTTTAATAAAAATTTTCCCATGGGAATTCAAGATGACGTGCGCCCGACGGCGAAACCCGGCACCGGATGGCGGGGAATTGAAGAAAAACAGATGGGAATTACAGCGGCAGTCCGAAGCGCCGAAGCCTGAAATGGGGATGGCCGCGCCGCTCAAGCTGGCCAGCACCCCTGCCCACTGATGCTCACGGTGTCTGGAATCATGCGTGAACCATATCTCGCTTAGATCCAATGCCGGGCGCAAGTAATCAATGTGCCAGTGGGGTCTTTCGGAAATTTTCACATGATGGGCGATGCGGGCTTTGAGGCCGCCGGGGCCGAAGGCGCTGCCGACATACACGTAGAAACCGCTCTGAAGCCGAAGCAAGCCGAGTTTACCGACCTCAACCTGCTGATCGGAAGAACACCTCATGACCAGGGCATATGTACCGGGCTGTGCTTTCATAAAAGATCTAAATTCAAATTTTCTCGCGGCTGGAAGCCGCTCCCACAGGAGCATGACAAATATGTGGGAGCGGCTTCCAGCCGCGAACGGAGTAGCGTCTAAAACTGTGCTGATCTGAAACGAGCTGGCACCCCCCTTCGCTATAGCTAAGGCGTGCCAAGGAGTGGCCAGAACGACTTTGCGTGATCATATTTTAAAATGGGTCAATTCCGTTTAATAATTTTAGGCATTTTAGCTCACTTTAGTCATTTTAGGCACTTTCAAATTTCCCATATAACCTTTCTGTATTCTCCGAAACAGCGGCAATGACCGCTTCTTCAGAGGTTTCTTTGAGTGCCGCAATGGCTTTAACGCAGTGCCAGATATTTGCCGGTTCATTGCGCTCGTTTGGAGAGGGGCCCAAAACCGGGCTGTCGGTCTCGATCAGCAGACAAGAAAGGGGTAACCGCTTGACCAGTTTCTGTTTCTGGCGGGAACGGGTGACGGAAGGTGGGATTGAAAAAAAATACCCGGCCTCAACCGCCGGCAGCGCCGCACCGGCTTTACCGTCAAAAGCATGCATTTGAACCCGGACGGCGTTGTTTTCAAGCAGCAGCGCAATCGCGTGGCGACCGGCGGATCGGGAGTGGACGTTCAGCGGCAGATCCAACTCCTGCGCTAATTCAATAAATCGTTTGAGTATTTCTCGCTGCACCGCCTTTTCCGGCGCTTCCTTGACCACCCAGTAATCCAGCCCAACTTCACCGATGGCTGCTAAACTAGAATGGTTTTGGCGAATAAAGTCTGCCATCTCGCCTGCCTGATTTAAATCGAGGTGAGTCGGATAAAGCCCGGCCGCCGGCTTTAGCATCGGATACCTTATGGCCAGTTCAAGGTTCTTGCGGGCATCCGAAAGATTTTCTCCAACAGCAATAATCGCATCCACACCGGCCTTGCGGGCCCTCTCCAGCACCTCAGCTCTGTCTTTATCAAAGCCGGGGTCGCAAATGTGGGCGTGCACGTCAACCAGTCTGTGCTTTAAAGATGGCAAGGGAATCAAACCTTAAAGTTGGAGTCTATCGTTCATGGAGCACTTAAGATTTCGGAATGCGGAATGCGGAATGCGGATTACTTTGATTTTGCTCATTTTACCTCCATCAGGGTTTGACAGTTGTAAAAATTTTATCATGCTTCTCTTTTACAATTCCGCGTTTGCGGAAATCCTGCATGACGGCTTCATATTTTGCCAGGTATTCACCGTTAAAATACAGATCAACGGTTTCCTTATACCAATGGGTTTGCATGAGGTCATCGAAAAATGAATCATTGTCCGCGGTTTTGCGCATCATCAATGTATAAATCATAATTTTTTTCAATAAGTCGAGCCCGAGCTGGTCGCGATGGTTCAAAAAGTGATTTAGCCGTTTTCTGGCCTTGGACAGGGCTTTTTGCATATCCTTGAAAGGCGGGCCGTGACCTGGATAAACCATTTGAACATTTAGTGATTCCAGCTTTTCAAGCGATTCCAGCATGTGAAAAAGGGCGGCACTGCCCTCAATCCGCAGAGTCATGACGGCCATGTCATTTTTCCAGAGGGTGTCGGAAGAAATCAAAAGCCTGGCTTTGCGATTATAAAGCACAATTCCCTCCGAGGCATGGCCCGGTGTATGAATGATCTCGAATTCATGCGGACCGACCAAGACAACATCACCATCATTTAACGCGATGGTGCAGTCAAAGAAGTCAGCTTCCTGATTATAGTATTTCCACCAGGTGGACCAATCGTCGCGGGCGTCGATGAAATATTTACCGATTTTATGCAATGCGATATCGCAGCCGGATTTATCTTGAATCCGTTTATTGCCACCAATGTGGTCGCAGTGACAGTGGGTACTGACGATCAATTGCACATCTGAAAGATTTACCTCCAGCTGTGCGATAAGACCGGCGGTTTCATCAAAGTCGGCAATGTAGGCGGTGTCGATCAGGATCGGGTTTTCAGACCGGTAGACAAAATGGTTTGCGTTGAGAAAACCGCGTTCGATAAAATACAGGTCCTTTAGGATTTCAATAGGTTTCATTTTTTCAGCGGATTGCGTTTTAGCAAACCGTAAAACACTTCTAGCGATGGGCCTCCAGGCAGGCAACCCCCTGAGGCCCCACGACAGCATTATGGGTAACCCCTGCCGGCAACTCCAATCGATCACCGCCGTGCAGGGTGACCTTATCGCCTGAATCGGGCAGCCCGAAAGTGATGGTGCCACGCACCACATAAATGACCTTGTGATAGGAATGACTATGGGCGTCGTAGACATCACCGGGCCCGTTGGACCAGACATAGGGATGTAGATCTTCATCAGCCAATATGCTGCGCAGCAATGCTTCATCCGGCAATGTCTCGTCCGACCAGCGGATGATTTCAATTTTGTCTGTTTTCATGGTTGCTTTATTCTTTTTCTTTTTTCGGATCGACCCGGATAGATCTTGTAAAGCGGGTTTTCGTAAAAGCCGGGAATGCGGTAGATGGTGTTTCTTTCGGGGTCCAGATCCAGCTCCAGGACCTGCCATTGATTGTCGTGGTTTACGTTAACCCACATGTGTCCGTTGGAGATTCCGGCATAGGTATTGTAGCCGGCGCTTGTTAAACATGACATCAACAGCAGGGATAAACTTTTGCAGTCGCCTTTTTGGGTTCTGATGGTTTCTTCAACCGATTGCCATTTGACGGGATCTAAAATGTAATCATAATGGTTGATGATATGTTGATAGATACGCATCAATGGCTCTGAAGGTTCCGGGTTGGCATCACTCATAAGCCCGGCGTTGATTGATGTTGTAAACTCAGGATCAAACAGATTTTGGATCACGGTGCTGCCGTAATCCGTGTCGACGATAAACTCATAAGGGGCATACACTGTCGAATAATTCGCATTCATTTCTGTCATATTTTCTTTCACAAATTCAGCATAGCTTGCCAGATTCCATTTCAGCTCCGGGATAATGGTTTCTGCAGGTATTTTTTCCTTTTGGATGGCGGCACAGCCCGATAAAAAAAATACCCCAAGCACGCCGAATGCGATGATTTTACTTCTCATCTGATGACAGTAATTTCCCTTTTTTTAAATGAGTTAAACCCTCTAGCAGGCTGATTCCCACCAGTAGCAGAACCAAAAACCAGAGCAGGATGGTCCCTCTCAACGGCAGGGTTAATTTGTCGGAAATCAGCCAGGCTGCCAACACGAATCCGCCACAAAGATTAATTGCTATGGCACCCCCCAGGCCTAACCCGATAAACCGACTGGATTTCCGGTAGCATTCAACTAACAGGGCCAGGCCAATGCCGAAAAGCACCCCTCCCAGAATCGTCGCATAAAAGGAAGGATCTGCCATCGGTATTCCCAATGCCTTCACCAGTCCTGCGGGAAACGCCATCAGCAAGATACCCAGGATTAGATTGATGGCCGCATCCGTTTTCAGTAAGGTGGTGCGATTCATATGTTATCCAGGGAATTTAAGGGTAACCTTTTCCCCCTCATCTTTAGATTTCATCTTGATCTGGAGTTCGATGCTGTCTTCACGGATACCCAATGCCAGAGGGGATTTGCCTTTGCCGCCCTCGATATGGGTGATTTCACGCACCGCGCTCATGATCTTTTCACCGATTTCAGCTCCCGGCGATGGCAGTTCGGATTCGCGGTATTTGGCGGTTACTTTGATGTTTCCGTCAGGCGCACGCGTGATGGTAACCTCTTTGGCGTTATCGGTAACGCCATGCAGCGCGGCCAGGGCGAGCCATTTTGCCGCGGCTTCATCCTGGTCGCTGTCTCCTTTGATTTCTGACATTTCCTTCAACGGATCGTTGGTGGCATAACAATCACATAATTCCTGGACTTTCAGGTGTATATTACGCTTCTCTTTCATAATCTGGTCCTCCATCGGTTAAAACCGGAAAAAGAGTTTTTGGGTTAAGCTAAATTATACACTTTTTAGCAGAATTCAAGACGGCTATTACCGGCCGATTCTTGAATCCGACCCAGAATCCATCCTAGCGGGAAGGAGCGCAAGCTGAGTGTTAAAACGGCTCTTGAGAAGATTCGTCCGATGCGGATGACGGCCTTGTTTCGACAAATATTTCCTGATAGGCGACAGCCAAAATACAGATTTGAATCGGGATGGTTAGAACGACACCAATGCCGATTGCAAGTGCGCCGATGCTGCCAATGATGCTGGCAATCACCGCTAAGCCGAAAAAAGGCCAGAAATTGTTTTTGACGGTCTGGATGCTTTGCTGAGAAGCCGGCCAGAAATCCATCTGTTTGTCGACAATTAAATAAAGACCGAACATCAAGAAGGCCTGGGCGGCGTAGACCAAGAAAAGAGAAAGCAATTGCCCGATGATGGGAAACCACCCCAACAGCAGGGATCCAACCAGTATGGCGATCCCCCAGATGACTAAAAATAGAAACGTATTTAGAAAATAGCGAAACCCTCTGAAAACCACACCGGCTTCCGGTTTGGGATCCGCCTTGCGTAAAAGCTGCAGCGTAATAATGATCAAACCGGCGATCATTGGGCCGGTCAGAATGCCGATGGTGACCGTGCTCAACACCAGGGCAATAAGCGCGGCCAGGACCAGCGTTGTGAAATTATTTTTATACAGGTTGAATCCTTCTTCTATCCACTTGACAATTTTTACGTCTACTTTTTGCATATCCATACCCCTCCATAAAATCGAAGAAACAAATTTTTAAGCTGTCTCTCAAGTAGGTGATCACCTAATCAGGTTTGCCGGTTGTCGGTTTAGCCGGTTGAGCCTGTAAAAAAAATGTCGAATTTTATTTTTTAACCGGCAAACGGGCCAACGGGTAACTGGACAAGGCGCTCAACCTTTGTGAGATAGATACAAGCTTCTTCATTCGGCTAAGTAGGGCGGGCCTCCGTGCCCGCCGGATGGTCGGCACGGAGGCCGACCCTACCGCTATCCTTTTTATTGAGCAAAATCTCCAAAGGTCAATTCGAACTTCTGCTCTTTTATCTGTTGACCCCACTGATCCACATTGTGGGTTTCAATTAATCGAAAATTTTGGCGCTCATAAAGCCGGCGGGCGGCATCCAGGCCCTCGAAAGTCCACAAAAATACTTTGAGATATTTTTTGTCTTTACAAAATTGAACCGCCCGGGAAATCAACCGGTTGCCCAGGCCGGCATTTTGAAATTCAGGATCGACAATAAACCAGCGCAGCCGGGCCCCGTCAGCCATAGCATGATGACCGTCGATGGCAACGGCGCCTGCAAATTTGCCGTTGGCGGTGGCCGCCCAGAAACCGTCCCGCGCTTCATCAAATTCGCTGACGAAAATTGAAAGTTCCCGACCCACCTGGGTTTCAAATGAAACATCAAATCCCCAGTGCTCATGGTAATAGACGGCATGGATTTCAGTAATCTTGCCCACCACCCCCGGGTAATAACCGTGAATTTTTATCTCTGTCATGGCATATTCCTAAGATCAAACGCTGTTTGCGGTTATTCTTGCTTTTATTCCGGCCCATAAGAAATGGATCAGGCTGTAGCGGGTTACGGATCGCTCTGAAAAGCGGCACCCGGTGAGGATTGATTTGGCCGCCAAAATGCCGCTTTCGATCGCCGGACCGATCCCTTCGCCCAGATCCAGGGTCGCCAGGCCGGCTGCATCGCCAATAATGTATGCATTGTTCAACCGCCCGGCCGGCACCGGTTGTCTGAGATAGTAATTGTGCCCGCGCGGCCGATACGTATGGCCTTTTACCAGAGAAAGTTCCTCCAATTTGGCAATAAAAGAATCCCAATGCCGGCGAATCGTCTGCCCGCTGTTTTTGAGCGCCAGAAATTTGCCGCCGATACCCACGTTTAGATAGCCATCCGCTTTGGGAACATACCAGGCATATCCGGGCAAATTATTTTCAAAAAACCAGAGGTGGCAATTGGCGTCATGATAATCGTATTTGAATTCTTCTTCGATGGTGACAATCAGCCGTTGCTGTGATCGGGAATTGACTTCCTTGAAAAAGGACCGGTAAACCGGGCAATACGTTCCGGCGGCGCCAACCAGGTATTTGCTGCGATACGAATTGTCAACGATGTAATAACCGTTTTCTGTTCTGACCTGTTGCACGGCGTGTCGCTGCAGGGGGACCGAAGCTTTTTTTAGCAGCCAGTGATCAAATTCGGTTCTGCGGATTGAATACTGACAGGTCGGGACCCTCAGCTTCCTGCCGCGAACATGAAAAAAAATCCGCCGAAAGGTCAAAATACCGTGCGGGTATTCCCCACTTTTAACATCTAGATTTTTCAGCACACCGGGTGTTATCCAACCGGCACACTGTTTGCGGCGTGGAAAGGCCTTTTTATCGAGCAAAACGGTTTGAGTGCCGTTTTGATTCAATTTCCAGGCACAGGCAGAACCGGCCGGCCCCGCCCCCACAATAATGACTTCGGCTTCAAGCATTTATGTTTTACCGTCAGCTGATGCGGCAATCCGGGCAATCTCTGCCGGGTTTGGTCATCACAATCTGCCACAGTTGATTGCTGCGGGCCCGAAACGCTCCCGCACTACTCAACAGGTAAAAGCGAAACATGCGATAAAAACGTTCACCGTATTTATCTTTGAGTTCAGGCCAGGCGGCTTCAAGGTTGGCGTGCCAGGCCATTAAGGTCTTATCGTAATGCTGACCGAAATTGTGCCAGTCCTCCATCACAAACAATCCTTCCATGGCGCGTGCGATTTGGGCAATCGAGGGCAACATGCCGTTGGGGAAAATATATTTTGTTAGCCACGGATTGCTTGTGGTTAAGCTGGAATTTCTGCCGATGGTGTGGATAAAGGCGATGCCGTCGTCTTTCAGGCATTGGCTGGCCTTTTCCATATACGTGCGGTAATTTTTGTAGCCGACATGTTCCATGATGCCAATGGAAATGACGCGATCATACAGCCCGTCAACGGCGCGGTAATCATCCCGTATGATTTCCACCGGCAGCCCGCGGCACAATTCGGTACCCAGATCGACCTGTTTTTTGGAAACATTCACGCCGGTCACCCGGGCGTCGAATTTTTCCGCCGCGTATTTTGCAAATGACCCGTATCCGCATCCTAAATCCAGGACGCTCATCCCCGGTTCCAAATTAATCTTGCGACACACCAGCTCCAGTTTGGCCTCCTGGGCTGCATCCAGATTGTCGGCTGTTTCCCAGTAGCCGCAGGTATACAGCATTCTTTTATCCAGCATGGCACCGTAAAGATCGTTGCCGATATCGTAATGTTTTTTGCCGACCTGATAGGCGCGGCTGACTTTTTGGAGGTTGAACAGCCTGGATTTCAGGATATAAACCGCCAGCCGGAAACTTTTTTTGATTTGATGATCAAGATTAGCCCGCAGAATTTTATCAAAAAACTGATCCAGAGCCTCACAATCCCACCAGCCATCCATGTACGATTCACCCAGCGCAAGTGCACC
>Ga0316191_10003412_pt1 | contig 11734 bp, 7 predicted proteins | sample Eddworburr2cm_MG_FD_204928 | JGI IMG/M metagenome (GOLD analysis project Ga0316191, IMG submission 204928) | Coastal sediment microbial communities from Maine, United States - Eddy worm burrow 2 cm | ecosystem: Environmental > Aquatic > Marine > Coastal > Sediment | place: USA: Maine | collected... | reverse complement strand
TGCGGGGCAATGCTTTGCACGGAATCGCAGGCGGTTCATGATTGCCTGGCGCGCAGTTTCATTGAGGGGAACTGAATGGTGCTTGCCCGTCTTGGTGTGGTCGGGTTCCAGGAACAGCAAGCGCTCTTGCAGGCTGACTCGACGCCATTCAAGACCTAGCAATTCACCCGAACGGCAACCGGTATTGAGTGCCAGTCGAATAAAGTGTGCCAGATGCGGAGCCTTCGGTTCGCTCTCAGCGGCGGTGCTTCCGTCGCTAACTGTAGGTTAGTTACACAGTAACGCGCTCGGCGTCAATGAGTTAGGTACATTCTACCGAGTATCTACATCTGGAGGCGAGTCATGATGAGTCAACGTTGCCCGAAGAACACGTGCCGGCAGCGCCGGTCCCAGAGCCCGACGAAGGTGATCGGTCATGGGTGATTCCTGGTGCAACACGGCCGCCGGCGCCGTTACCGTTGCCTTGGCTGTGGCGGCACGTTCTCAAGGCGAAGCGATACAGCATACTACCGGTTTCGATGCTCTCGTCGAACCTTCGATCGCGTTTCGCATCTGGCCGTCGAAGGCATGAGCCGCGCAGCCATCGCACGGGTCGAAGGCATCGGCTGGAATACAATCGACCGATGGCTGAACAGGGCGGCCGAGTACGCGCAACGATTCAACCATGAGAGAACTGGAGCGATCGCACTCTTCGAACTTCAAGCCGATGAAATTCGGACGTTTGCGCAACGAAAAACGTGCCCAACGTGGATCTTCACCAGCATGGAAGTGTGCTCGAGGTTTTGGGTTTCGACGGTGGTTGGGCGACGCAGCTATCGCAACACGCATACGCTGCTCAACGATACGCTGGCCCGTGGCATCATCTTAGGCATACCGTTGATAGCGACGGACGGTTTCAAGTTTTACGCACAGGTTGTCGGCCAGCTCTTTGGCACCGCCTGCATCTATGGCCAAGTCATTAAGACCTGGCGAAAGGACCGCGTCACCGGGGTGGAACGGCGTCCGATGATCGGAACGTCGCGTCGGCTCGACGCTGCGCTGGAGCGCTCTGAAGATTCCGTCAGGCTCAATACAGCGTACGTCGAGCGCTTGAACCTGACGCTTCGGCGATCGGTTTCCTATTTGGCGCGGCGTACTCCAGGACATGCCCGGTGCACGGGTCGTCTGGCGACACAGTTGGAGCTCGCACGGTGTCATTACAACTGGATGCGTCCGCACGCTGGTTTGCGATTTGGACACGAGGCTCGCACGCCAGCGATGGTCGCTGGACTGACTGTTCGCACATCGAGCTTCAGCGACATCTTTGCGCCGGCGACCACCAACAGTTAACGGCGTAAGCACCGCCAAACCGTTTTCGATGCCTTGCCCGCCCTTAATGGGCACGGGCACCACCCACTCGTCACCGAAGCGCAGCGCGTTCTCGCTACCCCACGCTTCGCCCTCGGGGACGCTGCCGGCAACCCTTGGAACCACGCCGGCCCGGACCAATGACGACTTGCCGGAACCGGAAGCACCCAGCACCAGAATGAAGCCCTTGAGTTTTCCGTCCATCTGGCGAGTGAGTAGCGCCTTGACATCGCCGATCTCCCGCTCGCGTCCACAAAAAACGGCGGCGTAGGCAGCAGTGAAGGGCTCGAGTCCGGGATAGGGCTCCGGAGCTGGGGGAAAGGCCTCGCGCTTGAGTCCCTCGTGGCGGTCGAGGCCGTCTATCAGCCGTGGATATGCCGCGTCGCGCTCCCGCCCGGCCAGGCTGATAAACTGGTGTTCCTTGAACGCATCCGGAACGGATGGAGACTTCGTTCCTTTGGCTGTCGCGCCGCGCTCCCCGGCCTTCTCCGTCACCAGCATGAACAGGGTTTTGCCCTGTTCGCGGGCAAGCATGCCTTCGGCGATGCACCACGGCGAGTCGAGCCAGTGTTCGCTGCACAGCGCCACCACCGCCTGTGCCTGCCGCAGTTTCTCGTACAGCGCTGTCTCCCACTTCATGCCGGGATGCAATCCCTCTTCCGGGTCGATGTCGAGGAAGGTCGTTTCGTAATTCGCGGCTTTGAGCGCCGCCTGGGCCTCGAGGGCCCAGTCGTTGTCCTTGGAGCTGTGGCTGATAAACAGGGTGATCATGCGTTTGTCGCCAGCATCATTCGACATTCACTAAGCATTACTTCGACGACATATTCTAGCTGTCGAGCCCGGCGGTTTGATCTCGGTCAATATAACCACAGTTTTTGTGACATTTCGCATAGACGTTCAGCGATCGGCGGGCTAACACTCTAAATGTAAGGATGAGGATTCGAAGCTGGAAGGCTGACATGGAACGCGACGCCGTAATGCTCCGACTTGAAGAGCGGCCAAGTCATCATGGCTCGGTCGGACCCAAACGCCTGACACGCCAGGCTGGCAAACCGCGCTCTCGCGCCCTCGCGCGCCGTGTTTGTGGCAGTCCTTGTAGCCCAAGGGCAATTCCACATCAGTTCTTCAACTCTGTCGACACTCACGCCGGAACGGGACTGTTCGGCTCCTGATTTTGACTCAAGTTCGAACCAGCTAAGGAGGAAGCCACTACCCATTGAAACAATCGTAATCGCGACCACTGGCCGCAGCGGCCTCAGAGGTCGGATAGCCAGGGTGCGAGCCCGGAGCGACTCCCATGGGGTCGGAAGGGCTTGTTGAGAGGTGGGATGAGCTGACGGGGCCCAAACCGTTCACTTGTGTCACTGCGCCAGCTTATTTTCTGGTGACCGCAAGTGACGGGCTCGCCCGATTTTCTTGCAACCAGCAGGCGTTGTCGGAGGGGCTAAGGGCGGCTCGAATACGCTCCATTTCGAGGCCATGCTGCCTAGTTGTCGGACCGATTCGGCAGCTTCACGCAGCCGCGGCATGCTCGACCTGCGGACGGCAACGAGTGAAGAGAGGTGAGGCATGAAACGACGGAGTGACTTCAACGGTGACGGCCGGCACGAGATACCTATTACAAGCCCATGGGGCTTCGGGTTGCTGGAGGTCGACGGGTTCTCGCTTCGATCGCCGGTCATGGCGGCGAACGGCGCCCGCTTCTCGGGCGGGTGGCTGCTCAACACCGCAGACAACCGCTTCGACCTAGTGGCGGACGTCGACGGGGACGGGCGTGCCGAGATCGTCGTGGCGAGCCCGTGGGGCGTCGGGGTGATCGAGCGTTCGGGCTCGCGAATGCGCACCGTGATGCTGAGACCCAACGGCACCCGCTTCTCGGGCGGGTGGCTGCTTAACACGGTTGACAACCGCCTTGGGCCGGCGGGTGACTTCGATGGCGACGGGCGCGAGGAACTGTTCGTGTCCAGCCCCTGGGGCGTCGGCGTCTGGAAGCTGGACGGGACTACGTTCCGGGCGCCGGTCATGGCGGCGAACGGCACGCGCTTCGACGGATGGCTGCTCAACACCGCCGACAATCGGGTGCACCTGGCAGGTGACGTCGACGGCGATGGCCGCGACGAACTCCTCATCTCCAGCCCCTGGGGCATTGCGATCCTCAAGCAGGACGGCTCGACCTTCGATACCGTCGTCATGGCGCCCAACGACACCTGGTTTGGAGACTGGCGGTTGAACACAGCCGATAACCAGTTCCTTGGGATGTGCGACATCGACGGCGACGGCCGTGACGAGATCATCGTTGCCAGCCCATGGGGCCTGGGTGTGCTGGAACTCCAAGGCGGCACGCTGGGCTCGCGACACATGGCGCAGAACGGCAGTCGCATCGGTCAGTGGCTCGTGAACAGCCTCGACAATCGGTTCTTTCCGACCGGAGACTACGATGGCGATGGCCGGGCCGAGATCCTCGTCGCTAGCCCATGGGGGATCGGCGTACTCGACGAACTCGGCGGCGCACTCCGTATGACGATGATGGCGGCCAACGGCACCCGCTTCGGAGGTTGGTTGCTCAACACCAGCGACAACCGCTTCGGCCCCGTTGGCGACTTCGATGGCGACGGTCGAGACGAGCTGGTGGTGTCGAGCCCCTGGGGCATGGCGGTGCTGAACATCAATGGGGCCTCTGTGTCGCCACGGGTCATGGATGCGAACGGAACCCGCTTCGCCGGCGGATGGTTGCTCAACACGGGCGACAACCGGATCGGCATCGGACCAGAGTTGCTCCGATTGCACGTGAAAGTCCTGCAGAATCCGACGATTGCCATCGCCGACATGGTTACGGAGATGCAGCGGGTGTACGCCGGCGTCGGCCTCCAGGTCGAATTGGCGAGCACTGAAACGCTCAACCTTGGCCCAGCAATGCTCGACGTGAGTGTAGGTGCTTGCGCCGGCGCGGTGACCGCCGAACAGACGGCACTGTTCGCCAATCGTAACAATGCCCCGACTACCGATGTCGTCGCGTACTTCGTTCGGTCGACGGTCCCACCGTTCAACGGATGCGCGTCGAGTCCGCCTGGTCTGCCGGGCTCGGTAGTCGCGCAGGGTGCGAGTCGGTGGACGTTGGGCCACGAGATTGGGCACAACCTCGACCTCCGTCACGTCACCAGCTCCGACAGCCTGATGACAGGAGGCGGCACAGCGAACATCACCAATCCCCCACCCGACATTGCGCCCAGCGAAGCCATCACGATGAAGGCATCGCTGTTGACTCACCCGCTATAGCCCAATGATGGAGGTGCAACGATGAAACTGGACGATGTCAGGGCATTCGTTGAGCCCGATGAACCCGACTATGCAGGGGCCGCCTTAGCGCTTGGCCCGGACGCCCTTCCGTTCTTAGCCGAACTGGCTGCCGGCAACGACCCGATGTTGGCGTCCAAGGCTGTCTACCTCGCCGGTCTGATCGGTGGCGACGACGCCACTCCGATCCTTGAGCGCGCGGCAGAGCACCATGATCCCGTGGTGCGGGTAGCGCTCGCCGCGACCATCCAGAACGTCGACGACAATCTGACCTTCGACATGGCTCGGCGTCTCTTGGGCGACCCGGATCTCGGCGTCCGTCGCCACACTGTAATGGCAGCGTCGCACATCGAGTCGGCCGAGCTCCGGGCACGGCTGCGAAGTACGGTAGAGGCGAACGACGACGAGTTCATCCGATCGATGGTGCCCGAGCTCGACGACTGAGCCGTCCCATGTCGGCTCCGAAGCCGGCATTTCGGTGGGGCTCCCCCTGGGGAGCAATTGGGTACTGTCAACTTAAGCGATTCGAGCGTGAATCAGACCCACTGCCTATTATCTAAGTTATTGATTGCCGGTTCCCGCGACAGCAATTTCATCCGAAAAAGTAGGCGGTTTTCACTTGAGTTGACAGTACCATGTAGAAGGTAGAGGCCGGGTGAAGAGTAACTGCCCCCGACCACTAGGCCTTGTACCCCGGGAGAGGTTTGCATGAGTCGCAAGCGACACGCAACTGCAGCGGACATCGAATGAGCAGCGTGGCCGGTGAACCGATTCCAAGGGGCGTCGCGTACGGCGACCTCGCTTACGTCTCCGGTCCGGGCGGCGAACTGCTCCTGCTGCACGTGTCATCCGGCGACATTATCGCACGCACGTCGTTTGCCGCTCGGGCGCTCGCCGCCGACGCGGCAGGCGTCATCGGGTGGCGATCTGGCCCGGGCGCGACCGATCAGCGCGGTGAGTTCGGCGTGATCTTGTTCGCGGCGCAACTGGCCACCGACAGTGTTGAGGTCGTGTGGGAAGCGCGGCTCGATTTTCCGGCATGGGTCGGCGGCAGCGCGTCCGATCTTTCGCGCTTTGCCATGGACGTGCAAATCGAGGCTGGCGTGGTGAAGGTGACTGTGGATGCCTATGGTCGTTACCAGGGCGGTGCTGCGCCGCCGATGGCAGTCGAGGCAGCGGCAACCCGGGAACTGCACCGAGTGGTTCGGCTCGACCGCCAATCGGGCGGCGTGCTTGCGGGGGACAGGATCGACCAATCGCCTGAGATAGGGACATTACTCGATGAGCCGATTCCAGGACGCCGTCCGGTGCCGTATCAGTTCGCTGAGACGCCACAGACGCGAACGTGGTCCACCGCCACAGGCCGGGCGCAGCTGGTGCGCGGCCCAGAGGGCTCCGGAGTGCATCTCGCCCGGGCAGTCACCGCGTCGTCCGCGCCGCCCGTCGAAATGGTGCTCAGTGAAGATGCGCGCTCGCGCACGATGGTGTCGCTCGATGGCCGATGGGTTTTTGCCGAGCAAACGCCTGGGCACGGAGCGCCATGGGGCATGTATTCGGCGGAAAGCGGAGAATGTGTCGGCGACGTGGTGCTGGACGAAGGGACCATTTCCGTCGCCGTCATCGGCGGTTCAGTGCTCCTTCTCGTGAAAGAAGTCGCGAGCACTGCGGTGCGCTGGACACTTCGCTGCCGAGATCGGACCGATAGCCGCGAACGATGGTCGCTGTTATTGGAGGAACGCGCAGATCGGTCGGCGCCGCCCCTCAGCCGCTGATGATGACGCTGCCAGCAAACGACCAGGAACCAGCAAAGAATCCGCCACTGACTGGCTAGCAGGACGAGTCCAACACGGATCGGAAACGGAGGAAGACATGGCTGACAACACCAACACGGTCGCAAATAGCCTTCCGGAAAAAACCTTAGAGCGTCTGCAGCACGAGCTGGCATTAAGCCGCGGCGCCATCGACCAGCTACCGGAGAACCGCATGGCCCGGGCGCTGCTCAAGCTCGAAATCGAAAGCCGGCCTGAGGAGCGCATGCGTCATGAACGTGGGGCGCTGTTGAGCGACGATGGTGAGATATCGTCCGGCGGCGCATCCCGGGCGCTGGCCCAGGCCGATGCAATGCGCAAGGCAAGCCGCGCGATACAACGTAAAGTGGCTGGCGTGCCGATCGGCATCAGCACTGCGCCGCCGGCTCACGACACGCGGTTGTCCGGGCTGGACACCAGTGCAACCGGCTGGGTCGGACTTGGGCCGGGCAACATCGGTGGGCGTACGCGCGCCATCGTCATCCACCCGACAGACAGCAATCGCATCTTCGCCACGGGCGTTGGCGGCGGCGTCTGGCGCTCTGTGGACGGTGGCGCGTCCTGGGTGCCGCTCAACGACTGGATGGCGAACCTGGCAGTTTGCTCGCTGGTGATGGACCCGACCGACCCCAACACGCTCTATGCGGGGACGGGCGAGGGATTTGGCAATGTCGACGCAATCCGGGGGGATGGTGTCTTTCGGACCACAGACGGCGGCAACACTTGGACTCCGCTGGCCGCAACCGCCGGCAACCCGGATTTTCACAGCGTCAACTCCCTGGCCATATCCGACACCGGGCAAGTCCTTCTTGCCGGAACGAACGCCGGCGTAATTCGCTCGACCAACGCCGGCAACACCTGGACCAACACCGCGCTGACTGCGCCCATCAGCAACCTTGCCTTCGATCCCAGCAACTCCAACCGGGCCATCGCCGGCGGGCGCACCGGGCGCGCGTACTTTTCAACCGACGGTGGTGGAACCTGGGCCGAGGCGGCGCGCCCGACGGCACCCACGAGCCGGATTCAGGTCTGCTATGCGGCCGCGGATGCCAACATAGTCTACGCATCGGTCAATGCCCAACCTTCCGAACTCTGGCGCTCAACGGATGGGGGCCGGACCTACGCCTCAAGACTGGCCGTGCTTGCTGGCGGGAGCGCAGCGGATTTTCTTGGCGGCCAGGGCTGGTACGACAACGCCTTGTGGGCTGGAGATCCGACCGACGCAGACCTCGTCATCGCAGGCGGCGTGGATCTCTATCGCAGCACCGACGGCGGCAACACGCTCAGGCCGATCAGCACTTGGTGGAGCGAGCAGTCGGCGCACGCCGATCACCATGCCATCGTTGCCGATCCCGGTTACGACGGAACGGTCAACCGGCGGGTGTATATCGGCAACGATGGAGGTGTACAACGCACGGACGACGCCACGACGGTCGGTAACAACGCGAGCGAGCCCTACACCAATGGCTGGGCGCATCTCAACAATGGATACGGGGTTACCCAGTTTTACTACGGTGCGGGCCACATCGGCACCAGCATGATCATGGGCGGGGCCCAGGACAATGGAACGTTGCGCTACACTCCGGCAGGGGGAGCGAACGGATGGGTCGAGGTCTGGGGCGGCGACGGAGGCGCGATGGCGTCCGACCCCGCAGATTCCCAAACCTGGTACGGCGAGTATGTCTACATGGAGATCTTCCGGATCACCAACGGTGGCATACCGTCGCAGTTTCCGGATGGTTACATCACCGGGCGTTTCTGGCAGCCCGGGGTGGGCTGGCAATGGAAGCCCGCTCCTTTCAGCGTGCCCGAAGTTCAGAACGGACAAGCGCAGTTCATTGCACCTTTCGTGATCGATCCGAACGAGCCCGAGCGCATTCTCGGCGGCGCAATGTCGCTGTGGCGGACGGACGACGCCCGCACCGCCAACACGAACATGGACGGGCCGGCATGGACAGCCGTCAAGGCGCCCATCGGAAATAGCCCGTGGACACATTCCATTACCGCCATTGCGGTGGCAGACGGCGACTCCGACACGGTTCTGGTAGGCCACGCCAACGGCAACGTCTACCGCGCCACCGATGCAACGGCGGCAAGTCCGCAATGGATGCAGATCGACACCAACGGCATCGGCGCCCACCGTCAGTGTCTTGCGCTGTGCATCGATCCCGACGACCACGATCTCGCTTACGCTGGTTTCGGAGGTTTTCAGGCCGATAACCTGTGGCGCACTGCCAACGGCGGACAGACCTGGACCGACATCAGCGGCACTCTGCCGGATGCGCCCATACGCGCAATCACCGTTCATCCGCAGCGTTCGGGTTGGATCTACGTAGCCACCCAGGTGGGCCTGTTCGCGAGCGAGGATGGCGGCGCTACCTGGTCGGCGACGAACGAGGGGCCGGCCAACGTCGCCTGCCACGATCTGTTCTGGCTCGGCTGCAAGCTCATATGCGTGACTCACGGCCGCGGTATGTTCGAGATCGACCTGCCCATCGCGAACGCCTTCGCGTTTCCCGAACTGGCGTTCACGGGCACCGAAGACTACTCGGTGGGTGGCAACGACTTCACCCGCTACCGCCTCGAGGTCAGCAATCGCGGGGTCTATCCGAATTCGCTGTTCAGGCCATCGCCCGATCTGCCGCCGTGCGGTGCCAATGCAAACTCGTCACGCACCTGGGTCGACATCTTCAACGGTGACAACGATCAACGCCTGTATGGGTTCTGCGCGCTCGGCAGCGCGGATGCGCTCGGCGGACTATGGTTCGCATTGCCGCGTGGCAATGCGCCGCCGGGAAGCGTGTACGTTGTACTGCGCGATCGGCGCTGCCCGTCGACATACAATTCTGCGCCCGTGCAGCTCACCACGCCGGTCAGCCCTTCGATCCGCAATCCGGTGCCTGGCTCTACTTTCACCGGGGACAATGTAACGTTCGAGTGGTCGGCGGAAGGCGCGATCGTGTCGCAGTGGTGGCTGTATGTGGGCAGCACTTCGGGCGCCAGCGACATCTACAACAGTGGCTCCCTTGGCACGAGTCTGGTGGAGACCGTCACCGGTCTGCCGAAGGACGGCAGCATGGTATTCGCGCGGTTGTGGTTCCGTGTCGGCGGTGTCTGGCAGCATCTGGACGCGCAGTACACCGCGGTCAAGGCTCTGGCCCCAGAGATCGTCTCGCCGCCAGACGGCTCGGTGCTCGGCGATCAGAACGTCACATTCGAGTGGGCGCACAATGGCACCGCAGTGGCGCAATGGTGGCTCTACGTGGGTACCAGAGTGGGCGGCTACGACATCTACGACAGTGGCTCTCTCGGAACCCGGCTCCATGAGACCGTCAGCGGCCTGCCTGCGGATGGTTCGGCTGTGCACGTGCGGCTCTGGTATCGCACGGGTGGCGCGTGGAAATACCTCGATGCGAGCTACACGGCCTTGTCCACTCGCGATTCAGGGATCACCTAGCGGGCTCTGGGCGCTCGGCTTGCGAGAGCCCAGATCGCGCAGTGGCGGCAATAGGTGGGCAGCTGCGAGGATGGCAACGGCAAGTAGTGCAAGCGCGCTTCTTTGTGTATGGCAACGAGCACCAGCATGACTGGCCTGCCTGCCAAAGGGCGCGAGGTGTTCATTCGTCCCTGGTATTGAACGGGCAGACAGCCGACTCGGGTGGATTGCCCGTTCACGACAGCTTGAGCGGCAGACTGTGCACGAAGCGGGGTCGATCCCGCTCGGTGAATCGTCATCGGCCCAGTCGCATGGCGTGAATGCTCGACACATCGGAGACGGCCACGCGTGATGGATATGTTGTTCGTTCTTCTATTCGCAGGCCTGGCTTTCACGCTTTCGGCATCCGCCGGGCTTGGTGGCTCGCTGATCATGGTGCCGGCCCTGGCGCTGCTGCTCGGCGCCAAGGAAGGAATTGCGCTGGCGGCACTGCTGCTGGCGGCCAACAATGTTTCGAAGACCTGGTTCTATCGTCAGACAGTGCCTTGGCGTCAGGCCAGCCTGCTGCTGGCGATGACGATGTTCGGCACGTTCATTGGCTCAGCGCTGCTGGTGGCAGCGCCCGAAGCGCTGGTCGACGCGGCAATTGTCTTGTGCCTGGTGTCTGCGTTTGCACTGGAGCAACGGAAGGTCAGCCGCGTACGCCAGGGACTTGCCCCGGTGCTTGCACTCGCCTCGGGTGCTACATCTGGTTTCTCGGGTACGTCAGGCCCGCTCAAGGGCATCGCGATCCGCAGTCTCGATCTGGATCGAATGCACCTGGTCGGCGCGGCGTCGGTAATCTCGCTCGCCGGCGACGCAATCAAGTCCGCGGTGTTCGCTCACGCTCAGTTGCTCGACGAACGCTCGCTGACCATCGCGCTGGCTGCTGTGCCATTGATGATCGGCGCGTCATATCTCGGCCGGAGCATCAACCAGACAATCGGTGAGCGTGCGTTTGCCGTGCTTTTCTGGACGGTAATTTGCGGTTACGCGGTACGCCTGGCAATTGTTTGATGGGTTTTGTCAACTTAGCCCAGCTGAGGTGAATCCGATCGCCTGACGAAACCGTGCCTCGATTTCATTGGATACAGGTTACCTCCTGCCACGCCACAAAGGCGCGGCCAAGGAGGATTCGATAATTCGCTGCCCGCAGCAGATGTCTGCCGACGCGAAACAGATTGTGCACTTGCCCATGAACGCTCAGAAACCGTTGCGCCTGGGCCGATGACGCAAACCCACGCATCTGACGTTCTTGTTCGCGCGTGTGTTCATGCGACACCTCGGCTCGATTGTTGGCATGCTTGTCTTGGCAGTGGACAACCGATGACATCATCTCGCGTTTCGCTGCGGCATAGCTTTGAAGTTTGTCCGTGGTCAGCTCGTTAGGGATTCGCCGTTGGCCCTTCAAGAGCTTACGAAAGAAGCGCTTGGCGGCGCGCTTGTCGTTGCGGCTTTGCACGAGGATATCCAGCACGTCACCGTCCTGGTCGACGGCACGCCAGAGATACTGGCGTTTGCCCTGAATTGACACGGTGACTTCATCGAGGAACCAATGGTCGCCAAGCGTTCCGCGGCGCTTTCGGAGGCGTGTGCCTGGCGAAATCCTGTTGTCTCCCGAATCTGCCGTGATTGCGTGGACTTGTATCCCGGGCTGGAAAGGCTACGATCAGGGTCGTATGCGAGACCTATCAACGCTGATCCTCCACCTTTTGACGACGCTCGCCAAACTCATGGGACCGGGTGGCATCCGAACTGTTGTTGCAGAGACCTTGGTCATGAAGCATCAGTTGCTGGTCATGAATCGTTC
>Ga0316191_10003410_pt1 | contig 11737 bp, 11 predicted proteins | sample Eddworburr2cm_MG_FD_204928 | JGI IMG/M metagenome (GOLD analysis project Ga0316191, IMG submission 204928) | Coastal sediment microbial communities from Maine, United States - Eddy worm burrow 2 cm | ecosystem: Environmental > Aquatic > Marine > Coastal > Sediment | place: USA: Maine... | reverse complement strand
CTGCCATCGCGCTTTGGGCCGTTGCCACGTTGATCCTGACCAGCGGTCTGAAACTGGCAGCTCTGGTCGTCCATTTCCGGCGTGACCGTCGCAGCATCGCGCGCGATAAGGCTGTATCCGATCTAAGGATGCCGCGTGTTTCGGTGCTTGTGCCCTTGCTCAAGGAAACAGAAATCGCCGAACAATTGATCCGCAGATTAAGCCAGCTGACCTATCCGAAGTCCTTGTTGAACGTGGTGTTGGTGCTGGAGGAATCCGACACGCTGACCCGCGACACAATCAGGCGCACACAACTGCCCGACTGGATGAGCGTGGTAGAGGTACCGCAGGCCGGCGATCTGACCACAAAGCCGCGCGCGCTGAATTACGCGTTGGACTTTTGCAACGGCACCATCATCGGTGTGTGGGATGCCGAGGACTGGCCCGAAGCCGACCAAATTGAAAAAGTGGTATCACGCTTTCACAGCGCACCCGATGACGTAGTCTGCTTGCAGGGAGTGCTGGACTACTACAACTCGCGCAGCACGTGGCTGTCGCGATGCTTTACGATTGAATACGCGATCTGGTGGCGGATCATCATGCCCGGCATCGCCCGTTTGGGTTTGGTCGTGCCGTTAGGTGGCACCACGCTTTTTTTCAAACGCACGATTCTGGAAGAACTGGGCGGATGGGACGCGCATAACGTAACAGAGGATGCAGATCTGGGTGTGCGTCTGGCACGGCACGGCTACAAAACCGAACTTTTGCCAACGGTCACACGCGAAGAGGCCACCAGCCTTGCATGGCCTTGGGTACGTCAACGATCGCGTTGGTTAAAAGGGTTTCTTGTCACTTATTTTGTACATATGCGCCGGCCCTTGACCTTACTGCGTGATTTGGGGCCTTGGCGGTTTATAGGCATTCAAACCCTGTTTCTGGCAGCAGTTTCACAATTCGCGGCAGCACCTGTTCTGTGGTCTTTCTGGCTGACCCTCTTTGGTGTGACACACCCTGTGGCAAGCACGCTGGGCGATGGCGTTGTTCTGGGATTTGCCGTACTCTTTGTCTGTGCAGAGCTTTTGTCGCTGGTGTTGGGTCTTGTTGCTGTCTCAGGCAACGAGCATCGCCACCTGATGCCCTTTGTGCCTACTATGGCCGCCTATTTCACGCTCGGTGCGGTCGCGGCGTACAAAGCGATCTGGGAACTGGTGCACGTGCCGTTTTACTGGGACAAAACCCAACACGGGGTCACGTCGGAAACCGACCCGATACCCAAGCCTGCCAGTAAAACACATCAGCCAGTAGCAAAATGACGTCTACGCGTCTTCGCCCCGACGCACCGCATCTTGTTTCAAACGCGTCATAAACGCCACCGAGATATGATCTCGTAACGCTTCATAAGCCGCCTGTTCGTCTTTCAGCTCGATCGCGCGAATGATCCCTTCATGTTCCGACTGGGCGATGGCGCCACGGCCTTGCGCTGCCAGCGAGGTACTGGTCATCAACGCCATCGTGCGGTGGACAAGATCAAGTTGCTGCACCAGATAGCGGTTATGTGACGCAAGGTGGATCTGCTTGTGAAAGCGCCGGTTGGCACGCGACAGCGCGGGAGGGTCATCAACCAGAGCATTGTCTGCTTCGACCATTTCACGCAGGATACGTACTTCTTCGGGCGTCGCGTGCTGTGCTGCCAGGCGTGCGGCCAGACCTTCAAGCTCGCGGCGTACGACATACAATTCTGCCATTTGGTTATGATCGAGCGATGCGACGATAAGACTGCGGCCATCGCGCGCCAGCAGGGACTGTGTTTCCAGCCGCTGCAACGCTTCACGGATAGGGGTGCGCGACACACCAAAGCGCTCTGCCAGTTCACTTTCCACCAATCGGTCTCCGGGGCGGTACAATCCCATGTCGATAGCCTCAAGGATCATGTTATATGCATCGGTTTGCTGCGCTTTTGTCATCAAGGTCTGCCTTTTGGTGTGCGTAACCCATCTTAACGACGCCATAACGTCTCGCGCAAGGGTGCGGGCTTGCACCGGATGCGCGAGGCCAGTACCACTGGGCGCAATGAAGGACGACTTTTCACATATCAGCACATGGGTCTTTGATCTTGACCATACGCTTTACCCGCCTTCGGCACGGCTTTTCGATCTGATCGAAGTGCGCATGACGGACTATGTGATGAACGCTCTGGGTGTCGAGCGTACCGAGGCGGACCGGCTGCGCAAGCACTACTGGGCCACCCATGGTACAACACTTGCCGGCCTCATGCGTGAACATGACGTCGACCCTGCGCCCTACCTTGATGATGTGCACGACATCCCGATGGATAGGTTAGAACACGACCCCGAGTTGGCCGCACGCATCACGTCTTTGCCCGGACGCCGGATCGTTTATACAAACGGATGCGCGCCCTATGCCGAACGGGTGTTGGAAGCGCGCGGTCTGGCGGGGCTATTTGATGCGGTATACGGTGTTGAGCATGCAGATTTCCTGCCAAAGCCAGATCATGACGCCTTTGCCAAGGTCTTTGAAAAAGACGGTTTGGTTCCATCAAAAGCCGCCATGTTCGAAGATGACCCACGGAATTTGCAGGTGCCGCATAACTTGGGGATGCGCACGGTGCATGTCTCTGACGAACGTCAGCACGCGCCGCACATCCACTATCACACCGATGACCTGAGCGGTTTCCTGGCAAAGATAATTTAACCTCTCCCATGCGACAATCGGGCGTATCCTGCGGCGCTGCAGCAGCCCTATCTAGCATCTATAATTCAACGGGAGATACCAATGACACTTGCCTCGACACCGACGCGCCTGCCGTTCTGGCAGAGGTTTTTCTTTGCCATTCCTGTCATAGGCTGGGTCGCGAAAGACCTCGTCTTTGGTGACAAGAACAATATCTGGTTCGCCTTGATCGCTTTCGTCAGCTTGTGGATGTCATCGGCTCTGGTTTTTGGTCTGCCTGGCCTGTATTTGCCCGCACTCGCCCTGGTGCCGGTTATCTTTGTAGTTTTGCTCTGCATCACTTGGTCGTAAATGTCGGATGGCGGTCATACATCAGCAAGGCTAGAGTGACCGGATAATACTGGAGAGAGCGTGACGGATCATAGCTGCGATATATTGATTTCGGGTGGCGGTATTGCCGGTCTTACTGCCGCTGCCGTCTTCGGCACGGCAGGATTTGATGTGATATGCGTAGATCCGACGCCCCCCGTCACTGAAAAAGACAATGCGAAAGCCGATATGCGGTCGACTGCGATGCTGCAACCGGCGCGCGGTGTGCTGGAGGACGCAGGGCTGTGGGACCAGTTGGCGCTATTTGCATCCCCGCTGCAAATCATGCGGATCGTCGATGCAGGTGGTCCCGAGCCGGAGGCAAGACTGACAAAAGAATTCAACGCAGCCGATATCTCTGACCAGCCGTTCGGATGGAATTTCCCGAACTGGCTGTTGCGCCGTGAACTCGTGGCGCGCCTGAACGCGCTGGCACGCGTTGATTTCAGGCCGGGGACAGCAACAACATCGCTGTTCACCCGCGAACGCGAAGCACGCGTGCGGCTTAGCGATGGCAGCAGGGTATCGGCAAAGTTGGTTGTGGCGGCCGACGGGCGGAATTCTGCGATGCGCGAAGCCGCCGGCATTGGCGTAAGTACGACACGCTATGGACAAAAGGCGTTGGCGTTTACTGTGACGCACCCGATCCCGCACGACAACGTATCCACCGAAATCCACCGTACGGGCGGCCCTTTTACGCTGGTGCCGCTGCCCGATGTCGACGGCATGCCAGCCTCTGCCATCGTATGGATGGATGACGGCCCGCTCGCGCAGCAGCGGATGGAGTTAGACAAAGACGACTTTGAGGCAGCCATGTCAGAGCGAAGCTGCTATCTTTTCGGCCCCCTGACGCTGACCTCGCATCGCACAATCTGGCCGATTATCTCGCAAAAGGCGGACCGGCTGTCGGCCGAACGTGTCGCACTGATTGCCGAGGCCGCGCATGTTGTGCCGCCGATAGGTGCGCAGGGATTGAACATGAGCCTTGCCGATACTGCCAAGTTGCTTGAGCTTGCACAGGCGCAGCCGGATGCGCTTGGGTCGCGTGACATGCTGGATGCCTACCATAAAGCGCGCCACAATGACGTAGCACTGCGCGTCCAAGGCATTGACCTGCTGAACCGTGCCAGCCAAATGAGCGCGCCGGCCTTGCGGGATGCGCGCGCGATGGGCCTTAACGCGCTATACTCTTTGGCGCCCGTGCGGCGCACGCTGATGCAAATGGGATTGGGCGTTAAATAACCTTATCCAGCACCCGAGACAAACGCGCCAGCGTCCCCTCTACATCATAGAGTTTGTCGAGCCCGAAAAGCCCCAAGCGGAAGGTTCGGAAATCAGCAGGCTCATCACACTGAAGCGGGACACCGGCTGCAATCTGCATACCTTCCGCCATAAACTTTTTACCGTTCTGAATGTCCGGGTCGGCGGTATAGCTGACCACGACCCCAGGCGCACCGTAGCCGTCTGCGGCAACCGACACGATACCCTTGGCCGCCAGCATCGCCCTGACCTGATCGCCCAAGGCCCATTGCGCGTCTTTAAGACGATCAAAGCCGTATTCCTTTGTCTCAAGCATCGTGTCGCGGAACGCACGCAACGCATCCGTCGGCATGGTTGCGTGATACGCATGGCCACCGTTTTCATAGGCTTTCATGATGTTGTACCATTTGCCCAAATCGATTGCGAAACTGTCGGATTGGGTTTCGGCCAACCGCGCCTCGGCGCGCGCCGACATCATCACAAGCCCGGCACAAGGGGATGCGGACCACCCCTTTTGCGGCGCGGAAATCAGCGCATCGACGCCAAGCTTGCGCATATCGATCCACGCGCAGCCCGACGCGATACAATCAAGCACCATCAAACCGCCAACTTCATGCGCGGCAGCGGCCATTTCCGCGATATAGTCATCCGGCAGGATGACACCCGCGCTGGTTTCCACATGCGGCGCAAAGACCACATCGGGCTTTTGCGTGCGTATCGCCTCGACCACTTCTGCGATCGGGGTCGGTGCAAAAGGGGATGGGCTTGTATTGCCGGTTTGCCGCGCTTTGAGCACGGTGGTGTTCGCAGTCAGGTCGCCCATCTCGAAAATCTGGCTCCAACGATAAGAGAACCACCCGTTGCGCACCACGAGCACCTCTGCACCCTTGGCAAACTGACGCGCAACAGCTTCCATGCCGAATGTGCCGCCCCCCGGCACCAAAGCGACCGCGTCTGCGTTATAGACTTCTTTCAACATCGCAGAGATATCGTTCATGACATCCTGAAACGCCGTGCTCATTGAATTGAGCGACCGGTCGGTAAAGACAACCGAAAACTCTTCCAATCCGTCCGGATCCACGTGATCGAGCAAAGCAGCCATTTTTGGTCCTCCTGGGTTTTATAACCATCTAGCCTGCCCGACGCTGATGGGCAAAGGCCCGTTTGACGCACCTTGAGTTTTTCTGTGTCGCAAAAGGGCCAAAAGGGCAGATGCCATCGATACGGCAAAGGCACTTGCGCCAAAGCGAGCCCTAAAGCGGGCCCGGCCGCCTCTCTTCGCTTAGCAGCACATTGGCTTCGACCTCACCCGCGCCCGGTAAAGTCATGATCCGGCGCCGCAAAACCCGCTCGAAATCCGGAAGATCGCGGGCCACAACACGCAAACGGTAATCATACAGCCCCAACACATGTTCAACCTGCTGCACCTCGGGTATCGCACTGACGGCACGTTCGAAATCCTCAAGGCTGACGCGCCCTTTCGTCGCGAGTTTCACGCCCAGAAAGACCGTGACACCAAACCCCAGACGTGCTGCATCCAGCCGCAGACGTTTGCCGCGCAGCACGCCTGATGTCTCGAGCTTGCGGATCCGCCGCCAAGTCGCGGGCTGTGAAAGACCCAAGTGCCGCCCCAAAGCACCTGTGCTTTGCCCTGCATCGCGCGCCAAGGCACGTATAATATCGCGGTCAATATCGTCCAGATCAATCATAGCGGAAGCGCCTCTTCTGATTTGATCCGCGCAATTTGCATGAGCGCTTCGATATCCGCGATATGCGGCAGTGTCAGAATACGGTCGCGGTAGATGTCGTGGTAATGTGCCATATCCTGCGCGATGATATTGAGCCGCACATCTACACGCCCCAGAAAAGTCTGGATTTCGATAACCTCCGGCACCTCGCGTGCGGCTTCAATAAAATCGTCAAAGGCGCGTGCTACGGTTTTATCCAACGTCACCCGCAACGACACTTCGACCGCATAGCCCAACGCGGCCCAGTCCACGATGGCGCTGACGCCCTGAACGACACCCGCGTCTTGCATTTTCGCCAGACGGCGCGCGACTTTGCCTGCGGTAAGCCCGACACGTTCGCCCAGGTCGGCGGGCGACAGGCTGGCATCCGCTTGCCAGTAGCGCAAGAGACGACGATCCAGTTCATCAAGCATAATTTTCTCATTAAATTTACTTTCTGCGAATTAATACTACGAAATTACCAGAATTACACGCAGTTTAATTGATGTCATTTGACTGAGGTGCACCTAATGTCGCCGCTAGTACAAACCGAAACAAAAAGGAGCGCCAAAATGCGCGTTTATTACGATCGCGATTGCGATGTGAACCTCATCAAAGATATGAAAGTTGCCATTCTCGGGTACGGCAGCCAAGGCCACGCGCATGCGCTGAACCTGCGCGACAGCGGTGCAAAGAACCTGTGCGTGGCTCTGCGCGAAGGTTCCGCATCGGCTGCAAAAGCTGAAGGCGAAGGCCTGACCGTAATGGGCATCGCCGAAGCCGCCGCTTGGGCAGACCTTATCATGTTCACAATGCCCGATGAGCTTCAGGCGGAAACATACAAGAAATACGTGCACGACAACATCCGTGAAGGTGCCGCTATCGCGTTTGCGCATGGCTTGAACGTGCACTTTGGCCTGATCGAGCCGAAAGAAGGCATCGACGTGGTTATGATGGCGCCCAAAGGCCCCGGTCACACCGTGCGTGGCGAATACACCAAAGGCGGCGGCGTGCCATGTCTGGTCGCGGTTGACAAAGACAGCTCCGGCCGTGCGCTGGAAATCGGTCTGTCCTACTGTTCCGCGATCGGCGGCGGTCGTTCCGGCATCATCGAAACCAACTTCCGCGAAGAATGCGAAACCGACCTCTTTGGTGAGCAGGCGGTTCTCTGCGGTGGTTTGGTTGAACTGATCCGCATGGGTTTCGAGACACTGGTCGAAGCAGGCTACGCGCCCGAGATGGCCTATTTCGAATGCCTGCACGAAGTGAAGCTGATCGTAGACCTGATCTATGAAGGCGGTATCGCCAACATGAATTACTCGATCTCGAACACAGCCGAATACGGAGAGTATGTCTCTGGTCCGCGCGTCTTGCCCTACGACGAGACCAAAGCACGGATGAAAGACATCCTGACAGACATCCAGACCGGCAAATTCGTGCGTGATTTCATGACCGAAAACGCTGTGGGCCAGCCGTTCTTTAAAGGCACACGTCGCATCAACGACGAGCACCAGATCGAAGCCACAGGCGAAACGCTGCGCGGCATGATGCCGTGGATTTCCGCAGGCAAGATGGTAGACAAGGCCAAGAACTAAGTCGGGCATAAGCCCTGAAGGTGTGACCCCGGCACATGCTGCCGGGGTCATTATTTGGAACGAATAAAATGAATGAACGCCCTCAAATCACGTCCTCCAGCTGGCTTATGGTCGCAATTCTTGGACTGACATGGGGCGGGACATTTCTGGTGACCGAAGTAGCTCTGGAGGGGATGACCCCGTTCTGGTTGGCGGCAGGTCGCATCACTTTCGCGTCGCTTATCATGATCGCCGTGTGGGGCGCACGCGGCTTTCGCCTGTTCGATGCACCCGCTACCCCTGCCACGCTTGCAACGCTCACGACCATCGGCGCGCTTAGTTCGGCTGTGCCGTTCATGCTGCTGGCATGGGGGCAGCAGTTTGTCACCGCAGGGTTTGCGGGCGTCTCGATGGCCGCCGTGGTTCTCATTGTTTTGCCGCTTGCACATTTCTTCGTCCCCGGTGAGCTGATGTCGTGGCGCAAAGCCGTGGGCTTTGTCATCGGCTTTATCGGCGTCTGCATCCTGATCGGCAGCGATGCGTTCGAATCCAGCGGTGCCGCCCTCGAAGTACCCGGACGGATTGCCTGTTTCGCGGCGGCCTCTTGCTACGCCGTGTCATCCATCCTGATGCGCAGACTGCCCGGGGTAGACACAATAGGGTTGGCAGCTGTCGTCCTGCTGATCGGTGCCGTTGTCGTTATTCCAGCCGCATGGATCGTCGAAGGCGCGCCGGTCATCCCAGATCAGAAAACGCTTTGGGTCATCGCCTTTTTGGGATTGATCCCCACCGCTGCCGCGAACCTGTTGCGCGTGCTGGTGGTTCGTACAGCGGGGCCGGTCTTTATGTCATTGGTGAACTATCAGGTACCGGTATGGTCGGTCGTCTTGGGCGCGCTGTTGTTGGGCGAACCCTTGCCCGCCACACTGCTGGGGGCAATGGCACTGATTTTGGGCGGCGTGGGCCTGAGCCAATACGGTGCGCTGACGCGCCTGTTCAAGCGCCCCTAGCCTGCCCCGACAGCATCCGCGACGGCCTCGACCACACGGTCGACCGCCGCTTCCATGATCTGAGGATCTTCATGCTCTGCCATGACACGCACCAAAGGTTCTGTACCCGACTTGCGGATCAACAGGCGCCCCTTTCCTGACAGTGCCTTTTCGGATGCGGTGATCGCGGCTTTGACGCTTTGGTCGTCCAAAGGCGCCTGCCCCGCCGCAAAGCGCACGTTCTTCAACAACTGCGGCACGGGATCAAACCGGTGCAAAAGACTGCTTGCCTTGTCGCCTGAGGCAATCAGCGCCGCAAGAAACTGCAAGCCCGCCATCAAGCCATCACCGGTGGTCGCGTGGTCCATCATCACGATGTGGCCAGATTGCTCACCGCCCAGATTGAAACCCTTCTCGCGCATCCGCTCGACCACGTAGCGGTCCCCTACGGCAGTCCGTTCAAGACGCAGACCTTTGCCTGTCAGAAAATGTTCAAGACCGAGGTTGGACATCACAGTTGCAACCAGAGTGCCGTCAACCAAGATGCCTTGTTGCGCCCAGCGTTCGGCCATCAGCGCCATGAACTGGTCGCCATCCCCGACCTTGCCGGTCTCGTCGATCAGGATGACGCGGTCGGCATCTCCATCAAGGCAGATGCCGACATCGGCCCCATGGGCCACGACCGTTTCGGCGGCAAGTTCGGGACGTGTGGAACCGCAGCCTTCGTTGATATTTTTACCGTTTGGCGCAATGCCCACGGGAATGACTGTCGCCCCCAGTTCCCATAGCACTTCGGGGGCCACGCGGTATGCCGCACCATTGGCGCAGTCAATCACGACCTTCAAACCGTCCAGCCGCATTTGTCTGGGAAACGACGTCTTGATGCGTTCGATGTAGCGAAAACGGCCGTCGTCAATACGTTTCGCGCGACCGATGTCACCCGCCGCCGCAGGGCTTACGCCTTCGGCGACCAATGCCTCGATCTCGCGCTCGACCTGATCTGACAGCTTAAAGCCGTCGGGCCCAAAAAACTTGATACCGTTGTCCACAGCAGGGTTGTGACTGGCTGAAATCATCACACCCAAGTCGGCGCGCATCGATCGCGTCAACAAACCCACGGCTGGGGTCGGGACCGGACCCAGCAAAAGCACGTTCATGCCGGTCGATGTCAGACCCGCGGTTAGCGCGTTTTCAAACATGTACCCAGAAAGACGCGTGTCCTTGCCAATCACCACGCGGTGCACCGCCGATGGGGCATCCCGCCGGAAATACTGGCCCACCGCCGCACCGATGCGCAGCGCCAAATCAGCGGTCATGGGATACTGGTTTGCAGTACCTCTGACGCCGTCGGTTCCAAAAAGCTTATCCATGCTGCTGTCCTGCCACGACCGCACGCCAAAGTGCAATGGCCTGAACGGTCTCGGGCACGTCATGGACGCGCACGATTTGTGTCCCATGTTTCAAAGCCGCGAGCGCGACCGCCACAGAACCGGGCATACGGTCGGCTGCGACTGCCGCGCCGCCAAGCGTGCCAATGAATTTCTTGCGCGAAGCGCCCAGCAGAACCGGCACACCCAGACTATGAAACAGCGACAAGCGTGCCAGCAGGGCAAGGTTGTGATCGAGGGTTTTTCCAAAGCCAATTCCAGGGTCCACGATGATGGCGTCTTGCGCGATGCCCGATTGCGTTAACCGGCTGATTTGGCTTTGCAAAAAATCATACACATCGAGCAAAACATCTTCGTAGCGCGGCGCATCTTGCATGGTGGCCGGATCGCCTTGCGCATGCATCACACAAACAGGTACCCGACGCTTGGCACAAAGAGGGGTCAGTTCCGCGTCGAAGGTGAAACCGGACACATCATTGACCATATTCGCCCCCGCGGACAGTGCCGCATCGGCGACGGCGGCTTTACGCGTATCAATCGAAATTATTTGAGTGTGCCCTGCGGCGCGCAAAGCCGCGATCACCGGTGCGGTGCGCGCGATTTCTTGATCTGCAGGGATGAAACTGGCCCCGGGCCTTGTAGATTCCCCGCCGATATCGAGGATATCCGCCCCCTGCATTCCTGCAGCCCCCGACACAGCAGCATCAACCGACGCGTGTTTGCCGCCGTCAGAAAAACTGTCGGGTGTTACATTCAATATGCCCATGACCCTTGGCACACCAAGGTCCAACCCTTTCAAAGGCGCGCGCGGGGCGATCAATGCCGCGAGGGCCGTGTCGGGTGCATCTTTCAAAGGGACGACTTCAGCAGCTCTTCCACGCTCGATCACTTCAAGATGGCTGAACCACGTCCACCCTCCTGCACAGACTTCAGACTGCGCGGGGCGTGCGGGTCCGGACTGCAGGAGCGGTCGAAAATACTGCGTCATCTATTAAAGCGTTGGTTGATCGGCCGGTACCGCGCGCAAGGGCACGGACGCTTTGCGAGGCGTATCAGCGCCAATCACCATCAATTCTGACGCGCCGAATATCGCGGCAAACCAAGCTGCAAGTGCAACCGCATCATGTGGTTGTGCCGAGGGGCCATCTACCGCATCCAGCACGATTTTGGAGGGCGCCCAAACACAAGACTGTCCGTTCTTCATCGCCCAGTCCAATTCTGTTCGGGTAGACACGACAACGCAACGATCGTCTTTGGACGCCAGCACCCACGCGTTTTGCTCGATTGCAAGAAGATCAATGCGGCGCTGCGCCATACGGTGATCTGTTTGCGGCGCTGCGATGTCAGAGGCACCGACGCAGAAAATCAGTGGATGGTCGGTTTTTTCCAGTTGATCAATCCACCCTTTCAGGTGGGGCGACGCGATTGCGTCGTTGCTCAGGTAGACCAGTTCCGGTGCAAGCTCTGCCTGATCCTGAACGTGCCGTACCTGCCCCTTGGCCCGCACAATTTCTACGCCCAGTGCACCCGGGCCACGGTCCAGCTTTTCGATCCTTACGAAAACGCGCATTGCCTGCGGCTCGATCAGAATACGCTTTGCGACCCGTTCGGCCAGCGTTTCCAATAGATTGAGTCTTTCATCCGCAAGCTCGTGTGCAATCGCCTCGGTCACACGATCATAGCTCAGGATACGGTCCACATCGTCGTCAATTGGGCCCGTCAGCGGTTGCACCTCTACAACGATGTTGAAGCAAATCCGC
>Ga0316191_10003409_pt1 | contig 11737 bp, 20 predicted proteins | sample Eddworburr2cm_MG_FD_204928 | JGI IMG/M metagenome (GOLD analysis project Ga0316191, IMG submission 204928) | Coastal sediment microbial communities from Maine, United States - Eddy worm burrow 2 cm | ecosystem: Environmental > Aquatic > Marine > Coastal > Sediment | place: USA: Maine... | reverse complement strand
ACGTATTTTTGGACCGGTAACACGCGAGCTGCGCAGTGAGCGCTTCATGAAGATTATTTCGCTGGCACCGGAAGTTTTGTAGGAACAGAGCATGAATAGAATCAAGAAAGGCGATGACGTCATCGTAGTGGCAGGCAAGGACAAGGGCAAACAGGGCAGCGTGCTGCGTGTTATGCCGAACGGACGCCTGATCGTGTCTGACGTCAACATGGTGAAGCGTCATACCAAGCCGAACCCGAACAAGGGTGTGCCTGGTGGTATTGTCGAGAAGGAAATGTCGATCGATCCTTCCAATATCATGCTGTTCAATCCGCAAACCAAAAAAGGCGAACGGGTTGGATTCAGGGTGCTCGAGGACGGTCGCAAGGTGCGTTATTTCAAGTCTACCGATGAAGTGGTGGACATCTAGGTGATGGTGTAGAGATATGACCAGGCTGAAGGATTTTTACTCGGAAACAGTTGCCAAACAGCTCAAGGAGCAGTTCGGCTATAAAAATGATATGGAGATTCCGCGGATCACCAAGATCACGCTCAATATGGGTGTGGGCGAGGCGATTGCTGATCGCAAGGTCATGGAGCACGCTGTTGGAGACATGACCAAGATCGCGGGTCAGAAACCGATTGTGATCAAGGCGCGCAAGTCCGTGGCAGGTTTCAAGCTGCGTGAGGGCTGGCCGGTCGGCTGCAAGGTGACCCTGCGCCGCAACATGATGTACGAGTTTCTTGACCGTCTTATCAGTGTGGCGATCCCGCGTATTCGCGACTTTCGCGGTATGAACCCGAAGGCATTCGACGGCCGCGGCAACTACAACATGGGCGTCAAGGAACAGATCATTTTTCCCGAGATTGATTACGACAAGATCGATACCCTGCGTGGTATGGACATTACATTTACGACAACTGCAAAAACGGATGAAGAAGGGCGCGCATTACTGGCAGCTTTCAACTTCCCGTTCAGGCACTGAGGTAGAAGCATGGCCAAGAATTCCATGATTGCCCGCGAGAGCAAGCGAGCACGTACTGTGAAACGATTTGCAGCAAGGCGTGCCGAACTGAAGGCGATTATCAAGAGCACTTCCAGCTCCTATGACGAGCGTTACCAGGCACAACTGAAATTGCAGGAGCAACCGCGTGATGCGAGCCCTGTACGCGGCCGTAACCGCTGCCGGGTTACCGGCAGACCGCACGGCTATTACAGAAAATTCGGACTGTCCAGAAACAAGCTGCGCGAAGCTGCCATGCGTGGTGATGTTCCCGGTCTGGTCAAGGCAAGCTGGTAACCTATTATGATGACCGATCCTATTGCTGATCTGCTGACCCGTATTCGTAACGGTCAGTCTGCCAACAAGGTGGAGGTTTCCATGCCTTCATCGACGTTGAAGTGTGCCATCGCACAGGTATTGAAAGACGAGGGTTACATTAACGATTACTCCACTGCTGATGAAGGCGGCAAGATGGTGCTGACGGTCACGCTGAAGTACCACAATGGTACACCGGTGATCGAGATGATCCAGCGATCCAGTCGTCCGGGTTTGCGCCTCTACAAGGGCAAGGATGATATTCCGCGTATCCAGAACGGACTCGGTGTGGCTATCGTCTCGACCTCCAAGGGTGTGATGAGCGATCGTCAGGCCCGTGCTGCCGGTGAAGGTGGCGAAATCCTTTGTGTTGTAAGTTAAACGGATAGAGCCATGTCTAGAATTGCAAAACAACCGGTGTCTGTTCCTGCTGCAGTGGAAGTCACCGAGAATGGCCAGCAGATTACGGTCAAGGGCCCCAAGGGAACACTTGTGCACAGCATTCACGCACTCGTGGAAATGAAGCGCGAGGACGGCGCACTGAGCTTCAGTCCGCGCGATGGATCCAAGGCCGCCAATGCGCTGGCCGGTACCACCCGGTCGCTGCTCAGCAACCTGGTGGCCGGTGTCAGCGACGGTTTCGAAAAGAAGCTGGAACTGGTCGGGGTCGGTTACCGCGCACAGGCCAGGGGCAAGGTGCTGAACCTGACCCTGGGCTTCTCGCACCCGGTTGACTACGAGGTGCCTGAAGGTGTCACGGCTGAAACGCCGAGCCAGACAGAAATTATCCTGAAAGGCGCTGACAAACAGAAAGTCGGTCAGGTTGCTGCAGAGATACGCGCCTTTCGCCCACCGGAGCCTTACAAGGGCAAGGGTGTTCGTTACGCGGATGAAGTAGTGGTTCGCAAAGAAGCGAAGAAGAAATAGGCAATTATTATGGACAAGAAACAATCACGTTTGCGTCGTGCACGCCGTACTCGCGCTCATATCAAGACCATGGCCGTTACACGCCTGTGTGTATTCAAGACACCGCGCCACATGTATGCACAGATTATCTCTCCGGAAGGGAATACCGTGATCGCCAGTGCTTCAACGCTGGATGGTGATGTGCGCAAAGACGTTAAATCTACCGGTGGTGTTGCCGCTGCAACTGTCGTTGGACAAGTGGTTGCGGAACGAGCCAAGGCCGCAGGAATCACCCGGGTTGCGTTTGATCGCTCCGGTTTTAAATATCATGGCCGCGTAAAAGCACTGGCTGATGCCGCGCGCGAGCACGGCCTGGAATTTTGATAAAGGTTTTCTGATAAAGGTCAAGTTATGGGAAGAGTAGATGCACAGGCACAGGGTGATGGACTGCTTGAGAAGCTGGTCACGGTTAACCGTGTTGCGAAGGTTGTCAAGGGTGGTCGTCAGTTCGGCTTTACTGCGCTGACCGTCGTCGGTGACGGTGAGGGTCGTGTCGGTTATGGCTACGGCAAGGCCCGCGAAGTGCCGGTTGCTATCCAGAAGGCTATGGAAGCCGCACGCAAGAACATGATCGAAGTCAACCTCAAGGACGGTACGCTGCAATATGCCCTGAACGCACGGCACGGTGCCGCCAAGGTTTACATGCAGCCCGCCTCTGAAGGTACCGGCATTATTGCGGGTGGCGCCATGCGCGCCGTTTTTGAAGTCGTCGGTGTACATAATGTACTGGCGAAATGCATCGGTTCGAACAACCCGAACAACGTATTGCGTGCCACCATTCGCGGACTCCAGGAAATGCGTTCCCCTGATGAGATCGCCAGCAAGCGCGGTAAAACCGTTGCGGATATTTTGGAGTAACACATGGCCAGCGCAAAGAAAATCAGGATTTCACAGACAAAGAGTTCCAATGGTCGCCTGCAGAGCCACAAGGCTACATTGACCGGCCTGGGTTTGCGCCGTATCCGCCATACCGTGGAACTGGATGACACACCGGAAATTCGAGGCATGATCAACAAGGTTGCCTACATGGTAAAGGTCGAGGACTAGACAATGCGCCTGAATACATTACAGCCGGCTGACGGCAGCAAAAAAGACCGCAAGCGCGTCGGCCGTGGCATCGGTTCCGGGCTTGGCAAGACCTGTGGTCGTGGTCATAAAGGGCAGAAGTCGCGCTCCGGTGGTTACCACAAGGTTGGTTTCGAAGGCGGCCAGATGCCGCTGCAACGCCGCTTGCCGAAGATGGGTTTCCTGTCGCGCAAGTCACGCTTTAACGATGAACTGCGACTGAACGAACTGGCGCTGGTCAATGCTGATGTGATTGACCTTGATGCACTGAAGGCGGCCAACCTGATTTCGCGTGAAGTACGCAGCGTCAAGGTGTTCGCGTCCGGCGCGATCGACAAGGCTGTAACCCTGAAAGGTATACGGGTAACAAAGGGTGCGCGTGCTGCAATTGAAGCAGCCGGTGGCAAGATCGAGGAATAAATGGCAACAGGTAATTCACTTTCAGGTGCTGCCTCGAGTCTTGGGCAGATGAAAGAGCTGCGTCAGCGGCTCTTTTTCGTCATTGGTGCCATCGTTGTTTTCCGCATCGGGTCATTCATTCCGTTGCCGGGAATCGATCCGGTGGTGCTGGCTGCGCTGGTTGATCAGCAGCGCGGCACGATTCTGGAAATGTTCAACATGTTTTCCGGTGGTGCCCTGGAACGACTGTCGCTGTTTGCGCTCGGCATCATGCCCTACATCTCCGCATCGATTATCATGAACCTGCTGACCGTGACGGTACCGTCGCTGGAAGCACTGAAGAAGGAAGGCGGTGAAGCAGGGCGCCACAAGATTACGCAGTACACGCGCTACGGCACGGTGGGACTGGCCACCATGCAGGCCTTCGGTATCTCGAGCGCGTTGCAAAGCCAGCAGATTGCCGGCAGTGCGCTGGTGATTAACCCGGGTCCCGGTTTCGTGCTGACAGCCATCGTTACACTGGTGACAGGAACCGTATTCCTGATGTGGCTCGGTGAGCAGGTCACGGAACGCGGTGTCGGTAACGGTATCTCGATCATTATCTTTTCCGGCATCGTCTCCGGCCTGCCATCCGCGATCGGCGGCACGCTGGAACTTGCACGTACCGGTGAAATGAATGTACTGACCATCCTGGTGCTGTTTGCACTGGCACTGGCCGTGACCGGTTTTGTGGTGTTCGTCGAACGCGGTCAGCGCCGTATTACCGTGAATTACGCGAAACGGCAACAGGGACGCAAGGTGTATGCGGCACAGAGTACGCACCTGCCGCTGAAGCTGAACATGGCCGGTGTTATACCGCCGATCTTTGCGTCCAGTATCATTCTGTTCCCGGCAACCATGGGTAGTTGGGTCGGTCAGGGTGAAGGCATGGGCTGGCTCAAGGATATTGCCGCGACGCTGTCGCCGGGGCAGCCGCTGTACGTGATTTTCTATGCACTGGCCATTGTGTTCTTCTGCTTTTTCTATACGGCACTGGTATTCAATGCCAAGGAAACGGCGGACAATCTGAAAAAGTCCGGTGCCTTTATTCCGGGTATCCGGCCGGGTGAGCAGACCGCCAAGTATATCGACGGTGTCATGACGCGGCTGACAACAGCTGGCGCGGTGTACATCACGCTGGTCTGCCTGATGCCGGAATTTCTGATTCTTTACTGGAATGTACCCTTCTATTTTGGCGGTACATCCCTGTTGATTATTGTCGTGGTGACCATGGACTTCATGGCACAGGTTCAGACGCACCTGGTTTCGCACCAGTACAGCGGCTTGATGAAAAAGGCGAACCTGAAAGGTCACGGCGGAACCGGCATGCTGCGATAGCAGCTGCTTATTTAGAGGTGTAGGGAAATGAAAGTACGTGCTTCAGTCAAGCGTATCTGCCGCAACTGCAAGATCATCCGTCGCAACGGTGTAGTGCGCGTCATCTGCAAAGATGGCCGTCACAAGCAGCGACAGGGTTAGGCAGTCGCAGTCAGAATGCAAGACATTGAAAAACAAGCAAATATGGACCTGCGCGCGCAGCTGCTGTGTGGCTGACAGGTATTTGTTTGTATTTGATTTATTGGCGGTCAAAGGCTATCCTACCCTGCTTTTCGCGCCGCACCCAAAACAATAGCGTTGGAGATTATTTAGATGGCACGTATTGCCGGGATTAACATTGCACCGCACAAGCATGCGGAGATCGCCCTCACGGGAATCTATGGAATTGGTCGCATCACTGCGCGCAAGATTTGCGCTGACAGTGGCATCAAGCCGGACACCAAGATCAAGGATCTCACCGAGTCCGAGGTCGAGTCCATCCGCAACGAGGTTACCAAGTACACCATAGAAGGTGACTTGCGTCGCACCATTTCCATGAACATCAAGCGGCTGATGGACCTGGGCAGTTATCGGGGCATCCGCCATCGTCGTGGTTTGCCGCTGCGCGGACAGCAAACCCAGACTAATGCACGTACCCGCAAGGGTCCGCGCCGCCCGATTCGCAAGTAATACCTGATTACATCAGGCAAACTCATTTAAACCGGATTACAGCATGGCTAAGGCACCAGTAAAAAAGAAGGTGAAGAAGGACGTCTCTGACGGCATCGCTCACATTCACGCATCATTTAATAACACCATCATCATGATTACCGACCGCCAGGGGAATGCCCTTGCATGGGCGACTTCGGGTGGTTCAGGGTTCCGCGGTTCGCGCAAGAGCACACCGTTTGCCGCGCAGGTTGCTGCTGAAAAGGCGGGTGACAAAGTCAAGGAATACGGCATGAAAAATCTTGAAGTTGAAGTAAAGGGCCCCGGACCCGGTCGCGAATCTGCGGTACGTGCCCTCAACAATGCCGGTTTTCAGATTACCAATATCACTGACGTGACACCGATACCGCACAACGGCTGTCGGCCACCGAAGAAACGTCGCGTTTAGGAAGGGATAGATCATGGCAAAGTATACTGGATCCAAATGCCGCCAATGTCGCCGCGAAGGTGGCAAGCTGTTTCTGAAAGGCGAGAAATGTTTTACCTCGAAGTGCCCGGTGGAGAACCGTCCGTTCCCGCCCGGCCAGCATGGCCAGCGCCGTACGCGGCTGTCTGACTATGCTACCCAGTTACGTGAAAAGCAGAAGGTGCGCCGTATCTACGGTGTGCTGGAGAAGCAGTTCCGCAACTACTACAAGAAGGCGGCCGGTACCAAGGGTTCCACCGGTGAAAACCTGTTGCAGTTACTCGAAGGTCGTCTCGATAACGTTGTATACCGCATGGGTTTTGCATCTTCGCGCAGTGAGTCACGTCAGCTGGTGCGTCACAACGGTATCAGCGTCAATGGTTCACGGGTAAATATACCTTCCTACCAGGTACAGCCGAGCGATGTTGTCGGCATTACCGACAAGGGCCGCTCGCAGCTGCGTATCAAGTCAGCCATTGAACTGGCGCAGCAGCGCGGCTTTTCAGACTGGATTGACGTCGATACCAAGAAGATTGAAGGCGTCTACAAGTCACGGCCGGAACGCGGTGAATTGCCTGCGGATATCAACGAACACCTGATTGTCGAATTGTATTCTAAGTAATTTCTGAGGAATTTATACATGCTTGGTAAAGTCAACGAATTCCTGAAGCCGCGTATCGTGGATGTCAACGCGATCAACGACAAGCACGCCAAGGTGACACTGGAACCACTGGAACGCGGTTTTGGTCATACCCTCGGTAATGCCTTGCGCCGCATCCTGCTGTCATCGATGCCGGGTACCGCAATCATCAATGCTGAAATTGATGGTGTGTTGCATGAGTATTCAACCATCGAAGGCGTGCAGGAAGATGTGATCGACATCCTGCTGAACCTGAAGAAGGTTGCACTGCGCATGCACGAGCGCAGTGAAGCAACGCTGACGCTGAACAAGAAGGGGCCGGGACCTGTCACTGCCGGTGATATCAAGCTGGACCATGATGTCGAGGTCGTCAACCCGGATCACGTCATTGCCAACCTTACCAAGGCCGGTGAACTGTCCATGACGCTGAAAATCGCGAAGGGACATGGTTACCAGCCGGCAACCCGTCGTGAGACGGATGAGAGCGAGGGGCGTGCAATCGGCAGCCTGCAACTGGATGCCTCGTTCAGCCCGGTCAGCCGCATCTCCTATAATGTCGACCGCGCACGCGTTGAACAGCGCACCGATCTGGACAAGCTGATCATCGATATCGAAACCAACGGTACGGTCGATCCTGAAGAAGCGATTCGCCATGCGGCGACCATCCTGCAGGATCAGCTTTCTGCGTTTGTTGACTTGCAGGCTACCAAGGTAGAAGACAAGAGTGCCCAGGACCCGGAAATTGATCCGATCCTGCTGCGCCCGGTTGATGACCTGGAGTTGACTGTGCGCTCTGCCAATTGCCTCAAGGCCGAGAGTATCTATTTTATCGGTGACCTGATACAGCGCACCGAGGTGGAGCTGCTGAAGACACCTAATCTGGGCAAGAAGTCCCTCACCGAGATCAAGGATGTACTCGCCACCAAGGGTCTGTCTCTGGGTATGCGTCTTGAGAACTGGCCACCGGCAAGCCTGTCCGCAAGTGAGCCGGAACCATCTGCCTTAATCAGTAACGGGATCTAATCATGCGTCATCGTAAGACAGGGCGGCAACTAAACCGCAACAGTTCACACCGCAGTGCCATGTTCCAGAACATGACCGTGTCATTGCTGCGTCATGAAATCATCAAGACGACCTTGCCAAAGGCGAAGGAATTGCGTCGCATCGCCGAGCCGTTTATCACCATGGCGAAGACGGACTCCGTGCACAAACGCCGCGTGGCCTTCAGCCGTTTACGTGACCGTGACATGGTGACCAAGTTGTTCAATGACCTGGGTCCGCGTTACAAGGAACGCCCGGGTGGTTACCTGCGCATTCTCAAGGCCGGCTTCCGCAGCGGTGACAAGGCGCCCATGGCCTATATTGAAATGGTCGATCGTCCCCAGTCTGAAGGCGGCGAGGAGCTCACGACCTGATGTGACGCTGTTTCCGCAATAACGCGGATCCACAAGAAACCGGGCATTGCCCGGTTTTTTTATGCCGCAGTGTTTGTGATTGAATCGTGATAATCGCGCGACGATTGCGTGACACTCTGCTGTGATACTGAACTCCCCTGAAATAAAAAACGGAGAGTGACGAATGAATACACTGAAAACTGTCGGCATGGTAACCCTGCTGGGTGTGGTTTTTGCCATGAGCAGTACGGCTCATGCAAAAAAAGAGCGCACCAATGGGCGTGGCACCGGACCGGTTGTCTACGTGACCTCGCAAGCCCTGTTTTACGATTCGATAGTGGTGGTCGATTCCTTGCCTATGAAGGGCCCGTTCCAGAAGCTGGAAATGGACGGTCCCAGTGGTCTGCAAACGGAATTCGGACCGGGTGATTATGGCCACCGTGGTGGTCGCTGGTGGGTCGATGCCAACATGAACATGGTTATGGATGAAGAGGATGTCTTCTTCCTGTGTCCGCTGCTGGGTCCGGGTCGCGAAACCCTCAACCGCTAGAAAACGTTCTGCCAGCCCCGGTCTTAAACAAAGGCCGGGGGCTTCTCAGAATTTTTTACCGGCAGGCTGAAGTTAAATTCCGAGCCGCTGTTGATGATACTGCTGACCGTCAGCTGGCCGCCGTGAATCTCTATAATGCGTTGTGCGATGGCCAGTCCCAGGCCGGCGCCGTCCCGGTTATCGTCAGCAGTTGTCTTGCGGTAGAAACGATCGAAGATATGCGGCAGCACCTCTGAGGAAATGCCGCTGCCGGTATCCCTGACTTTTACAGTGACCTGGCTGTCCCTTGTTTCCATGGACAGGTGGATGCTGCCACCCGATGGCGTGTGTTGCAGTGCATTATCGATGAGGTTGTCCAGCACGCGCTCGATCATGCCAATGTCCGCGTTCACGAACGGGATATCCGGTGCATCATCGGCCTCGATCATTACATTTGCCTGCTGTGCGCGCAGTTTGAATTTCTGGATGACATCCTGGATGAGTTCTGTGAGCAGGAACGGCTCCCGTTGCGGTGTCAGTTCATGCGCATCCAGCTTGGCCAGTTCGAACAGATCGTAGACCAGCTTGGTGAGGCGATCTGCATGCCGGCTTGCCGTCTCCAGGTATGTCCGCCGCTCGCTGCCGCTGAGGCTGCCATCCTTCAGCATGAGCGTTTCCAGGTAACCGTTCAGGGAGGCCAGCGGGGTGCGCAGGTCATGCGAGACATTGGCGACCAGTTCGCGTCGCAGTGAATCGGTTTCACGCAGGCGTTCCATCTGCGCACGGATATGCGTTGCCATTTCAAAGAAGCTGTTACTGAGACGGTCGATTTCGTCAGCAGCCGCGTCATTTTTTACCGAATACGAGACCGCCGCGGAGAAGTTCTGCTGCTTGAACTTTTCCATGTTGCGACTGAGTGTTCCCAGACGTCGCGTCAACACGGCGAAGATCAGCAGGCCGGCACCCAGTGCGAACAGCAGCGCGGTACCGACGGCAATAGCACTCCAGCGCATGATGTAACTGTCCTGCAGCAGTGTTGTGATGTGATCAGTCTGCTCACTGCCCAGGATTGCGTAGATGTAGCCCTTGATAGTGCCATTGACGGTAATGGGCGCCGCCGAAAAGGCCTTCTGCTGTCCAGCGTGGCGTGGATCATCACCGAGCACCGGTAGTGTGGCGTTACCACCCAGCATGCTCTGCAGCGGAGAAAGGTCGACGTGCTCCTGGTGTACCTTGTCGGGTGATGCTGAATAGGAAAGGATCTGCCCGTCTGCAGCCAGCAGGTACAGTTCCAGGCTCGGGTTGATAATCATCAGGGTGTGGAACAGGTCCTGCAGTGCGGCCTGGTTGAACTCGCCATCCCTGAACAGTACGTGTTCATCCACGATATACATGGCGAGGTCACGATTAAGACGCTGTGCAACCTCCTGCTGGTACATCTGCGCGGAATACAGGGCGGCAAAAAGAAAGGTACCGCCAACGAGACAAAACAGCAGCAACAGCACCAGCGCCAGCCTGGCATAGAGCGTTTTGAAGAGTTTGTTAAACAGGCGCATTGACGGCCTCGGCAAATTTATAGCCGACGCCCCACACTGTCAGGATATAGCGGGCATCAGCCGGGTCCCGCTCGATCTTTTTGCGCAACCGGTTGATGTGTGAATTGACGGTATGCTCATAGCCGTCGTGACCGTAGCCCCAGACGCTGTTCAGCAGTTGCTCACGACTGAATACCTGGCCCGGGTGGCTGGCAAAATAATGCAGCAGATCGAACTCCCGTGCCGTCAGCTCAACCGCCGAGTCGCCGACATTGACGGTGCGGCGTGCCGGGTCGATCAGCAGTCCATTGATGCTAATAATGTCCGCGCCGTTCTCCGGGCGTTGCGTATCCGCCAGCCCGGCACGGCGGATGATGGCCTTGACGCGCGCCAGGAGTTCCATAATGGAGAACGGCTTGGTGAGGTAATCGTCCGCACCCAGTTCCAGCCCCAGTACCCGGTCCAGTTCAGTGGTTCTCGCAGTCAGCATCAGCACCGGCGTCTGGTTTGAAGCACCGCGCAGCCGGCGGCATACCTCAAGACCATCGAGCCCGGGTAACATGATGTCCAGTATGATGAGGTCATAGTTTCCGGTCATGGCGCGTTGCAGGCCGGTGCGGCCATCCGTGTCCAGGTCAACCTGGTAACACAGGTCCTGCAGATGCAGTTCCACCAGGCGTGCAATGTCGTGATTATCTTCGATGACCAGAATACGGTGTGGCATAAGCAGTCTGCGTCGTGTTGGCACCGCAATAATAGTGTGAAGCTGTCACAAAAGTATCACAGCAGGCACTTAATATAACTCTGGAAAATCATCACCCCGGCGAATGCCGGCGGTCCCGGCTGCTGGCTCCCTGGATTCCGGTTTACAGCGGAATGGCCCGTGATCGCTACAGCCGTTTGCCGGCCAGGGTGGTCTCCTTGTCGGTACGCGTTTCCAGTTTCAGGTAGCTGAGCAGACGCACGTTGCCGCTGGCATGCAGTTGCTCGTGGATCTGTGCGACAACTGCAAGGATGACTTCCAGTTCACCTTCAATGTTGGTCCCTGAGGCATGTGTTTCCAGAATGAAATCATGACCCTGTAACAGCTCCACGACGTGTTTGACTTGCTGGCGAACGGAGACGCCTGCGCCTATCGGTACTACCTGTAATTCAGCGGTTGCTTTCATTAGTGAACTCATCAGTAAGGAACGTGGTCCTAGAAGTGTCTCATATTTCCCAGCATGGACCCAGCGCATGCTCATTCGACGCAAACAGGGTAAATATACACCTGCCGACAGTATCAGGCGCATCCCGGCAACACTGCTGCTGGCACTGGCCCTGTTACACGCACGCAGTGCGGTCGCCGAAAAGCTCACATTCAACAGCGGTAACCGTCAGGTCACATTGCTGGAACTCTATACCTCGCAGGGTTGCAGTA
>Ga0316191_10003401_pt1 | contig 11753 bp, 9 predicted proteins | sample Eddworburr2cm_MG_FD_204928 | JGI IMG/M metagenome (GOLD analysis project Ga0316191, IMG submission 204928) | Coastal sediment microbial communities from Maine, United States - Eddy worm burrow 2 cm | ecosystem: Environmental > Aquatic > Marine > Coastal > Sediment | place: USA: Maine | collected... | reverse complement strand
GTGCTGCGCGGTTTCTCAAAGTACACCCGCATGACCAGGTAGAGTGTGTCCTGGACCCTGTCGGCAAGGGCCTTGAGTCGTTTGCCATAATCGATGGCCGCCACGGGGTCGTGAATAGAGCAGGGTCCGATGACGATGAACAGTCGCTTGTCCTTGCGATCGAGGATATTTTTTATGGTTTTACGCCCCTTGAGGACGGATTTCGCGACATTTTCAGACATCGGCAGCTGGCGTTTAAAGGCCTCCGGCGAAATCAGTCTCGAACATGAGACGATGTTCAGGTCTTCAATGCGTTTGTCGGTCATGGGGTTTCCAGTCGTTCGGGGGCATACACAAGCGGGGTATTTTACGTGAAAATTCAGTGCAGGATGAGGGAAATTACCAGGTGTCGGATAAATGTCTCTCAGGGTCACGGTTTTCCCGGAGGCAGGGCATAATAATCAACTCCAGATGCTGATGAAAGAAGGATTGCCATGACCCTGCAGGTGCCAGGCCAAAAATGGATTTGTGACGTCAATCTCGGGGATTTTGATAGCCGGGTGCTGTCCGTCTCGCAGCAGCACCCGGTACTTGTCGATTTCTGGGCAGAATGGTGTTCTCCCTGCCTGGTGCTTGCGCCGGTGCTGGCACGGGTTGTAGCGGGCTATGCCGGTGCGCTGGAGCTGGCCAAGGTCGAGGTCGACGTCGGTGAAAACATGAAGCTGGCAGGGCGTTACCGGGTGCGCGGGTTTCCAACGGTGATCCTGTTCAGGCAGGGTGAAGAGCAGGGCCGTTTCAGTGGTGCCCAACCGGTATCCAGGGTGCGGCACTTCGTGGAACAGTGTGGCGGGATGTAGTTGTGTACAGATCACTTGCCCTGTTGCTGGTATTAGGTCTTTCGCCAGCGCCTGTGTTTGCCAGCGGGGTCGTGCCAGACCAGCCGGCGGACCAGTCATTGCTGGTGCGGCTTGCGATGATTGCCGCGGATTCACCGTTACCGATGCGCAGGGACTTTGCCTGGCTGGCCATTTCCGAGATGGCCGGCATGTTTAGCGGGGAAGCAAGTCGCGCACGGCTCGAAACCAGGCTAACGGCAGGTGCAAGCGATACCGCGCGCTGGGCCGCGGCCGTTGACGATTATGCTGCCAGGATGAAGGCCATGGCGGATACCATGACATCGGCAACACCAATCGAGATCACCGTTGGTGTGGACAGCAGTATCAGTCTGTATGTGGATGGTGAACTGGTGATCGTGACGGGTGTGTTCACCGGACAACAGGCCGACTACGAACAACGGGTCGTAGAGCAGTTTTGCGTGTTGTATCTATGTGAGCGCTTGCTGGCCAGGTATGAGCTGTCTGTGACCGATGCCGATGTCATAACGAAAAAGAGGACAACAAAGGCTGCTTACTGGAGTTTCAGTCAGTATGCCGGGCCGGTGTGCATGACGGATGATGGTCTGGAATTCCAGTTCCGCGACATGTCAGGGCTCGGGCAAAAACGCGCCGCCTGCAGTCAAATCGTCGCCGAGCTGTATGATCTGGTCGATGCCCTGGTACGCAGGCACAAACAGGGAGTCATGGTGGACTGGAATGCGCTGAAAATCAGCGCGATTGCAGGCAACGAAGGACATCAGGTAGTGTTAAACGCAAGTGATGATATCCGCCTGCCCCTGCCCGGACTTGCGGCCAGTAAGGAACTGTTCAGAACCGTGCGCCCATGGCTGGCAGCAAGGGCGACAGGCCAGGAATTTCATCTGGTGGTGCTTAATGCCGGGCACCTGCTGCAGGGACTTGGCGAATCCCCCTGAAGCGGAACCTTTCAGGTAACAATATGATATGAATAAACCAGTCGCGACGCGGCGTTATCCCCTGCATCTGACTATCAGTGCCTTGTTCATCACCCTGGTAGTGGTGCTCGGTGTGGTGCTGACCTGGCAAAATTACAGCAAGACTTCGGCGATCATCCTGTCCTCGGCAGACAAGATGTATGATCAGGTGCCCCGGGAACTGTTGCTGGATATCAAGGCCACTTACCGGCCTGTTGGCGATACGCTGGGACTGCTCGCGCTGACGCCTCTGGTCCAGGCGACCTCGCTGACCGAACGCCTTGAGTCGGTGCCGCTACTGGTTGCAGCATTGCACAGTGAGCCGGCAGTGACCGGTATACAGGCGGGTTATCCCGACGGTGACTTTTTTATCGTCCGGCCACTGGCAGACAGGGTATTACGCCAGCGGTTTGAGGCACCCGAAGAGGCGGTGTTTATCGCCGACCAGGTCGACACCGGATCGACGGGCGAGCGTCAGCTGACGCGGATATTTTTTGACAGCGACCTGCAGGAAATAGCCAGGAACCTGCCCGTAAAGACCGACTATGATCCACGGCTGCGGGACTGGTATGCGCGGGCACTGCGTGAATCAGGTCTGGTACTGACAGACCCCTACCTGTTTTATTTTATGAAGATGGCGGGCCTGACGCTGGCTAGAGAGGCTGATAACGGCGTGGTGGTCGGTTCGGATGTCACACTTGCCAGACTGTCGGAAACCATTGGCCGCTACCGGGTAACGCCGGGTACGGAAATCGTCCTGTTCGGTGCGGACGGTCTTGCACTGGCGTATCCGGATACCGGAAAATTGCTGCACGCAGCGGATGAAAACGGTCTCAGGATGGCAAGCCTTACGGAGCTTGGCAGTCCCGTGCTGGCGTTCCTCGGCAAGGACCTGAAACCGGAACCGCGCGCGCTGAAATTCGAGTTTGACGACAGGGCATGGGAAGGCGCTGTACGCAAGATTACCCGCGATGGTATGCCGGACATCTATGTGCTGATGACCTCGCCACTGGATGAATTGCTTGCTGATGCCGTTGCCATCCGCAAACAGTCTTTCATGGCCATGGTCATCATCATCCTGGTGACGATTCCACTGGTCTGGTTCATGGCGCAAAGGATTGCCGGCCCGCTACGCAAACTCGCCACCGTGGCCGGACAGATCAGCCGTTTTGATTTCAGCAGCAGCACACAGCCCCGCTCGTTCGTCAGTGAGGTCGACGAGCTGTCGCAAGTCATGGAGCTGATGAAGACGACCATCAACCAGTTTCTGACATTGATCACGTCGCTGGCCAGCGAACAGAATTTTGATTCTCTGCTGGAACGTATTAGCCGTGAAACCATGTTGATAAGCCGGGCAGACGGGGTGCTGGTCTACCTGGTGGATGAGGATGAGGTCCTGCTGGAGCCCGCCATCCTGTATGACGGCCGGCGGGGTGAACTGCCGCTGGCACCGCTTCCCCGTCTGTTACTGGATGCAGAACACGGTCTGGCCGCGGCGCTTGGCAAGCAGGGCAGTAGCATGATGCATGCAGCTGCCGGGCAGGCGGGTGAGCTTGATATGTTGCCGGAACTGTTCGGGGAAACTGCCCTTACCCTTATTACGCTGCCGCTGCGTAACCGGCAGGAGGACGATATTGGTGTGCTCAGCCTGCTTTACCGCGGTACGGAGGCGGGCACTGCTGCCGGGCAACAGCGCGACCATGTTGCCTTTATTCAGGCATTGTCCGGTTTCGCAGCCGTCTCGCTTGAGAGTCGGCAGCTGCTGATGATGCAGCAGGCGCTGCTGGATGCCTTCATCAAACTGATCGCCGGGGCCATTGACGCAAAGTCTCCCTATACCGGTGGACACTGCCAGCGCGTGCCGGAGTTGACAAAAATGCTGGCGCAGGCTGCCTGTGACAGCAGCAGCCCGCCATTCAGGGATTTTGAACTGGATGAAAAACAATGGGAGGCAGTCGATATTGCCAGCTGGCTGCATGATTGCGGCAAGGTCACGACGCCTGAATACGTGGTCGACAAGGCCACCAAGCTGGAAACCATTTATGACCGGATTCATGAAATTCGCACGCGCTTCGAGGTGTTGAAACGGGACGCGGAGATTCACTACCGGGAGCAGCTCGCGGGTGGTGGTGACCGGCAGGTATTGCAGGCAGCCCGTGATCGGGAGTTGCAGCAGCTCGATGATGACTTTGCCTTTGTTGCTGAATGCAACCAGGGCGGCGAGTTCATGGCACCTGAAAAAATCGAGCGTCTGCAGCGGATTGCCGGCTACACCTGGACACGGACACTGGATGACCGTCTCGGGGTGTCGTGGGAAGAACTGCAACGCAAGCAACGAACTGCGGCCCGTCCCCTGCCGGTGCAGGAGAAGTTGCTGGACAACAAGGAAGAGCGTCTGATCGAAAGGGCGCCGGCCGAGCAACTGCCGCCGGACAATCCCTGGGGCTTCAAGGTGGATGTGCCTGAGTACAAGTACAACCGTGGCGAGCTCTACAACCTGGAGGTCGGCCGGGGAACATTGACCAGTGAAGAACGCTACAAGATCAATGATCACATCATGCAGACCATCATCATGCTGGAAAAGCTCCCCTACCCCAGACATCTGCGCGATGTTCCCATGATCGCCGGTTGTCATCACGAAACCATGGATGGCGTCGGCTACCCGAAACGCCTGCGTCGCGAGGAGATGCCGCTCACTGCACGCATGATGGCGATCGCGGATATATTTGAAGCCCTGACGGCGTCCGATCGTCCCTACAAAAAGGCCAAAACACTCAGTGAGGCAGTCCGGATTATGGGGTTCATGAAAAAGGACAGGCATATCGATCCGGACTTGTTCGAGTTGTTCCTGACCAGCGGCGTCTATCGCGAGTATGGCCGCAAATACCTGCAACCGGAGCAGCTTGATGAGGTGGACATTGCCGAATACCTGGATTAACCGGCGCAATCCGGCGTTACTGTTTTGCCTGCTGACGGTGTCGGGCTTGACAGCTGCACAGGGACAGCTTGAAGCCGGTATGTTTTCAACCACAAGGGCGGGTGCATCACTGCCGCATGATTGGCGGCCGCTGACCTTCAGCCGGATCGAACGGCATACCGATTATTCCCTGGTGGAGGAGAATGGCACCGTCGTCGTCAAGGCCGTCAGTGACCAGTCTGCTTCCGGACTGACGCGGGCAATCGCTATTGATCCGGCAGCATATCCGGTTATCCAATGGCGCTGGAAGGTCAATAATGTCCTGCTCAAGGGGGATGTAAGCAGCAAGGCTGGCGATGATTACCCCGCCAGAATCTATATCACCTTCGCGTTTGATCCCGACAGGGCCGGTTACCTGGCGCGGCTGGAACACCAGGCCGCACGGCTCCTGCTGGGAAAGGATGTTCCGTACCGGGCCATTTCCTATATATGGGGAAGCAACAGTCCGGCGGGTACCATGGTTGCCAATGCCTACACGGACCGGGCCATGATGTTTGTTGTCGAGAGCGGGGATGGCAAATCAGGGCAGTGGCTTACGGAGCAACGCAATGTCTATGAGGATTACAAAAGGGCCTTTGGTGAAGCGCCGACAATGATTTCCGGCGTGGCTATCATGACGGATACGGACAATACGCGGGAGTCTGCAGTTGCCTGGTATGGTGATATCATTTTCATGGGTGCTGGCGACAAACGGTGACTATGTCGCTCTGGTATGATCGCGGACGCGGTTCGCTCCTGCAGGTGGTCTGCTGCGATCATTGATCGCAGACATGTCCGGCTGAGGTGTCAGTTGTGCTGGCCTGGTCTGTAAACGGTATCTTCGGCATCATGTTGCTCATCCCGGCAGTGCATTCCACCATTTTCCGGATATCCGGGTTGCCTGCGGCTTCCTGCGCAAAGCTTATGGCTTCCTGCTGTGCGTCATCACGGTTGCCGCGCGCACACATCGACTTCACTTCTGCTTGCACCGCGCTTGCGCGCTGTTCAAATTCCTGCAGCCGGGACTGATCGATGCCCTGCATGCAGGTTTGCATTTGCTGCGCCCGTTGCATCATGTTTTGCATGTCGCTTTCACTCATCCCGCCCATCCCCGGGTAGTTCTGGGCGCTCGCAGTGACAGGTAATAACAGGGCAAACAGGCACGCTTTCATGAGGATTCATCCTTTGACTGTTGGTGGGCTTCCCTGAAGTATAGGATAAGAATGTGACAGCGCCACTGCCTGACCTGTGCCGTGGAGTTGCGGGTGGGTTGTTATCCAGAAAAAAGCCCCTCGGTGAGGGGCTTTCAGGTGTTGCTTGCAAACCATCCGGATGCTACTTCGAGGCGATTTCCTCAAGCTGCCTGGCCTTGATAATCTGGCCGTCGAGGCCTGCTTCCTTGCTGCTGCCGCCGTAGGCGACGGACATCAATGTCGAGTAGTACACGACCGGCATCTTGAAGTTGGTCTTGTACTTCTGGTTGATGTGGTCCTGGTAGACCTCGACATTCATCTGGCAAACCGGGCAGGGGGTGACGATCATGTCCGCACCGCCATCATAGGCAGACTCGATGATGTCCTTGATCAGGGCCTGGCTCTTTTCCGGCTCGGAGAAGGCCAGTGCGCCGCCGCAGCAGGACACCTTCTTGTCATAGTTCTCGATCGGCTCGGCACCCATGGTCTCGACCAGCTTGTCGAGGTACCTGGGGTTTTCGTAGGACTCACCGTCGATACCGAAGGGACGGTTGGTCTGACAGCCGACATAGCCGGCAATCTTCAGGCCGTCGAGTGGTTTTTTGACATGCTTGCCCATTTCCTCGTAACCGAAGTCCTCAATCAGGACCTCAACCATGTGACGGATCTTCTGGTTGCCTTCAACCTTGAGTCCGGCCGTGGCCAGGGCCTCGTTGGTTTCTGCCATCAGACTACTGTCGTCATGCAGGCGCTCCTGGGTTTCCTTGGTGGCGAGCCAGCAGGCGGCGCAGGTAGCCACGATATCCTGGCCAGGGTTGGCCTGTTCGCTGATCGCCATGTTGCGGGCAGACAGTGCCAGCCGTGGCAGTTCGCCACCGCCGGCATAGCCGATTGATGCAGAACAGCAGTTCCAGTCCGGGATCTCGTTGAGTTCGATATCCAGCGTCTTGCACATGCTGTCTACCGAGGTCATGTAGTTGGATGCGGAAGCGGCCTTCTGTGAAGAGCAGCCGGGATAGAATGAATAGGATTTTTTAGCCATGATTTATTTCCTCACTTGCCGGCTGCGGGAATACGTGCAGCCTCAAGTTCTTCTGCCTTTTTCAGAATGCCTTGCAGACCCCTGGCGTCCTTGCACTTGTGGCCGCCAATCAGTTCCATGGGGGTGAGGCGCTTGGTCTTTAACATGCCGAGGCCGATTTTCTGCATCTTCAGCGAGGTCTTGATGCCCTCGCCAAAGCCATTCATGAAATACAGCGACAGGCCCAGCCGCAGCTCGTTGACCCGGCCGGTCCTGGTCAGGTTGTTCCAGAACAGCTGTGAAAACTTGTGGGTCGGCTGGTTTTTCGGTGCAATGCCGAGGCGCTTGGCGTAGTGCGCAAGGCCATGCATGATGTGGGTGATCGGCAGCTCGCGCGGACAACGCACGATGCAGTTGTAGCAGGAAGTACACATCCACATGGAAGAGGATTGCAGCACTTCATCTCGCTTGCCGGCACGGATCATCATGAACAGTTCCTGCGGCGGGTGGTCCCAGTACGGGCCCAGCGGGCAGGAGCCGGAGCACACGCCACACTGCATGCACATCTTCACCCATTCGCCTTCCTCAACATTGTCCTCCACTTCGCGGAGAAAATCGTTGCGGTACTGTTCGACCATTTGGTTGTTTGCATCACTCATTAGTCTTCTCCTAGAACTTGAACGGGCTCATGCCGACTCTTTCCACGGTCTCGGCCATGTCGTTGATGAGTTGCGGTGCCCGCTCGATATCGGTGATCGCGACCTCGTAGGTAGCAACGCGTTCTGCCTCGAGGCTTAGTGATTGCAGTGTGTCATCGATCTTGCTCATACGGACGTGGGCGATCTCGGAGCCCTTCACAAAATGGCACTGGTAGTTTTCGCCCTTCTGGCACCCCATCAGGATGATGCCGTCATAGCCGCTGTTGAGAGCGTCGGTAATCCAGATGGTGTTGACCGAACCAAGGCAGCGTACCGGAACCACGCGGGTAAACGCCGAGTAGGTGTTACCGTTCTGAGCGGCCATGTCGAGTGCCGGGTAGGCGTCGTTCTCACAGGCCAGCACCAGGATACGTGGTTTCTCGTCAAACTCGTCCGGGATGTCGACGGCCTTGAGCTGCTGTCCGACAGTCTCGACCGAGTAGTTCTCGAAGGAAATAACACGTACCGGGCAGGCGCCCATGCAGGTGCCGCAACGCCGGCAGCGTGACTCGTTGAACTGCGGGTAACGTTCCTTGTCCTCGTCAATGGCGCCGAACGGGCATTCCACCGTGCACCGCTTGCACTGCGTGCAGCCTTCCTTGCGGAAGCTCGGGAACGACAGATCGCCGGAGCGCGGGTGCGCGGCGCGGCCGAGCCTGGCGTTTTCGAGTGCCTGGATGGCCTTCAGTGCTGCACCGGTGGCGTCTTCCTTGGCCTGGGCCATGTCCATCGGACGGCGTACCGGGCCGGCGGAGTAGATGCCGGTGCGGCGGGTTTCATACGGGAAACAGATGAAGTGTGAATCGTTGAAGCCGTATTTCAGGTGCGGCAGATCCGGCCCCTGGCGGTAGGTCAGGTTGAGGATGGACTCGACCTTGACTTCGGGAACGAGGTTGTCCAGGTCGATGTCTTCGTCGGCAGCCGTGACCGGCAGGTCGATATCGACACCGGAGTTCGGGACCTGGCCGGTGGCCAGCACCACCAGGTCGGCCTTTTCGTTGACTTCCTGTGCGAGGATCAGGTCACTGAACTTGACCTCGGGGCCATTGGCGCCCACGGTGACTTCACTGACGCTGCCCTTGGTGAAGGTGATGCCCTTCTTCTGGCCGCTGCGGTAGAAGTCTTCACCACCGGCACCCGGTGTGCGCAGGTCGCTGTAGATGATGTTGGTGTCGATCTTCGGGTTCTGGTCCTTGAAGTACATGGCCTGCTTGATCGATGTCAGGCAGCAATGGCCTGAGCAGTAGGGCAGGTGGCCTTCCTTGGTGGAACGCTGGCCGGCGCACTGTACGAATACGATGTTCTCGATTTCCTTGCCATCAGAGGGGCGCTTGATCGGGCCGCCATTGGCTTCCATGGCGAGTTTCTCAAGGCCGGCCTGGTCAACAACGTCCGGGGTCTTGCCGTAACCGAGTTCCGGTAACTGGCTGGCGTCGTAGTTGCGTGCGCCCGAGGCCATGATGATGGCACCGAAGTTTTCGGTGGTCGTGGAGCCGGACTCGGTAGAAATGTCTGCCGAGAAACGACCCGGTGCGCCACTGGTCTTGGTGATGGTTGAGTTCAGGTGGACGGTGATCTTGCTGTCACCCTCAATCCTGGCGATCATCTCGGCCACACCGGTGTCTTCCGGGTCTGCATACGGCATGTGTTCAGGGACACGCTTGTATTCAAACGCGGCGCTGCCACCAAGCTGGCTACTCTTTTCAACAATCGTGACCGGGTAGCCGGCCGCCGCGGCTTCAATCGCAGCAGTCATGCCGACGATACCGCCACCGGCAACCAGCAGACTGTTGTTGCTGGCCGCTTCCGCGTTGCTGTGTGGCAGGGTCATGTACTTGATTTCTGCGCAGCCCATGCGGACGTAGTCCGCAGCCATCTCCTCGGTGGTTTCGCGCGCCTCGTCGGTATCGGGGCGAACCCAGATGACACCTTCACGCAGGTTGGCGCGGGTGATGGCTACGTTCTCGAAGTTGAATGCCTCGGTCTTGGAACGGCGCGAACAGGCGGCGATCATGACCTTGTTAACACCCTCGTTGTCGATGTCGTTCTGGATCATGGCCACGCCTTCTGCGTTGCACAGGAACTCGTGTTCACGTACCAGGTTGGCCTTGCCCTCGCGCTCGGCAATGGTGGCCAGCTGGCCGCAGTCCAGGCGTTCGCCCAGTCCGCAGCCCTTGCAGATGTATGCGCCTACTTTGATTTCATCAGCCACTGTTTAACCCTCCGTTCCGGCAACCCGGTTGACTACCTGGATTGCACGTAATGCACTTGCCGTCGCGCTTTGTACTGCACGGTTCACATCCAACGCGTCGGATGAACACCCGGCTGCAAAGATGCCGCCGTTGGCCTCGTCGGCTTCGATAAAGCCGTTGTCGTTGATTTTTACATCAATCGGGAATGAATCTTTCGCGACACTCGGTTCCATGCCGACTGCCAGTACCACCAGGTCATGCGGATTGCTGTAGCGCTGGTAGCCTTCGGTATTGACCCCGTGCAGGATCGGATTGCCGGTTTCCTTGTCTTCAGTGATGCTGGCAACCTTGGATTTCACAAACGTGACGTTCTCGTCAGCCTGTACCTTCTGGTAGAAGTCATCAATGCGGTCGATGGCGCGGATATCTATATAGTAGACGCTGGCCTTGAAGTCGTCCCCGAATTTCTCGCGCAGGTAAGTGGTCTGCTTCAGGGTGGCCATGCAGCAGATACGCGAGCAGTGGCGCAGATGGTTGTGGTCACGCGAACCGGCACACTGGATAAAGGCCACGTCTTTTGCCTCCTTGCCATCAGACGGGCGCACGATCTTGCCACCGGTCGGACCAAACGGGTCCAGCATGCGCTCGAATTCCACGCTGCTGACCACGTTGTCAAAACGATCATGGCCATATGGCTGGATCTTGTCGGCATCATACGGCTGCCAGCCCGTGGCCCAGATAATGGCGCCCACGGTCAGCGTGGTTTCAGATTCCTGCATGTCCAGGTCAATGGCGTCGTACTTGCAGGCTTCCCTTGCCTTGTCGGCGTCGGGCGTGCCGATCATCTTCGGATCCAGAACATAGCGCTGCGGGTAGGACATGTTAAAAGGCAGGTAGGCGCCCTTGCGCTTTTTCATGCCGTAGTCGTATTCGCTGTCGAATTCGGCTTCCACGGCCTTTTCACACTCGCCGCAGGCGGTGCAGTTCTCGTTGACGTAGCGCGGGCTGGTCTTTAGCGTGACGCTGTAGTTGCCGGACTCACCGCTGACCGCGGAAACTTCGGTCATGGTCAGTATGTTCAGGTTGCGGTTCGCTTTTGCCCGGCGCAGGTTGATTTCCATGCCGCAGGACGGGAAGCACAGCTTGGGGAAATACTTGTACAGCTGGCTGACCCGACCGCCGAGGGACGGGTTCTTTTCAACAAGTATGACCTGCTTGCCACACTCGGCAGCCTCGATAGCGGCAGTGACACCGCTGATGCCGCCTCCCACCACCAGAATGGTCTGGTTGGTTGCGATAACATCCGACATTGATAGCCTCCATGGTACGCCGCCTGGCGTATATAACATTATGAATTCTTTATGTTAATTTCCCGTGTCCCTGGCTTTTCAGGGGGGGTTGGCAAAACCTGCCAGGTTTTGCTGGCCAGGTGAGAGAGCCAACCGGGAGTCAAACAGGCCGGTAACTGTACAGCTTCTTCCTTATATGTTCTATATACCGAGGGTGGTGGATGATATTGAATTTTGCGATACAGAAATAGATTCCTTATATGAGGCTGCAGGTTGCCGGGCTGTTATTTCACTGCACTCCGGGAGAACGGTTGTCGATGGTTTGATGCAGGAGCACCATGCAGGGAGATTATGTCCTGTGTTCCCCGCGTCCTCTGTGGCAAGATTCATTGGCATAGCACCGTCATCAGTCCCAGGGAGACGCCATGACCGTTCAGGCCATAAAACCGGAAGAATATTTTATCGAAGACGAGCCGTATTACGAGCCGATCGGCGACGAGTTGACCGTATTCCAGGCCGCCTATAACAACCAGTTACCGGTACTGCTGAAGGGCCCGACCGGCTGCGGCAAGACGCGTTTCATGGAGCATATGGCCT
>Ga0316191_10003400_pt1 | contig 11754 bp, 7 predicted proteins | sample Eddworburr2cm_MG_FD_204928 | JGI IMG/M metagenome (GOLD analysis project Ga0316191, IMG submission 204928) | Coastal sediment microbial communities from Maine, United States - Eddy worm burrow 2 cm | ecosystem: Environmental > Aquatic > Marine > Coastal > Sediment | place: USA: Maine | collected... | reverse complement strand
AAATATCTATTGACGAAAACGTAGACACGGGGCGTTGGGGTTTGTGCAGTGATTCAGCATTTGTTATTACAGGAACGCTACTCAATGTATTTTTAGAAAAAAAGTCATCTTCTGAAATACATACGGTACATGAATTATTACCCTTAGAAGAAGTCATCTTTTTATTCGAAGGAGATCTATTACGACTTGACAAAAACCCAATTCTAGGTGAACCAGCTATTTATGATGATTCAGGGAATATTGTTAAAATGGCCCATATTTCCTGTACGTTACCAGCGATGTTTAATACGGTCAATATTGGAGAACCCATTTATTTTGATGATGGTAAAATTGAAGGTGTTATCAAAGAAATTAGATCAGATCATTTAATTATAGAAATTACAAATACCAAAAAGAAAGGTGGTAAACTAAAAGCTGACAAGGGGATAAATTTACCCATCAGCAATCTCGACATTGGAGGATTGACCGAAAAGGATATCAAAGACTTAAAATTTGTTGCTAAGCATGCGGATGCTGTAAATTTTTCATTTGTGAACAACAAACAAGATGTAGAAGATCTACTTGACGAATTAAAAAAATTACACGCCGAGATTGGAATTATTCTAAAAATTGAGACACAAGAATCTTATAAGAACCTACCCAGTATTATATTGAAAGCCATGGAGAACTATCCAATTGGTGTCATGATTGCACGTGGCGATCTGGCTATTGAAACCGGTTGGAAGAATTTTGCTATAATTCAAAAAGAAATATTAAAAATATGTGACGCTTCGCATTTACCTGATATTTGGGCAACACAAGTATTAGAAAATCTTACTAAAAAGGGAATACCAACACGTGCTGAGATAACCGATGTTACTGTAGCGCAACATGCAGAATGCGTCATGTTAAACAAAGGCCCATACATTGAAAAAACTGTTAAAATGCTCGATAAAATTTTAAGTAAAATGCAACGAATTCAGAAAAGAAAAGGAAAACTACTGCCCACATTAGAATTTAGCGAGCCTTTTTAATAAACTGGTATTTATTTTCAAATTAAGAAAAAACCCCTTGAATTTACAAGGGGTTTTTAACTATCTGAACTAATTTTTTATGAGTCCCTGTCCTTCTATCCAAGGTGCTCCTGCTTTTTTAAGCTCTTGTTCAAGTTCCGGAATAATATTTTCTGCTATATTTTGCAACTTGGCTTTAATACCGGATAATTGCTTTTTCGCCCTGCCCATGGCCCCTTTATGGTTGCCTGTGGGGCCATAGGTATTAGATAAAGCACGTATACCGATAAAACGGGCATCATTGGGTGTGGGGTCCGACCGTTCGCCAATTTCACCCTTAATTTTATCGCCACTCAATGATTTTTCAATGGCTAATAAGTTAATTCTAACATCGTTTATCTTTTTAAACAGGTTGTCACTAGGCTTAGAAGCTTTATTAGCAGACCGCTGCATAGCATTTATTTGTTTCAAACTTGTAGATAAGGTCATATTGGTAGCGGTAAGATCCTGCTGGAAAATAAAGACTTCTTCTCTGAATTGATTTACTTCTTCAAAAGATTTACGCTTTAAAGCACCATCATACATAGGTATAACTTTAAATTCTTTCGGACCTTGCAAAGCAGTTGTTATACCATCAACACGTTTTACCAGGGTTACGGTATAACTGCCTGGTGTTACCATAACACCGCCCCTCCTAAAGGAATTTCTTCTTTCTGAAACTTCTAAGCGTTCTCCACTTTTATTAGGGTAATCCAATTTCCAATTTACACGGTTAAACCCTTTTTTATTTGTTCCTTCAATGGTGTTTATCATGTTGCCTTTGTTATCTTTTATAAGTAAAAATACTTTAGGCCCATCTTGATTATTCTCTTTTTCAAGCGCATTCCAACCCGGAAAATTATTGTCACCTTTTTTCTCCCTTTTCTTTCTTTCATCTTTTAAAGATTGGAATTTTTCAGGTAAAAAATAGGTAAAATTCGCTCCAAATGGTGGGTTTTTAGCTATGAATTTATCATCACCCTGACTGCCTACTCGATCTGATTGTACATACCAATAAGCAGGCTTAATGGAGAACATGGTGGCTTCTGCAGAAAGCATCGCTGAATTAAAATCGCGCAAAGGGCTGATATCATCTAAAATATAAAACCCTCTTCCAAAAGAAGCTGCCACCAAATCATTCTCTCTTCTCTGAATTGTAATATCTCTAAAGGAAATGGTTGGAATTCCACCCTTTAATTGTATCCATTTAGCGCCACCATTATTCGTAAAATAAATGCCATTCTCTGTTGCTGCAAACAATAAATCTTTTTTTACATGGTCTTGTACTAGCCTCCAAGTCAATAATTTACTTGGAAGATCTCCATTCATAAATTTCCAGCTTTTACCCTTATCATTACTTTTGATCAAATATGGCTTATAATCACCATATTTATGGTTATCTAATGCGGCATAGACTACATTCTCATCAAAAAGATCTGCACGAACATCATTTACAAACGGTGTTGATGGCATCCCTTTGATATTACCCAATGTAATTTTTCTCCATGAAACTCCGCCATTTTCACTTACCTGGATAATACCATCGTCAGTGCCTGCATATAGTAATCCTTCCTGTTTGGGTGATTCTGCCAATGATGTAATGGTGTTATAATTAGACATGGCTCCAACATCCCATGCGTTATCCCAACTTTGTTGTTTGCCATACATAGGTAACGTTATTCTGTCTTGATTCAAGGTGAGATCCTGAGAAATTGCAGTCCAGTCATCACCCCTATTCTCTGATCGCCATACGCGTTGAGAGGCGAAATATAGTCTTGCCGGATTATGTGGACTCACTAAAATGGGTGCATCCCAATTAAAACGTTCATAAGGATCACCTTCTTGAGCTTGCGGTTGAATAAAAACTGTTTCCTTCGTAGTTTGATCGACACGCCAAAGGACACCTTGTTGAAATTCGCCATAAGTGATAGCTGGATTGCCCGGTTCTATAGCCGATTGATGTCCGTCAGCACCCAGGGTTTTCCACCAGTCAGCACTGGCAATACCATCTGAGCTTGTTGTTTGTGATGGCCCGCCATGCGAACCATTGTCTTGGGTTCCTCCATAAATGAGATAGAAAGGTTCTGTATCGTCTACCGCCAATTTATAATATTGTGTAACTGGCAGATTTCTAATATATTTCCAACTTTTAGTTAAATCAAAACTTTCATATAATCCACCATCCGTTCCGAACAAAACATAATCACGATCAGTTGATTTAAAAGCCATAGCATGGCTGTCACCATGTTTATTTCTCTCATTCATACGACTGAATGTTTTACCATGATCATCAGAAATGAGTACTGTATTATTCATAAGATATAACTTGCCTTCATGATGAGGTGAGGCGTATAATTCCTGGTAATAATGTGGTCCTGTACCGCCAGAAACAGTATTAGATTGTTTATACCATGATTCACCTTTGTTTGTAGACATATAAATGCCTCCTTTGGTTCGATCTAATTCTATAGCTGCATATAAAACATCGGAATTGAACGATGACATAGCAAGGCCGATTTTTCCTAAATTCGATTTAGGAATACCTTGTGTAAGTTTTGTCCATGATTCTCCACCATCTAAACTTTTATGTAAGCCAGAACCGGGGCCACCACCTAAATAAGCCGCGACCGTTCTTTGTCGCTGCCACGTTGCAGCATAAAGTACATCAGGATTTAATGGGTCTATTAAGAGATCCGTAGCACCTACCCATTCACTATCTCCCAATGTTCTTTTCCATGTTTTACCTCCATCCGTAGATTTATAAACACCACGCTCTCCTCCTTTGGTCCATAGTGGCCCTTGAGACGCCACCCAAATTATATTAGAATTTTCAGGATGAACAATTATTTTAGACAAATGCTCAGAATTTTTTAATCCCATATGCTTCCAGGATTTACCATCATCATGGCTAACATAGACACCATCACCAATGCCCACATGTCTACCCCCAACATTTTCACCGGTTCCTACCCATACAGTATGTGGATTATTTGGGTCTAGCGTGATGCATCCTATTGAATAGGACGCTTTATCATCAAATATAGGTTTCCAGGTAGTACCTGAATTCTTGGTTTTCCAGACGCCTCCAGATCCTACGGCAACATACCACACATTTTCATTTTCGGGATGGATGGCAATATCTGCAATTCGTCCTGATGTCATTGCGGGGCCAATATTTCGAAATATTAAGCCTTTGAATGTGTCATTATTATTTTTTTGGGATTGTGCAAGCGTGTTGAAATTACCTACAAAAAGCCATGAAAGTACAACACAAAGAATAATTAAATGTTTTTTCATCGTATAAAATTTGATAGTTTAAAAAATTGATAATAAATATAAGAATTTCTTATTAATAGAAGCGTCCTAAAGCACTATTAATACTCCTTTTAAATAAGCTTTGTTTATGAAAAATTGGTAGATTGGTTAAATTAAAAAAGTACCTAATAAAGCTTTCACCTCTTTAAGTACTTTTTTTATTGCAATTAATTCAAATTCAATAGCAATTAATCCTTTTTCATAGCATCTAATTATTATAATTAATTCAAAATTTCTTTTTCATTATAAATTTAACCGGGTTATCGAAGTAATACTGTTGCTCTTACATATGAATCTAAATTATAGCATTGAATATATTGCAGCAAGCGAACTTATGCCAACGTATCCATTTATTGTCCGAAGGGCCTCAATTATTTATCGAAGACACTTTATTTATCTCGATAAAGCTAATACTTGAACTGAATATTTTGTTAGTGCGATTTTGATTCATTTACAAAATACATCTTCATCATACCTCTATTCTTAGCTTTAATTTTACCTCTATATTCACAATCAAAGGTGTCTTTTATCAACGCATAGGTATTTTCTGATATATTTATTTTTCCCGGCTCTGAATTAGATTCCATTCTTGAAGCAATGTTTACGGCATCGCCCCAAATGTCATAAGAGAATTTTTTAGAACCTACAACTCCTGCAACTACCGGCCCGGTATTAATACCAATACGGATATTAAAACGGGTTTGGTCCTTGTCATTTGTTTTTTTAGCTTCTTTGACAAAGGCAGCCATTTCAAAAGCTGCTTGAACCATTTTTTTGGCATGGTCTTCTGTGGGGAATGGTAACCCCCCCGCGCACATATAAGAATCACCCACTGTTTTGATCTTTTCTAATTCATACTTTTCCATAATTTCATCAAATTTAGAAAAATAGAAATCTACACTTTCTACTAATTTTTCAGGAGAAAGATTTTCTGCAAAATTCGTAAAGCCCTCAAAATCTGTAAATAAAACAGTTACTGAATCAAACTTTTTGGCTTGAACTTTACCGCTTTGTTTTAATTCTTCGGCCGTCTCTTCGGGAAGAATATTCAGCAATAAGCTGTCAGACCGACCCTTCTCTTTCTCGATGATCTCTTTGGTTCTACGAATAAATCTATAGCGCCTGTAAAGCCCGAATGCTAACAGCACAATGAAAAATAAAGCAATGGCGGTCGCGATAGAAATATTACGCTGATTCTTTTTTTGTTGATTGAGCAGATCTACTTCAGTTTGTTTCTGAGAAACCTGCAGATCTGCCAACTGCTGTACTGCTGTTATGTTTTTAACACTATCCTTATAGACCGTATAGTCTTTATAATATTTAAGTGACTCGGCAGGGTTATCTGCTTGTTCATACAGATTTGAAAGTTGAAGATTAGCTTCACTGATCTGGTCTTTGAGTCCATACCTTTGTGCTAGTTCCAGGCTTCTTTCAGCGTACGCTAGTGCAGCTGCCCAATTATTCTTTTTTAAATAAATATCTGATATATAGCTAAGGTAAACTGAAATAGGGTAGAATTCTTTAGTGCGTTCAAGCATTACAATAGCATGGTCCATATTCTCTTTTGCCAAATCATCCTTTCCTTGCAAGGCATAAGCGATTCCCTTATTGCCAATATTCATGGCAATGGCATACATATTACTTAAAGATTTAAAGATGGGTCCCGATTGTTCGAACATGATCAAGGCCGAATCTGGTTTTGATACATTTAAATACTCATCACCAAGATTCTCAAGAGCGGTAGCCAACATCAAAATACTATCGTTTTCTCTATGAATTTTGATGGCACTTCTATAATGATGAACGGCCTTATCATGATTTCCCATAAAAGAATACACATCTGCTATGGTAATATCTATTATACCTAAGTTGTGCTTATTTTTTTCTGCAGTAGCAATTTTTGCTGCCTGAAAATAACTTTCTAAAGCTTGTGGAAGATCACCTTTTTGACTGAGTGCGTTTCCTTTATGCAGAAACCCATCATATAAATAACTACTAGAATCTAAAGCCTGTGCTGTTTCTAAAAGTTCTATACTATACAACAGCTTATTTTGTGGGTTTGTAATACTTCTAGCTAGTTCTAGTAGTATATCTAATCGATCCTGTTCCAGAAGGTTTCCCTTGGAATAGACAATCTCAAGACTATCTAGATAAGTTTGGTCCTGACAATAAACACCAACATAACCAATAAAAAAAAAGCCCAGCATTAAATAGGCTCTTTTTTTTAAACTATAAATTATGGAAAATAGGGTTTCCATATAGACTTAAAATTAATTAATAATAAAATTTATTTTATCACTTTTACTTTTGGATCAATATTAAAAGAAAATCTACCGATCATAAATTCTATCACATATTTATATTCTGCATTTTTCTTGTCTTTTTTTACTTTCGCTTCAACTTTCTTTTTCCCATTTTTCACCTTTCCATAATGTTTCCGCTTACCAAATATTTCTGTGCCCTCCGCATATGTAATGCTTTCAATATTAACAGTTGCACCAGATAAAGAAGTGCCTTCCCAAATTACTGTGTCTGCTTCATTCACAAAGATTGTAAATGTTTCAGGGTTATCAATATTTTCAACAGTTGTACCCTCACCAACGGAAAAAGAAAAAGCCGCAGATTCGTTTCCGGCATTTAATTCATTAGTATCTACATGTAACGTAATAACATGTGTGGTTTGACCATAGAATGTACTGCTTAAAGAAAATAATAAAATGGCAATTACAATAAATAATCCATTATTTGTTTTCATGTTAGTTTTTTTAAAGATTAGATTAGGCACTGAATATAATGAAAATTGAAATACCAGTACGTTCAATGAGGACGAAGAGTATCAATTACTTTCCTAAAGACATTATTTGTTTATCAAAGGTTTTTGTAAACCTTTATATTTTTTAAGGAAAAATAATAAATAAGGACTTTTATTGTAACGAATTCAAATCTAGCTTTTACCTTTTTTCAATGTATTTATTTTTTAGTATTTTTATCTCACTAATCAACCTTCATGGAAAATAAGAATACGAGCTGTAAAAATTGCGAGCAAGAATTTCAGGAATCATTTAAATTTTGTCCAAATTGCGGCCAAAATGCAAAAGAAGACCTTACTATTCGTGTTTTATTTTATAACACTATAAGTAATTACTTCGATATTGATGCCAGGTTTTTCAAGAGTTTGATCCCATTAATGTTCCGCCCCGGTTATCTGGCCAGAAAGTTTGTCGAAGGAAAACGCTTACAATATTTACATCCTGCGCAATATTATTTATTTGCTTCGGTAATTTTCTTTTTTATATTCTCTTTTCAAGCACGAGAATATAATCAGAAAGTTGATAAGGCCTTGAAAGAAGGTTTTGAGAGTGACACCGTTTTAAATTTAGATACCATCCCTAAAAAAACGTTAGATTCTGTTGAGGTAGCAAAACTTACCCAATCTTTGAGAGATAACCAGACCTTTACAGGTATGGACGAGGAGGAAATAGAAAAATTAGACTCTATCATAGCTAATAGCTCAAACCAAGATAATATCTCTCGTATGGATTTTGGTTACGATAAACATAAATTGGACTCTCTGATAGCTGCAGGAGCCCCAGAAGCCGAGCAGTTAAAAGCTATGGGAATGAAGGATGATGATGGCTTTTTTAAAAAACGTTTTTACACACAACTTCTTAAATTTCAAAAGAACAGTGGCGGTGGCATTCTGCAGGCATTTATTGATAGCATACCCATCGCCTTATTTGTTTTACTCCCAATATTTGCATTTATTTTAAAGGTATTCTTTTGGAGACGAGGTAGATTCTCGCATCATCTGGTTTTTAGTTTTTATTACTACTCATTTCTATTTGTTTTATGGGGCCTTATATTGCTTGCCAATTTATTATGGGAAGTACCCGGTTGGATCAATTTGATGACAGGATTGTCAGCATACTTGTATCTACTATTAGCTGTTAAGCATTTCTATCGTCAGGGCTATATTCTTAGTTTTTTTAAAACAGGAATAGTAACTTTTATTTTTTTGTTATTTGTTTTGCCTATTGCACTGAGTGTTATGGTAGCCGCATCGTTTTTGTTTTATTAACAAATGATAAGACTATTGTGGCTTAGGTATTTTTATCAATAATAATTAGAGAATTATCATATGAATAAGGATGGCAAAACAAAATTTTGAACTTAAAGCGGGTCAACCCTATATACAATTAAACAAATTATTGCAGGTCATGCATATTGCCCAAACGGGTGGTCATGCTAAAATTTTGATCCAAAACGAAGAAGTTTTGGTTAATGGTACTATAGAATACCGAATCAGAAAAAAATTAGTAAAAAACGACCAAATTGAGGTTGGTGAGTCGTTCATAAAAATTATATAGTAATTGTTATTTATAAGTTTAACAAGCAACTTTATTACACTTTATTTTCGAATAAGTAAATTCTAATTATTTGCTTATTGGCGTTGTATTTCGTCTACCAGGCATTTTCAAACTGTCTGCAGGATAATTTGCCTTTAAAGTATCCATTTGAGCCTTGGCCCAGTCGATCAACATTTTTCTTTGATCTTCTGTAAGCTTGGCTTCTTTATGCAAACCTAAATAAGTATAAGACGGTAATGGCATTTCAAGTTCTTCAACCATTTCAACAGTTTCCTTTAATTTATGGTTTTGGAAGGCAATGGGGCGTTTCGTAAATTCAGAAAAATTTAAATGTTTTTTACCATCTGTTACATGATGGTCTAGCCACCAGGCTACCGGCTGAATATTTGAATACCAGGGGTATCTTGTTTGATTAGAATGGCAGTCATTACATGTAACTTTTAGTATTTGACTCACTTCATTAGGCACGTCATATTTTGTAGCAATACTATAGGTTTCATCGTTAGAATTGTTTTTATCTGGCCTGATAAATTGTATAATAATAAACACTATCAGTATACCAGTGAGAATTTTTTTTATCATTTTAATTGAGCTTAATATTCATAAATTTTTTATGAATATAGGAATTCTTTAAATATTTTAAAAACTATTTGTACTTCGATACTCTTTCATCATTGATCACACCCTTCCAATTTAAGCCAAATGCGAAATCATAGGTATGTCCTTCGCTATCTATATACGGTTTCATATCTCTCGGTACATCTTCAAATTGTGCTTCTACAGTTTCCATATCAATAGGCATTTGAAATGGTAATAAGGCAGATGGCTCAGCCTTTCCAGTCAGTATATCCATCAAAGCCTGATCTTGAACGCCCATATGCACTAATATAGCAGAGGCAGATGACTCAATCTCAGAAAATATCATAGGCTTAGAAACATTTACGATCACTATCACCGGTTTATCTCCCATTTTTGATCGTGTTTCATTAACCATTTTCATATCATATGTATTGATACTTGTCGTAGTTTTTCCTTTATAAGACCTGTTCATAAAATCCTCGAAAGGGCTTCCCCCAGCCAGACTTACCTCTCGTGCATTCTCAGCTATATATTTACCATATTGTAGACTAATGGGTACATAGCCGTTTCCACCTTTTTTTAGGTCTTCCCTGCTGTAACCTACACCACCATTAGGACTACTAATGCCCACTAAGGCGAAATCTGCTTCTTCGGGTTTCTCAACAACCTTAAAATATTTATTGACAATATCCATATTAAATGGTAATATCCATTTTTCAGGTGTTTCTTGTCCAAACCAATTTCTTTGTGCAGGAACATGTTTTTTAGGAATGTAAACTTTTTGTTGTGTTATCAGTGGAAGTACCTTTTGTTTATTTTTAAGCATAATTACTGATCGTAACTGGGCATCAAAACCAGCTTTCATAAATTCTTCGCTACCAACAATGTTCTCGGTTTTAGCTATTTCTAAATATGGGTTTTCAAATAAACCTACCCTAATTATGTTCTTTAATAACCGAACCGCCGATGCTTCAAAACGCTTGCGCATATATTCCTCACCGTGTTCTTCAACTCCCATTTTATAAGCTTCTATCACGGGGGTTATTTCATTATTACCTCCAAATTGGTCTGCCCCTGCCTCAATCACTTTATAATGACGCTCAGCCACTGTCATGTTCTCTACGCCCCAACTTTTTCCTCCATAGCTATCAACTGAAGCAACGTCCTTAGTAATCAACCAATCAGAGCATACAACACCTTCATAGCCATACTTTCCTCTCAATAGATCTGTGATCAAATATTTGTTAAAACCATTACCAACCTTATCATTACTTTTGGTGTCCTGACCAAATGAAATCGTATAATATGGCATGATTGCGGAAGCCATTTTGGTTGGGCCTTCTAATTTAAAAGCTCCTTCAGTAAAGGGTTGCAAATGATCTTTTAAGTTATTGCCTGGATAAACCGCATAAGCACCATAGCCATAATGCCCATCTCTACCACCTTCTTCGGGTCCACCACCCGGCCAATGTTTTACCATGGCATTTACACTTTGATATCCCCAACCTTCCTTATTATCGGAAGACTGAAATCCGTCTACATAAGCCCTGGCCATATCAGTCGCGAGATCTGGGTCTTCCCCCATAGTACCATCAAAACGGCTCCAACGTGGTTCTGTTCCCAGATCAATTTGTGGTGATAAGGCCGTTGCAATACCCAATGCTCTGTACTCCTTTGACCCAATCTCACCAAACTGACGCATTAAAGCCGGATCAAAAGAAGCGGCAATACCCAAGGTGCCCGGCCACATGGAGATCTCTCCTCCTGCACCTGCATTAAATTCAGCATACGAATCACTACCATGTCGTGGGTCAGAACTTGTATTGATTGGAATTCCTAGTCCAATCTCTTCAACCAATGCTTGTGCATTGTTATTCCATTTTGCTGCTACTCCTGGTGATTGAACTGATGTTATAAGCACATGCCTAAGGTTATCTTCTTTTAAAAATTTTTGTTGGGCATCTGACAGATCACTAGCTTCTAACCCACTTTCAGCAAAGGTTTTTCCATTATAAGTTACAGGTCCAAAAAACCTATTATTACCTCCTGGTATACTTTGATGGGCACTATACAACATTAAACCTGCTATTTGCTCTAAGGACATTTTTTGTGCTAAATCCAGAGCACGTTCATCTGCTGATAGTCGCCAATCTTCATAAGCATCTAATTTTCCATCTTTATTTAGGTCTTTAAAAGCATATCTATCTATTGTAAGCAGACTCACACCGGAATTAGGATGATACCCCAGTTGTTTACCTTTATTATTATTCACAATATTGAAATCTCCTTTATTTTCCTCTGAAAATTTTGGGCCACATCCAATAATCAATAAACTTGTAATTACCAACCCTATTAACTCTGTTTTTAATTTCATTATTTATTGTTTTAGTATGTGAATGACATTAAAATCCACAACATTAGATCTTCATCAAAATTCTGAATTATTTTGATAAACACAATTG
>Ga0316191_10003398_pt1 | contig 11759 bp, 6 predicted proteins | sample Eddworburr2cm_MG_FD_204928 | JGI IMG/M metagenome (GOLD analysis project Ga0316191, IMG submission 204928) | Coastal sediment microbial communities from Maine, United States - Eddy worm burrow 2 cm | ecosystem: Environmental > Aquatic > Marine > Coastal > Sediment | place: USA: Maine | collected... | reverse complement strand
GTGGTAAAGCCCTTGACCAGCAGGCGGCGCAGGCGGGCATGGTCCTCGCCCTCGGTTTCCAGCAGGTTGCGGCTGATGTAGCGCTGGTAGTTGGGCAGCTTGCGCCATTTGGTCTGCTCTCGGCGCGTGGCGACTTCGGCTGGATCGAGTATATGGTCAAGAGTTCGCCCCAGGCTTTTGTGCACCAGCAGGGCGTTAACATCCTCATGGGTGCTTACAAAGGTCACGTCCCACTCGGGGTTGTAGAAGATGGGACTTTGTTCCCGCAGCGCCGCATAAATCGGGTAGGGGTTGGCGGAGAATGCTTCGCTGTATGGGTTGAAATCAACCTTACTCATCTTTGGATATCCCGGCCGTATGCGCCCCGAGTGTTACCCATAAAAAACCCCGGCACAAGGCCGGGGTTGTTCTCGAAACCGCCGGGGCGATCAGAAGCTGTACCGCGCTTCCACTCCCCAATACCGCGGCTCATTAACGAAAGCGGTCATGTTGATGAAGTCGATGGCGCCATCAGCAACAATCTCATCCGTGATATTGCGGCACACTACCGACACATCGATACTCTCGTCCTTGTTGCGGAATCCGAGTTGCGCACCACCGATCCACCGCTCCTCAGCCACAAACTCTACAGACTCATAGAGGAATATGCTGGACTCATCGCGGTAGTTCCAGTCGGTCGCAGCGTAAATCGTACCGGCCTTTATGGGGTAGTCATAATTGGCATTCAAGTTGAAAATCCATTCCGGTGCGCGTGGAAGCGAATTACCTTCTACCTTCACCAAGTCAATCGGTCCGAAGGGGCCCTCGACACGCTCTATAATCGGGTCTTTGGAGGTGCAGCTGGGCGTAGAGGTACACAGCTCAGTCAGTAGATCATCTTCAACGATTTCGGTGTGGTTGTAGCTCATGTTTCCGGACAGGCGCAGGCGGTCGGTCACCAACAGCTCAAAATCGGTCTCGAAGCCATAACCTTCCACATCCGCGTTTAGCACTTCGTTGGTGTTGCCGCCACCACCGGTCGCCGTCAGCTGCATGTCATCCACCTTATTGGCGTAAATCGTGCTGTTCCAGCGGGCACGGCCATCCCAGAGGGTGCTCTTGAAGCCGAGTTCTACCGAGTTATTGGTCTCTTTGTCGGCGGAGCTGGTAAAGCCGAAGCGCCCCAGGGTGACGGGGCCTCGAGAAGCGTTACCGATGCGCCCATAGATGCTGAGGTCGTCGGACCAGTCGTAGGTCAGCGCAAGCTCACCGTTCACGTATTGGTCGTCCTTCTCGATCGTGGCCGCTGGCGCCATTGAACCGGGACCGGGTACCACTTCAAGTTTTTTATCATCGTCGGTGTAGCGCGCACCCGCCATCAATGACCATTGGTCGCCCAGTTGGTAATCGATCTGACCAAAAATCGCCGCAGACTCGGTTTCCTGCTCCTGCTGGGTAAGGGCTAGCCTTGCACCGGATGGAGTATCATAATCTGCGGAATCGACGGTGATATCTTCCTTCAGGTAGTACAAGCCGACCTGGTAAAACATCTTGTCGGTATTACCTGCCAGTCGGAACTCCTGGGTGAACTGGTAGTGATCATCCAGGCCGTCACCGGAAGACGCATTGAAAAATGCGTTGCGATTCACCACGCCAATCACTTCTGGACCACCGATCAAGCCACCGTCCAGATCGGTTTTACTAGAGCTGGTGACTTCATCGTAGCCACTGATAGAGGTCAGTTTTAGATCGTTGAAATCATAGTCAACCTTCAAGCTGCCACCGGCAATGTCCATGTCAAAGTCAGAGAGGCCATCCTGCAAGGAATCTTCCTCATCAAATCCACTGCGCAGTCCTTCTTTCCCGGGTGTGAATCCGTTGGCATAGAATAGCTGGGGGTTCGAGCCGCTCTGGTCGAAGCTGTGGCCGTTGGCGAGAATTGACAGGTTATCAGTGGGCGTATATAGCAGCTGTAACCGGAAAGCGGTTTCGTCGAAAGCTCCGAACTGGTCGCCGCTACCCTGAACCGGATTTTTGATCCAGTCGTCGCGCTCCTGGTACTTGAATGAAGCGCGCGCTGCAAGATTGTCAGTAAGGCCAGCTGACGCTGCGCCTTCTAAACTGTAGGTATCATGGGTGCCGTAGCCGGCATTGATGTAGCCGCTGGTTTCATGGCTGGGGCGGACCGAATCGACCTTAACCACACCTGCCGTGGTGCCGCGACCGAACAGAGTTCCCTGCGGGCCCCTGAGCACTTCTATTCGATCCACATCGAACAAGGGAAAGCTCTTCAGTACCGAGTTTTCCAGGGAGATTTCATCCAGGACGAAAGATACCGGCTGGGTGGCATTGACATCGAAGTCGTAGTTACCGATACCGCGGATATAGAACCGTGGCGACTGACGACCGTTCGAGGATTCAACCACCAGGCTGGGTACACGACCGTTGATCCCGCGTATGTTCTCACCGGCGGTGAGTATTTCATTGACAAAAGAACCGCTGATCACCGATACAGACGATGGAATTTCCTGCAGCGATTGTTCACGCTTCTGTGCGGTTACAATGACTTCTTCCAGAACCTGGGCGGAGGCCAGGCTGGCGCCGGTTGCCAGGGTGCCTGAAATTGCCAGGGCCATGGCCGTTTTTGCGGGTATAGGGAATTTCAACGTATTGCTCCTTAGGGTGTCTCGCCCCTGAATATAAGTTGTGTTTTTTTGTTGACCGCTGCACTTGTTATTGGCGGATGAAAGAGTACTCGCGCGGATGAAGCTACCTTAAGCCAGAACAGGTCGAATAACTACTTATCGGTAGCACTAAAACTGTTGATAATTAACACAATTTTCGGTTGGCGCCCGGTGCAAATTTGCACTGAATTGAGCTGGTTGAAGGTGGCTTAACTGGTAAACAGCCCTGTATGGTCCATAATAAAGCGGGTAAATTGACAAGCGCGGGTGTTGAATTTATGTTGCGACGCTTGTGCAGCTGATACCCGCTATATAGTGGCAGTTTCGCCTTTGCCCATTCAAGGCCATTAATTGGCCGTAACCAGTTTGAATTCAGCCTGGCGCCCTCAGGTAGCGAGGTCCACGTGGGAGATAACACCATTACAGCAGGAGCCAGTACCCCACCTACAGGAAGGGACAAGCAAGCGGACCAGCCCAGCCTTTCGCTGGTGGATGCCGTGGTGCGCAATGCCGGCTGCGATTTTCACCCGGCAGGCCTCGATGCGGTGCGTATCAACCTCAGTGCCCTGGAACGGCGGGTGTCTTCGCTGGGCGGTCGCAGGACGGTAAAAAAGCAGTGGCAGGCCGCCTGGCTGTTGCGTGCGGTTTCCTGTATCGACCTCACCTCTCTGGCCGGCGATGATACGCCGGGACGCATCAAGCGACTCTGCGCCAAGGCCAGGCATCCGGTGCGGGCGGATATCCTGGCCGCCCTGGGTGCCGCTGACCTGAACCTCACAACTGGCGCCGTCTGTGTTTACCACGAAATGGTGTCCACTGCGGTGAGTGCCCTGGAGGGCTCGGGCATACCCGTGGCGGCGGTATCCACCGGTTTTCCCGCCGGGCTATCCCCGCTGGAGACCCGCCTGCGAGAGATCGAATTGTCAGTTGCTGCCGGAGCCGCGGAGATCGATATCGTGATCAGCCGCCGCCATGTTCTCACTGGCAATTGGCAGTCCCTGTACGACGAGGTGCAGGCGTATCGCCTGGCCTGCGGCGATGCGCGGCTGAAAACCATTCTCGCCACCGGAGAACTGGGCTCCATGGCCAATATCGCCAAGGCTTCCCTGGTGTGCATGATGGCCGGGGCGGATTTCATCAAGACGTCCACTGGCATGGAGTCAGAGAACGCCACCTTGCCCGTGAGCCTGATCATGGTGCGCATGATCCGCGAGTTTTATCAGCAGACCGGCCAGCGGGTTGGCTTTAAACCCGCCGGCGGCGTCAGCAGCGCCAAGCTGGCCCTGAGTTACCTGGCGCTGATCAAAGAAGAGCTGGGCGATGCCTGGCTGAACCCTGGCTACTTTCGCTTCGGTGCCTCCAGCCTGCTCGGTGATATCGAGCGGCAGTTGGAGCATTGTGTTACCGGGCACTATGCCGCGAGCAACCACCACCCCCTGGCTTGAGAAGGTTTCATGAACGACATCACAGAGATATTCCAGGCCATGAGCTACGGTCCCGCGCCTGAACAGGCTGACTATGTTGAAGACTGGCTGGGCCAGCACGAGAGCGGCTTTGAGCTGTTTATCGATGGCCAATGGTGCCGGCCACAGACCTCCACCGGGACTATCGCCAGCTGTAATCCCGCTAACGGTAAGGTTCTGGGGAAGATCGCCCGCGCGGGCAAGGACGATGTCGATGCGGCGGTAGCCGCTGCCGCGGCGGCCTATCCCAAGTGGTCCGGCCTGCCCGGGCACGAGCGCGCCAAATACCTCTATGCGCTGGCAAGAGTCGTGCAAAAAAACAGTCGCTTCCTGGCGGTGCTGGAGACCCTGGATAATGGCAAGCCGATCCGGGAAACCCGCGATATCGACGTGCCGCTGGTGGCGCGACATTTTTATTACCACGCGGGCTGGGCGCAATTGCTGGAAAGTGAAATGCCGGACCAGCAGTCCCTGGGCGTGGTCGGGCAGATTATTCCCTGGAACTTTCCCCTGTTGATGCTCGCCTGGAAGATCGCCCCGGCTATTGCCGCCGGTAACTGCGTGGTGCTCAAGCCGGCGGAATATACCAGCCTGAGCGCCCTGTATTTTGCCCAGCTGTGCCAGGAAGTGAACCTGCCGCCCGGTGTGATCAATATCGTCACCGGGGCGGGGGAGACCGGCGAGCATATCGTCAAGCATCCCGACATCGCGAAAATCGCCTTCACCGGTTCCACGCCTGTGGGTAAGAAGATTCGTGAACAGACCGCCGGTACGGGTAAGAAACTGACGCTGGAACTGGGCGGTAAATCCCCGTTTATCGTGTTCGAAGACGCCGACCTGGACAGCTCCGTGGAGGGCCTGGTAGACGCCATCTGGTTCAACCAGGGGCAGGTGTGCTGCGCAGGATCCAGGCTGCTGGTGCAGGAGGGGATTGCCGAGCGTTTGTTGGAAAAAATCAAAACGCGCCTGCAGGCTTTTCGCGTAGGGGATCCATTGGACAAGGCGATCGATATGGGCGCAATTGTCGACCCGGTGCAGCACGCGCGTATCGATGCCCTGGTCAATGCCGGCGTGGCGGAAGGAGCGACCCGCTGGCAACCGGCCATCGACTGCCCGGACACCGGCTGCTTTTATCTGCCCACCCTGTTAACCGACGTGGATACCAGTAACACTGTGGCCAGTGAGGAGATCTTTGGTCCGGTGCTCACGGTGATGACCTTCCGCACTATGAAGGAGGCAGTGGCCCTGGCGAATAATATTCGCTACGGCCTCGCGGCGAGCATCTGGTCGGAAAATATCAATCGCGCGCTTGAGGTCGCATCCCAGATAAAAGCCGGCGTGGTCTGGGTCAATTGTACCAACCAGTTCGATGCCGCCTGTGGTTTTGGCGGCTACCGGGAATCGGGCTTTGGCCGCGAGGGCGGTAAAGAGGGTATGTACGAATACCTGAAACAGCGCGAGGGTAAAAGCAGCAAAGCCGGCAGTGTCGCCCCGGTTATCGCCACGCCCGCGCCGCAAGCGGATGATGCAGGCCGCGGTGCTGGCGGCGCCGTGATCGACCAGACCGCCAAGCACTATATCAATGGCAAACAGGTGCGGGCGGACAATGGCTTGTCGCGAATGGCCCTGGATGCCGATGGCGTTGGCGCCGGTCGCGTGGCCGATGGCAGCCGTAAGGATATTCGCGACGCGGTCGAGGCTGCGGTCAAGGCCGGCTCCTGGTCCAGTGCCACCGCGCACACCCGCGCACAGATTATTTACTATATCGCGGAAAACCTGGGGCGGCGCGAGGCGGAATTTCAGCAGCGGCTGATGCAGTTCGCTGGCGCCAGCAGGAAAGCCGCCAGGGACGAGTTCGCGGCGACCCTGAGTCGCCTGTTCAGTTATGCCGCATGGGCAGACAAATTTGACGGCGCGGTGCATACCCCGCCATTGCGCAACGTGGCACTGGCGGTCAACGAGCCACTGGGTGTGATGGGCATTGTCTGTCCGGATGTTATGCCACTGTTGAGCCTGGTGTCCCTGATGGCGCCGGCCATTGCCATGGGCAATCGCGTTGTGGTGGTGCCTTCAGAGCGCTTTCCCCTGTTGGCGACAGATTTCTACCAGGTGCTGGAGACCTCGGATGTGCCGGCAGGCACGGTGAACCTGGTGACCGGGGAGCGCGATGCGCTGGCCACGGTGCTGGCAGAGCATCACCAGGTGGACGGTCTCTGGTATCACGGGTCGGCTGCGGGCAGCTCCGCTGTCGAGCTCGCCTCGGCCTGTAACGTCAAACGCACCTGGGTTAATCAGGGGCAACCGCGGGACTGGCTGTCCGTTACCCAGGGTGAGGGTCGGCAATTTCTGCGCGAGGCCTGCCAGGTAAAGAACATCTGGCTGCCCTATGGTGACGAGAGTCGCGGTGGTAAGGGCGGCTATTGAACCGTGCGCCGCGGGCCATCTCCGGTTAAGCTGTACTCCATGCATGCTCACCACTTGAAGGGTCGCGTTTGATGGCACAGTACACCGGTTTTATCGGCATCTTCGCCATCTTCGCGCTGGCATTTCTGTGCTCGAATAACCGCAGCGCGATCAATCTGCGCCTGGTGATCTGCGGCCTCAGCCTGCAGTTGATACTGGCCATGTTCATCTTGAGAACACCCTGGGGGCAGGCGCTGTTCAGTTTCCTGGGCCGGGCGGTGGAGAAACTGCTGAGCTTTGCGGCTGACGGTGCCACCTTCGTGCTGGGCCCCCTGGCCGATTCGGATATGATGACTTCGGTATTTGGTCCGGCGGGAGGCTTTATTTTTGCCTTCAAATTGGTGCCCGCGCTGATCTTTGTGGCTTCGCTGGCCTCCTTTGCCTACCACATCGGCCTGATGCAGCGCATTGTGTCCGCCATCTCCTGGGTTATTTACCGGGTGATGGGCGCCAGTGGTTCCGAGACCACCTCCAATGCCGCCAGTGTGTTTATCGGTCAGGTGGAAGCACAAATCCTGATCAAGCCCTATATGCCAACGCTGACCCAGTCGGAACTGCTTGCCGTCATGGCGGGCTCCATGGCCTGTATCTCCGGCGCGATCATGGCGGTGTACATCCAGATGGGTGTCTCTGCCTCCTACCTGATGGCCGCCAGTATCATGGCGATACCCGGTGCGCTGGTCATTTCCAAGATTTTCTATCCGGAGACGGAACAGTCCCAGACCCGGGGCGAGATCAAGCTGGAGGTGGAGAAAACCTCGGTCAACGTGATTGACGCCATCGCCCATGGCGCCGGTGAAGGGCTGAAGGTGGGCGCCATCGTGTGTGCCATGCTGATAGCGGCAGTGGCTATCATCGGCTTGCTGGACTACATGCTGGGTAGGCTCGGCGTGATGCTGGTCACTACCTTTTTTGACTCCGCCAAAGATGTCATCGTGATGAATATCGACCTGAATAATCTCACCCTGGGCGGCATCCTGGGTGGGGTTTTTCGCTATGCCGCGTTGCTTATGGGCGTGCCGCTGCAGGATGCCACCGTTGTTGGCGGGTTGATGGGCACCAAGATGGTGATTAACGAATTCGTCGCCTACAGCCAGATGACGCCTTTGATAGAAGGGGAGTTGCTGGAGCCGAAATCGATCATCATTGCCACCTTCGCCCTGTGCGGCTTCGCCAATTTCAGCTCGGTGGCGATGCTGATCGGTGGCCTGGGTGAACTGGCGCCGGATCGCAAACATGACCTGGCGAAACTGGGGTTGAGGGCAATGTTCTGTGGCACGCTGGCCTCTTATTTGTCGGCTACTATTGCGGGAATTCTTTATACCGCTCCGTCGTCCACAGCGGAACAGTCCCTGGCTACCCCGATCATTATTATCGCGGCAGGGTCGTTGGTTATCCTCGTCTTCAACATCGCCAACAAGCACCCGGAGCGGGTGCCGGCGATCATCGCGCAACTGTCAAAATAATAACGCTGTCGCCTGCCGCGTTGGAATTTATGCTCTGCATCTAGCGGCCGGGAAGCTTCCGGGCGCTGCCTTTATCAGTTTGGTGGTATACACTCGCATCCCATGATTCGCACCCAACATCTGCTGCTGAAATTACTGCTTACCGGCCTCGTCGTGGGGCTTATGGTGGTGATCTACCTGGATGTGCGAATCACCTCCACGTTTACCGACAAGATGTGGGAAGTCCCCGCCAAGGTCTACGCGCGGCCGCTGGAATTATTCGTGGGCGCCGACCTGGATGTGGAGGACCTGGTGTACGAACTGGAGGTGCTGGGTTACCGCAAAGTCACCAATCCGCGTAAGCCCGGCCAGGTGGCGCGCAACCGCAATCGTTTCGATATCTATACCCGGGGCTTTGACTTTCCCAATGAGCGCGAGCCGGCCCGGCGAGTGTTGCTGGATCTGTCCCAGGGTCGGGTAAAAAGTATCGCCGCCGGGGGCGGCACCGTGGACCTGATGCGCCTGGACCCCGTGCAGATCGGCGGGATCTATCCCTCACACGGAGAGGACCGGGTGCTGGTGCGCCTGGATGATGTGCCGCAAACCCTCAGCCAGGGCCTGCTGGCGGTAGAGGACCGGGACTTTTACAGCCACTGGGGCTTTTCCATCGTGGGCATTGCCCGGGCGGCCTGGAGCAATATGCGCTCCGGCCAGGTAGTGGCCGGTGGCAGCACCATTACCCAGCAGCTGGTGAAGAATTATTACCTGACCCCGGAGCGCACCATTGTGCGCAAGCTGACCGAGGTAGTGATGGCGGTGCTGCTGGACCTGCACTATTCAAAGGACGAGATTCTCGAGAGCTATATCAACGAGGTGTACCTGGGGCAGGAGGGACCGCGCGCGATTCATGGTTTTGCGCTGGCGGCGCGGCATTATTTTGATACCCCGCTGCAGCAACTGGGTCTGCACCAGCAGGCGCTGCTGGTGGGCATGGTAAAGGGCCCTTCGCTGTACAACCCCTTGCGCAATCCCGAACGCGCCATACAGCGGCGCAACGTGGTGCTGGATGTGATGGCGCAGCAGGGGGTGATTTCCCAGGAGCATGCCGTGGTAGCGCGTGCCATGCCACTGGATCTCAACAGCAAGCACCGTATCAAGGATTCCTTTCCCGCCTTCCTGGACCTGGTGCGCAGGCAGCTGCGCCAGGAATACCGACAGGAGGACCTGGCCACCCTGGGCCTGAGCATTTTTACCAGCTTTGACCCCATACTGCAGCGCCAGGCCGAGCGCAGCACCACTGCGGTGCTGGACCAACTGGATAAGAACAAGGGCCTGGAAAGCGCCACCGTGGTGACCCGCTTTGATTCGGGCGAGGTGGCGGCGCTGGTGGGCGGTCGCCAGGCGCGCTACGCCGGTTTCAACCGCGCCCTGGATGCGCGCCGGCCCGCGGGCTCATTGCTGAAACCGGCAGTCTACCTGGCGGCGCTGGAGCGCCCCGGACAATATTCGCTGGCCACGCCGCTGTTGGATACCGCGCTACAGATCAAAGGCGAGGGGGGCAATGTGTGGGAGCCGCGCAATTTCGACCGGCAGGCCCACGGCGAGGTATTGCTGTATAGCGCCCTGGCCAATTCCTATAACCTGGCGACCGCCCGTCTGGGTATGGACCTGGGTCTGGATACCGTCGTGGATATGCTCAATCGGCTGGGTATAGAGCACCCGGTGCCCAAGGTGCCGGCACTGACCCTGGGTGCGGGGGAGTACTCGCCCATGGACATGGCGGCCCTTTACCAGACCATAGCGGCGGGGGGCTTTCGTATGCCCCTGCGCAGTATTCGCGATATTGTGGACGCCCGGGGTGAGCCCCTGCGGCGTTATCCGCTGGAGTATGATCGCACCGTGAGCCTGCAGGCCATGCACCTGCTGCACTATGCCATGCGCGCGGTAATGCGCGAGGGCACCGGGCGCGGCGCCTACCGCTACCTGCCCGCGGAGTTCGATGTGGCTGGCAAGACGGGTACCACCAATGACGGCCGCGACTCCTGGTTTGCCGGCTTCTCCGGAGATCTGCTGGCGGTAACCTGGATAGGTCGTGACGACAATGGCGGCACCGGCCTCACCGGCAGTAGCGGCGCCCTCAAGGTGTGGTCGCATTTCATGGCTGCCGCATCGGAACGGCCCCTGGGTTATCGTATGCCCGACGGCATCAAACTACAGTGGATAGACGACAGCAACGGGTACCTCACTGGTGAGGGCTGCCCCAATGGTCGTATGCTGCCGTTTATTGCAGGCTCCGAGCCGCGCCAGCGCACCAACTGCACCAGGAAGGAGCGAAAATCAGGTATTAAAGACTGGTTTCAGTCACTGTTTGGTAGGAGTTGAGCGCCCGCCACCCAAACAGGGATTGGGAAAACCACCCCTTATTTACGCCATTGCCGCCTGTTTCATAGGGTAAACTACCGCCCTTGCCAACTCCGGAGTAAATTTGCGTGCGATCAACTGTTGTTCTCCCGGCCCTGGCGGTGTGTATTGCACTGCTGGGAGGGTGCTCCATTTACAGTGCCCCGGGCACTAAGCCTGCCCCCGTTGAAAAGGCCCCTGACCCCGCGGTAAAGCCACCGGCTACCACACCGCAAACGCGTACTCCGGCGACTACCCCGCCCCCCAGTGCGGCTTACCAACCGCTGTTGGATAAAGCTGCCCAGGCGCGCTCGCGCGGTGATTATGAAGAATCCCTGGCGCTACTGCAGCGCGCCCAGCGTATCGACCCGGATAGTGCCCAGATCTACCTGGCGATGGCGGCGACACACCAGGCCAGGGGCGATACCAGCCAGGCCCGGGCGGTCGCCGAGCGGGGATTGCTGTATTGCAACGGTACGCGCGAATGTGACGCGCTGCGCTCTTATACACGCTAGGCAGGTATGCCCGGTTAGCAGTCCCGGCAAATCACCGCAAATCCATCGTCCCCGGGTTCGAACACCAGCTGCTGGTTGATGCACGCCGGCGTATCCCCGGCGGAGTGGCTGACAAAGACCACCTGGGTATCGCAATTGGCGGCGATATGATCGATGGCCCGCAACATCAGGTTGCGGTGGTGGCCATCCAGTCCCAGGGTGGGTTCATCCAGCAACAGGATGATGGGCGACTTGACCATGGCGCGCGCCAGTAACACCATACGCTGCAGGCCGAAAGACAGGGCGTCGAAAGACTCCTTCGCCTGGTGGGCCAGTCCCAGGGCGGCCAGCCACTGTTGCGCAGTCTCTCGCTGGCTATCGCCCCAGTCGTCGAACAGGCCTATGGTGTCAAAAAACCCCGACACCACTACCTCTATCACGTTCATGCCCCTGGCAAAATTCAGGTGCAATTGATTGTCCAACTGGCCGTATTTCTGTTTGATATCCCAGACACTCTCGCCACTGCCGCGCCGTATTCCGAACAGGGTGATATCCTGGCCATAAGCCTTCTGGTTGTCTCCGGTGATCAGGCTGAGCAGGGTGGATTTGCCGCAGCCGTTGGGTCCGGAAATAAGGCAGTGCGCGCCGCGTGGGAACACCCAGTTGACGTCGCGCAATACCTGTAACTCCCCATAGCTTACGTTTACCTGATGCAGTGCCAGTAGGGGTCCCGTTGCCGGCAGCTGATATTCGCGAGGGGCTGGCGGGGGCAGCTCGGCCAGTGCCGGCAGTGGCGGGTTCATCAGCGCAGCCACCGCCGGCTTGTTGAGA
>Ga0316191_10003396_pt1 | contig 11761 bp, 9 predicted proteins | sample Eddworburr2cm_MG_FD_204928 | JGI IMG/M metagenome (GOLD analysis project Ga0316191, IMG submission 204928) | Coastal sediment microbial communities from Maine, United States - Eddy worm burrow 2 cm | ecosystem: Environmental > Aquatic > Marine > Coastal > Sediment | place: USA: Maine | collected... | reverse complement strand
CTCCCTCGACAGCCAACACCAGTATTCCGCGCCCATCACCGATATTTATTCCTTTTTCAGTCCTGAACTGGTTGATCGCGGTATTCAGTAAATCCTCGTGAACCTTGTCCATATCTGCATTCTGTACTTCGTCTTCATTGTCCATGTCCGTTCCTCGTGTTTATCTTACTTACTCATGATCGTTTTTAAGAATGCCAGTTGTTCATTCTTGCTCACATCTATCAGGCCGCTTAACACAAAATTGATAAATCGACCTGTACCAGCCCCTATCTCTATTCCATTACCCGCTTTGGGAAGATACTGACTTATCGCTTTTCAATTTCAACTGATATTCCCTTTCGTGACTTTCAAACCACTTATCGTATTTAAGAGTAAAATTATCAAAGGCTTATATTTAAACCATAGACTTTCAGTGATGTACAACAACGTATTTCCGATTCCATATATCCCAGTGGATTATTGATCTCAGTCTATAGTTACCCAAAAAGAGTGGAAACAGCGGCTAACTCTAAATTTCCGCTTCAGATTATCTCAAGTTGTCAACGCGACACATTATCTTATGATTAAAAATATGGTTCTATATATTTCTACTTATAGACAAGTGATTATTCTTGAAAATCAGCCCGGTTATTAAAAGAGCGAGTCTAAAACTTTTGCAGATCGCACTTCACATGACATAATATCTGCCGATCAGAGATCACCCAACATAATCGGTTATGGTATTGTGTCGATAGCTATTACCGGGTTCTACTAGAGTCAAAATCATGAATAAAATTCTCAAGTTCATAGGCTATGTCTTCGCAGGGCTAACCACTTTACTGGTTGTTATAGTGCTTATCCTGAAGTCCATTCCTGACACAAAATATAATGACTGGATCACATCCGCTGCAAAGTCAGCCACCGGACGAGATTTTTCCATCGAAGCACTGGAACTTGATTTCGGCACTGCCTTGCGTGTCAGGGCGGACAAACTGCGAATGGCTAATGCCGACTGGTCAACACAGGGTGACATGCTGCAGGTTGACAGGCTTGAAGCGGATTTCGGCCTGTTGGACCTGCTTTCCGGAAAAGCAGATATCCGTGCAGTGGTTGAACATGCCAAGGTGCTGGAAGAATATAACGCAGAAGGCATCAGCAACTGGGCGATGGGTACGGGTGAACCGGAAGACAATACAGAGAAAGCGGATGATGAAGATCACGAATTCTCAGGATTGCCGCTGCAGCCGATAATCCGTGAGATCCGTATTGATGATTTTAAATTAACGCGTGTGGCAGAACCGGGCGCAACGTCAAAAATCGTTCATCTAAAGCAACTGCTTATCGAAACACCGGAAAAAGATACCACTCTCTCGCTGTCAGCCGAGATGGATGGTCAGCCCATCCAAATGTCCGCAAATCTCGGTAATATGCAGCAATTTATGCGTAAAGCCAGTGAACCGATCCAGTTAACGGGAGATATAGCTGGCAACATACTCAATATGTCTGGCAACTGGGGGCCATTATTCCCTGAGCAGACAATGCTTATCGATCTAGACCTGAAGATCCACGGTTCTGCCGAACTTGCAGAACTCGTCGGCTTATCAATAGAAAAATTTGAGCCAATTGTAATAACAGCGAAACTCGTGGGCGACGGCGAAAAGCTGTCTCTGAATCCGATCGTTATCGATTTAAGTGACCCCAATGCGGAACTGAAAATTAATGGGTCAATAGACGATCTCACAAGTATGGCAGGCATCAAAATGACCACGGATGCTAATACGGAATCTCTGGGTAAACTGCTTGAACAACTCCATGTTGAAGTGCCCTTTCCATTGCCTCCTGTGATCAATTTAAGCGCACAGATAAATGGTGGAATAAAAGACCTGGCTATGAGTGAGCTTGTACTTGAGGCGAGGGATGAAGGCATGGATATGAAAGCCACCGCTTCCATCGGCGACCTGCTGAAGCTGAAAAAAATCGACGTACAGATGGACGGCACTATCGATTCCCTTTCCAGTTTATCCAGACATGCGCAAACGGATCTGCCACAAACAGACCCGATCAAGATTACTGGCACGTTTACTGAACAATCATCAAACCAGTTCAATTACTCACTTCATGCTGAGACGGGTGGTGCCAATGCTGATATTAATGGTGTACTCGCGAGCCTGGCGGTGCCAGAAAAAATAGAAGCAGACATATCGATCAAAGCAACAAACTTAACCGATTTTAATAAACTCGCACAGAAAGAACTCCCCGACCAGGGACCACTTGACGTGAGTGCAATGCTGCAACTTCAGAAAAATGATATAGCAGTAAATGATTTAAAGGTTTCGCTTAAGGATCAATCAGCAAAAGGCAACCTGGCCCTTAAATTGCCTGAGGGTGAATCGCAGCCTACGGTTGTGAACGGCACGATTGACATCTCTTTGCTTGACCTGTCTTTCCTTGCTCCACAAGCAGATGAAGTGCCTGTCGAGGGAGATACCCCTGCCCCTGCTACAGAACCTGTACCAAATGAAGATGAAAAAACCGAAGTAGCAGAAACTGAAAAGGCCAAATCCGATACCGCAGACACCTCGGAACGCCTGTTTTCAGACAAGCCCGTTCTCTATGAGAAGCTGCATGACTATGAAATTGACCTGGCCGTCAATGTGAGTGATATCAAATTCGCCAAATCCGATTTGAAAGATGTGCAGCTCGTCGTCAAGCTCAAGGACGGCCTGTTCGTCGCCGACCCTATTACGGGCGCTGGTGGCGCCGGAAAAATTAATGGTGTTATCCGTATCGATGGCCAAACTGAACTTCCTGGAATGGATGTTGATATCAATATTGTTGAGGTCCCGATGCCAAACCTTGGCGGCAAACTCGATTTTGACGCAGATCTTGTTGGCAAAGGTAAGTCTGTTGCTGAATTGATGGGAAGCCTGAACGGTAATATGGTGTTAGTAATGCGCGACGGAAAAATTGAAGGCGCCCTGGTACAAAAATTTGGCTCGGGCCTGCTTTCGTTTGCCAAAGATAAAGGTTATACAGAGCTGGAATGCGGCATCCTGCGTGTAGATGTTAAAGATGGTATCGCCAACTTTGATAAAAGACTGGCTGCTCAACTCACCGAAGTCACATGGAGAGGCGGTGGTGAAATTGATCTGAAAACGGAAAAGCTCGGTATTGGAATTGCGGCAAAACCGCGTAAAGGCATTCCCATTAGCATATCCGGTGAGCTTTCAAGCCTGATGTATATCGGTGGCACGCTTAAGCATCCCAGGATGCAACTCAACCCTAAAGATGTCGCGTTTAAATACGCTAAATACTCGGCCTATATAGCAACTGGCGGACTCAGTTATCTCGCTGAAGTGATCAAGGACAAAATCGATGCCAACAGGGACGTCTGTGAGTTGATTCTAGACGGAACTGTCTTTGAGGCAATGGATAAAGAAGACGAGAAGGCAAAGAAGAAGGCTCAGAAGGATGCAGAAAAAGCTGAAAAGAAAAACAGCGAGTAGGATAAAATGAGGGGCATTTACTGCCCCCCTTTTCTCATGCTTAATTCGCAACTGGACATCGCCAGAACAGAGAACATCCTTCTTAGAATGCTAGCTGCCTCATAAACGACACCAAAATTCTTTTTTCATTTAGAGTCTGCTATCGATTGTCGACTCGACCGGCCGATGCAACACAGGTGGTAAGATTTAGCCATGTGTTGCATCGAACGATTGAAACCACAATCCATAGCTGACATTTTACATTGCAACTGATTTCACCATCTTGCTGATTGAACAATGCTTGATCACTGATTATCTTCCTTAGCAATATCGAATTAAAAGTGTCAGATGATTTTACAATTATAATTTCAATATTCTTATTTTGTACACGTTATCAATCAGTTGATGGCATGGCACAGCTTTTGCTTAAAAATTTATTGAATGCGAAACACCGTAAAATTTAGCTGAGTGACATTATGTGGATTATTGAAAGGCGCAAACGCAAGCCATTGACCCAAACTAAATTCGAGCTTTACCTCAATACAGACCAGATGAATACCTACATTTATCTGCGAGAGATTGGCTGGAAAATGTATTTTATACGCCGGTCACTTATACGAAATAATACTGTAGTCATGAAAAGCAGTGCAGGTACAAGTATCGCTGTGATTGAGCGGGATGGTAGATTTAACATCAATCCAAATAATATGACCACCCGTCGCGCTATGCGGGAAAGATTATCTGTAATCGATAGTGAAAGAATTGAGTCCGCTGTTGTCGTGTAGATTTACCGTTTTATACCTTTATTTTATATGACCCTGCTTCCGCTCTTGATTGCTGTAGACAGCTGTCATCTTAATTACCTGAGAGTAACCCACAATAAAAGCCACCTGCAGGTGGCTCTTGTATATCTACTTAAGCCCAGAGTGTTTGCTAGCTCTGAATGAGAATTTCGCTGGAGAAACCCAACCAGATTCTCTTCAAATTGACTGAGATGTAGGATAGTACTCTGTTTAAAGAGTCACTCAATCCCAATCAACTAAAATTTCATTGGGTTTTCACTCAGCCTCAGCCAGTAGTTGACTTTCTTTGCAGGGCCGAAGCCGTACCAAGAAACAGCCCCATATAAATTCAAGCCTGGCAAACAAAGCTAATAATCTACGTTATAATCAGAATGCAAGTATCACATAATATCAATAAAATTATTTAATGTTATACAGGATATACACTAATGACTTGGGATGCATGGTTTGTCTTAGCGGTTATATCGCTGTGCTTCGGGCTACTGGCTACAAATCGATTTTCTCCTGATTTAATTTTGATGGGAGGTGTTACGCTATTTTTAGTTAGCGGCATTATTTCCACTTCACAGGCTTTAGCTGGCTTTTCCAATGAAGGCATGGTGACCGTAGCGGTTTTATATATCGTTGTTACGGGAATACGTGAGACTGGTGGGATAAACTGGATCGTGCAATCGGTTTTAGGTGTCCCTAAATCATTAGCAAACGCACAAATGAAAGTGATGACACCAGTGGCAGCTTTGAGTGCTTTTCTTAACAACACACCTGTAGTCGCTGTGTTTATTCCTGCTATCGAAGACTGGGCTAAGCGCCATCGTATTTCTGTATCAAAACTAATGATGCCTTTGAGCTATGCTGCCATTGCCGGCGGTACATGCACCTTGATAGGAACAAGCACGAATCTGGTTATCAATGGAATGGTGATCACAGAGACCACGCACTCACAGTTTGGTATTTTTGACCTTGCCTGGGTAGGTATCCCGATAACGATTGTAGTATTTGCATATGTTTTAATTACCCAGTCCTGGTTGTTACCTGAACGTCGACCCGCCGTAGGCAAGTATTCTGACGTGCGAGAATACACAGTGGAAATGCTAGTTGAAGCTGGCAGCCCTCTCGTAGGGAAAAGTATAGAACAGGCAGGTTTACGTCAATTACCAGGACTATATTTAATTGAAATTGAACGAAATGGGAAGATTCTCACAGCTGTTCCCCCTGATGAAATATTGTTAGGCGATGACCAACTGGTATTTGTAGGTGTAGTAGATTCAGTCATCGATTTACAACGTATTGCAGGTCTTAAACCTGCGACGAATCAAGTCTTTAAGCTGGACTCTCATATAGACAAGCGCTGTCTGACAGAAGCTGTTATCTCCAACACCTCCCCTCTTGTTGGTAAGACAGTACGTGAGGGTCATTTTCGTAGTATATACAATGCCGCAATCATTGCTGTAGCTCGCAACGGGGAAAAAATTAGCCAGAAGATCGGTAATATAAAATTGCGTGCCGGTGACACATTGCTAATGGTGTCTAATCCTGCTTTTGTTGAACAACAACACAACTCCCGAGACTTCTATCTTGTAAGTGGATTACCTGATTCACAGCCAATACGCCATAAACTCGCCCCGCTTGCTTTAATGATTTTATTTGTAATGGTGATCACAGTGGCATTTGGATTGCTCAGCATGTTAAAGGCAGCCATGTTAGCAGCAGGACTGATGATTATTACACGTTGCACCACTGGGCGCATTGCACGCAGGGCAGTAGATTGGCAGGTACTTATCGTTATCGCGGCATCATTTGGTATTGCTTCAGCACTGCAAAACTCAGGTGCCGCATCAACGATTGCCCAATGGGGCATCTCTTTATCACAAGGTAATCCTTTGTTAGCACTTGCCTTTGTGTTCGTATTAACATCCCTGTTCAGCAGCATTGCAACTAATAATGCCGCTGCAGTAATTATGTTCCCTATTGCTCTTTCTACATCGGAAAGTCTTGGTATTAGCCTCCTCCCTTTCGCTGTGGTAATTATGGTAGCTGCCTCAGCAAGCTTTGCTACACCCATTGGATACCAAACCAACCTGATGGTTTTTGGCGCAGGAGGTTATCACTTTAAAGACTACTTTTATTTTGGTGCGCCATTAACGCTTATCGTAGGAATTGTCACTATAACTATTGTGCCATGGGTATGGCATTTGTAGTGCATAGCAGAAACCAAATGACAGCTCTGGGCTGCAAAAAATGCCCTGTTACCAACAGGGCGATTCCTGCCTTAGTAGGGGGACACAGAATAAATAAGTAAATTTTACCCAACCATCATCGCACTGCTGCTTGTGACACGAGTGCCTCTTGTATCTTTCGTTTTTTTGAAAATAGGATTAAAAGGCGTATTCTCTAGCAGCAAATGGCTCGGTAATTGATCACAACTAAAGCAGTAGCAGGTAATTAGAAGCGAGAGTTTAGACGAAATGAAGGAACGAATTATTGTAGATTTAAGTTACCGATAACAGAACACCATAATTAGATTTCACATATCAGGTTATTGTCACGCACAATCTTGGAATTGTTGATACTAAGTACGTCGTCAAGCTTCACCTTTTCGTCATGTCCTTCTATCCACAGATAATAATCAGAAGAAGCAAGATTCGGATAGGTCTGGATTAATCCTGAAGTCAATACACCCTCCTTGTTATAAAACAAGGCATGTATGTGGAAGTTCTCATCCCAAGTTCTTTCAAATTGTTCAATAGTCATTCAGTCGCCCCATAAAATATTGAGGATTAAATTGTAAAAGAGTATGGCTGTGGTTAATTGACGATATACGCCAATGAATTGACAGAGGTAACATAAAGAAAAGAATAAAATGATTCTTAGTTTGCCAATAAAAAACCCGCCGAAGCAGGCTAATCACAAAAGCTTTATTATTAAGTAGAAGTTGCAGCTACCCTGACGGGCTCGTCTTTGTAATCATGCATTGTTGTAGACGGATCAACCTATGCATAATCACAACTTACCGTGTCATTTCTCGAATATGCTGTAGTGTATTCAACACTATCTGCAGTTGCTTTGCATGCTTCCGTAATCAGACTTGCTTGTGCTGACGCTCCGAATCCGTGACGGACTTGTGAGAATTTTTCTAAATAGAAATACGGCTTAGCGTTAAATTTTCTGAAACTTTAAGGTGTATTGAATTCAATGTAATTGCCTACGTACTCAAAGATCAATACTGGCTGGTGGTTTTTCAGAATCGTTCTATACTGAACCTAAGAGGGTAACCTCCAGGCAGAAATGCTGCCCCCTGATATCAGCGATATCGGCATCGCTGTCACTCTCAGTTGATCAGGGGTTTAGGGTCAGTCTACTTAGTTGGAGGCTGGCCCTATTTATTTCTACCAGTCAGTCTCTTCATACTCCAATATGCGATAACCAATTCATGCGCTGTAGACAAAGAAAAGCCCAGCTTTTGGAGGGCTGGGCGAATCAAACCACTTTTAAGGAGAAAATACTATGAATGGAGTCATGCTCCACATTAACAAGCTTAGTACATGAAATACATATTTCCAGTTTCAGTAGGCACAAAAAAAGGCGGCATCATGCTAGCCGCCGAACATGGAAAGTTCCATGGTGGAAACTTTTCTTAGGTCGAATTAACTTTACGGTAATAGCTCCAACACCTTCTGCTAGAATCCGAAGAATGCCAGATTCTCGGATAGGTAGGAGGCACTGTTTGCTCCCAAACAGTGGCGGATACCATTAAATCAAGTGTAGCACTTAGCTTTTCTGATCTCATGGTTTATCCTTGACTCCCTTGGTCATTTTTCATAACAATATAAAAGCAAAATTTATACCAGCATTGTAAAAACAATGAGTTACAGATACATATTTCATACCAGCAGCTACTATGTAAAGGTATCCGACACCCTCAATTAGGTATTTTTGTAGAAACTAGTGCTTTAGCATAGTGCTACTGCTTCAGCCTACAGAATGAAATGCAGAATGCTTAAGATTACTCAGCATTTACTACCGATGATGCAAAGCTATATCAGTATCGGCAGGTTTAGTAACATACCCAGAATGGCAGCGGGCATCCCAAAACGGGCCGCCGCGTTGACCCGGGGAGCGGCGACCGTTCGAAAGGCGAGAGACCAATAATCAACCTTGTCCTGGATCGCATGGCCCGTTTCATGCGCAGCTACAGCCAATGCCACTCCTCTCGGCACATCGAATACGGCTTCAGATAGATGCAACAATTTGTCCCGCGGATCATAGTGATTAGTAAGTGTCCCCTGCACCGGCAGCACCACAACCTGCCGTATGTCGTTGGTGCTTAGAATCGCCCGGGCCGCCTCGGCACCGGTCATGTTGGCCGAGTTTTGGGTCGAGCCCCACTTGCGTTGGGTAGCGTGCAGCCTGTTCTCTACCACCAGGGAAAACACAGGACTTGCTGCAACACAATACGGTTCAAATTATATTTTGCTAATCCTTAACGTCTATGCAGGAATATATTTCACCAGGAGTTTTAGGCCCTACTATGACTCATTAAATAATTTACCCTGGTAGGACTACTGTCAAATATCATAGCTTGTTGAACTACTTAAATAATTGCGTATCTTGTGAAATCAAGGGTATAAATGGAACGCTGGTTCATCACGGGTAATATATTTCAATTGCATCTATGTATTACAGTAACCCTCACTATATGGTTCATTGTTACTGTTGCTGTAAATGCATAAGCCAATCAGTAAGAGAAGGAAACCATCGTGGAAAGACAAGCAACAAGCATCGCAGTACCTTATGTCACGTTAAGGAACAGGACAAAAAGCTCCAGGCCATCAGATTATTTCGGCGGCTCACGTGGACAATTGCATACCGGCATCTGCACTGTTTCTTTCTCACCGATCTGGGGTCTCGATGAGATTGCCGGTTCTGTCCCATTCTATATACCCGATGAAGCGATCGAGCTGACCGATCTACAGGAAATAGAGTTAGATAAGCTGTACAGTGAGATTGCTCAGTTTCCTAATAAAAATATTGGAAACATTGTCATCTATATCCATGGCTACAACATCGATTTTGAGAAAAGCTGCAGAAGAAGTGCTCTTTTTCAGCGGGCTCTTGGCTTGCATGACCGACTGCTTCTTTTCAGCTGGCCGGCAGAAGGCAATATGCTTAAATATACCTGGGATGAGGCCGATTTGGTCTGGAGTGTCCCACACCTTGCTCAATTCATCGAGGAAGTCGGCAAGAGGGCAGGAAACTGTAAAGTAGATGTGGTGGCTCACAGTCTCGGAGCACGGGGGGCATTGCAGGCTTTGGCTCGTTTGGCATATAACAAGCCTGCAAAGACAATTCTCAACGAGCTTGTCCTGATTGCACCAGACATCGACAGCGAAATTTTTAGCCAGGAATTACCTGTTATCAAAAGTTCTGTGAACCGCATTACCGTCTATGTATCAGAGAATGATAGTGCCTTAAGGCTATCGCAAGAAGTTCATGGTTATCCCCGTCTAGGCCAGGCAGGGGGCGACCTGAACATTCTTGAGGGAGTTGAAACCATAGATATTTCTGATATAAATACACGGAGGATTTCCGGCCACCTTTATCACCTCTTCAGTCCTCAGGTAATTGAAGATTTGACCCAACTGCTTCACACCGGAGAAGCGGCATCCAGACGTACTTTACTGAAAGAAGCTATTCATAATGATCTACCCTATTGGCGGATGAAAGCGGTCGAATAGTAACGCCTGGCTCTGTACGGAAAACAATCAGATAGCCACCTGCAAAGGAAGAGTATCAATCCGACTCAACGCCGCTAGTCCCGCATAAATTGATAAGAGGATAAGAATATTATTCGTCCACTGCACAACGCCAATCATATTTTTAGAAAATGGTCGCTATGCTTTGCCGGCTCAACCGGTCATTCAGTTGTAGTGATGAGGTCCTGGTTATGGGGTCTGACCCCTAATGTCTGATACTGCAGCTTACTGGCCGCTACCCAGAACTCGCGTTTGAGGATCGCAGAAAGACGTAATCTTTGTGCTTGAATTCCATTCTCATATGGCATTAAACTTGCGCTCTCCTTGTGGCTTTTTGTCCAGTGACAAGAGCGATCAAGATAATTATTACAAGCAACAAGTTGGAGAGCTCCATGTTAGTCAGCGATATTATGACCCGCACCCCGAGAACAGTATCCCCGGATTCAAAGCTACGGGAAGTGGCCTCGATCATGTGCCTCTACCGTATTCCTGCCCTGCCGGTGGTCGACGAAGATGGCATACTGGTGGGGAATATCTCCGAGATGGACCTGCTAAAAAACCTGTTTCCAACCATGGAAGACATCATGGCCGGTGACGCGGCGCTGGAAATAGATCGCATGATGTCGAATTACTCTGCCTCCATGGAGTCGCGTGTTAGCGACATGATGGTAAGGAACCCTGTTTCCGTTTCACCGGACCAACACGTGCTCAAGGCTGCGGCCAAGATGACCAATCACCGCTTCCGCCGTATCCCGGTCGCCGACGCCGATGGCAAGCTGGTCGGTGTAATGAGCCTGGGTGATGTACACAAGGGTGTCTTCCATTCCCACGTGTCCGCAGAGTAGTTAACCAAATCCATAGTAAAGATGACTATCGATGATGCTATATATATTCTTCTAACTCAGCTTACAGTTCGTCATCCAGTGGTAACAGCGAGAAGAACCAATCTTCGATACGCTGCATGAAGCCAGCAGCAGGCATGCTGTCCAATGTTATATAATCCGATACCCATGAGACCCTGCCGTGTTCATCAATATATAACTGCCATGCATTAGCAGAATCATAGTCCGGCCCGACGATCTCTTTAAGTCGTTCTCCCAAGGCTTTACTTTCCACCAATAGGCCCATCTCAGTGTTTATTCTCAATGAACGTGGATCAAGATTAGCGCTGCCAATGAATACTTTTTGGCTGTCGATTAAAAGCGCTTTTGCATGCAGGGCCAGCGACTTCTTTTCAGTCGGGGAAAGCATATAAACATCACGATCTCGTGCATCGATTCTTACTTCATGCAACTCCACACCGTTGGTTAACAGAGTTTTTATATGATTTCTATAGGCACTATGCGCCGTCAGGTGGTTGTTTGAGCGGATGGAGTTCGTCAGCACGCGTACACGGACCCCACGTTCCACTGCATTGCCGAAAATCTGTTCCAGGTGTTCACTGGGTATCAGGTATGCAGATATGACCAGGATTTCGGATATGGCGCTATCAATCAACTCTTGTAGCTCTTCAGCAACCTGTATCGGTGCTTCTGCAGCGTCAGCTGGATTATTTTCTGGTGGTCTATCTACGAAAAGTTTTGCCTTACCTGTGTACGAACGGCTTACAAGCGATTTCCACTTTTCATGGCGCTGCTGAACAGTTTCTTCAGAATGAACACCTTTGGGGATAGTTATTTCCTGTATCTCAGTAATGAGCCTTTCTGGTGAAGGCTTCACATGCGCAATTTGATCAATTGAT
>Ga0316191_10003395_pt1 | contig 11765 bp, 13 predicted proteins | sample Eddworburr2cm_MG_FD_204928 | JGI IMG/M metagenome (GOLD analysis project Ga0316191, IMG submission 204928) | Coastal sediment microbial communities from Maine, United States - Eddy worm burrow 2 cm | ecosystem: Environmental > Aquatic > Marine > Coastal > Sediment | place: USA: Maine... | reverse complement strand
TGACGGGGGCGAATGCGATGCCGATGGGCGTCCAGCTGGTCGGACCGCGCAGCGACGATGGGCGACTGCTGCGCACGGCGCGCTGGCTCGCAGCGAATCTGGGTGCCTGAATCGTTTAGGTCGGAAAGAGGTCGAGAGAGATGGCAGACAAGATCATGGCAATCGTGGCACTCGCAATGATGATCGCCTCACTGGCAATCGTCGCCGTGTTCGTGCCGGACATCGACCTGATCATCGTGATCGCACTGGTCTCGGCGCTGGCGATCTACGACTTCTGGCAGTCTTTCCACGCCAAGTCCAAATGACCCCTGCGGCCGACAGGCTGCTAGGCAAGACGATCGCGCGGCTCTCTCCCGGCGATGATCGCGTCCAGGTTGTCCAGTGCTCGGAAGCCCATGGCATCGCGCGTCTCCTGCGTCGCACTGCCGATGTGTGGCAGCAGGAAGGTATTATCGAGATCCCGGTACCGCGGATCGATGTCGGGCTCGCCGTTGAAGACGTCGAGCCCGGCAGCGAACAATTTGCCGGATTGCAGCGCCATGATCAGCGCATCGTCATCGACCACCGCGCCACGCGCGGTGTTGACCACAACCGCACCATCCGGCAGCAGCGCGATCCGCTCCGCATTGAGTAGCTGGCGCGTGTCCGGCGTCGCCGGACAGTGCACAGACAGGAACTGGCAGTGCGGCAAGAGGTCGCTTAGATCGGCATGATAGATCGCGCCGGCCTCGATCTCCGCACTCAGACGATGGCGGTTGTAATAGTGGATCTCCATATCGAAGCCGCGCGCGCGGCGGGCCATCACCTGGCCGACCCGCCCCATACCGATGATCCCCAGGCGCTTGCCGGTGACTTCGACGCCGAGCTGGCCGATCGCACTCCAGTCTGCCCAGGTGTCGGTACGCAGCATACGGGCGCCTTCATGGGCGCGCCGCGCAGCGCCCAGCATCAGCAACATAGCGATCTCCGCGGTGGCATTGCTCAACACGTCGGGGGTGTTGGTCACTGTGATGCCGCGCGCTTTCGCGGCCGCCAGGTCGATGTGATCATAGCCAACCGAAAAACTGCATATTGCCCGGACGCTCTCGGGCAGACGCGCAATCACTTCCGCATTCAGACTCTCGGTATGGCAGGGGATGATCGCATCGGCAGCGGCGGCCAAGGCCAGCAACCGGTCGCTGGAGTACAGCTCGTCATCTGTGTTGAGGTGTGCGTCGTAATCGCGCTGCAGACGCTGTTCTACGGCCAGCGGCAGACGTCGCGTGACCAGGACAACGGGTTTCTTGCTCATCGTGTTTCACCTCTGCCGCAAAGACGGCTATCGCCTCATGTTCGTATCATTCGCTGCATCAGGCTGGCAGTATAGCCAGTTTACGGTGCGCGGCCGATCACGCTGGCATCGCTTCTCAATCGCATCGTGGGTGGCGCCGTCGATTGGGTGGCGCGCCTGCCAGCGTGCTGTCGCCAAGCAGGGGCGAGGAGGGCATATCATGGCTGAACTGAGCCTGGAACAGGCCAATCAACTAATTTCCGCGATCTTCAGTGAGGCTGCACGTCTGGGACTGCCGCCGATTGCCGCTGCCGTGCTCGACGGCGGCGGACATCTGAAGTCGATGCAGCGTCAGGACGGACTCTCCTTTCTCCGCGCGGACATCTGCCAGGCAAAGGCCTGGGGCGCGCTGGCAATGGGCAGCGACACGCGCCAGCTCGCCGCGCGCCTTACCCAGGATGCCGAGCAAGAGGGCTTCATGCAGGCCCTGAACGCGATGTCGGGGGGAAGGATAATCCCTCTGCCCGGCGGCGTGCTGATCCGCGACGACGCGGGCCGGATACTCGGGGCAGTCGGCGTCGCCGGCGCCGCGTCGGAACAGGATGAGGCCTGCGCCCTGGCGGGCATTCGCAGCATCGGTCAGCAGGCGACACATGACGGCAGGGGCTGATTCGAGCCCGCAGCCGCTGCACGGCTGGCGCGTTGGCTTCGCCGGTCTTGGGCTGATGGGACGGCCGATGGCCCGGCATCTGCTCTCGGCGGGCGCGGATCTTTGCGTCTGGAACCGCACCCGGGACGTTGCCGATGCCTTCGAGCAACCCAGGGTCCAGATCTGCGACAGCCCGGCGGACCTGGCCGGCCGCTCCGACATCGTCGTCCTGATGCTGGCCGACACGCCCGTCGTCGACCAGGTGCTGTTCGGGCCCAATGGCCTGTCACAAGGGCTGCGGGCCGGGTCTATGGTAATCGACATGGGCACTACGGCCGTGATGCCGACCCGCGGGTTTGCCCGACGTCTGGCACAAAACGGCATCGACTTCATCGACGCACCAGTATCCGGGGGCGAAATCGGGGCCATCCATGCGACTCTGACCATCATGGCGGGCGGCGATGATGCAGCGGTCGACCGCGCCGGGCCGCTGTTCACGGTGCTTGGCCGTACCTTCACGCACGTCGGCGCGGTTGGCGCGGGCCAGGTTGCCAAGGCCGCGAACCAGATTATCGTCGGCCTGAATATCGGGGCCGTTGCGGAGGCGCTCGCCCTGGTGAAGGCCGCCGGTGTCGACCAGGCCAAGGTGCGCCAGGCACTGCTCGGGGGGTTCGCCGGCTCGCGCGTTCTCGAGGTGCACGGCCAGCGTATGATCGATGAGACCTTCGAGCCGGGCGCGCGAATCACCACCCAGTTCAAAGACATGCGTCAGGCCTGCGAGCTGGGCCACCTGCTCAACCAGCCGCTGCCTGCTACGGAACTGAGCAAGACGCTGTTCGAAACACTGATCGAACGGGGTGACGGCGATCTCGATCACAGCGCCCTAATCCGGGTGCTGAGCTGATCCACTCGCCCGACATTGCCGCTGAACCGAGTTTTCAGGTAAGGCTCCTGCGCTGCCACGCAGCTATTGTGCAGCGGCCCTAGTGGCCAACCGCAGCCCGGTACGGGCTGGAGCCGGCAACGGTACAAGCAAACGCAAACCCACTGGCGATGAGATTTCCAGACTAGTTCGGCGCCACCTCGCGCTGGAACATCGCGCGAACCGACTCGATTTGGTTCAGCGGCACGTACACGGTGAACTTGCCGCCGTGCAGCGTTTGCTCCACTTCGGCGCCGGACTCGCCGATCCCTCTCAGCACCCCTTCGCGCATCGGCTGGCTGCGCGGTTTGATCTGCACCTCTTGGTCGACGTAGTGCGCGATATCCCGGAGTGGTACCGGCTCGTACTGCCGGCGCACGATGACGCGGTTGGTCTGCTTCGGTGCAGCGGCGGCCCGTGCCTGTGGTTGTTCGACGCCGAAAAGGGTCGACAGGCCCGGGGCCTGCGCCCCCGGACGCTGCCAGTCGAAGCTGGTATCGACAATAGCCTGGCCGTTGAGACTGAGTTGTAGCGCCATCGCATCGACCAGCTGGTCGGGCGGCAAAAACATCAGGCTGAGCAGCCCTATCGGCTGCTCGGGCTCGGATACCAGACTGAACTGACCCCAGGTGCGAAAGAACTCGCGCACCGCATCGGTAAGCCCCGCTCCGAGCGTGAGACCTTTCGCTCGCAGACCCTCCAGTGTTTGCCCGGCCAGGCGCTCGCTCCAGACCTGAACGGTCTCATCCGTCCCGATGGCACATTCCTTCAGTGCCTGGCGGCCGAATTTCGGCGATACCTCTGCCGCCAGACTCAAACGGGCGAGATTCGGGGGCGCACCGCCCCCTTGCGAGAATCCGACGATATCGACGTCGCTCATCATTGCAGCGAATTCCAAAGATTCGATATCGTGAAGGTCGATGTTGATGCCGAATTCCAGGGTCCGTGCGGCTTCGTTCAGGCGGTAGTGGCCATCGAAGTCCATATCCAAGTCTTCGAAACCGATCTTCTGCAGGAATGCCGGGGTCAGTTGCAAACCCTGCGTACAGGAGCTGTCGTCGCCGTTGCCCCGCACGGCAGCGGTTTCTCGAAGCAGGTCGGCGGACAAGGGCAATCGTATCCCGTCGATGAAGAAAGACAGGCTCGGCGGCGGCGTGTTCTTGCCCGGCTCCCACCGCGCGCCATGATAAAAGAACAGCGGGTCATCGCTGGCGATGCGGATCGCTTCGATCTGCAGGCTGTCATCGTAGCCGAGCGGCTGCACGGCGATGCCCCTGACCGTTACCGCGCCACGCAAATCGGTGCTGATATCGGTGTAGCGGATGTCTGCCTGGCTGGACACGGCCGCCACCATCCCATCGATATTGCGTTTTGCCTTGTAGTACAGGAAACCTTTGACGGCGCCATAGCCGAGCGCGGGAATCAACAGGAACAGCAGCAGTTTGCCGGGGCGCAACGACATCGATATCTATCCTTGGGGCCGCATCAGGGGTTCTTCGACCTCCTGGCGTTTATCGGCACCGAGCAGGTGTTCTATAAGGGTGAGTGCGAAATCCATCGCTGTGCCAGGTCCACGCGAGGTAATGACCCGACCATCGCTGACCACTGCATCGGCAAGCAACTGGGAGCTTTCGGCGAGGCGACCGTCGATTACGCCAGGGTAGGCTGTTGCGCGGCGGCCGTCGAGCAGTCCGGCATTCAGCAGCACCTTCGGTGCGGCGCAGATTGCCGCCGTATACTTGTCCTGTTCCGCCATGCGCTGCAGCAGCGCATGGATACGCGGGTCGGTGTCAAGATGGTCCGCACCCGGCAGACCGCCGGGCAGCGCGATCATATCGAACTCCTCGTTCAATACGTCGTCGAGCGCCTTGTCGGGGATCAGAACCACACCGCGGCTTGCCGTCACCGGCCCCTCGCCGAGGCCAGCACTGACGACCTCGATGCCGGCGCGGCGCAGGATATCGATAATGGTTACTGCCTCGAGTTCTTCGCAACCGTCGGCAAGGGGGACGAGGACGCGTACCATAGTCTGTCATTCCTTTCACGTTCTACCAGTCGGGAGACCGGCAATAGTTGGATCCCCTGTGCGGCGAGCGCGGGCAACTCTTCGGCCAGCACCATCAGGGTTTCGGGATAGGGATGGCCAATGCCGATTGCCGAGCCGTGCCGTCTGGCCTTCGCGACCAGGCGCCGCAACTGCGCGCGCACGTACTCAGCATCCTGCTGATTGTCGAGAAACACATCGCGTTGTGCATTCGACAGTCCGGCGGCGCGTGCATGGTTCCTCGCCACTGTGCGGACGTCTGTGCGGCTATCGACGAAATACAGCCGATCGAAACAGGCAAGGTCTTCCATCAGCCAGCGCATCGCAGCAGGATGCTGTGTGAGCAGGCTGCCCATATGATTGTTGACGCCAGATACGTGCGGAATCGCAGCCAGGCTGGTGCGAACCTGCCGGGCGAACTCTACGCGGCTCATGTTCATATGCAGCCCGCCCGGACCCATCGCGCGGCCATCAGTGGTCTGCATCGGCAGGTGCAGCATGACCTCCTTACCTTCGGCGTGGGCACGCAATGCAATTTCGGCGCTGTGGGGCCGCCACGGCAGAACCGAATAGGTGAGCGATCCTGGCAGACTGACGGCCTCGCGGCCGAGCGCCAGATTGTTGCCCAAATCGTCGATGATGATGGCAATGCGCACAGGCTCCTGGGCGCCCGCCGGCGCAAGCAGCAGGGCCGGCAGCGCAGACAGAAGGATGAACAGGCGCAGCACGCGGCAACCTCCGTCAGGCGCTGCCGCCCGGGCGCAGGATGGCGAGCCCCTTGAGCAGGTTGAGCGCCTCGCTCAGCGCATAGTCCGTATCGGCCTCCTCGCCGCTATCGGATGCGCGGGCCTTGCCCGATTCACCGCCGGGGCCGTTGTCTTCCGGGTTAACCAAATGGCCGGCGAGATCCGATTCCTTGAGCTGGGTCGAGGCTTCTTCGCCCTTGGTAAGGCGAACGTTGCCGAGCTTGATATCGGGCACGATGCCCTCCGCCTGAATCGAGCGACCATTCGGCGTGAAGTAGCGCGCCGTGGTCAGTTTTACCGCGGTGCGCTCGTTGACCGGCACGATGGTCTGCACCGAGCCCTTGCCGAAGGTCTGCTGCCCCATGATGACAGCGCGCTTGTGATCCTGCAGTGCACCCGCGACGATCTCCGAAGCCGAGGCCGAGCCGCCATTCACCAAAACCACGATCGGCGCACCTTCGAGCACGTCATCCGGCGCAGCCTTGAACTTGAGCTGGGAATCACCGATCCGGCCCTCGGTGTAAACGATAGTCCCGCTGGTCAGGAAGGCATCGCTGATCGCAACCGCCGCGTTCAGCACGCCGCCCGGATTGTTGCGCAAATCCAGTACCAGCCCCTTCAGCGTGCCGCCGGCATCGCGTCTGAGCCTGCCGATGCCCTTAAGCATGTCCTCGGGGGTGCGCGCCTGGAACTGCGAGACTCGTACATAGCCGAAACCGGGTTCGAGCATGCGCTGTTTGACGCTGACGGTCTTGATGACGTCTCGCACCACGACGATCTCGAGCGGCTTGTCGCTACCTTCGCGGACGATGGTCAACCGGATCTCAGTGCCTGGCTTGCCGCGCATCTGCTTGACGGCCTCATCGAGCGTCATGCCTTTCACCGGCTGGCCGTCGAGCCGGATGATCAGGTCGCCCGAGCGCACCCCGGCGCGCTGTGCCGGGGTATCGTCGATCGGTGATATGACCTTGACGAAACCGTTCTCCATGCCGACCTCGATCCCGAGGCCGCCAAACTCACCGCTGGTGCCGACTCGGATTTCGCGGTAATCCTCCTCGTCGAGGTAAGCGGAATGCGGGTCCAATCCGCTCAGCATGCCCTCTATCGCATACTTGAGCAGCTTGCGATCGTCGACCGCTTCCACGTAATCGTTCTTGATACGGCCGAAGACCTCGGCAAACACGCGCAGTTCATCAAGCGGCAATCCGGAACCCGCCTCACCATCCTCGGCCGATTCCGCCGCCTGTGCCATTCCAGCGCCGAATCCGAGGCTCGCTACGAACAAAACCGCGGCCAAACTTTGCTTCATAACTACCTCAACATTCCGCCCCGCGACTGCGGGCACGCATCAACCGACATTGCTGCCGGCAGGACGGCGGCACCACTTCGCCGGATCCACCGGGCGGCCCTGGTGCCGGATGCCGAAATACACACCGGCACGTTCACGTCCGCCACTCGCCCCGACCAGTGCGACCGGTTCATTGACTTCGACCCAGTCGCCCACTTCCTTGAACAAGCTCTGGTTATGGCCATACAGTGTCATATAACCGTCCCCGTGATCGACAATCAGCAACAGGCCAAAGCCCCGCAGCCAGTCGGCAAACGCCACGCGCCCATGGTGCACCGCTCGCACCTCCCGGCCTTCGGGTGTCGAGATCATAACACCGTCCCAGACCAGGCTCCCGAGACGGGGAGCGCCGAATCGGCCGACGATACGTCCCTGAGCCGGCCAGGGCAGGCGGCCACGAAGTCCGACAAACGCGACCTGCTGCGGATTCTCGACCGGAATGTCGGCCAGCGCCTCCTCGATCCCGCTGAGCAGCTTCTGGAGTTCGCGCTCATCGGATCGCAGTCGGTCAAGCTGCTGACGCTGGTCTTTCAGTTCCCGCGTCAAGTCCGCGACTACCAAGCGGCGCTGTTCCTGGGAACGCTGCATCGCGGTGAGTTCCTGCACCTGCTGGTCGTGCAGGAGAGCCAGATCGCGCTCCTCGTCGCCGATGGCGCGTTCGGTCTCCGCAAGCCGCTGCATATGTTCACGGATCAGATGCATTTTCTGCGCACGCGCCCTGCTGAGATAATCGTAGTAGACCATCACGCGGCTGACGGTGGCCGGGTCCTGCTGATTTAGCAGTATCTTCAGACGCTCCTGGCGGCCCATCGCGTAAGCGGCACGCACCTGTCGACCCAATGTGCGACGCTGCAATTCGAGCTCCAGGCTTTGCGCCTGTTGCTCCAAGCGCAGTTCGTCGAGACGCGCCCGATGCTGTTCGAGGCGACTGTCGAGCCCGCGCAGGTTCCGCGCCGCATGACCAATGCGTTCCTCGGCCGCCTCCAGCAGGTGGGACAATTCACTCTGCTCGCCGCTTTTGGTCTCCATCTGCGACTGCAGACCGCTGATCCGCGAACGCAGGGCTTGGAGCTGTTCGCGTTGCACAGCAGCATCCGCCAGCGCGCCGGTAACTGCCGGCATCAGCAATGCGCCAAACAGCAGGCTCCGCAACAATGAGATTGAGCGAAAACTCATGGCGGCAATATAGCAGCCCGCCCGCGCAGACGGGCCTGATGATCAGGCGGCGTCGGCGTCAGCCGCCTGCAGCAGCGATCGCCCGGTCATGGCCGCCGGTTGAGGTAACCCCATGATCTGCAACAGCGTCGGGGCAACATCGCAAAGGGCGCCGTTTTCCATCAGGGAGGGCGCGACATCGCCGACATAGATCAGCGGCACGGTGTTCGTAGTGTGCGCAGTGTGTGGCTGGCCGACCAGCGGATCGCTCATCTGTTCCGCATTGCCGTGATCAGCGGTGATCAGCATCTCGCCGCCAACTTCGAGTACCGCCTCGGCGACCCGACCGAGGCAACCGTCGAGACACTCGATTGCCTTGACAGCCGCCTCGAAGTTGCCTGTGTGGCCCACCATGTCTCCGTTGGCATAGTTACAGATGATCGCATCGAAGTGCCCTTCGCGGATCGCCTGGACCAGTCTATCGGTGACTTCCGCCGCGCTCATCTCGGGCTGCAGGTCATAGGTCGCGATCTGCGGTGAAGGCACGAGGATACGCTCCTCGCCTTCATTGGGGGTCTCGATGCCACCATTGAAGAAAAAGGTCACGTGGGCGTATTTCTCCGTTTCCGCGATACGCAGCTGGTGCAGGCCGAGCTTGGCAATGTACTCGCCGAAGGTGTTATCCAGCCGCTCCGGGGGATAGGCGACCGAGGTATCAAAATCCTTGCTGTACTCGGTGAGCGATACGAAGGTGGCGATCTTCGGGATCACCTCGCGCTGGAAGCCGGCGAAACCCGGCTCGATGAACGCTCGGGTGATCTGCCGGGCACGATCGGACCGGTAGTTCATGTTGATGATCACGTCGCCGTCGGCCACTCCGACAGGTTCGCCGATGCACGATGGCGCAACGAACTCATCGGTCTCCCCTCGCGCATAGGCCTGCTGCAGGGCCTCGACCGCACTGGCAGCACAGTGTTCGGCGCGACCCTGGGTGATCAAATCGTAAGCCTTTTTAATACGGTCCCAGCGGTGATCGCGATCCATCGCGTAGTAGCGGCCGACCAGCGTGGCGATCCGACCGTGGCCGAGCTTCGCGAATACTTCGTCCATCGCCTTCAACGAGGATTCCGCGCTCTTAGGCGGCATGTCACGCCCATCGAGGAAGGCATGCAGGTAGATTTTCGACGCACCCCGTTCGGCCGCGAGCCCGGCCATCGCATGGATATGCTCTTCGTGGCTGTGCACCCCGCCTGGCGACAACAGGCCCAGGATGTGCAAAGCGCTGCCATTGGCGATGGCCAGGTCGACGGCGTCGGTAAGCGTGCGGTTGCTGAAGAAGGAGCCTGTCCGGATGGAACGGCTGATACGGGTAAATTCCTGGTAGACGACCCGCCCAGCACCGAGATTGAGGTGTCCGACCTCGGAGTTACCCATCTGGCCGCCCGGCAGACCCACCGCCGAACCCGAGGTACGGATAGCCGTGTGTGGATAATCAGACCAGAGCCGATCCCAGACAGGGGTCTGCGCGGCCAGAATGGCATTGTGGTCGATGGTGTCGCTCAATCCCCATCCGTCAAGGATGACGAGAACCGCCGGGCGTACCTTTTTTCGCATCTTGCACTTCGTCGGATCTGCCCCCGCCGCAACGCAGTCGGGGCATATTGACCTTTGATTGGTAATTGATTTTCCGGCCCCACCCAAGGTGTCGAGCGCCGCGTCCTTATTGAATCATCTTAGCGGGCGGCAAGCCAGCCGCCGAGTCTGCAGCGTAAGCGTCATAAAAGATTATTTGGCTCAAATTCAAGAAAAATGCTCGCCCCAAGGACCGGATTGCTGTTCCAATAACGGTCTATTATTAGATTAGAGGCTAATAAATAGCCCAGTAGGGGAGGAAAACCGGTGAATTTCCACGATAAAGCAGTTGTTTCCATGCATGACGAATTTGACAGTGAGCTCTCCCTGCTGGAGGGCGACGAAGATATCGACCGCGCCTCGCGCTCCCTAAAGGCCATGTCGCACCCGCTGCGCCTGAAGATCCTCTGCACGCTCGGCGACCAGGAGGTTAGCGTGCAGGATATCGTCGACCAGGTCGGGACATCGCAAAGCAACATTTCCCAGCACCTTGCCATCCTGCGCGATAAGGGTATCCTCACGTCCCGCAAGGATGCCAACCGGGTCTTCTATCGCGTCAGCGACAACAGGACCCTGCGGCTGATCTGCATGATGCGCGAAGTGTTCTGTTCCAACGAGCACTGAGCGAGAGCGCGCCGAGGTGGCGCGCGTGCAGGATTAGAAATTCCACCAACGGGCAGGCCTTGCGCCTCCCGTTTCGTCGTTTGTAGCGTTGATACCGTGCGGTGACGCTGGCGGGGGATCATGGAACAAATCATCGAGTTCGCCACGAATCATGCCGTTTTGGTCGGGGCCTTTGTGGTCGTGCTGTCGGCCCTGGTCTGGAATCTGATTTCCGACCCGGGCGGCAAGAATGCGGTCGACCCGATGGGCGCGACGGCCATGATAAATCACGATGACGCGGTGGTACTGGACGTACGCTCGATGGCCGAGTACAAGGACGGCCACATCGTGAACGCGATCAATATTCCAGTGAACGGGTTGGGCAACAATCTGAAGCAACTGGAAAAGCATCGCGACAAACCCATCTTGGCGGTGTGTCGATCCGGGTCTCGCTCTGGGGCAGCCTGCAGGGTGCTGCGCAAGCACGGTTTCGAGAACGCGAAGAATCTACGTGGCGGGATGATGGCGTGGGAAAGCGCCAACCTGCCAGTCAGGCGCAAGTAGCGCATTGCGGGAGAATAGAGTGAGCGAAGAACAAGGAGCACAACAGGGGCAGCAGGCACAACGCCAGTTCCTGGTACAGCGGATCTATACCAAAGACATCTCATTCGAGGCGCCGACGACGCCTCAGATTTTTCAGGAAAACTGGTCGCCGGAGATCAATGTCGGCCTCGGCAGCGAGGTCAAGCAACTGGGCAACGGCAACACCGAGCTGGTGCTCAGTGTCAACGTCGAGGCCAAGCACGACGGCAAAACGGTTTTCCTGGTCGAGGTCAAGCAGGCCGGCCTGTTCTTGGTTCAGGGATTCAATGACGAAGAAACGCAGGCGCTGATGGGCATTGCAGCGCCCAACGTGCTGTTTCCCTATGCGCGCGAAGTCGTCTCGGACCTGGTCACGCGCGGCAGCTTCCCACAATTCGTGCTGCAGCCTGTGAACTTCGAGGCCCTTTACGCACAGCAGCGTCAGGCCAAGGCGGCGCAGGCGGCCGAAACCCAGGGCGATACTGCGCACTGATTTGGGCGCCCCGGACACCAAGCTGGCAGTGCTCGGGGCCGGTTCCTGGGGTACCGCGCTGGCCATTCATCTTGCCCAGAACGGGGCCCAGGTGACGTTATGGGGCCACGACCCGGAAGAGGTCGAGGCACTGCGGCGCGACAACGAGAATCGGCGCTATCTGCCGGGCGCGCCTTTCCCCCCTGGGCTCCATACGAGCGCTGATCTGGCAGGAAGCGTGCGTAATGCGGACGAAATTCTGGTCGTGGTGCCCAGCCATGCCTTTTCCGAGGTCTGTGACCTCATCGCCACCGTGCGTCCTCAACTCAAGACGCTGAGCTG
>Ga0316191_10003393_pt1 | contig 11766 bp, 15 predicted proteins | sample Eddworburr2cm_MG_FD_204928 | JGI IMG/M metagenome (GOLD analysis project Ga0316191, IMG submission 204928) | Coastal sediment microbial communities from Maine, United States - Eddy worm burrow 2 cm | ecosystem: Environmental > Aquatic > Marine > Coastal > Sediment | place: USA: Maine... | reverse complement strand
GTTATTTGTAATTTGAGATTTGTTATTTATTAATTTCACTATCACAATATCGATCGGGTACATTTGGTTCCATAATTATTAACACAATGGGAGATAGATATGGTTAAAACTACTGTTTGTTGGTTAAAAGACAGACACTTTGTGGGAACGGACTCTAACAATCATTCGGTGGTCCTTTCAGGACAAAAGGACGGCATTGGCCTAAGCCCTTCCGAGACACTCTTGATTGCTCTGGCCTCTTGTTCGTCAGTAGATATTGTTGAAATTCTTGAAAAAAAACGCAAAAAACTGACGCTGCTGGAAGTGACGACCCATGGCGAGCGGGATCCGGATCCGCCCTGGGCCTATCGGAAAATTCATGTCAAATATCGCCTCGGCGGGCAAGGACTGACCGACAAAGCGGTGGCACAGGCCATTCAACTTTCCCAGGAAAAGTACTGTTCAGTGGCCGCCACTGTGCGTGGGGTGGCACGTTTAACATACGATTATGAGATCGTAACAGATGAATAGTGGATTGATTCAAATTTAATATTTCAATTTTATCACTACGGTATATTCAACTCGCTTGGGTTCCGGTTTCAGGTGTCTGGTGCGGTTGCAGGTGATGGGCCGGATCAGTCAGTCCGAAGTAAAAAAAGGATAGGTCCTGGTGGAGTCTGCTAAGAGGCACAGGAACTGTGATTGCTGAAACCTGACACCTGACACCTGAAACCTTGGAACGTAATAGCTCTTTGGTGAATATAAAATAATATATCGCTCAACGATTATTAGGAAGCAACATACTAGGTTTCAAAAGTTACGGATCCAAAAATTATATTGACACATTCATGGTAAACTATTAAAATTTATTAATAACAGGAGCTTGCAAATGATAGCCGCAGACCCGACCCTGGGTAAATTCAGTATAACCGCACGATTGTTTAAGCTGGTAGGCGACATGCCTAAGGACCAGCAGTTAATTCTCCTAAAACAGCTCGTGGGAGACAGCGTCAGCGCCCATTTATATAAATTGATTGTCGAAATGACCGAAGAGCAGCAGATCATCCTTTTGGAACAGATGCAACAGTTGCCGAAGAAAAACCTGCCCGAAAAAATGGTGAGTTTAGAAGTAACGGAAGCCTCCATGCGGGAAAACCTGCGCAAACCATGCCTGATAAACACAAATTACCGTGTCCAGGATCGCGATTTTAAGAGCTATATTCTGGACGTCAGCATCGGAGGGGTTTTCATTGAAACCGATCAAGGATTCCCCCAGGGAAAAGAGTTATTGTTAAAATTCTCTTTACCGAATCGACCGAAGCCTTTCACGTTTAGCGGAAAAATCGCCTGGAGCAGTCCGAAGGGATTTGGCGTTAAATTCGACAACGTCAGCCCGATCCAGGGGGATGTGCTTAAATCTTTTATCGAGCAAAATGAATAGAAACTTAAAATGATGACCTGTATGCAAAAGCAGGAGGAGCAATGAAAATTTTTATCACTGCTATCGTATTGGCGTTTGCATTGTCTGTTTTGGGAGTTGCCAATTCTAAGGCCGATATATACACCTGGACCGATGAGAACGGTATCAAACATTACAGTGATGGACCACCGGCGGAGGCCAAAGGGGCCAAACCAGCCTTTCCCACCTACCAATATGATGAAGCAGCCGATAGGGAGCGATCTGAAAGCGATGCAAAAGCAATTGAAAAGGACATAAAAGAGATAGACGAAGAGTACGCACAATCAGAGCAGGAGGAACAACAGCGTGAAGAAGAAGCCGAAGCAAACCGACAGCCCATCATGGAAGAGAGGGTTGAGGACGAAAGAACCAAGCTGAATCTTAAAATCGCAGAACTTGAATCCCTGCCCCTGGATCACTTCGGGTCCCAAAGTAATAAAATTCGGTCTATCGGATATTATAAATACAGGCTGGCAGATCTGGAAAAAGACCCGGAAAAGTATTTTCGTGAACCGCCCCCCCGCTTCGAAGGCAACATCAAAGAACCCAGCGATGATGAGCAGAAGCAATAAAAGAAGGTCTTTCTTGCAGTGTCTCGGAATTTCTATCACGCCGTCGGCGTAAAAATATAGGATACCTTTTGAGGCCTGAGTTTCGATCTCAGCATTCCAACATTCCCTCCGGGGCCGTTTCCAGGCCGGAGGGTTGGACCTACCCTCCGGGACGGAGTCGGGCCGGAGGCCAATTGGGGCGAAGCCCTTAACTTGACCATTTTTGGTCTCTTAACCAGGAGGAATTTTATGAAACGATTTTTCTTGTCATCCGGCGTATGCAGCGTCATCATTGCCCTGTGCCTTTTAATCCCGTTCGCATCACATGCCCAGCAAGCCGACGCCCTCAGCGTTGAAGGCGCATCCATCTGCACCGGCGTGGCCGATCGTGAAGCCGTCGATGCCGGCACCAGTTTTGCCGTGTCGGTCGGCCGACTCTATTGTTTCAGCAAAATAGCTGACATCCAGGAGTCCACTGAAATTGTTCATGTCTGGTATTACGGTGAAACGGAACGCGCCCGGATATCGCTGGGTGTCAATCCGCCGGCCTGGCGCACCTACAGTTCAAAAATTATTCAAGCCCACGAAATTGGATCCTGGCGGGTAGAAATTCTCGATGCCTCCGGTAATCTGCTGGAGACACTTAAGTTTGAAACCACCCAGTAAAAATGAATCCGACCGGTATAATACCAGATCGTTCATCTGAAATTTGAGTTTCAAGCTTTTTACAGAAACGGAACTGACCGGAGAAACCGCCGGTTAACATCAGCATGGTGGTTTCTCCGTCAGATTTCGTCCTAGCATCACCTTCTCCTCTATCTCCCAGGTGTTATTCTGCGCAGGAACAGGCTTTTTATATCGCTTTCCTTGATGATGTTCTGAAATAAAGAATTGCAGTATAAATGGTTGTATAATAAAACGTTTGAATACCGGATCGTTTTTTTTGACAACCACCATAAACCCCTTGCCGAAGCGGGGATTTACATGATGTGAATTGTCCTAAAGTTTCTCATTCATAAACCGATATTCGATCTATGACCCGAGTATCCCGGCAGGCTGCTGCGCCTGAGGGGATATGAATAATTTTCATTGTTATATCAGATGTTTAGATGGAGGTTTCTATGCCACTTGCCAACATGATGAGCATAACGTCGAACACATTCTTATCCATGGTGATCTGGATCGGTTTGCTGCTGGCGGCGCTTTATTTTGCCCGCAGACCCTTTCATCGTGCGATGAGTTCTCTCAGTCGGATTATCCATAATGCCATGCGGCTTACAGCGGCATCCGTGATGTCAGCCGAAAAAAAGCTGGTTCAGCGCAATCGCGAAGTGTTGATGGCAGCCGGACTGGAAAGCGCTGAAAGATTGGTGGAAAGGGAGTTCGACCGCATCAATGCCGCCGTTGTCAGGGATCTGGAAGGCTATCCGAATCTTCAGCGGAAGCTGTTGGAAATGACCACCCGCCTGGATGAGGATTATACTCAGAGTGCGGATGTGCCGCCGGATCTGCCGAACTGGATACCGATCATCGAATCGATTGCCAACATCAAACACAGTGGCGATTCGATGGTCGCCAACATGCTTGGAGAAATCAACCGCACGCTGACCGAGCAGCACAAGGCCTCTATTGAAAATCATCGCAGCTCAAATACCGCGCGGCATTCCATTTTAAATAAAATGCTGCCGGCTTGGCGCAAAGTTCAAAAAACCCTCAATGATGTCGGCAAATCAATCGGAAATTTAAACCAGCGGGCCAAAAGAATTGACCGCTATATGGATGAGTACGAACAGATCCGCATGCAATCTGATAAGGCCGCCCGCATGCTCTCATCATCTTCACTCACCCAGTTTTTTATTTCCGGCCTGGTGCTGATGATCGCTTTTGGCGGTGCGCTGATCAACTTTAACCTGATTGCACTGCCCATGTCTGAAATGGTGGGCGGCGCCAGCTATATCGGTCCTTACAAAACATCGGATGTTGCCGGTCTGGTTATCATTCTGATCGAACTGACCATGGGTCTGTTCCTGATGGAATCTTTGCGAATTACCCGCCTTTTTCCGATTATCGGCAGCATGGACGATAAAATGCGGTTGCGGATGATCTGGATTACATTTACGCTGCTGGCCATTTTAGCCGGTGTGGAGTCGGCCCTGGCATTTATGCGTGATCGGATTGCCCAGGATATGGAAGCGCTGCGACAAACACTGGCAGGGGTTGAACAGGCTTCGGCCGCTACCAGCTTGATCCCCACCGTGGGCCAGATGATAATGGGATTTATCCTGCCCTTTGCGCTGGCTTTTGTGGCCATACCGCTGGAATCATTTGTCTCATCTTCCCGCACGGTGCTGGGGATTGTAGCTGCCGGGGCGCTGAGGTTATTTGCCTTCATTCTGAGGTTGATCGGCAACCTGGGATATTATGCCGGCAGATTGGTGATCAATTTGTATGACTTGATTATCTTTCCAAGCATCTGGCTCGAAGGCGTGCTAACAGGTTCCAAAGGCAAACGGACGGCGCCGGCTGAAGAGCAGCTTTTTGAAGACGGCGGCATCACCGAAGAAGCCGTTGAAAACCTCAATGATACCATTGAATACAAGGAGCCTCAGGAATGAAGAAAACCATCGCCATCGCCTTCAGTCTTGTTTTAATCATAGCCCTAACCGGCTGTCCAGATGCCAAGAGCCGCTCTAAAGGGGTCTACATGCTTCTGGATACCTCCGGCACCTATGCGCTGGAACTTAATAAAGCCCAGTCGATTCTAAATTATCTTTTGGGCGTTCTTCAACCGGGGGACACACTGGCAGTGGCAAGGATCGATACCGGCAGCTTCAGCGAAAAAGATATTGTCGCCAAAGTTACCTTTGACGAACGGCCCTCGTACGCCAATAACCAGAAACGCACGTTTCAGCAGGAAGTCAATTCATTTGTCTCAACCGTTAAAAGCAGCAAATACACCGACATATCCGGTGGAATTTTGCAGGCCATCGAATACCTCAATGAACAGGGGTCGGGACAAAAATATGTACTCATTTTCTCAGATCTCAAACAGGAACTGGCCAAAGGATACAACCGGGACATTCCCTTGCAGTTGCAGGGATTTAGTGTGATCGCTCTCAATGTTACGAAACTGCGGGCCGACAATATTGACCCCGTAAAATATCAGGATCGGGTTACTAAATGGCGCGCTGAGGTCGAAAGCGGCGGCGGGAACTGGGCCATCATTAACGATCTGGAAAACCTTGACCAGATATTCTCAAACTAATGATTTCAGCAAGAGCTGAAATCATCAGGTGTTTGGTGTTTCGTTTTTGGTGTTTGGTAAAAGACAGCGCCTCATTGGCGTATTACCGTAAAATTATAAACCGGGTGTCATGGCACCCGGTTTTTTTACTAGATAAAGCCTATTTTAAACTTTTTGCCAAACACCAAACACTCCTATTTAGGCAATCCCTGATTTGGGCAATTTCATTTAATATCCCCTGCCCTGCTTTTATTCGGTTTGTAATTAATCGAATTTTATAGTAATTGATTTAATCTGCCTGACAACAGCCATTTGGAGGAATAATTCTTGAGTGTCGGTGAATCTGCGAACATGGCCCCTGTAAAATCTCCTTTCTCAATTCGAAATGTCCGGTTGTTTATTGCCTTTCGCGTTTTTTTTAACGCGCGATTTTATTACCCTGTTTTCGCCATCCTGTTTTTGGATTTTGGGTTGACCCTCGATCAGTTTGCCCTGTTGAATGCCGCCTGGGCAGCCTCCATTGTTCTGCTGGAAGTCCCTTCCGGTGCCCTGGCCGACACCATCGGCCGGCGCAAACTCTTGATCGTAACCGGAATTTTGATGGTGACCGAAATCGCAATGCTGTGTTTTGTCCCCCTTGGAGATGCCAGCCTGCTTTTTGCGGTATTCATCGCAAACCGCATATTGAGCGGCGCGGCCGAGGCGGCCGCCAGCGGGGCTGATGAAGCCATCGCCTATGACAGCTTGAAAAAAGAAGGCGATGCCCGTGATTGGCCCCGGGTGCTCGAAAAACAAATGCGGATGCAATCGATGGCCTACATCGGGGCCATGAGCCTGGGGGCAGCCGTCTACGATCCGGCCCTGATGCAGCGGGTAATGAATCTGCTGGGGCTGAATGTAAATCTGACCCAGGATATGACCCTGCGGTTTCCGCTGTATCTGACCTTTATAATGGCGATCATGACCTTGCTGGTCACCTTGCGAATTGAGGAGGACCCATCGCCACCCGAACCCGAGTGTCAACCGTCGGCAAACTGTACCCACACCATTTGGCAGGCCTTTAAATTAACCCTGCAGGCCGGCGGCTGGATATTGAAAACACCCTTTGCCCTGGTAATCATTCTGGTCGGTCTTATGTTTGATAACTGTCTTCGCATGGTCGGCACCCTGAACAGTCAGTATTACCGGCTCATAAACCTGCCGGAGGCCTCTTTTGGATTGATTGGCTCGGCCATGGCGGTTCTGGGCCTGATCATTCCCTGGTTGGCATACAAAATGGTAAACCGGCACACACCCGCTTATAATCTGGGTGTGATGACGGCAATCAGTATGCTCGGCTTGATCGGCATGACATTTTTCTTGCCCATCATCGGCCTGCTGCCGATGGCGCTGCTTGTGGTGGTGATGTACATGGGACGGTTTTTCCAGAGTCACTACCTGAACCGGATTACCGCTTCACACCAGCGTGCGACCGTGTTGAGTTTTAAAGGTCTGTCATTCAATCTGGCTTACGGAGTTATCGGTGTCCTGTACGCCCTGCTGCTGGCGACACTGCGACCTCAACTTGCTGCCGCCCTGCCGAATATAGGCCGCACCGCTCTCGAAAATATAGTTTTTATAAAATCAATGAGCTGGTTTCCCTGGTATTTTCTGGTGACCATGGCGATCCTGCTGGTAATCGCCCGCCGGCAGCTGAAAAATACCGATGCGCATAAAAAGACGGGATAAAAGAATTTAAATTTCGGCAAGAAGTCTTCGCATAATACACGCAGTGCTTCCTTTATCAAGATACAAATCCCAAATCACAAGCACCAAATAACAAAAAAATCTCAAATCACAATACTCAATGACCAAAACCGTTTGACCCATAAGGAGCCTATCGGCGGTGAGCCTCCAGCTGTGGTTTTAGGATTTGAGCATGTTCAAAGCTTTTGAGTCAGGCTTGGAATTTTGAATTTCGGTCATTGGATTTTATTTGTTATTTGATATTTGGAATTTGTTATTTCGTTTCCATGCAGTTTAATACTATCTTACACAATTATTGCCACACAAGATGAAAAACATCGGTTAGTTGGGGTCTGATATTTTTGGTTGCCTTTCTGACCAAATAGGATTATCAGAAACATAGCGGGCTCCCTAAATTGTGGGGGCGCATGGCCGTTTGAATAACCGCAAGTTGCAGAAAACGAATCCATTCAAGGAAGGTTAAAAATTATGGCCGACTCTCCCAAAGATAACCACGAAGATTTTGTCATCAGTGAAAACGATGACACCGAAGGCGAAGAAGATTTAGGCCGGCAAGATTATTATGAAAATCAAACAGGCCTATTCCAGAACAAATCGAACCTTGCCTATATCATAGGCGGCATCGGGTTGGTAATAATTGTCATCCTTTTGGTCATTGTTCTGGCCAGGCCTTCCGATGTGGTTGACAGTGAAAAACTGCAAGCACTGGAAGAAAGAGTTCAAGGGCTGGAGAAAAGGCTGGCGACCATTGGTTTAATAGATCAAGCCCTTGTCCGAATTGATGACAATGAAAAAGAGCTCAGCTTGATCATGGAGCGTGTTGACCGCTTCGAGGGTACCGTTACAACCCAAATTGATCAAATTATAAAAGAATTAGGAAAGCTGCACCAGAAAGCAGGTACAGCACCGGCAGCCAAAGTCAAAACACCGCAACCGGTTGCTAAATCAACTCCGAAAGAGCAGACCAAGATTCACGAGGTTCTCGCAGGTGAAACCCTGTATTCCATCAGCCGCCGCTACGACCTGACGGTGGATCAACTGCGAACATACAACAGCATCGGTAAAGATGCAGCCATTCGCCCCGGACAGAAACTCAAATTGAGCCCACCTTAGGACTATCATCCCGCTGAAATCAGGATTGTGCATTTTAGCTCACTCTTGTCAGCCTCACTTTTTGGCAGATTCGGCATTTTCTAGTTTATGCGGGTAAGGCAGATATACAGTAGCCCCCCAAAATCTTGCCGCAATATAAACACAATGAATACCCTAAAGATACCAATAGAGAAATTAAAATATGAAATGGAATAATTCCCGCGGATAGGGCTCAGTGGAAATTAGTTAATTCTTTTACTTTTCAATTATTTATGATACCTTAAGGCTGTGGGGAGTATCCAGGAAAACTCCTGGTGAGTTGAACTATTTTTGACTGGGGCGGGGTCTTTTCTGCCAAAAAGCAGAATTCATCCCAATAACTAAGTTAGGTGACATAAAAGATGCAATAATTAATCCATTAAATCTAAACACGAAGGAGTAAAAAATGGCAGAAGCAAAAGGATTGATGAAGCCGGTAAAACTGAAAAATGAGCTGGCAGCGCTGCTGGGAGCAACTGAACTTCCCAGGACAGAGATAACCAAAAAACTATGGGACTATATTAAGGCGAATAAACTTCAGACAAGGACTGAAAATGGAAAGCCTGAGAACGCAGGCAAGTTCATTGTGGCTGATGCCAGTTTGCTTCCGATCTTCAAAAACACAAAATCAAAAAGCAAATCAGGCAAGCTCACTGACCTTACAAACCTGAAGGAGGGCCAGACGATCAACATGATGCAAATGGCCGCTGTTGTGGGCGCCAACATAGAATAATCTAAAAGTGTCGGGCCTGCATATGAAAACTGCAGGCCCGACACACCTGCGAAAACAATATGACGCCAAAAAGTGAGCTGCTGCCGGAATGCGGCCAAAAGCTGAAAAGTTGCTGGATATTTTACGCGAAAATCCCCAATCTATAAAATCCGAAATCGACATACCTTCACCATTCCCTTATTTGACAGCATTTTTCCACAAATTCGTAAAGCTTTTTTCATAAATGCCGATACCTTAAATAGGCATTTTGCCAACCGGAGCATCATTTGCAGGTACTTATCGCCAAAATAGTCGAATCTTATAACCCTGCGTACGGTCAGCCGGAAAAAACGGCCCCTTCCGGTGATACGGGCAAATCCCGGCACTTTGAATGGTTCTTCACACCGGTGCTGGCGCCGCTGATGTTCAATCGCTGGTTGATCGGTATATTCCTGGGTGCCGGCCTCACCCAACTGGTACTGGTCGCCACCGGATTGAACGGGTGGCAATGCCCGATCAAATCCACTTTCGGCCTAACCTGTCCCGGATGTGGATTGACGACCGCCATGGCCTTAATGATCAGAGGCCAATGGGCAACAGCGGTCGGTATGCATGCATTTGCACCGCTTTTTTTAGTGGTCTTGACCGGGATGGTGACCGCCATAGCACTGCCGACCGTTTATCTAAAAAAGCTATCCAGCGCGGTGGCGGTAACGGAACGCAAAACGGGAATATCAGCAATCATATTGCTGGGCATGCTGCTCTACTGGTTGCTGCGGGGTTTTTCACTATAAAGAGTACCGATTAGTTCAGGTTTTCATATGTAAAATAAAACGTTTGGGAGTCAGCACTAAAAAAAAATCACAAGGGGACAGATTATGATTATGCCAATCGCATTGGGAGCAACCTACCTCATCGCCAATATCATAAGCTTAGTTATTTTTATTATGGTTCTGATCAAATTGTTTAAAAACGAAGGGGCGCTGAAGGGAATCCTGGGGTTTTTCTGCGGAATTTACACCTTTATCTGGGGTTGGATAAAACACAAGCAACTGGCCATGACCAAGCTCATGACCATCTGGAGCCTGATGATATTGTTGCCGTTTATTTTAATCCCGGTGATGGGGGTCAGCAGCGTGCTCGAAATGCAAAAATACGTGGAGGCTTACACCGGCGATGGGGGTATCAAACTGTCGAAACCGGATTCCGGAAAGAACCTGAAAAAGAAGTTAACTGCCAAAAAGGCCCGCAAAAAGCAGGCTAAAAAAACATCCTTAAAAAAACCGGAAACCACGGGTGCAAATAAAGATGTGGATTGGAGCCAGAAAGCCATGGCCTTATGGCAAAACGGTAAATTTAAAGATCCCAAAAAGGCTGTGGATTACTGGGGCCGTGCCATCCTCAGTAAACAGAATACAGCCGAAGCCTACAATAACCGTGGACTTGCCTATCATGAATTAAAGCAGTACGACAAAGCCATCAAAGATTACAACCAGGCTATCAGGCTGGCCCCCGCCCAGGTTGCCGCCTACAACAATCGCGGCAATTCCTATTACGAAATAGATGAGTATCAGCTGGCCTTGGCGGATTTTAACCAGAGCCTGAAACGCAAGCCGGACTATGCCAACGCCCACCTGAACAGGGGGCTGGTTTACTATCAAATGGACAAGACCGACAAGGCCTGCAGCGATTTCCAAAATGCCTGTGACCATGGAGATTGTGACGGCACCAAGTGGGCCATGAAGAACGCCATATGCAAATAAAGCACCAATTGGAGTTATTTGTTATTGGTTATACGTTAATCGTTTAAGGCGCACCTCAGATAACATAGATCGATGGGTCATCCAGCTATGCTGGAGAAGGAATCAAACCTATTTATATATTGCACTACGAATAGGATTATCATACTGGCGGATTAGGGGAAAGGTGGAAATTTCCCGGGAGCGGCCTGCCGGCCCTTACGAATAGGGCCGGCAGGCCGTATTTATTTTTTGCCTGAAGTGCTTTCAAAACCTAAGGATCAAAGCGTGGAATGCAGGTAACCCCCCACAGCGCCCAATCCTCATCCGGTCTTGATACCATTTGGGCGATGTCGGCTTCGATCCTGGTTCTCTGGTGGAGATCCAATCCGAGATGGTCTAACTTTTTATCCACGACTGTCCAGAAGAGTCCTTGATGAAACTCTCGCATATTGCGAACTTTTGAAGCCAGAAATTTTTCTTCGATGGCGCCCAAATGCTCAATCATTCTATGTTTTACCGATCCATTGTCCTGAAATGGCTCTACAAGCAGGGCCGCCAGATTTCTACTTTTCCCGTTGGCTCCGTTTGGCGGGCTTTGTTTTTCCCATTTCACATGCATCGCATTAAAATACCAGGTACCTGTCACTGGTTTTTATTATTTCCGCATTTTTAGCCTGGGTGGCAAAATCCTTGAATCCAAATCCCGGCACGTCTCCCTCAAGACCCAGTGCACGAAAACTTACATCGCACAGCGACATCTTGGCTTTGCCGATCAGTTTTTTAAAATCCGGGGATTGGGTCAACAGGACGCCCTTGCCTGTAAAAAAGATTTCCACCTCTTTACCTTTGCCATGGGCCGCGTCGGTCAGGTTAACAACATACTCCAGATGCTTGTCCGAACTTACCAGTATGCCTAATTTTTGTGACATAACGAATCTCCATTTAGGGAATGACTATTGCTATTCGTCATTCTTCATTCCTCTCACCACCAGCAAATAACTTTATCGTGCGAAAATATTTCATCCACCAATCGGGACCAGTCGATGTCGCCGCTATAAAGTTCAGTTGTTTGGGATTGATCCCCGTTGGTGCTGGCGGCCACCATATCTTTTATGGTCGCGTCCGGCTCTGCGCGTAAAATATGCAATATCTTCATATCGCTCCTCCTCTAAAACGGAATAACGAGATCCGCCCCTCGCAGC
>Ga0316191_10003392_pt1 | contig 11766 bp, 10 predicted proteins | sample Eddworburr2cm_MG_FD_204928 | JGI IMG/M metagenome (GOLD analysis project Ga0316191, IMG submission 204928) | Coastal sediment microbial communities from Maine, United States - Eddy worm burrow 2 cm | ecosystem: Environmental > Aquatic > Marine > Coastal > Sediment | place: USA: Maine... | reverse complement strand
TCGAATCTGCACCTGCGCAGCGCTTGGGCCAGCGCACGGCGCAGACCGGTGATGCGGTTGCAGGAGTCGTTGTTGCTTTTCTGCACTGTCAACGGTCTGTTACATATACTGCTAAAATTTCGTGAACACCCCCTGGCATAACCGCACCGGCGAACGCGTCTATGGCTTCGGGTGGCTCGAAAAAAACGAAAATTTATTGACTGCCCGCGTGGAAGGAATGTGCATATTGAACTATATATACAGTAGGAAATGAAGTGGCTGGAGGCCACAGGAGGGTAAAGAAATGGTAACCGGTGAGAAAAGACGCAACGAGGAAAAATCGTTGCAACCGCGTCCATCTTCACCCATGACAAATCCGTGGGATGAAATGGATCGGTGGTTCAGTGAGTTTGGAAGCCAGGGCTGGCTGCATCCATTCTCCTGGGGCTGGCCAAAGGAGATGGCGGCGATGGCGCCCTTCGAGGGCAGGACACCGAAGGTCGACATGGTTGACAGGGATGACGAGGTCGTCGTCCGGGCTGAGCTGCCCGGCGTAAAGAAGGAGGACCTGGAGGTCACGCTTTCGGAGCATAGCGTGACGGTAGAGGCTCATACGGCCAGGGAAGAGGAGGAAGAAAAAGAGCACTTCTACAGGAGAGAAATGAGCCGTGGAGATTTCCGGCGCACACTGACCCTGCCCACTGGCGTGGATGAAGCAAAGGCAACAGCAAGCTTTGCTGACGGGGTGCTGGAGTTGACACTGCCGAAGCTGCAAAGGACCAGTAGCAGGAAAGTCAAGGTCGACTAGTAACAGGAAGTTGTTGACGCCCGGCAGTTGCCGGGCGTTTTTTGTGCAGGGTATGCAGTCGGGCCCTGGTTGCACGCCCTCCTGTCTTCGTGGGTGTGTGCGACTCTTAGGCATAGGATCGCGGCGTGGGCGCGGCTCCTGCAGGGGGTGGATTCAAACACTTCGCAGATACGCGCTCCGCTGCTGCAGTGAGTGTCATCGGGTATATCCACCCTTTTACCGGTTCACAAACGTTTGTCAAAACCAACCACTGCCAGTAAGCTGACTCGCCATGCTGGCACGCGCTTACAACTGGTTCGACCGCACGATCCTGGAACTCGGACGCGAGTTCCGTCTTTCCTATCTGCCGCCCCTGATGGTCTACGTCGCCTATGGCGTGTCGGGCCTGACGGCCATCGTCGGCACCTTCTTCGTCAAGGACTACCTCGGGCTGTCGGCGGAATTCCTGGCCGCGCTGGGGTTCTGGGCGGGCATCCCGTGGGCTTTGAAGATGCCGCTCGGCCACCTGGTCGATCTGATCTGGCGGCACAAGGCCGGGCTGGTGTATCTCGGCGCCTGCCTGACCGCGGCCAGCCTGCTGATCATGGTCGGCCTGCTCGCCAACCCGGAGGCCATGGGCACGATGATGCCGGTGGAGGCGTGGTTCGTGCTAAGCACGCTGCTGGCGCCGGTCGGCTTCGTGGTGCAGGACGTGGTGGCCGATGCGATGACCGTGGAAGCGGTGCCGCTGCTGGACAAGGAGGGACACCCCTTTCCTGCCGGCACCAAACGCCTGATGCACACGACCATGCAGACGCTGGGGCGTGTTGCGATTATCGGTGGCACCGTGTTCGTTGCCCTGCTGAATGTCTTTATGTTCGCGGGGGTCGAGGCGCTGGATGAACAGCAGAAGCTGCAGATCTATATACGCATCTACGAGATCGCGCTGGTCATTCCCGTGGTCTCGGTGGCCGGTGTGCTGCTCAGCGGCATCCTCAAGCGGCGCGAACTAAAACGGCTGCGCAGTCATGGCATCGACACGGCCGAGGCCATGGATATGGTTCACGGCCAGCTGGAACGCACGTCGCCCAACTGGTGGATCCTCGGCGGCAGCCTGGTGTTCGTGACCTTCACCATCACCATGGGCCTGGCCGAGGTGCCGTACAACCAGGAAATCATTTTTGCGGGCTCGATGCTCATTATCCTGTTTCTCATCAGCCGCCTGCTCAAGGTGCTCGATCCCGCAGCCCGCAACGTGCTGCTGGGCACGGCCATCATCATCTTCGTCTACCGCGCCATGCCCACGCCCGGTGCGGGCCAGACCTGGTGGATGATCGACGAGCTCGATTTCGACCAGCAGTTCCTGTCCGTGCTGTCCCTGATCAGCAGCGCACTGGCGCTGTTCGGCATGTTTATCTTCCGCCGTTTTATGGCAGAGAAATCCATCGCCTACATCGTCGTGTTCCTCACCCTCATCAGCACGCTGCTGACCTTCCCGATCATCGGCATGTACTACGGGCTGCACACCTGGACGGCGGCACACACGGGCGGGATCATCGATGCGCATTTCATCGCGCTGGTGGACACGGCGATCGAGTCGCCGCTCGGTCAGGTGGCCATGATCCCCATGCTCGCCTGGATCGCCAACTCGGCCCCGGCCAAACTCAAGGCGACCTTCTTCGCGGTCATGGCCTCGTTCACCAACCTGGCACTCTCGGCCAGCACGCTCGGCACCAAGTACGTCAACCAGTTCTATACTGTCACCCGCGAGGTCAGCGAGCGGGATACCGGTATGGTTACGGTGCCGGCCGACTACTCGGAACTCGGCTGGCTGATGATCACGGTGGCGGTGCTCACCTTGGTCCTGCCATTAACAGCGATCCTGCTGGTAAAGATGACGCGCCTGCGCAGCGCCTGAGCCCGTTCGCGGCAGCCGGGCGGTCGCGGCAACGTCACTAACCGCCGTCATCGCCCTCGTCGTACTCATCGTACTTCGCTGACTTGCCGCGCACCTTGTCCGCCGGGTACTTTTTCTCGTTGAGTTTGATCTTGGCATTGACGGCCTTTTCCAGGTCAACGCCGAGTTTGTCGGCAAGGCGGATGAGGTAGATCTGGATGTCGGCGATCTCCTGCTCCACCTCGGCGAGCTTGTCGGCCGGCAGTTGCAGGCTCTGCTCTTCGGTGAGCCACTGGAAGTGTTCCAGCAGTTCGGCGGCCTCGACGATGAGCGCCATGGCGAGGTTCTTCGGGGAATGGAACTGGTCCCAGTCGCGGTCTCTGGCAAAGTTGCGCAGCCGCAATTTGATTTTATCCAGTTTACTCATGAGTGAATCCTTTACTGGTACACAAGCCGGGTATCACACAGCGGCCTGTGCCGATGTCTATCTTGTCGTTGCAAGCAATGCATCAGCGGGAAGACCCGATTGATTCCATTTTGGCTACCAATACGCTGGAATCCGGGTCTCCGCTATGTTCTGCCCTGAATAACGACTGACTCCAGGTTTCGCTGCAGCGCTGCGGGGTGATCGTAGCATATCTGTCGCAAGTATCCTGTGTCTCCATGTGCAGATCCCTCCTTCATAACAGGCTGCTATATGTTCCTGCATAATACCCCGCTCCCTGACCCGCTCGCCGCTGGAGAGGGAACGTACAGGAGGCCTTGAAACAATGACGTTATTTGTGTCGCATGCGGAGTGCGTATGACTGCTGAAAAACAGGAAAATCTGCAACCGGCATTGCGGCGCCGGCTGTTCTACGCCGTGGCCCTGAGCATTCCGGTGCTGTTCTTCGTCCTGGTTGAGGCTGGCCTGCGCCTGGCCGGCTTCGGTCACAGCTATCCGCTGTTCACACCCGTCGCCGGGGCACCGGGCTTCCTGCAGGCCAACCCGGACAGCGTGAAGCGCTTCGTGGTTGACGAGTTCGCGACGCCCGATGTCAGGATCCACCCGGTGCGCTTTCCCGAACAGAAGGCACCCGGCACCTTCCGCATCGTCATCCAGGGTGGCTCCACGGCTGCCGGCTTTCCTTATGGTTACGGCGCATCCCTTGCGGGGATGCTGCAGCAACGGCTCCAGGCGACCTTTCCCGACGTCAATTTCGAGATCATCACCACGGCCATGCCGGCGGTAAACTCCTACACCTTGCTGGATTTTACCGACGAGATCATCCTCCAGCAGCCCGATGCGGTGCTGATCTATGCCGGTCACAATGAATACCTCGGCATCCTTGGTGTGGGCTCGGCGCTGACAGCGGGACGCAGTCGGCCGATCATCCTGGCCTTCCTGGCGCTGCGTGAATCACGCCTCCTGCAACTGCTCATGCATGGCTATGATGTGGCCACCAGCAGCGGGCCAGTGGCGGTGGAAACAATCATGAACAGCAGTGGCACCTTGATGCGCCGCATTGTCGGCGAGCGCCACATACCCCTGGATTCAGTGTTGTACCGCGAGGGAGAGCAACAGTTCCGCAGTAACCTGGCCAGCCTGCTGGCGCACTACCGGGATGCAGGCATCCCCGTGTTTATTGGCACCCTTGCCAGCAACGAGAAGGGCATGGAGCCCTTTAGCAGCGGGCTTGCCGCGGACACGGATGCGGCCGCCTGGCAGGCACATTATGCGGCGGGCCTGAAAGCGCTTCAACAGGGTGACCTGGAGACCGCACAGGATGCACTGGCGGCGGTGCTGGCACTGGACGATACCGCTGCCTCGGGTTATTTCGCCCTCGGCCAGCTGCAGGAAGATCTCGGCGATTATTCCCCGGCACGCGGATCCTACCTGGCAGCCAAAGACCGGGACCAGTTGCGCTTTCGTGCCCCGGAGGCGTTCAACACCGTGATCAGGGCACTTGCGGCCGACTATGACGCCCGTGTGGTTGAGGTTCAGGCCAGCCTGCTGGAGGCGGCGGGGCACGGCATCATCGGCAATGACCTCATGCTGGAACATCTGCATCCCAATCTCCGCGGCTACTTTCTGCTCGCCGATGTCTATTTTGATGCCCTGCGCGAGCAGGGGCTGATTGCTGCCCCGGAACATGCCGTGGACAGGGAGACGGCCTGGAAGGATATTCCGGTCACCGACGTGGACAGGTTGCACGGAGACTACCAGATCCTGCACCTGAAGGGCGACTGGCCCTTCACCGAGGGTGCGGTGGCCAGGCCCAGGCCGCGCATTCCCAACCAGCCAACGCGTGAAGAGCAGATTGCCCACGATCTCTACCTGGAAAAGATCACCTGGACCACGGCGATGCGCAGGCTGCTGGCCCACTATGAGCACGAGCGGGACAGTTCCCGTGCGGCACAGGTCGCCACGTTGCTGGCAGACACACAGCAATATGAAGAGGCCCCGCAGGTCAAGGCGGGCACACTCGCACTGGCGGCGCATCGCTATCGGGATGCCATGCGCCTGTTCCGGCGGGCGCTGCGCCATTCACCTGAGCAGGTCGAGTATCTGGTTGCACTGGCTGGGGCCTGCCATGCGGGTGCTGACGATGCGTGCGTGGCACAGACACTGGAGCAGCTGCGCGCACTCGACTCCGCCTCCCCGCAGGTGCAGGCGTTATTCAGAGAGTTCGCTGGCGTGGCGAAACCGGCGGAGTAATCCATCGTTTGCCGCCTTCAGTTACGGTAAGCCTGAACCTGCTGGTCCCTGTGTCGCTGCTCCCGGTACGGTCTTACTGATATTTTAATTATTAGAAAAAGCATTTGGTTACCTATATCAAAAAACAAACACATTCATATTAATTTCTGAATACTTTCATTTTTTGAAAGTTTCTGTAATTATATAGCCTGATTAATACGATATTGCTATAGCAACATGCAGACCTTGACCGAACAGCTGATCGACGAGGGTTTTAAAAATCGGGTGATTATGGATACCCAGCTGGCCCGGCTGATCAGTGGCACGCCTCAACGCCGGCACAGCCTGGTGAATCGCGCCATGAAAGCAGGTGAGTTGTTGCGGCTGCGCCGGGGTGCTTATTTATTGGCCGATAAATACCGTGACTATACCGCCCATCCCTTCGCATTGGCCCAGGCATTCGTGCCCGGGAGTTATGTGTCGTTTGAAACCGCACTGGCATACCATGGCTGGATCCCGGAGGCAGTGTACGCCACGGCCAGTGTAACGCCAGGCCGCAAGTCGCATGAGTATGAACACCCGTCATTTGGACGCTTTACCTTTCAGCCGCTGGCAACTCATGCCGGTTATTTTCTGGAACGGGTTGATCGGGAACAGATTCAGCAACAAACCCTGCTGGTGGCGACACCCATCCGCGCATTTATGGACCTGGTGTGTTTAAGAAAGGCAGAGTGGCAAGGGATGGAATGGCTGCATGAGAGCCTGCGTATTGATTACGAAAACCTGCGGCAGGTAACGACAGCAGACATCAGCACTCTGCTACTGGTTTACAAGCAAAAACGCGTTACATTATTTCTCGAATCTTTGGCCAGGGAATTGGGCGATGATTGAACTCATTCAACAGCGACTCGACAGTTACAGGGTTAGCAACCCGGTGGAGGAGGAACAGGCCACTAAAGAGATTTTGCAAGAGGTTGCACTTTATTCATTGTGGCGAGCAGGATTTTTTGATGTGGCTGCATTTCAGGGCGAAAGCAGTTTGCGCATATTGCACAAGCTGCCGCGATTCTCGGAAGATCTCGACTTTACCCTTAAAGAACGCAACCCGGAATTCGAATGGAGTGGTTATCTTGATCTATTGCTGGATGGACTTCAGGAGTTCGGACTGAAATCCGAAGTGCTCGACAGGAGCCGAATGGATCAGCGCGTGAGAAAGGCACTGCTTAAAGATAACTCGGTCAGCAATCAACTGGCCCTGTCTTTTTTTCGGGGTCACCCCGGCCAGAAACTCAACATCAAACTGGAAATTGATGTAGATCCGCCGCAGCTATCCGGTTTTGCATACAGCTATCTGGATTTTCCTCTGGATTTTGAGGTATGCCATCAGGATTTAAGCAGTAATTTCTCTCTAAAGATTCATGCCCTGCTTTGCAGGCCTTACGTAAAGGGCCGTGACTGGTATGACTTTAACTGGTATGTAAAACAAAATATCCAGCCCAACCTTCCCCACCTGCAAGCTGCGCTGTATCAGTATGGTCCATGGGAGGGACAGGCGATTGACATTGATAATAAATGGCTTAGCCACACACTGATTGAAAAAGTAGCAGCTATTGACTGGTCTGAAGCCATTCAGGATGTTGAGCGCTTCCTGAACACGGCAGAGCGAGAGAGCCTGAAACTTTGGAGCAGTCGCTTCTTTACCCATAAAGCTGAGAGCTTAACAGCTGCCACCTGATGAAATAGAGGAAATTCCATTCAGATCGCGTCTGCAAGGCGCCACCGCAGACCAGTGTAACCGGCTTTGCTTCAGGGCAAGCGTCGTGTTGCGCGCCTCTTCCACCTGCTGATCGGAATAACCGGGGACACTCACAAACGCCAACCGCTTTCCGGGGCAAACCGGTCAGCGGTAACTCCGCAGCAAGCCTCTCAGCACGCCCTGTATCACCACTTCGTCCGGTGCATACGTCATTGCTGTCATGCTGGCGTTGGCCGGATGCAGGAGCACGCGCCCGGGTTGTTGTTCAATGCGTTTCAGGGTCGCTTCCTCGTTGTTGACCAGCGCGACGACGATCTCGCCCGTGCGTGCGCTGTCGCGCTGTTCGATGACGACGTAGTCACCGTCCAGTATCCCCTCCTCGATCATCGAGTCACCGCTCACCTGCAGTACATAACAGGGCCTGTTGCCCAGCAGCGCGTCGGGCACCTGCATGGTCTCGGTTTGCGCGACCGCTTCGATGGGGCGGCCGGCGGCGATGGTACCAAGGAAGGGGATGCCCGATTGCTGTGCTGCCTGTGCGACCAGGCGGATTCCACGGCGGGCGTGGTCCATGGGTTCGACCAGGCCCGCCTGGATGAGGGCCTGTATGTGTTTGTGCAGCGAGCCGCGGGAACTCAGACCGAGGGCCTGGCAGAGTTCGTCGTGCGTTGGAGGATGGTCAAAGTGATCGGCGTTATCCAGCAGGTAACGGTAGATCTCGGTCTGGCGTTTGGTTAGTTGCATGGTGGCGCTCCTGATCGCGGCGGGGACGCCGCTCCTACAGGAAAAGCCACCGCACACGGGGAAGTTGATTGTTCTCTGCTGGTTCTCTATTCTACAGCAGGAGAACCAGGGGAGAACAGGGTATGAGTGCTTCGGTCGAGACGATGGCAGCAGCGGTTGATCCGGCCGAGGCCCTGGCGGCGCGGTTACGGGCGCAGTATGCGGCGCGCATTACCGGGGAGCTGGTGATACCGGCGCAGCAGGGGCAGTACGTGGCCCTGCCGGACGGCCTGGATACTCGGCTGGCCGCAGCGCTTGCCGGGCGCGGGGTGGAGCGGCTTTACACCCACCAGGCCGCAGCGTGGGAGTCGGTGCAGGCAGGCAGGCATACGGTGGTCGTGACGCCGACGGCGTCGGGTAAAACCCTCTGCTATAACCTGCCGGTGTTGCAGGCCGCCCTGCGCGACCAGGCCAGGGCCCTGTACCTGTTCCCCACCAAGGCACTCGCGCAGGACCAGGTGGCGGAGTTGATGGCGTTGAACGAGGCCGGTGCGCTCGGCGTGCGCGCCTTTACCTTTGACGGCGATACGCCAGGCGATGCCCGCAAGGCGGTGCGCACCCGCGGCGATATCGTGGTCACCAATCCGGATATGCTGCACCAGGGCATTCTGCCGCATCACACCAAATGGGCACAGTTCTTCGAAAGCCTGCGCTATGTGGTGATCGACGAGATGCATAGCTATCGTGGTGTGTTCGGCTCGCATGTGGCCAATGTACTGCGGCGCCTGCAGCGTATCTGCCGCTTCTACGGTTCCGATCCCCTGTTCATACTGTGTTCGGCCACCATCGCCAACCCGGCGGAGCTGGCCGGCGAATTGATCAACGCCCGGGTGCATGCCATCACCGCCAGCGGTGCGCCGCAGGGGGCCAAACAGCTGCTACTGTGGAACCCGCCGGTCATCAATCCGGACCTGGGCATCCGCGCCTCGGCGCGTTCACAGACCACGCGCATCGCGAAGCAGGCGGTGCAACGTGGCCTGAAAAGCATTGTCTTTGCGCAGTCACGGCTGATGGTCGAGGTGCTGACCAAGTACATGAAGGATGCCTTCGACCGGGACCCGCGCAATCCGGCGCGGGTGGCGGCCTATCGCGGTGGTTACCTGCCGAGCGAACGCCGCGCCATGGAGAAGAAGCTGCGCGCCGGTGAACTGGACTGCGTGGTGTCGACCTCGGCGCTGGAACTGGGCGTGGATATCGGGGCGCTGGATGTATGCGTGCTGAATGGTTACCCCGGCACCATCGCCGGCACCTGGCAGCGCCTCGGCCGCGCCGGGCGGCGGCAACGCACGGCGCTGGGTGTGCTGGTCGCGAGCAGCCTGCCGCTGGACCAGTACATTATTCGCAACCCGGAGTTTTTCCTTGGTGCCTCGCCCGAGCAGGCGCGCATCGATCCCGACCAGTTGCTGATCCTGCTGGATCATATCCGCTGTGCGGCATTTGAACTGCCGTTCCGGGACGGCGACGTGTTCGGCAAGGAAAACCTGGGCGAGATGCTGGGATATCTGCAGGAACACGGCGTGGTGCATCGCGAAGGCGGCCAGTGGCACTGGATGGACGACAGTTACCCGGCCAACAGTGTCAGCCTGCGCTCGGTGGCGGAAGGCAATTTCGTGGTCATCGATACCAGCGGCGGCGCACAGACGGTGATCGCCGAGGTCGATTACAGTTCCGCGCCGGAGACGATCCATGAGGGCGCGATCTACATGATCCAGTCGGCGCCCTACCAGGTGGAGAGACTGGACTGGGAGGGCCGCAAGGCGTTTGTGACGCGCACGCGCGCGGATTACTACACCGATGCGATCGATTACACGCGGTTAAAGATTCTGGAGGAGGAGATAAAACACCATCGCGGCGAGGGCGCCGCTCCTACAGGGATTGATGATTCAATTGCAGGAGCGACAACCCCGCCGCCTGAACTAAATGATTCAATTGTAGGAGCGGCGCCCTCGCCGCGATTGGGTGGTAGCACGCCTGCAAGGGGAACCGCCATGGTCTCGCGGGGTGAGGTACACCTGGTGCGGCGCATCGTCGGTTACAAGAAAATTCGTTATTACACCCACGAGAATGTCGGCTATGGCCACATCGACCTGCCCGACCAGGAGATGCACACGACCGCGGTGTGGTGGCAGGTGAACCCGGCGGCGCTGGACGCGGCCTTTGAGTCGCGGCAGCAGGCGCTGGACGGTTTTCTCGGTGCCGGTTATGCGCTGCACATTGTCGCCGCCATGCGCATGCTGTCGGAACCGCGGGATATCGGGCGCGCCGTCGGTGATGGCAACGCCGAATGGTTCGCTACCGTCGGCGTCAACGGCCGCGGGCAGATGCGTAACACTGATGGCGAGGCGGTCGACCCGCTGGCCTTGCCGCGCTTTACGCCCACACTGTTCCTGTACGACAACTACCCGGGCGGCATCGGTATCTCTGCGCCGCTGTTCGACAACCGGGCGGCCGTGGTCACGGCTGCACAGGCCCTGGTCGGCGCCTGTGAATGCGCACAGGGTTGCCCGAGTTGCATCGGGCCGATCCTGGCGAGTGACGAGGTGCGCGGTTATTCGCCCAGGGCGCTCGCGTTGCGCGTGCTGGGACTGCTGGCACACCATGAGTCTTGAATCCCGGCTTGCCAGGCTGCAGTCGCAGGCCGGTGCGGGCACACCCGCAGCGACCGGTACAGCTTCACTGTCGAGCTTGCGGGCGCGCATTGCGCAACTGGAAGCGGGCGGCCGGACGACCGGCAAGCACCGGCCGACACCGGCACTGCCGGCAGCCGCTCTCGCACACCGGCTCGGGGGTGAGTGCCTTGCCGAAGGAGTGATCCGTATCCGCCAGTGTGTGCCACTGACCGACAAACCGGGCGCGCTGGCGTTAACCGCACTGCACCGCCAGCCACGCCTTCCCGGCGAATCCGGCAACAGCCTGCGCAACGTCTATATCGATACCGAAACCACCGGCCTGTCCGGTGGCAGCGGCACCCTCGCCTTCCTGCTCGGCGTCGCCACTATCGAAACAGACGCGATTGAATTGACGCAATGGCTGATCACCCGCTTCGCGGCCGAGGCCGCCGCCCTGACCGCCTTTGCAGAAACCCTCACAGCCACCGACCGGCTGGTGAGTTACAACGGCAAAAGCTACGATCTGCCCCTGTTGATGAGCCGCTTTCGCATGCAGGGACTGCGGGCACCTTTTGGGGATCTTGCGCACCTGGACCTGCTGCACCCGGTACGGCGCCTGTTTGGCAAGCGCTGGCGCGATTGCCGTCTGCTGAGCGTGGAGGAAAACCTCCTGGGTTTCCGGCGTGTCGACGACCTGCCCGGCAGCGAAGCCCCGGCGGCCTGGTTCGATTATCTCCGCCGGGGTCAGGCCGAACAGCTCATCCGGGTAGTAGCACATCACCGCCAGGACATCATCTCGCTGGCCGTTGCGCACGCTGTGCTGGCACAGGCGATCGAACAGCCACAGGCCTTTGACGTCGACCTGCATGCACTCGCCCGCTGGCTGTGTGACAGCGATGCAGTGCGCGCACGCGAATTGCTGCAAACACACGCCGGAGCACTGTGCAGTGACGGCCAACGCCTGCTGGCAAAACTGTTGCGCCGCGCGGGACAGTGGTCACAGGCGGTGGCCCTCTGGGAAACGCTCGCCGCCGCTGGCTGCACCGATTCCATCGAGCGGCTCGCCAGGTATCATGAACACATCAGCAAGGACCTGGGGGCGGCCAAACGCTGTTGCGAGCGGCTCCCGGCCACCCCGGCCATCCAGCACCGGCGCCAGCGTATCGACAGGAAGATTATGTATAGAAGATATAGACGCCCCTCTTTTTAAATCGAGGGCTACCATCCAGGATGGGTACCTCAAAGTGGTAAGTTATGCCACTGAATTCAACGAAAAAA
>Ga0316191_10003388_pt1 | contig 11768 bp, 10 predicted proteins | sample Eddworburr2cm_MG_FD_204928 | JGI IMG/M metagenome (GOLD analysis project Ga0316191, IMG submission 204928) | Coastal sediment microbial communities from Maine, United States - Eddy worm burrow 2 cm | ecosystem: Environmental > Aquatic > Marine > Coastal > Sediment | place: USA: Maine... | reverse complement strand
ATACAAGGAGCCCTCGTTTAGCCGTTTTTCCTTCATAGGACTGGCTAAAACCTCTTCCGGTGCTGAGCGTGTTACTCAATCTCCTGCTGCCGCAACGGCCCTGGCAACCGGGCACAAGACCTACAACAATGCTGTGGGAGTGGACCTTGATACCGTACCCAGGGAGAACATCGTGGAACTCTTGTCAAAGCAGGGTTATATGACCGGTGTGATTGCTACATCCCACATTACCGATGCTACTCCAGCAGGATTCTATGCACATCAGCCCGACAGGTATATGCAGCGTGAGATTGCTGAGGACCTTGTCACATCGGATGTGGATTTTTTTGCAGGTGGCGGGCTTAATGTATTTATCGATACCACTGGCCGCGATGCATTCAAGGAGAATAATATCCAGGTGGAATTTGCCAGGTTGAAGAAGATTAAGAAGCCCGAACCGGGCGACAGGTATGGCTTTCTTCTGGCCCCCGACCGCATGCCTCCCATACTCAATGGGAGGAAGGACTTTTTGGAGAAGGCCACTTCCATTGCCGTGGACTTCCTTTCCACGGGCGAATCAGGATTTTTCCTAATGGTGGAAGGATCTCAGATTGACTGGGCCGGACATGGTAACAATGCGCGATATATGATCAGCGAGGTGAATGACTTCGAAAAAGTAGTGGGTGAAGTGTTGGATTATGCCGACAAGGATGGGGAAACCCTTGTGATTGTCACAGCCGATCATGAAACCGGGGGATATACCCTTGGAGCTGCCGGGGAAAACGGATATGGTGCGGACTACAGCATCATTTCACCCACCTTTGCGTCCACCAACCATTCGGCGGCCTTGGTCCCTGTCCTTGCCTATGGTCCGGGTGCAGAAAACTTCATTGGCATCTATGAGAATACAGAAATTTTCCACAAATTAGTGTCCTTGTTGATTTCTGAATAATATTCTCTACCCAGTTTATGAGCAAATCTGACCGTGACATCATCATTTCCATTGTCACCAAGGCCTTTGAAGAGAATCCCCGTGCACAGGCGATGATGAAACAGGGCAATCCCACCAGGAGCGTTCGAATCATGACCGAGTACGCTTATCAGCTTGTAGAAAAATTTGATGGCATCTATCTTTCTGAGGATAAGACCACAGTTCTTTTCTATTACCTGGCGAGCCAGTACCACAGGAGCTTTCAGGATTATGTGGAGTACGGAAAGATGTTTCTCAAGGCCATCAGGCCTTCCCAGCTATTTCGGACCCTGAGAAGGGAGAAGTTTATCAAGAACCTTCGGCCTCCTTATAAGGATTATATTTATGTCTGGGTGCTGGCCAGTGTTCCTGATAAAACGAGCATAAGAGGTCTGACCGATATCAGGGACCATCTCTTTGATCTGTCGGAACGATTGCAGCTGCCCATTCTAATTGAGACTACCGTGGAGAAGGTGCTTAAACTATACCGCTATGTGGGTTTTGAGGTCTACCATACCTGGAATGATACAGATGCCGATCTGAATGTTTGGTTCCTGGAACGAAAGCTTAAGTCAGAAGGCTAATTATAGGGGCCACTAAAGATTCTCAGCAAGCCAGTCGCCTACTTCAGAAGTAAGATAGGCCTTCCCCTCAGAGATATCTTCTGTAACTACCCCTTCACTCATGGAACGGCTCACGACCTCTCTGATGGCTTCAGCTTCGTCAAGAAGATCCAGGGAAATTTCCAGCAACATAGCAGCTGAAAGAATCATGGCAAGCGGATTGGCAATATTTTTCCCAGCCGCCTGAGGATAGGATCCATGAATGGGTTCAAACACCGAGGTATGAATGCCTACGGAAGCGGAAGGGAGCAATCCCAGGGATCCTGTGATAACACTGGCTTCGTCCGAAAGGATATCTCCAAACATATTACCGGTAACCATAACGTCAAACTTCCTGGGCCATTGTATGATTTGCATGGCAGCATTGTCCACAAACATATAGTCCACTTCAATATCAGAATGTTTGGGCTCCATTTCCTGGGCCACTTCTCTCCACAGCCGGGAGGAAGCAAGAACATTGGCTTTGTCCACCACGGTGAGCCGCTTGTTTCGCTTGGCAGCATATTCGAAGGCCAGTTTCAGGATTCGCTCTATTTCAGGACGGGAATACATCATGGTATCGAAGGCCTTGTTGAGGTCCTCTGAACGGCCCCGTTCACCGAAATAAATGCCCCCGGTAAGTTCGCGAATTACCACGAAATCGGCTCCCTCAACCAGGTCGGTGCGAAGTGGTGATTTGTGGATCAGGGAGGGAAAGGTGGTCACCGGGCGAATGTTGGCGTAAAGTCCCAGCTTTTTACGCATGGCCAGAAGGCCCTGTTCGGGTCTGACCTTTGCTTTAGGATCGTTGTCGTACTTGGGATCGCCTATGGAACCGAAGAGTACTGCGTCGGAATCCATACAGAGCTGAAAAGTCTCTTCAGGAAAGGGATCGCCCACCTGGTCGATGGCAGTAGCCCCTACCAATGCCTCGGTAAAATGAAACTCATGCTTGAATTTCTTTCCTACAGAATTCAAAACCTTGATGGCCTGTTCCACAATCTCGGGCCCGATTCCATCTCCGGGCAATACAGCAATCTTATACTCCATTCTTTATGACTTTATGACTTTGTGACTTTGTTGACTCAATCACATTCAGCATTCTGGTGGTGCATTTGATGGCAGCCACTGTCTGATCGGGATCCAGAGCCCGGGTTTTAATAAGGTTTCCTTCGTAGTTCCAGGTAATCATACATTCAACTAAAGCATCGGTCTTTCCTCCCGGGGGAATGCTTACCACATAGTCGGTCAGCACCGGGTGCTTTTTCTCCAGACGGTCATAGATCTTCCACAGGGCTTTCATAAAAGCATCGTACTGTCCGTCACCCGAAGCAGTTTCTTCGTAAAGCTGACAATTAATCTCAATGGCCACGGTGGCCACCGAGCGGAGTCCGCGGGCTACCGAGAGCTGGAAGTTCTTGATGCGGATTCGTTCTTCTACCCTTTTACCTCTCAGCACATCAGAAATGATGTAAGGGAGGTCATCTCTGGTAATGATCTCCTTTTTGTCCCCCAACTCAATCACCCTTTCGGTCACCAGCCTGGCATCTTCCTTGCTCAGCTCAATGCCCAGTTCCTCAAGGTTCTTAAGTATACTGGCCTTCCCCGACATCTTGCCCAGGGCATAGGACCTTTTCCTGCCAAAGCGTTCCGGGAGCAGGTCGTTGAAATAGAGATCGTCCTTTGAGTCGCCGTCGGCATGAATTCCGCTGGTCTGGGTAAATACATTTTCACCGATCAGAGGTTTGTTAGACGGGATGCGAATGCCGGAGAAAGATTCCAGCATCTTGCTGGCATGATAAAGGTTTTCTTCCTTTACCGACATGTCGTATTTAAAATGGTCTTTCACTAATCCGATAACACTGGAAAGGGGTACATTTCCTGCACGTTCACCCAGACCGTTTAGGGTCGTATGTATGCCGGTGATTCCCGCTTTGATGGCAGAGAATACATTGGCAGTTGCCAGATCATAATCGTTGTGGGCATGGAAATCAAAGTTCAGATCCGGATAGCGGGTGATCATATCCAGGCAAAAATCGAAAGTTTCCTGCTGATTCAGGATTCCCAGGGTGTCGGGGAGCATATAGCGGTCGATCTTCTCGTCTTTCAGTGCGTCCAGCACCTGGTACATATATTCTGGTGAATTGCGCATACCGTTGGACCAGTCCTCGAAATAGATGTTCATCCGGATGCCCATCTTTTCGGCGATATGCAAAACATTCTTTACATCGCCAATATGTTCCTCCGGAGTTTTTCGCAGCTGGGTCTGGCAATGCTTCAGGGATCCCTTCATCAACAGGTTATCCACCCTTCCTCCGGCATCTTTGATCCATTTTAGGGAAATGTCACCGTCAACGAATCCAAGTACCTCCACTTTCTCAAGGTGACCACGTTCTTTGGCCCAGGTAAAAATCTTCCGGGCACCCTGGTATTCTCCCTCAGAAACCCTGGCGGAGGCTACTTCAATGCGATCCACATTCAGATCACCAAGAAGCACTTTTGCAATGTTGAGCTTTTCGGTGGCGGTAAAAGACACTCCGGAGGTTTGTTCCCCGTCGCGGAGTGTGGTATCCATGATGGTAATTTTCATGATGGCTTGGTTTTATGCACGGTCTGATTCGAATTGTGCAATTTCATCCTTGAGGTTCAATAGAAAGTCGATGTCGTCGTAACCATTGAGCAGGCATTCTTTCTTATAAGGATTGATATCAAAGCTCTCCGATGTACCAGTGGAGGATAGGGTGATGACCTGGCTCTCCAGGTCTACTATGATTTCGGTAGTATTATCTGCCTCTATGGCAGCAAACAGGGAAGCCAGAAAGGCTTCAGAAACCTGTACCGGAAGCAAGCCGTTGTTGAGAGCATTGTTCTTGAAGATATCGGCAAAAAAGCTGGATACCACCACTTTAAAACCGTAATCATGTATGGCCCAGGCCGCATGCTCCCTGCTGGATCCGCTGCCAAAATTCTTGCCTGCCAGCAGAATTGTGCCGGAATACTTGTCCTGGTTCAGTACAAAATCCGCTTTTGTTTTATTGCTCTTGTCAAAGCGCCAGTCCCTGAAGAGGTTCTCACCGAAACCTTCCCTGGTGGTTGCCTTCAGGAATCTGGCCGGGATGATCTGATCAGTGTCTACATTTTCAATGGGCAGAGGGACTGCCGTGGAGGTGATGGTCTGGAATTTATCGATGGACATAATAAATGTATTTATATCATTAACAGGATAGTTGCTAAAGGGTTCATAAGAGTGACCTGGGGTCAGTGACTACTCCCGTAACTGCTGCTGCAGCCGCCGCTATCGGACTTGCAAGCATAGTTCTGGATCCCGGTCCCTGCCGTCCCTCGAAATTCCGGTTGGAGGTGGCAACTGCCAGTTTTCCTTCGGGGATTTTATCATCGTTCATGGCCAGGCAGGCCGAGCAACCTGGTTGCCTCAGTTTGAAACCTGCAGCTTCCAGGGTCTGAGTAATGCCTTCTTCAATGGCCTGATTTTCCACCTGCCTGGAACCCGGTACGATCCAGGCGGTGACCCCATCGGCCTTCTTTTTACCTTTAACGAAGTTGGCCACTTCCCTTAGATCTTCAATCCTGCCGTTGGTGCAGCTTCCTACAAATACATAATCTATGGGAGTTCCCTCGATAGCTGACCCAGCTTCAAAACCCATGTAGGATAGCGATTTTTGATAGGATTCCCGGGCTGACTGATCAATCTCATCAAGCTTGGGAATATTTCCCTTGATTTTGGCACCCATTCCAGGATTGGTTCCGTAGGTGATCATGGGTTCAATATCGGCTGCATCATAGAACAGTTCCTTGTCAAATACAGCATCTTCATCGGAATGCAGATCCTTCCATTTCTCAACTGCCTTATTAAAATCTTCTCCTGCAGGAGCAAATTCCCGTCCCTTCAAATACTCAAAGGTGCATTCATCCGGTGCAATGAGTCCGCCCCGTGCCCCGCTTTCAATGCTCATGTTGCAGACGGTCATTCTTCCTTCCATGGAAAGACTGCGAATGGCCGAACCAGCATATTCAATGAAATAACCTGTTCCTCCACTGGTGGAGATCTTTGCTATTATATAAAGGATAAGGTCTTTGGCGGTGACGCCTTCAGATAGTTCTCCGTCCACTGTAATCCTCATTCTGCGGGGCTTGGGCTGCAGAACGCATTGGGTGGCCAGAACCATTTCCACTTCCGAGGTTCCGATGCCGAAGGCCACGCTGCCAAAGGCACCGTGTGTGGAAGTATGACTATCGCCGCATACCATGGTCATTCCCGGTTGGGTGATTCCCAGTTCGGGTCCAATCACATGAACGATTCCCTGAAAAGGATGGTTGAGGCCATAAAGGGTAATGCCATGCTTCTCGCAGTTTTCAGTTAGTTTATTCACCTGAAAACGTGAAAGTTCATCTTTAATGGGCAAATGCTGATCAATGGTGGGGACATTGTGATCGGGAGTGGCCACAGTATTTTTGGGACGAAATACCCTGATCCCTCGGCTATCGATGCCAGCAAAGGCCTGTGGACTGGTTACCTCGTGTACCAGATGCTTATCAATATATAAAACCGAGGGACCTTCTTTAATCTCTTCCACCACATGGGTGTCCCAAATCTTATCAAATAGTGTTTTTCCTGCCATTTGTGTCAAACTGTAAGGTAAGCCGCAAATGTAAGAAACTTCTGCTACAATTTGATAATAAATACGGGGTTTTAATATCAAATTATAACATTATACGGCTGATGTTGGCATAATCGGAAGAAGCCTTTTTTTTTCATTTTTACTATATTTATAAGAAAATGTCATCCATGAAAGCACTTAGGACTTATTTAATCTGCCTGGTGTACTTCCTGATTGGCTCCGCTTCCCTGCTGGCCCAGGAAGAACCCGATCATGACCATGTGGTAGATACCATCGATACTTCTGCCGACATTTTCGAGGATCCCAACCCCATGCAGATCACCCTGACCCTCGACTTGAAAAAATACCAGAAGGAGAAGTTCAAAGGGGAATATTTACCAGCCATATTTCATTACCAGTTTAACGATACTTTGATTCTTGAAAAAGACATGAGGATTAAAGCCCGTGGCAATTTTCGCCGGCAGTACTGTTCTTTTGCACCTTTCTGGTTAAATATCAGGAAAGCAGATGTAGCAAACCAACATCTGCAGGGCGTCAATCGAATCAAGATAGTAACTCAATGCAGGGGTGGTGGAGGATATGACGACTATGTGCTGAAAGAGTTTCTGACCTACCGGATCTATAACATCATTTCCCCGGTAAGTTTCAGGGTGAGGTTGGTGAAGTTGCGTTACATCGATACCGGCCGTAAGAATAAGATGACCGAGAGCTGGGCATTTATGATTGAGCCGGAGGAGTTATTGGCCGAACGCCTCGATGGCGTAGTCATAAAGAAGGACGATCTTAGCATGAGGCACATGGCGCCGGAGGATATGGACCGGGTGGCCCTATTTATGTATTTTATCGGCAATGCTGACTATTCTGTAACAGGAAGGCATAATGTGAAGGCCCTGGGGGTGGGGAACTATGGAGTCACAGGCTATACCCCGGTTCCTTATGATTTTGATTATTCGGGACTGGTTGATGCCCATTATGCTGTACCCAGTGAGAATCTGTCGATCCAATCTGTAAGAGAGAGGTACTTCCTGGGTCCCTGCAGGGAAGATAAGGACTACCGGCTTGCCATGGATCACCTGGTAAAACACCGGGAGGAAATTCTGGATGAAATCCAGGACTTTCCCTTCATCGACGACAAGATCAGGAAGGATATGATTGGCTACGTGGAAAGCTATTTTTCACAAGCAGAGTCCAATCAGTTCATAGAGTACAATCTCAAATCCACCTGCCGCTAATCCCCTTTCAAGCCTTTTTTCTCTTTTCTTGCAACATTTCTTTTTTTGTAGCTATTTTTGTTGAATTGTTAATAAACGACGCAATATGCTAACAGTTCATAAGATTGGTGGCTCCTCCATGTCCCATTTTGAAGATGTTCTTCAAAACATTGTCATCGGGCAGGCACCGGAAGGATTTTACTATAATCGGATTTTTGTGGTCTCTGCCTACAATAATGTAACCAATTGGTTGCTTGAGCATAAGAAGACCGGAGATGCAGGGGTATATGATCTTTTTGTGAAGAACCGAGACTACAGGCAAGCGCTGGAAGAATTGCTCCAGAAGCTTATAGACATCAATCATGAACTGGAAGGAATCAAACTGGACCTGAAGGTGGCGGATGACTTCATCAGAGATCGGGTTGATCAGTGCAGAAACTACCTGGTGAGCCTTGAAGAGGTAATGGCCTCGGGCTATGTGAACAAGCAGAATATCCTGCTGGCAGCAAGAGAGATACTGGCTTCCATCGGGGAGGCACATTCGGCCTTCAACTCGGTGAACATCCTTAAAAACAATGGTGTGGAGTCTACCTTTGTGGACCTTTGCGGTTTTCACGATGCTGAATACCTCTCCATCGATGATAGGATCCACCGTGCATTTGCAGACATTGACTATGCAAAAACGGTTCCTGTTGTCACCGGGTACACCAAAGGGACTGAGGGGATCATGCGGGAGTTTGACCGCGGTTATTCGGAAGTGACTTTTAGCAAGGTAGCAGTGGAGGTGAAAGCCGCAGAAGCGGTGATTCACAAGGAATATCATCTGAGCAGCGCCGATCCGGCCATAGTTGGGGTGGAGAATTCAAGGCCTGTGGGTGCCACTAACTTCAATGTGGCCGATCAGCTGGCCGATATTGGAATGGAGGCGATCCATCCCAAGGCATCCAAACCCCTTGAGGTAGCTGGAATCAACATCAGGATCAAGAATACCTTTGAACCGGAGCACTCAGGAACACTGATTTCCAAGGACTATGTGGGCGAGGAGTCCAGGGTTGAGATTATCTCCGGATCTGACAAAGTCATTGCCCTGGAAGTGCACGATCCCTTCATGGTGGGACAGGTGGGTTATGACATGAATCTTATGAAGGTGATGCAGCGTCATAACATTTCCTATATTCTTAAAGCCACTAACGCCAACAGCATCACCATGGTCGTGTGGGAAAAAGACATGTCTGTTGCCCTGGAGACCGAACTGAAAGGGCTCTATCATAAAGTGACCATAAAAGAAGCGGCCATGATCTGTGCCATGGGAACCAATATCACTTATCCCGGATCACTGGCCAAAGCTTCTACGGCCCTGTACGAGGGATGTGTAAATGTGGAAGCGGTTTCCCAGTCGATGATGCAGGTGAACATGCAGTTTGTGATCAACAGGAAGGACTACCACAATGCTATTGTAGCCCTGAACCAGGCTCTCTGTGTGGAAGGATGGACGTAGAGGCGTGATATTTGTTAATTTTCCTCTGCCTTTTTAAACCATCCATGCCAGCTTTAGTCAAACCCACTTACTAACTTCCAAACCTAACTCAAACGATGGACAATTTGCCCAAACTCCGTTTTCTGCCCATCCTCCTGGGACTTTCAGTACTTTTTCAGCTGCAGGCTCAGGAACAGGATTCCACCCAAGCTCCTCAGAGAGAAGATGCCGTTCGAATCTTCATCGACTGCCAGCGATGTGATATGAATTACATCCGGGAGGAAATTCCTTATGTAAATTATGTAAGGGATGTAAAGGAGGCTCAGGTCTATATCCTGGAAACCAGTGAGACCACGGGGAGTGGAGGAAGAAAGTATACCTATGCCTTTGTGGGGCAGCAGGATTTCCTGGGCAGGAACGATACCCTGAGCTATTCCAGCGCACCGGATGAGACCAGGGACTACATCAGGATCTGGCGCACCCAGATGCTGAAGATGGGTCTGATGCCTTATGTGGCGACTTCTCCTCTATTCAAGGAGATAGTTATTGATCCCACCGACAGGGTGGAAAAACAGGTGATTGAGGACAAGTGGAATAACTGGGTATTTGAACTGGACGCAGAACCCAGGATGGAAGCGGAGGAATCCCTCAAGGAACTCTCCCTGCGAAGCTCTGTTTCTGCCACCAAGATTACCCATGACTGGAAGGTAGAACTGGAATTTGACCATCGTTATACCCGAACCAAGTATACCTACGACGATACCCTTTATACCAATTACAAAAGTTATATGGGTCTGGATATCCTGGTGGTGAAAAGCCTGGGAGACCACTGGTCGGCAGGGGTCAGGTCAGAATTATTGTCATCCAGTTTCAACAACATAGATTTTTCATGGGACTTTATGCCTTCCCTGGAATACAATATTTTTCCCTATGATCAATCCACCCATAAACAACTCCGGTTTCTCTACGGTGTCGGGAGCTCCTTTCGAATGTATACCGACTCTACTATCTATGACAAAATTGAAGAATTGTTGTGGCAACAATCCCTTCAGGTCGCCTGGGAGGTCAGGCAGAAATGGGGTTCTGTCAATCTCTCTCTGGAAGGATCGAACTTTTTTCATGATTTTTCCAAGAACCGCCTGGTGCTGAATGGCTTTGTGAGCATCCGGGTGCTGAAAGGCCTGTCCTTCCGGGTTGGAGGTTCAGCAGCCCGTATCAACGACCAGCTAAGTCTGGTGAAGGGCGAAGCCTCTGAAGCGGATATTCTGCTAAGGCTGCAGGAGTTGCAGACCAGCTACAACGTTCGGGGAGAGGTGGGTGTCACCTATACCTTCGGATCCATCTACAACAACATTGTGAATCCCAGATTCGGGAATGGCAGAAGACGGTTCTTCTAAATATTGCTAGGGGGTCACGGGATTTACATTGCCTACGCCACTAAGCTCTGAAGTGAGACTTGGCTGCCCCATATAAGTGACATTGCCCACGCCGGAGATTATTACATCAAGGCTCTCTGATACATTTACCTCGCAGTTTCCTGCCCCGGAAATCCGGATGGTACAATCCTTAACTTCCAGGTCGAAGGCGCTCACATTTCCGGTACCGGTGATTTGGATATCCAGCAAGTCCTGTTGAGCTCCTTCGAGAGTGTAATCACCTGCTCCGGTGATAGATACATGCGAAACCGCAGGGATCACTATGCTGGCAGAAATCTCTTTGGAGGTATTTACGGTGTAATCGGGTTTGAAACCAATTTCCAGGATACGGTTTTTCACTTCGTAGCTCATCACATTCAGGATTTCCTGTTGGGCGTGGAGTAATATGGATTGCGTCTCACCAATGACAATATCCACATTGCAGGTGCCGGTCACGCTTACTCCTTCAAAATCAGGAACACTCACTTCCATAGTTTCTACATCGCCTGTGCCGATTATGGTCTGATTGGGTAGCCAGTCGCAGGAGTTCAGAAGCAAAGTTGAAATAAGGCTTATGGCTATTATTTTGATGCTTTTCATGGTGTTTTTTTTATTAAAGAGTGAGGCAAGATGAAAAAGTTGCATGCTTCAATAAAGATATTCGATTTCTTTCTATCTTCATCAACTTAATTCAAATCCGGCATGCATGAAATATTTGCGCAGTCCATATGTAGTAGCAGTCTTTCTTGTGTTGATTCTGGCATTGGCTTGTAAGAACCAGTCTGGTCCGCCGGATAGGAGCAAAGGGGACTCCTCTCAGAAAGTTCCTACCCAGGCACCCCTGCTGGTGGCGGATCCGCTTGCCGAGGATCAGTTGAGGCAGGCTGCATATGAAGGAGTCCTGAGCATTGTGAAGGAAAAAATAAGCCAGGGAGTAAATGTGAATGCAGTCGATGCGGAGGGTCATACAGCTCTTATTTTTGCAGCCTTCAATGGACATTCAGAGATTCTCATTGACCTGTTGAATGCCGGAGCAGTGGTAGATAGCCGGGACATGATGGGAAGAACGGCTCTAATGTACGGATCCACCGGTCCCTTCCCCGAAGCGGTAAAAATCCTGTTGGATAAGGGAGCAGATCCCAATGCGGTGGATTCAGATGAACATTTCACCGCCCTGATGCATGCTGCTGCCGAAGGACACCTGGAAGTAGTAAAAGTACTAATGAGCAATGGTGCGGATCACACATTGAAGGATATTGATGGGGACGATGCAGCCTCCTTTGCCCAGCAGTCGGGACATAGCCAGGTGGTGGAATATTTAAAAAACTATCATTAAACCAAGAACGCTGGAAGTAGTCTAAGGACAATTAGAACAAGTTGATGACATTAGCTGAAGAAACAATAGAATTCACTTTAGATGAGATTTAATGCCCAAACGGCTCTTTATATAGTCATACTTGTTTCTCTCTTCACT
>Ga0316191_10003386_pt1 | contig 11768 bp, 9 predicted proteins | sample Eddworburr2cm_MG_FD_204928 | JGI IMG/M metagenome (GOLD analysis project Ga0316191, IMG submission 204928) | Coastal sediment microbial communities from Maine, United States - Eddy worm burrow 2 cm | ecosystem: Environmental > Aquatic > Marine > Coastal > Sediment | place: USA: Maine | collected... | reverse complement strand
GGATGCCGCACTGGCACAGGCAGCGCTTGGGGCGATCAAAGATCATGGTGGACCTGTCGTTGTTATCACGGGTAACGGCCATGCGCGCGAAGACTGGGGCGCACCGTTTTTGCTGCGGCAGGTTTCACCTGACCTTGTCGTCTTTAGCCTGGGGCAGGGCGAGGCGGGGCAGATGCCAGACGGTGGCTTTGGCACAGTTGTTGACGGGCCGACCGTCGATCGTGGTGACCCGTGTGATGCTTTCAAGTAAGACGATGCGTAGAAACTGCACCTCGAAGGGCTGGCAGTCGGTGTCTGCGCGGCCTATGGTCTGCAAACGTCGCAACGCACCAAAAGTGATCAAATGCTGAATGACAAACATATTCTGCTGATTATCGGCGGCGGTATCGCGGCCTTCAAATCGCTTGACCTGATCCGGCGACTTCGGGAACACGGTGCAACTGTAACCCCCGTGCTGACGCGCGCGGCCGAACAGTTTGTGACGCCATTGTCCGTGTCTGCTCTGGCGGCGTCAAAAGTCTACCGTGATTTGTTTGATCTGACGGACGAAGCCGAAATGGGGCATATTCAACTAAGCCGCGTTGCGGATTTGGTTGTTGTCGCACCGGCAACGGCTGACTTGATGGCAAAGATGGCTGGTGGGCTCGCAAATGATCTTGCAAGCACTCTCTTGCTGGCAACGGACGCGCCGGTCATGATTGCACCGGCCATGAACGTGCGCATGTGGGAGCATCCCGCAACACGGCGCAACGCTACGCAGTTAACTGCGGATGGCGTGCGGTTTATCGGTCCGGCTTCGGGAGATATGGCCTGTGGTGAATTTGGACCGGGGCGTATGTCGGAACCTGCCGAAATAGTTCAGGCTATCGCTGCTTCGTTTGAAACCGGCGCTTTGCGCGGCAAGACTGTTCTGGTAACCTCTGGCCCCACGCATGAACCAATAGATCCGGTCCGCTATATTGCCAACCGGTCATCGGGTGCACAGGGGACGGCGATTGCGACGGCACTTTTGTCAAAAGGGGCGGAAGTAATTTTTGTGACTGGCCCTGCCGAAGTCGCGCCACCGCCCGGCGCGCGTGTTGTCCGCGTCGAAACGGCCAATCAGATGCTTGAGGCTGTCCGCAATGCGCTGCCCGTGGATGCAGCCGTCTTTGCGGCAGCAGTCGCAGACTGGCGTGTCTCAACTGCTAGTGACAAAAAGCTGAAAAAGTCCAAAGGCGGGTTGCCCGCGATCAGTTTTGCGGAGAACCCCGATATCCTGCGCGAAGTGGCACAGATGGACGCGGGCCGGCCCTCATTGGTTGTGGGGTTTGCAGCAGAAACAGATGACGTCGTCGCACATGCAACGGCAAAACGCGCCCGCAAGGGATGTGACTGGATCGTGGCTAATGATGTGTCACCGGCAACTGGCATTATGGGGGGCACAGAAAATGCGGTTACTGTCATTGATGATGACGGCGCCGATGCATGGCCCCGTATGTCGAAAGAGCAAGTTTCCAAACGTTTGGCTGATCGCATCGCCGCACATTTCGCAGGGCAGTCCAAATGATGCGGGAAAACGCGCGACCATTGGTTCAAATTTCGGTCTGTTGGGATGAAACTGCCGACCAAAGCCTTGGCTTGCCCTCTTATGAAACCGAAGGTGCGGCAGGCGCAGATTTGCGGGCTAATCTGCCGGATGTGCCAGTTGTTCTGGCGCCGTTTGGGCGCGCCTTGGTCTCAACCGGCCTTCGTATGCAAATCCCGCAGGGGTATGAGGTACAAATCCGTCCCCGTTCTGGTCTGGCTTTGAAAAACGGGATTACGTTGGCAAACAGCCCCGGCACAATCGACAGTGATTACAGGGGCGTGGTTGGTGTCATTATGCTGAACACAACTGAGACCGCTTTTGAAGTGACGCACGGTATGCGCATCGCCCAGATGGTTGTCGCACCTGTTGTTCAGGCACATTTTTCGATCACGACGTCACTGAGCAATTCTGCGCGTGGCGCAGGCGGTTTCGGCTCAACAGGGAGCACCTGATGGTTCTGGTTTTTGCTCTATGTGCCATGCTGTGGGGCATTGGCGCATTGATGAAAGCGCCCAAATCGGCGCGGCTTTTGATGATCGGTGTGCTGTATGTAGCTGTATTGGGGTTGCATGTGGCTTTACCGGACGGTCACCCGCTGCGCATGGCAACGGGTGAAAGTGCTGCACTTTGGCTGATCTTGGGTGGTTTTGCCGTATTGGCAGTCATTTACCGGTCCGTGTTGACCAGATTGCGCGTGCGCGCCAAACAGGCCGAGCAGCAAACGGAGGCATCCGCGCCGAACGCCCCGACCTTCAACGAAACGGAGCTGAACAGATATGCGCGGCACATGGTTCTGCGCGAAATCGGGGGGCCGGGTCAGAAACGCCTGAAAGAAGCCAAAGTACTGGTGATTGGCGCCGGAGGCTTGGGCGCGCCTGCGCTCCAGTATCTTGCGGCGGCGGGTGTCGGCACGATCGGGGTCGTCGATGATGATATTGTCGAGAACGCGAACCTGCAGCGGCAGGTGATCCATCGTGACAAGGCGATTGGTATGCCCAAAGTATTTTCTGCTCAGGAAGCGATGGAGGCGCAAAACCCTTACGTGACCGTGCGCCCCTATCAGCGGCGGCTGACGGCGGACATCGCGACCGAGCTTTTTGGCGAATACGATCTGGTTTTAGATGGCACGGATAACTTTGACACGCGCTATCTGGCAAATGCGTCCGCTGTAGCGGCTGGTATCCCGCTGATTTCCGGCGCGCTTAGTCAATGGGAAGGACAGCTCAGCGTGTTCGACCCCGCCCAGGACGCGCCCTGTTATCAATGCGTGTTTGACAGCCCGCCTGCCGCAGATCTGGCGCCCTCCTGCGCAGAAGCAGGCGTGGTCGGGCCATTGCCGGGTGTGATCGGTGCCATGATGGCGGTCGAGGCAATCAAAGAAATAACAGGCGCCGGAACAGTTCTGCGCGGTCAAATGGTAATTTATGACGCACTTTATGGTGAAAGCCGCACCCTTTCGGTCAAACGCCGGCCGGATTGCCCGACATGCGGCCATCTCAGTGTAAAAGCATCCTGACCTGAAATAGCGCAGCTGTGCAGTTGCACATATGCCTGCCGCACCCTAGCTATTCAGTAAAGGAGATTTCCATGACAAACCCGTTGCTGCAAGACTGGACCACCCCGTTTCAGATCGCCCCGTTCGATGCGATTTCGGACGATGATTTCGCCCCCGCATTGGAACAGGTGCTGGCCGATCACCGGGCTGAGATTGATGCGATTGCATCAAACCCTGACGCGCCAAGCTTTGCCAATACGGTCGAAGCGCTGGAAGCCGCAGGCGCGTCGCTGGACAAGGTGCTGTCGGTGTTTTTCACTGTCGCAGGCGCGGACAGCAACCCTGAACGTGAAGCGCTGCAACGCCAGTTTTCTCCGGAACTTGCCGCCCATTTCTCTGAAATTTCTGGCAACAAGGCGCTGTTTGCACGCGTAGCGGCGTTGTGGGAAGGACGCGAAGCGCTTGACCTGACGGCGGAACAGCAACGGGTTTTAATGTTGACCCATCGCGGATTTGTGCGCTCGGGTGCGGCACTTGAAGGCGCAGATGAAACACGTATGAAAGAGATTAAGGCGCGGCTTGCTGTGCTGGGCACCGACTTTACGCAGAACCTGCTTGCGGATGAACGTGAGTGGTTCATGGTTCTGGCTGAAGAAGATCTGGAAGGGCTGCCCGATTTTGTGATTAGCGCGGCCCGTGCCGCAGGCGCCGAGAAACGCGCCGCAGGTCCAATCGTTACCTTATCGCGATCCCTGATCGTACCGTTTTTACAGTTTTCGCCACGGCGCGATCTGCGCAAAAAGGCGTTTGACGCTTGGGTCGCCCGCGGGGCGAACGGTGGCGCGACAGATAACCGTGACATTTCGGCGGAAATCCTCGCTTTGCGCGACGAACGCGCCAAGCTGTTGGGCTATGATAGTTTCGCGGCATACAAGCTGGAAACTGAAATGGCCAAGACCCCAGAGGCGGTCCGCGATTTACTGATGGCCGTCTGGGAACCTGCGCGCCGGCAAGCTGACGAAGATGCCGAGCGTCTGACAGAGATGATGCGCGCAGACGGGATCAACGGTGATCTGGAGCCTTGGGACTGGCGCTATTATTCAGAAAAGCGCCGCGCAGCCGAGCATGATCTGGATGAGGCGGCTTTGAAGCCGTATTTCCAGCTCGACAAGATGATCGAGGCAAGCTTTGCCTGCGCCGAACGTCTCTTCGGGCTTGAATTTAAATCGTTGGATATTCCGCTGTACCATCCTGATTGTCGCGCCTGGGATGTCACGCGCAAAGGCCAGCATATCGCTGTCTTTATTGGGGATTATTTCGCCCGGGGATCAAAAAGATCTGGTGCATGGTGTTCCGCGATGCGGGCGCAGGCCAAATTCCCCAAGGTGCAGCAGCCCGTAGTCATCAATGTGTGCAACTTTGCCAAAGGTGATCCAGCGCTTTTGTCCTACGACGATGCACGGACGCTGTTTCATGAATTTGGTCACGCGCTGCATCAGATGCTGTCTAACGTAACCTATGAAAGCATTTCGGGCACGTCCGTCGCGCGCGACTTTGTCGAGCTGCCCAGCCAGCTTTATGAACACTGGCTGGAAGTGCCAGAGGTGTTGTCCGAATTTGCCGTTCATGCCGAAACGGGTGCGCCGATCCCGCAGGACATGCTGCAAAAGGTTCTGGATGCTGCGACCTATGACATGGGCTTTCAGACCGTTGAATACGTGGCCTCTGCGCTGGTTGATCTGGTCTTCCACGAAGGTGCGGCACCCGCTGATCCAATGGAAAAACAACGCGAGGTGCTATCCTCGATCGGTATGCCGCGCGCCATTACCATGCGCCACGCTACGCCGCATTTCGCGCATGTGTTTGCCGGTGACGGGTACTCCAGCGGGTACTACAGCTACATGTGGTCCGAGGTCATGGACGCGGATGCGTTCGAGGCTTTTGAAGAAGCCGGCAGCCCTTTCGATGCCGAGCGCGCGCAAGCGTTAGAGGAGCATATCTTGTCTGCAGGCGGGAAGTCGGACGCCGCCGAGCTTTACACGGCGTTCCGTGGCCGTTTGCCGGGTGTGGATGCTTTGTTGAAAGGACGCGGGCTGGCGGCCGAATAGCCGTCAGTAACCACGCTTGCGGTCGACGAGATTTAGCATTGGCTCACCCGCTTGGCAGCGTTTGATATTCAGTGCGATTTCTTTGGCCGAGGTGATCGGGCGTGTTGCGGCTGCAATGTGTGGTGTAACCGTGACGTTGGGATGCGACCAGTAGGGGTGATCTACGGGCACAGGTTCGACGCGGAAAACATCAAGCGTTGCATGCGCGATGTGGCCGCTGTTCAGGGCGTCCAGCAGTGCTGCATCGTCAATCAGGGGGCCACGTCCCGGATTGAGGATCCGCGCACCTTTCGGCAGCAGGCTAATTGTTTCGCTGTTCAGCGTGTTTTCCGTGGCCGCCGTATCCGGCAGCAAGAGCACAAGGATATCTGCAGTGCCCAATGCATGCCGCAGACCGTCATCGCCGTGGAACGTACGAACACCATCGATTGACTTGGGCGATCTGCTCCAACCGGTGACATTGAAATTCAAAGATAGAAGGGACCTCGCGGCGGCAGTCCCAAGCTCTCCTAATCCCAAAAAGCAAACGGTGCGTTCTTGTGCCAGGGGGTTCGAATGCCAGACCCAGTGCTGATCTGGATTGACGATATGGGCGTCCATCCCGAGATGGTAGCGCATGACGTGACCTGTCACCCATTCTGTCATGGATTGGGTCATGCCGGGGTCTACCATACGCGCCAGCGGCATTGTCAGGGTTTCGTTCGTGACAATCTTTTCGACGCCTGCCCAAAGGCTTAGGACAGCCTTGGTGTTGGTGTAAGGGGCAAAATCCTGCAAGGCGGAGGTGGGTGCGTAAACGATGTAATCGACGTCTTCTGCCGCAGCTTTGGTTACAAGGTCAGCCTCTAACCCGGCATCGGCGAAGGCCGCTTTCAACGCATCACTATAGTTTTGCCAGTCATCGTTGCTGGCGGCGAAAAGGACGGTAAGGGGCATAAAAGGTGCCTTATCTGGGGCGGTGGACATGGGCGCTTTGCATCAGACCGAAAGCCAGCATCAGAACCAGCATCGCAGATCCGCCAAAACTGACCAGTGGTAACGGAACACCCACGACGGGTGCCAGCCCCATGACCATAGACATATTCACGGCGAAGAACAAAAAGAAGTTCAGGGCTATGCCAAGGATCAGAAGTGACGAAAAACGGTCTTTGTTCAAAAGGGCAGACCAGACGCAAAATACGATGATGAGCGTGTACAGACCAAGCAGTGAAATCGCGCCCATGAAACCGAATTCTTCCGCCAAGGTCGTAAAGATAAAATCTGTATGTTTCTCGGGCAGGAAATTCAGTCGGCTTTGCGTGCCTTGCATAAACCCGCGACCTGTCCATCCACCCGAGCCCAGTGCGATTTTCGACTGTGTGATGTGATAGCCGGCACCCAGCGGGTCCGAGCTTGGATCGAGAAATGTATCAATGCGGCGGAACTGGTAGTCTTTGATAAGCTGCCAAGAGGTGCCGCGTGATTGGAAGACGGCTGTTACAAGACCGACACCGCTGGCGATAACCGCGGCAAAATAGGCCCAGTGCACGCCAGCCAGAAACATCAGCCCGCCTCCTGCCGCCAGCAGCAGGATGGACGTGCCCAGATCGGGCTGCCGCAGAACCAGTAGAACCGGAATAATGATAATGACGACGGGTATCAGGACCCAAAGGGGGCGTGACGTTTTTTTAACAGGTAGCCAGTCATAGTAGGCGGCTAGCAGCATCACGAGCGTTATTTTCATGAGTTCGGACGGCTGCAGGCGCATGAACCCCAAATCGATCCAGCGTTGCGCGCCCATGCCCACGGTGCCAAAAAGCTCAACTGCGACCAAAAGCAAGAGCGTGACCAGATAGGCCATGCCGGACAAGCTGCGCCAGAACCAGATGGGCACCATTGCGACGAAAATCATCAGTGCAAAGCCTGCCGCAAAACGCTTCATCTGCGGCTCTGCCCACGGGCTGAATGATCCGCCAGCGACAGAGTAAAGCATCAAAAAGCCCGCGCCGGAAACGGTTGCCAGCAAAATAGCGACCGGCCAGTTGAGATAGAGCAACTTGCGCAGCCCCGTCGGCGTGTGTTTGACGTTATACTCTAGGTAGCTCATGCCTGATCCTGGCCGTTGATGGCGGCCTGTGGTTGCATGGCGCGCAGTTCTTCTTGCTGGGCCTCGATCTGTTCACGGTCCTTTGCAGGATAGGCTTCAAGCGGTGGCGGACCACCGCACAGCGCCTGCAACGTGATGTCGCGGGCAATTGGGGCGGCGGCTTTTGATCCACCGCCACCGTGTTCAACAATGACTGACACGGCAATTTTCGGTTTGTCAAAGGGCGCAAAGTTCACAAACAGCGCATGGTCGCGGCGCTCCCACGGCAGGTCTTCGTTGCGAATGACGCCTGCGCGCCGTTCAGCGGCGGTGATGTTTCGAACCTGACTGGTGCCGGTCTTTCCGGCCATACGCATCTCTTCGTCAATGATGCGCGACCGGTACGCTGTGCCACGGCGATCGTTAACAACGGCGTACATTGCGCGCCGCATCTTGCGCAGATTGTTTTCATTGACGCCGATGCTCTCTCCGCCACCCGATGGCTGTTCAACGCCATCAATGGATTTGACCAGCCGTGGCGTCACGCTGCGACCCGTTGCGATACGCGCTGACATGACGGCAAGCTGCAGCGGTGAAGCCAGCAGAAAGCCCTGCCCGATGGATGAGTTCACAGTGTCACCCACGCGCCATGGCTGACCATGGAATGTTTGCTTCCAGGCCATTGTCGGTGCCAGCCCTTCGGCGACCGCGGACATTGGTACATCGTAGCGCACACCGAGGCCAAAGCGTTTAGCCATGGCCGAAATTTTCTCGATCCCGACTTTGATTGCCAGATCGTAGTAGTATACATCGCAGGATTTCTTGAGCGAATCCTGCAGGTCGACCCAACCGTGGCCTGCGCGTTTCCAACAGTGGAACCGGCGACCTGAAACCGTCAGGTGACCGGGGCAGTACGCTGTTTCGTCCGGTCCGATCAAACCTGCCTCAAGAGCGGCCATCGCGGTTATCATCTTGAAGGTTGACCCGGGCGGGTAGAGCCCTTGTACCGTTTTGCTGGCCAGCGGTCTGTATTTGTTGCCGGTCAATGCGCCGTAGTCAGCTTGCGAGATTCCGCGCACAAACAGGTTCGGGTCAAAAGACGGCGCCGAGGCGCAGGCCAAAAGATCACCGGTATCGCAATCGATAATCACGGCACTGGCGCTTTCCTTGCTTAACCGCGCCTGCACGTAGCCCTGCAAAGCTGCATCAACCGTCAGCTGCACGTCGGATCCGCGGGTGCCTTCTTGTCGGTCAAGCTCGCGCATGACACGCCCTGCCGCATTCACTTCGACCCGTTTAGCGCCCGCTTTGCCCCGCAAAAGTGGCTCAAGTTTGGTTTCGACGCCGACCTTGCCGATCTGGAACCGGGGGATCATCAACACAGGTTCCGGATCTTCTATCTTAGAGAGGTCATAGTCGGAAACAGGCCCCACATAACCCAAAACATGTGCAAAATCAGATCCTTGCGGATAGACTCGGCTAAGGCCGACCTCGGGCGTGATACCTGGTAGTGCAGGTGCGTTCACTGAGACACGGCTGATTTCGTCCCATGATGCATCAGTGATGACGGTGACTGGCAGAAAAGGGGCCGAGCGGCGCAGCTCTTCCTTGACGCGATCTACTGTGCCTTCTTCTAGCTTGATGATCTGCCCTAGTTTTCCAAGCGTAGTGTCAATGTCACCGGCATCTTCGCGCACGATAACGATGCGGTAAGAGGGCGCATTTTGTGCCAGCCGCGCGCCATTACGATCAAACACTTCGCCGCGTGATGGAGGGATAAGCCGCACGTTGATACGGTTTTCTTCCGCCAACAGGCGGAACTGGTCCGCTTCTTCGATCTGAAGGTACCGCATCCGCGCGGCAAGCCCGCCAATGAACAAAAGCTGCGCGCCACCCAGCAATGCGGCGCGTCGGGAGATATGGCGATGGCTGAAATCACTTTCTGCGCGTGTCTTTTTCACGGCCAAGCCTCCTGTTTTTCTGTGCTGCGATACCGCCTCATGTATCCAGTTCTCCTGGTGCTGCTTTGCGCACACCCAAAAGCCCATGCGTGACGGCCACGACCAGAGGGTAGGATAGCATGGTCGCGATGAGTTCGAAAACCGATAAGCCATAGGGCGGCAGATCAACCAAGGTCACCATCAGAAGCACCCGATAGGCAAGCGCCACGAAGACCATTAAGATACATGCCGTTAACCATTCGTTTGCAAAAGTGCCATCGCGCAGCCCTCGCGCGCGGGACTTGAGGTTTTCGCTGGCCAGAAGTGCGAGCATCGCCCACAGCCCCGGAGGGCGGAATAAAAGCAGGTCCGCGAGTAAAAAAAGCCCTGCCAACGCCGGTGCAGGGACGTATTCAGGTCTGCGCACAGACCATGCAAAAGCAAACGCCAAAATCAGATCGGGCCCGACCCAGCGTTGTGGTGTCGTCTCCAGCGGCAACAAATGAAAGAATAAAACAAGGCACACAATCAGGGCAAAGGTCAAACGCATGCCCCAGATGCGGGTGAGTGTTTGTTCGTTCATTGCAGCACCTCTGGCGAAGGGAGCTGCGGGCCGATAATCTCGGCGGTATCTGTCACAGGCGTTGTCCCGTGATGGCGCAGAACGCGCAGAAATTCGAGGCGCTGATAGTCTGCTGCAAGAATGACGCGTAGCTTGCCTGAAGGGTCAGCGGCGACCTGTCCAATCAGCAAACCCGCCGGAAAAACGCCACCATCGCCCGAACTTATGACGCGGTGTCCGGGCCGCACTTGGTCACTGTTTTCCAGAAAATCGATGACGGGTGCTGCAGAGTTGTCGCCAGCTACGATCATCCGTTGGCCCGACGGCTGGACAATGGCCGGTATCCGACTGGAGGCGTCTGTCAAAAGAATGACGCGCGCGGTGTTATCTGCAACGCCTGATATCCGTCCGACTAGTCCGATACCATCCATTGTGGCCCACCCGTCGACCAGACCGTCGCGGGCGCCTACGTTGATCAACACCGACTGCCGGAAAGGTGATCCGCTGTCGGCGAGCACAACGCCGGTAATGTAGGTCAGCCGTGGGTCGAGGCGTACATTATTGAGATCCAGCAGCCGCGCGTTTTCCTGTTCCAACTGCAGCGCGGCCTCTTTCCATGCTTGCATTTGTCGCAGCTCAGACCGCAATTCGCGGTTTTGCTGCGCCAGCCTTTGATAGCTTTCGAAGTCTTTTAACAAGTTTATGGTGCCAGTAACGGGCGCCATCGCCCAATTCAGATTTGGAACGAAAGTGTCGGTTACATGTGCGCGGAACCGCTCGACCCTCGGGCTGTCGATCCGCCAGACCAAAAAGAACCCGATCAGGCAAAAGATCAGGACGCTCAGGAGCAACCGGCGCAGGGGACCGGTGAAATCATTTGCGTTCGACTTGTCCTTTGCCATTGAGCGTTAGCCTTCTGCCCCGCGCCTAGCAGGGCAGTCCTGCCGCGTTTTAGGGGATGGTTCGGGTATCTTTAACTGTCGTAGTCAATCGCGTGACGCAATTGTTTTTCATACTCTAGTGCTTTGCCGGTGCCCAACGCCACGCAATTCAGGGATTCGTCCGCGATAGATACCGCAAGGCCTGTTTGCTCGCGCAGCGCGAGGTCTAAATCACCCAACAGCGCACCGCCACCGGTCAGCATCACGCCACGATCCACGATATCAGCCGCCAGATCAGGTGGTGTCGTTTCCAGTGCAGTCATGACGGCTTCGCAGATTTGCTGGACAGGCTCTGCCAATGCTTCAGCGATTTGTGCCTGCGTGACCTCGATCTCTTTGGGGACACCATTCAACAAGTCGCGGCCACGGATTTGCATGGATGTGCCACGTCCGTCGTCGGGCATGCGCGCTGTGCCGATAGATGTTTTAATGCGTTCGGCTGTTGTTTCGCCAACCAACAGGTTCTGCTGGCGCCGCAAATAACTGATAATGGCTTCGTCCATCCGGTCACCACCAACACGGACAGACCGCGCGTAGACGATATCGCCCAAGCTAAGCACCGCAACTTCGGTTGTGCCGCCGCCGATGTCGACAACCATGTTGCCGGTAGGGTCTGTGATGGGCATTCCTGCGCCAATTGCTGCGGCAATCGGTTCCGCGATCAGGCCGGCCCGGCGCGCGCCCGCACTTAGCACGGATTGTCGGATAGCGCGTTTTTCAACAGGTGTAGCGCCGTGTGGGACGCAAACGATGATCTTGGGTTTTGAAAAGGTCGAGCGCTTGTGCACCTTACGGATGAAGTGCTTGATCATCTCTTCTGCGGTGTCGAAGTCTGCGATCACGCCTTCACGCATCGGCCGGATGGCTTCGATGCTGCCGGGTGTCCGGCCAAGCATCAGTTTGGCGTCTTCACCCACTGCGAGCACCTTTTTCACGCCGTCTTTTATATGGTAGGCCACAACTGATGGCTCGGAAAGAACGATGCCACGGCCTTTCACATAAACCAATGTGTTCGCAGTGCCGAGATCGATCGCCATGTCTGACGAAAACAAACCTCGTAAACTATCAAATACCGCCATAGCGACTA
>Ga0316191_10003385_pt1 | contig 11769 bp, 5 predicted proteins | sample Eddworburr2cm_MG_FD_204928 | JGI IMG/M metagenome (GOLD analysis project Ga0316191, IMG submission 204928) | Coastal sediment microbial communities from Maine, United States - Eddy worm burrow 2 cm | ecosystem: Environmental > Aquatic > Marine > Coastal > Sediment | place: USA: Maine | collected... | reverse complement strand
CGATACGTACGGTGTAGCCCTGGATCACGCCTTCGGCTTCCATTTTCTTGATGCGATTCCAGCAAGGCGTGGTCGACAAACCGACCTGGGAACTGATCTCCTGCAGACTGGAACGCGCGTCCTCACGAAGAACAGCAAGGATGGCCAAATCATGTTTACTGAGATTCATTCTATTTATCGCTCAGAATAAGGGAAATTTTTCTACTGTTAGAGAAATTTACCAGAAAATCAGGGAGCCTTTTCCGGACTCCCCCTCGTACTATCATCCACATGAACAATTGCCTGCTCTCACCACCAACCATGGACACCCAAAACACGTCCACAGACGCCATGACGTCCGGCGCCGGCGCTCTTGTCGACACACTGGTTTCGCTCGGCGTCGAAGTGATCTTCGGCTATCCGGGCGGTGCCGTGTTGCCCATTTACGATGCGCTGTTTGCCGAGCGCCGGCTTCGCCACGTCCTCGTACGTCACGAGCAGGCCGCGGTGCACGCCGCCGAAGGCTATGCCCGCAGCAGCGGAAAGCCGGGTGTGGTGCTGGTTACCTCGGGCCCGGGCATGAGCAATACCACGACCGGATTGCTCGATGCGCTGTGCGACTCGATACCCGTCGTATGCATCAGCGGCCAGGTCGCCACACCGCTGATCGGATCGAACGCGTTCCAGGAATGCGATGCCATCGGCATCTCGCGTCCCGTCACAAAATGGAATACGCAGGTACGCAGCGCCGACGAGGTCGAGACCGTCGTACGCAACGCATTCCATATCGCCACTTCGGGGCGTCCGGGTCCTGTGCTGATCGACTTCCCGAAGGACCTGCAAGCCGCACCCGCCAGACGCGCGCGCACGCCCAAACCGGCGCTGGCTGTAACAAAACCGCCGATGCCGCCGCATACGAGCATCGAACAGGCCGCGGCCCTCATCGCGCAGGCGAAGCGGCCGGTATTCTATGGCGGCGGCGGGCTGATCAACTCCGGCGAGGAGGCCTGCGGGGCGTTCAGTGAACTGGTACACCTGACAGGCGCCCCTTGTACGCTCACGTTAATGGGTCTGGGTGCGTTTCCGGGATCCGATCCCCAGTTCATCGGCATGCTCGGCATGCATGGCACGCTGGAAGCGAACCTCGCCATGCATGAAGCCGACCTGATCGTGTGCGTCGGCGCGCGCTTCGATGACCGTATTACCGGGGAGCTTTCCGGTTTCGCACCATATGCGAAAAAAATCCACATCGATATCGATCCCACCAGCATCAACAGACTGGTAAAGGTCGACGTTGGCCTCGCCGGTGATTGCGCGCCTGTATTGCGCTCCCTGCTCACGGAGGTCGAGAACCTCCCGCAACAAGCCGGCAAGCTCGACGACTGGTGGGTGCGCGTCAACATGTGGCGCGCCGAGAATTCGCTGAAGTTCGCCACCAACGACGAACACATCGTGCCGCAGCAACTGATGCGCGCACTGCGCACGGCACTCGATGGCGAGGACGCCATCATCGCGACCGATGTCGGCCAGCACCAGATGTGGGCGGCACAGCACCTGTGCTTCGATCGCCCCAACCGCTGGCTCACTTCCGGCGGCGCCGGCACCATGGGTTACGGATTGCCCGCGGCCATCGGCGCGCAGATCGCGCACCCCGACAAAACGGTTGTGTGCGTCAGCGGCGACGCGTCGGTTCTCATGAACATCCAGGAGCTTTCCACTGCCGTCCAGCACGAAACTCCGGTTAAAGTCGTTTTGTCGAACAACAGTTACATGGGCATGGTGCGCCAGTGGCAGGAGTTCAATCACGGCGGGCGCTACAGCCACAGCTACACCGACGCCTTGCCTGATTTCGTTGCGGTCGCGCGCGGTTTCGGCTGGGCAGCAGAGCGCGTATCCGATCCGAAGGAACTCGATGCCGCCATCGCCCGCTGTCTTGCACATGATGGCCCGTATTTTCTCGACGTTGCAGTCGAACAGCAGGAAAACTGTTTTCCGATGATGCCCTCGGGCGTCGCGCACAACCGCATTCTTCTCAGCGAAGGCCGCTTCTACGAACCGGCCCCATCAGACTGACAAACGTTTGAAAACTGGTCACCTTAGGGCCTACAGGCCCGCCCGTGGCCAATGCTCGAATCCCAAAAGGAGTCGTCAATGCAGCAAGTCACCCTTGAAGACAAGTATGTATCCACAAACGGGCGCGTCTACCTGACGGGCATCCAGGCGCTGGTGCGCCTGATGTTGGTCCAGCGCCAGCGCGATGCCGCCGCCGGTCTGAACACCGGCGGCTTTGTTTCCGGCTATCGCGGTTCACCGCTCGGCGGTCTCGACGAAGCCCTGTGGAAAGCGAAAAAGCACCTCGAAGCCAACCACGTTGTGTTCCAGCCCGGCGTGAACGAGGAACTCGCCGCCACTGCCGTATGGGGCACGCAGCAGGTTCACCTCACCGGCGGCTCCGACTACGACGGCGTTTTCGCGATGTGGTACGGCAAAGGCCCGGGCGTAGACCGTTGCGGCGACGTGTTCAAGCACATGAATTTTGTTGGTACCGCGAAGCATGGCGGTGTGCTGCTGGTTGCGGGGGACGATCACGGCGCCTACTCGTCGACCTTGCCGCATCAAAGCGACCATCTGTTCTCGGCATCGATGATCCCGGTGCTGTACCCCTGCAATGTCGAGGAGTACCTCGAACTGGGCCTGCACGGCATTGCGATGTCGCGATTTTCCGGCTGCGCGGTCGGTTTCAAGGCGCTGGCCGACACGGTTGAATCTTCCGCCTCCATCGACGCGGATCTTTCCAAACCGGATATCGTTTTACCCGACGATTTCGTCATGCCCGAAGGCGGACTGAATTGCCGCCTGTCCAGCGATACGCTCGGCCTGCAGGCGCGCAAGCAGGAGGCGCTGATGCAGGATTACAAGATTTACGCAGCCCTCGCCTACGCGCGTGCAAACCGCCTGAATCGCACCATGATCGACGCACCCAAGGCGAAGCTGGGCATCGTCGCATCCGGCAAGTCGTACATGGACGTGCTGGAAGCGCTCGAAGAGCTGGGGATTTCGGAACACAACGCCGCGGAAATTGGCATTCGCGTGTTCAAGGTTTCGATGCCGTGGCCTCTCGAGCCCGACGGCATTCGCGAGTTCTCCCGCGGTCTGGATGAAATTCTCGTTGTCGAGGAAAAACGCCAGATGGTGGAATACCAGCTGAAGGAACAGCTCTACAACTGGGACCCCGAAGTACGGCCGCGCGTCATCGGCAAATTCGACGACAAGGGCGAATGGGTGCACCCGCGCGGCGCATGGCTGCTGTCTGCCAAAGCGGACTTCTCAATCGCGCAGATCGCACGCGTGATCGCTGCGCGAATCGCGCGCTTTCACCAGAGTGACCGGATAAAGGCGCGGCTCAGCTTCCTCGAAGCCAAGGAGGTGATGCTCAAGAGCGCGGTCGATACGCCACCGAGGCCTGCCTGGTATTGCTCAGGTTGCCCCCACAACACCTCGACAAAAGTACCCGAAGGCAGCCTGGCGCTAGCCGGAATCGGCTGCCACGTAATGGCCACGGCCATTTACCCCGAGCACAACAAGACGCTGTCGCACATGGGCGGCGAAGGTGCCACGTGGATCGGCCAGGCGCCGTTCTCGAAACGCGAACACGTGTTCGCCAACCTTGGTGACGGCACATACTTTCATTCGGGCTTACTGGCGATTCGCGCTGCCGTCGCCGCGAAAGTCAACATCACCTACAAGATTCTCTACAACGACGCCGTGGCAATGACCGGCGGCCAGCCAATCGATGGCACGCTGACCGTTCCGATGATCGCGCAGCAACTTCTCGGCGAAGGTATCAAGCGCATCGCTTTGGTGACCGAAGATCTGACGCGTTACGCCGATCGCTCTGCGTTGCCGTCGATGGTGACCGTGGACGATCGCAAGGACCTTGATTCGGTGCAGAAGAAATTGCGCGAGTGTCCGGGCACATCGGTACTCATCTACGACCAGACCTGTGCGGCGGAAAAGCGCCGACGGCGCAAGAAGGGCCAACTGCCCACGCCAACCAAGCGGCTGTTCATCAACGAAGCCGTGTGTGAGGGCTGCGGCGACTGCGGTGTGCAATCCAACTGCACTTCCCTGCTGCCGCTGGAGACCGAGTTCGGACGCAAACGCACCATCGATCAGTCCTCGTGCAATCAGGACTATTCCTGCGTGAAAGGCTTTTGCCCCAGCTTCGTGACCGTCGAAGGCGGAACGCCGCGCAAATCGCGGTTGGCAAAGGCGGCGAAGGACTCCGATTTTGCACCGCTGCCGGAACCGGCCTTGCCGCAAACAGGGGAAACGACCTACAACATCCTGATTACCGGCATCGGCGGCACCGGCGTCATCACGGTCGGGGCGCTGATCGGCATGGCAGCACACCTCGAAGGCAAGGGTACGTCGGCTCTGGATATGACCGGAATGTCCCAGAAAAACGGCGCCGTCACGTCCCATGTTCGCATTGCCAAATCGCCGGACCAGATTCGCGCCCAGCGTATCGCCGCCGGCGAGGCGGACCTGATACTGGGCTGCGACATGCTCACTGCGGGCGCTTCGGATGCGCTCGGCAAGACGCGCGCCGGTCGTACGGTGGCTGTCATCAACACGCATCAACAACCGACCGGGCAGTTTGCCCAGAATGCAGACTGGCAGTTTCCGGCCGAGCGCATCCGATCGCTGATCAACGAAGCGGTCGAAGACCAGGCGCATTTTCTCGACGCCACACGGATCGCAACGGCACTGATGGGCGATTCGATCGCCACCAACCTGTTCATGCTCGGTTTCGCTTTTCAGAAGAGTCTGATCCCGGTCGGCGAAACAGCCCTGATGCGCGCCATCGAACTCAACGGCGTAGCGATCGAGGCCAACAAGCAGGCATTCCTCTGGGGACGTCGCGCGGCATTCGATCTCGCTGCAGTAGAGCGTGTTACCGCCCCGGCCAGCGCAATCGTTGTGAAACTTCCCGAAACGCTGGACAAACTGGTGGAGCGTCGCGTCGAGTTTCTCACCGCATATCAGAATGCGGCTTACGCAAAGCGCTACACAGATCTGGTCGAGCGGGCGCGCGCGGCCGAAGCAGACATCAGCAAAGGCGACAAACTGGCCCGGGCCGTTGCGACGTATCTGTTCAAGCTCATGGCATACAAGGACGAATACGAGGTCGCCCGCCTGTATTCCGATCCGTCTTTCGAGGAGCGGCTGCGCAAAACCTTCGACGGCGACTTCAGCATCAGGTACAACCTCGCACCGCCCTTGCTGGCGAAACGCGACGCGCAGGGACACCTGACGAAATCGGAATACGGCGCCTGGATGAAATACCCGTTGCGCCTGCTGGCTCGCCTCAGGTGGCTGCGCCAGACGGCGTTTGATCCGTTCGGCCATACGGAAGAACGCAAAACCGAGCGCCGCCTGCTTCGCGATTACGAAACGACCATCGACCATTGCCTGACGGCACTGTCCGAAGGCAACCATGACGTCGTGCTGAACCTGGCTTTGCTGCCTGAACATATTCGCGGGTTCGGCCATGTCAAAGCGCGCCACATCGAGAAATATGATGCCGATCGCGAAGCCTTGCTTAACCGCCTGAACATCTCCAGACTCGTCCGCGCGGCATAAAGCCTGCCTTTGGAGAGTTTACGTTTACGTTAACGTCAACCATAATGTCTCTTTGCGCGGCGCGGCCAGTTTTGCACCGCCCGCCGTTTGACAACTATTTATCCGGGTTACGCCAATGACCGACCTCAGCCATAAACCCGCGGCCGCCAAACAGGGTGCTGCACCAAAAGTCCGCTTTGTCACGGCAGCCAGCCTGTTCGACGGGCACGATGCCTCGATCAACATCATCCGCCGCATGCTGCAGGGCGGTGGCGCTGAAGTGATTCACCTCGGCCACAACCGCTCGGTCGAGGAAATCGTCACCGCCGCGCTGCAGGAAGATGTCCATGGCATCGCCGTGAGCTCCTACCAGGGCGGACACATCGAATACTTCAAGTACATGATCGACCTGCTGCGCGAGCGCGGCGCCGATCACGTCAAGGTATTCGGCGGCGGCGGCGGGGTCATCGTTCCGGCCGAAATCAAGGAACTGCACGACTACGGGGTTGCCCACATCTACTCGCCTGAAGACGGCGCGACGATGGGCCTTCAGGGAATGATTGACGACATGCTCGAGCGAGCCAGCCAGGACTTGTGCGCCGACCTGCCGAAATCGCTCGACAAACTCAAAGCCGGTGACCAGCGCTCGCTGGCGCGCATCATCACCGGCATCGAAGGCGCAGCACTGCCGGAGAAACTGCACAAGGCACTGCTCTCGGAAGCAGAAAAACTTGACCAGGTACCGGTGCTCGGCATCACGGGTACTGGCGGCGCCGGAAAATCCTCACTGACCGATGAACTGATTCGTCGTTTCCGGCTGGACCAGTCGGACCGGCTCAACATCGCGATCATTGCGGTGGACCCGTCGCGCCGGAAAACAGGCGGCGCGTTGCTGGGTGACCGCATACGGATGAATGCACTTGACAGCGAACGAACCTACATGCGCTCGCTCGCCACACGCGGCGGTGGCAGCGAGATCGCGGCCTGCCTGCCCGACGTCATCGCGGCCGCCAAGTGCGCCGGATACGACCTGATCGTGGTCGAGACCTCCGGCATCGGTCAGGGCGATGCGGCGATCGTGCCGCATGTGGGCACGTCGTTGTACGTCATGACGCCCGAATACGGCGCCGCCAGCCAACTGGAGAAAATCGATATGCTCGATTTCGCTGATCTGGTTGCCATCAACAAGTTCGATCGCCGGGGCGCGGACGACGCGCTACGCGATGTCTCCAAGCAGTACCAGCGCAACCATCAGCTCTTCTCTGTTGCGCCTGACACCATGCCGGTTTTCGGCACCATCGCATCCCGTTTCAACGACGACGGCGTGACCGCGCTGTATCAGGCGATCGTTGAAAAGATGAGAGCGAACGGTCTTGACATGAAAGCGGGCCGTCTTGAAAAGGTTGCTGCGCGATCGTCGACCAAAGTCGCCAGCGTCGTGCCACCGGATCGCGTCCGCTATCTCGCCGACATCGCGATAACCGTTCGCGACTACAAACAGCACGCGCTCGAGCAGGCCCGTGTCGCGCGCGAACGCCAGCAGCTGCGCGCAGCGAAAGCCATGCTCTCGGCCGAATGCGGCGAGGAAGTCGGCAATCTAGACAAGCTCGCGGATGCACGTGATGCCAGACTCGATGGCGAAGCGAAAAAACTTCTCGACATGTGGCCGGATATGCAGAAAGCGTATTCAGGCGACGAGTATGTCGTCAGGATCCGCGACAAGGAAATTCGCACCAAGCTCACCACCAAATCGCTATCAGGGACGTTAATCCCGCGCGTGTCCTTACCGCGCTTCGAGGACCACGGCGAACAGCTCAAATGGCTGATGCTGGAGAACGTGCCGGGATCGTTCCCGTACACCGGCGGCGTGTTCGCATTCAAGCGGGAAAACGAAGATCCGACGCGCATGTTCGCTGGCGAAGGTGATGCGTTCCGAACCAACAAGCGCTTCCACCTGCTGTCGAAAGACATGCCGGCCAAGCGGCTGTCGACCGCGTTCGACTCGGTCACGCTTTACGGGTTCGACCCGGATCTGCGACCGGACATCTACGGCAAGATCGGCAACTCCGGTGTTTCGATCGCCACCCTTGAAGACATGAAGGTGCTGTATTCGGGCTTCGATCTGTGCGCTCCCAACAACAGCGTGTCGATGACCATAAACGGACCGGCACCGACTATCCTGGCAATGTTCATGAACACGGCGATCGACCAGCAACTCGACAAGTTCCGCGACGACAATGGCCGTGAACCAACTCAGGACGAAGCAGAGAAAATTCGCGAGTGGACGCTGGAAACGGTGCGCGGCACGGTACAGGCCGACATCCTGAAAGAAGACCAGGGCCAGAACACCTGCATCTTCTCGACCGAGTTCAGCCTCAAGGTGATGGGAGACATTCAGGACTACTTCATCCACCACCGCGTGCGCAATTTCTACTCGGTGTCGATATCCGGCTATCACATCGCCGAGGCCGGTGCGAACCCGATTTCGCAACTTGCGTTCACGCTGAGCAATGGCTTTACGTTTGTTGAGGCCTATCTGGCGCGCGGCATGAAAATAGACGACTTCGCGCCGAACCTGAGCTTCTTCTTCAGCAACGGCATGGACCCGGAATACACGGTGATCGGGCGCGTGGCGCGGCGCATCTGGGCGGTGGCGATGAAAAAACGCTACGGCGCGAACGAGCGTTCGCAGAAACTGAAATACCACTGCCAGACGTCCGGGCGCTCACTACATGCGCAGGAAATCGACTTCAACGATATCCGCACCACGCTGCAGGCACTGATCGCCACTTACGATAACGCCAATTCGTTGCACACCAATGCCTACGACGAGGCGATTACCACGCCGACCGAGGAGAGCGTGCGCCGGGCAATGGCCATCCAGCTCATCATCAACCGCGAGTGGGGTCTGGCGAAGAACGAGAATCCGAACCAGGGCAGCTTCGTCATCGACGAACTGACCGACCTTGTCGAAGAAGCGGTACTCAAGGAATTCGAATCCATTTCCGAGCGCGGCGGCGTGCTGGGTGCCATGGAACTTGGCTACCAACGCGGCAAGATCCAGGAAGAGTCGCTGTATTACGAACATCGCAAACACGACGGCTCCTATCCGATCATCGGGGTGAATACTTTCCGCAATCCGCACGGTGACACGGGACCGCAGGAAATCGAACTGATTCGCTCCTCCGAGGATGAAAAACAGTCACAACTCAAGCGGCTGCAGGAATTCCAGGAGCGCAACAGCGCCGAGAGCGGTGCGATGCTGCAGCGGCTGCAGCAAACCGTGATCGACAACGGCAATGTTTTCGCGGTGCTGATGGAAGCGGTGCGGGTTTGCTCGCTCGGGCAGATCACGCACGCGCTGTTCGAGGTTGGCGGCCAGTACCGCAGAAGCATGTAATGCGGACGTATTGCATATAAAAAACATATCCAAGGAGGCATATCAGTGTCGCAACAACTTACCCTGGAGAGCGTGCGGGTTCGCGCCGTGTCGGTGCCGCTCAGGAGGCCGATCGTGGCCAAGGTCGGCGCCTTCGACAAATGGCCGTTCATTCTGATCGATGTGCATACCACGGAAGGTGTTGTCGGTCACAGTTACCTCGAGCCTTACGTAGCAAAGTCGGTCAAACCGATTGCAGCTGTGATCGAGAACATTGCCGACGAGTTCAAGGGCAAGCCGATTGCGCCGCTGGACGTCTATGGCGGCGCGATGAAAACCCTGCATCTCAACGGCCGTCAAGGCATGACGGTGATCGCGTTGTCGGGGCTGGACATGGCGATCTGGGACGCGCTGGCCAAAGCCGCCAACCTGTCGCTCGCATCACTACTGGGCGGCAGCCCCGGCCCCATTCGCGCCTACAACACCAATGGCCTGTGGCTGATCCCGAAAGAGAAAATCGCTGAAGAAGCAAAGTCCCTCGTTGCGCAAGGCGGCTTCAAGGCCATCAAGATGCGCCTTGGCCGAACGACATTGAATGACGATATCGAAGCGATCCGCATGGTGCGCGACGCGGTCGGCGACGAGATCATTCTGATGAGTGACTTCAACCAGGGCCTGACGCTGGGGGAAGCGCTGCAACGCATGCACGGGCTGGACGATCAGGGGCTGTACTGGTTCGAGGAACCGATTGCCTATGACGATTACGAGGGCTGCGCGCAGATTGCGCGCGAGATGAAAACGCCGCTATCGATTGGCGAGAACATTTATGGCTCGCGCGAATTTCACAAAGCCGTGATGGCAAAGGCCGCCGACCTCTATATGCCCGACCTGATGCGCATCGGCGGCGTTACCGGCTGGATGCGTTCGGCCGCGATTGCCGGCGCTGCCGGCTTGCCCTTGTCCAGCCATCTCTACTCTCCGATTTCAGCGCAACTGCTGCGGGTGAGCGAATCCGCCGACTGGCTGGAATGGAGTGACTGGGCAGAACCCATTCTTGCCGAACCGCTCGAGGCAAAAGACGGTTACGCGACGGTTACGGACAAGCCGGGCAACGGTGTGGCGTGGAACGAGGCGGCGATCAAGAAATACGCGATGTAGGTGGACAGCTTCGACTACGTGATTGTTGGTGGAGGCGCAGCAGGCTGCATCCTGGCGGCGCGTCTTGCCGAGAGTGGTGCCCGCACCTGCCTGCTCGAAGCCGGCCCCCGGGACACGCATCCCTTACTGCACGTGCCCGCCGGCTTCATAAAGATGATGGGCAACCCCAGGTACACCTGGCAGTTCCAGACAGAGCCGACGGCCGAAACCAATGGACGCGCCATCTCCTTGCCGCAAGGGCGTGCCCTCGGCGGGTCAACCCTGATCAATGGTCTTGTCTATAACCGGGGCCAGCGCGAGGATTACGACCAGTGGGAAGCACTGGGCAATCCGGGCTGGAGCTACGATTCGGTACTGCCCTGCTTCCGGCGCTCCGAGAGCTTCCTTGGTACCGGAGACGATCACTTTCGCGGACGTCAGGGCGAGTTGTGCGTCACCGAAAATGACTGGACCCATCCGGTTTGCGAAGCATTCATTCAGGGCGCCGGGGAACTCGGCATAAACCGCAATCCGGACTACAACGGTGCTTCCCAGGCAGGGACCGGGTACTACCAGCGCACGATTCACAAAGGACGCCGCATCAGCAACGCGCGTGCGTTCCTGCGGCAGGCGCTGAAAAAGGGCAATCTGGAAGTCCGAACGAATGCCCGGGTCACGCGGATTAGTTTCGACGGTGCGACCGCTGACGGAGTCGAGTATCTGCGTGGCGGATCAGGCGCAATTGCCAAAGTGCGCGCGCAACGGGAGGTCATTGTTTGCGCCGGCGCCATCAACACCCCAAAACTGCTGCAGCTCTCCGGCCTCGGGCCCGCAGACCTGTTGCGCCAAATGCAGATCCCGGTCGTCAAGGACGTGCCGGGCGTTGGCGCTAACCTGCGAGACCATTTCGCCGTGCGGGTCGTGGCAAAAGTGCGCAATGCCACCACCATCAACGAACTCGCGCGCCCGCCGCGGCTGTGGTGGGAGATCGCAAAATGGGCCGTGAATCGGCCAAGTATCCTGGCCGTGAGCCCTTCAATTGTTCATTTCCATTGGCGCGCGGATGGCAGCACCGGCCGCCCTGATTTGCAGGGCGTGTTTTCTCCGGCGAGTTACCAGGCCGGGCGCGTGGGTGCACTGGACGACTATCCCGGGATGAGCTGCGGCTACTGGCTGCACCGCCCGCAGAGCACGGGGCGTGTTGTCATCCGGTCGAGCGACCTCCTGCAAAATCCGCTGATCGAGGCCGGGTATCTAACGCATGAAGCAGATCGCCAGGCCATGCTCGATGGCTTGCGTCTGGCCAGACGCCTGCTTGCGACACGCGCCCTCGCGCCTTACTTCGCGGCGGAGACGCTACCCGGGGCGCAAGTCGAACGAGATGATGAATTGCTTGACTACATTCGCCAGGTGGGCGCCTCCTCGTATCATCTGAACGGCACTGCGAGGATGGGTCCGGCCGACGATGCGCTGTCGGTGGTGGATCACACGCTGCGCGTTCACGGCGTCAATGGCCTGCGTATCGCAGACGCCTCGATCTTTCCAACAACGCCCTCTGCCAACACGGCTGCCGCCACGATGATGGTCGCGGAGAAAGCAGCGAGTCTTGTCATGGCCAAGGGCTCCTGATCGTCTCGTCGCTCGCCTGC
>Ga0316191_10003384_pt1 | contig 11770 bp, 16 predicted proteins | sample Eddworburr2cm_MG_FD_204928 | JGI IMG/M metagenome (GOLD analysis project Ga0316191, IMG submission 204928) | Coastal sediment microbial communities from Maine, United States - Eddy worm burrow 2 cm | ecosystem: Environmental > Aquatic > Marine > Coastal > Sediment | place: USA: Maine... | reverse complement strand
TGGTGATCCACGTGATGTGATCCACGTTGCCGGGGCCTTCCTGGTGGAAGGAGGCACCTGCGGGTCCCATCGTGATGTACTCGACTCCATCGATGTCGTCGTAATCGTAGTAGTGCAGGTGCCCTGCGATAAAGGTATGATCTCGCCCCTCGAGCACCTGTTGAATTGCCTTGAAGCTCTCGGACGGGTTTTCCCAGACCGGGTCGTGCAGGAACAGAAAGGTCCAACGCACGTCTGGGTTTTGCGCCAGCGTGTCCTCGATCCAGGCAATCTGCTCGTCACTGAAGTCAACGGGCTTGCCAAGCCCGGCGACGACTGATTCGTCCGCCATGAACTCGGCCAACATGGCCTTTGCCTTCGCCGGATCCGCTGTCTGCAGCCGGTTGTATTCGTCGAGTTTTTCTTTGATGCCCTCGGGAGGCGTGCGAGGCGGATCTTCACTGTCGAGGACCAGGAACAGCGTATTGTTGTAGACGAAGTCATAGCGCGTGGCACCGTGCCTTTCGAGCCACACCTCTTTCGCGATGTCGTTGGCGATATCGTGGTTGCCCGGCGTGCGGAAGAAAGGCATCTCGAGCTCCTGAAGCATGCCGTCCATCTCGTCCCACTCGGCATTCAGCTCCGCCTTGTCATCGCTGTAGCCCTCGATCAAATCGCCGACGTTGATCACGAACTCCGGCTGCAGCAGGTTGAGCTGACCGATGGCGAGCTTGAAGGTGTGCGCCACATTGGCGCCGCCGGTACGGTCGCCAATAATGACGAACTGGAAGTTCTCCGGGTCGTTCCTGAAGTCCTCGGACGTCCAGGGCTTCGCCCCTGAAAACTCTGCCGTGTCGTACGAAAACACCTCGGCTCGCTGTGCGTCCACCTGTCCGCTCGCGTCGGTCCCGGCAGGGGCGCTCGCACACCCGGCGACCATCGACAGACCAACGAGCAGGACACCGGCAAGCACCCCGTTGAAACTCACGATTTTCCGATTCGGCATCTTGACCTCCTCAAGTCAATCCTCAGGTTGTTCGTTTCTTCACTCGGGTCGATACGGAATCCGTCGCGTCCAACCAAGCCTGGATCTCGAGACCGAGCTCCTCGAGCAGCTCAAGGTATTCCTCTTGACGGGAGGCGGCCCCGTTGCTTGGGCTCCGCTGCCACCGATCGACGGCCGCAGCGCATCTGCGGTAGTCCACGCAGAGCTCGCGGAACGACCGATTCTCACCAAAGGCGCGCGCGATCAGCCGCTCGCGGCCCGGAAACCGGGCCTGAATCATGGAGAGCGTTACGCTCTTGGATCTCACCGACGCCTCCCGGCTGGAACGCCTCGCTTGGGTGATCTGTCGCAAAGATCTGGCACCGAACGGTGCAAGAATGACGCGGCCGGTGCATTGAGAACAGGGACCTACAGTAAAGCGATGTAGCCTACACTTTGCTATCCTTCCAAGTTGAAACAGACCAGAGTTGGGGAATGGTGCCGAGTGACGGACGCGATCAAGACCACAGCAAAGCCGCCCGAGGTGGATCCGCGCAGCGGTCTCTCCCACGTTGCCATCCGCGCCCAGCTCGATCGCATCCTCACCCACCGCGAGTTCCATGCGACCGACAAGATGCGGGACTTTTTGCGCTTCGTCGTCGAGGAGAAGCTCGCCGGCCGCGCCAGCCGGCTCAAGGGCTACACCATCGCGACCCGGGTCTTTGCCCGAGGGGACGACTTCGACGCCGCGCAGGATCCCATCGTCCGCATCCAGGCGGGCCGCCTGCGCCGCGCCCTCGAGCGCTACTATCTGGTGGCGGGAGGACGCGACCCGATCTTCATCGACATCCCAAAGGGCCGGTACATCCCCTACTTCAGAGCGCAGAACGCCGCGCCCGAACGCCGTCGATCGAGATCTTCGATGGATGCCGGAAAGCCGGTCGGTTCACCGACCGGACCATCCGTGGCGGTGCTGCCCCTGGTCAACCTCTCCGATGACCCCGAGAAGCGTTTCTTCACGGTCGGTCTGGTCGAGGACCTCACCACCGAGCTGAGCCGCTTCCAGGACATCGCCGTGATCTCGTGCCACCAGGAGCCGAAGGCCGGGGTGCTGCCGGCCGACCCGGTCGAGCTCGGCAGAACCATCGGCGCCCGATTCATTCTCCAGGGGACGGTCCGACGAGACCCGCAGACCGTCAAGGTCGCCATGCAGCTGATCGACACGGCGACCGGGAAGCAGGTTTGGGCCGATGCCTACAGCCACCCGGTCGACGCCAGCCGACTCATCGATACTCAGGAGCGGATCGCCCAGAGCGTCGTCGCCGCCATCGCCAGCGAGTTCGGCATCATCGCGCGCCGACTGTCGGCGGAGTCCCGCAAGAAGTCGCCGTCCGACCTTCGAACCTACGAGGCGATACTGCTGTACTACAGCCACCAGATTGCACCGACCCCCGAAACCGCTGCGGCGTGCCTCGACGCACTTCGGGCCGCGTCGGAGCGAGAACGCGAGTACGGCCCCCTGTGGTCGGCGTTGGCGTCGCTGCACTGCCAGATGTACACCTTCGACACGCCGGGTTTTGCGAATCCTCTCGACACCGCTCTCGAGTACGCACGGCGGGGCGTGTTTCTCGAGCCGGGCTCGCAGCTCGCCCGGATGATCCTCGCCTATGCCAGCTATCTGGCGGAGGACTCCGAGAGCTTCCGCGAAGAGTCCGAGATCGCCCTGGCGCTCAACCCCAACTCCCCCTACACGGTGGGTGCCATCGGCTACTTCCATGCGATCCAGGGCGATTTCGATCGCGGTTTGGCGCTGCTCGACCGGGCGATCGCGGTCTGCCCGTGTCACCCTCGCTGGTTTCACTCCGGGTACGTCCTTCGCCGAATACTCGAGCACGACTACGAGGGAGCGCTGACCGAGACCGCGAAGCACCTCCCATTCATCGGCTACTGGGATGATGTCGTGCAGGCCGCCATGCTCGGCAAGCTCGGCCGGAAAGACGAGGCGCAGCCCCACGTAGAAGCGGCGCTCGAGCAGAAGCCGGACCTCGCAGCCCGCGCCCGCGAGCTGATACGGAGAGGCCTCAAGGTCGAACCGCTCGTCGACGACCTGATCGACGGTTTGCGGTTGGCAGGATTGTAGGCCACTTCGGATGCCTGGCCCCCGGTCACGACCTTGGCTTGATCGGTCGGCAGGAGCGCTTCTGCTGCAACCTATGTTGCCACCGTCGGAGTCTGCTATTCTGTACGGCAGGAAATGGAGACACTGATACGAAAGAGGCAATCGCCTTTGCATCGTTCACGAAACGGGAGCGTGCCCGCACCTCAAAGGAGTAAGTCTATGTGGAAGCGTTATGTTGCACTCGCCGTGGTGTTCCTGCTGGGATCGTTGGTCCCGACGGCCGAGGCCAGGGAGATCAAGGACTATTCCAGTACGATCAACGATTTCAAGCAGATTTCGGTCGTCTCGCCCTTCTTCAAGAGCGCCTACGGCTACGCCGTGTTTCCGACAATCGGCGAGGGTGGTCTCGGAATCGGAGCGTCGCACGGCAAGGGTCAGGTGTACCGCGGCGGCAAGGTCATCGGCTTCACCTCGACGACCGATATCTCGATCGGCGCTCAGGCCGGGGGACAGGCCTACAGTCAGATCATCTTCTTCCAGAACGAGGGTGCGCTGAACCGCTTCACCAAAGGCAACTTCGAGTTCGCGGCTTCCGCATCGGCGATCGCGGTCCAGGCGACGGCGGAGGCCAAGGCCAGCACCGAGGGAGCCGGCGCCACCGCCAGCGCCACCAAGAAGGGCGAGAAGGCGGCTGCGGGCGCGAAGTACCAGGACGGCATGGCCATCTTCACCATGGCCAAAGGCGGCCTGATGTACGCCGTGACGATCGCGGGTCAGAAGTACACGTACAATCCCGTCAACTAGGCAGGCCCGCGATGATCGACTGCGACTCACGAAGGGCGGTGCAGTCGAGGCGATTTGGTGGTCGAAGCCCATACAGCGATCGGGGTGACCGCGTGTTCTTTCAATTGCATCGAGATTAGGTGCGAAGGAGGAGAGACGTCGATGATGAAACACAGAGGAGCGGGTTGGATGTCGATCGGGTTGGTGGTCGCGATCTTCGTGGTTGCCGCCGGCCCCACCGCCGCAGGAGATCTGCCGAGATATTCTGGCGACGACGCCGTCGCCGCGACCGATCCAGGCGCAGAGGCTGCGCGCGCAGTCGTCGCCGACCTGTTGCGCGACCATGGCCTGACCGAAGACCAGGTACAGGAGCGACTCGCGGCCCTCACGGACGAGGACGTGCTGCAGCTGAGCCGACATGTCGAGCAGATCCAGGAAGGCGGCACCGTGCCGAACTACATCTGGATCCTGTTGGCCGTGCTCATCGGGGTGACAATCCTCGCGACGATCTGAGCTGCACGGCGAACACAGACGTTGTTTCGAGGGAACTCGTCGAAGGCCGTCGCTGCCGTTACCTTGGGCGCGGTAGTCGCTGCGGGCTGCATCACGACCGCGCCGCCGCCTCGAAACCCGAGTGCCAGCGCTATCGCCGTTGACGGGGTTCCGGCATTCAACTTCGGCAAGGACCGGTGCGCAGCCGGGGCGCTGGCCTCTGTCCTGGCCTACTGGGGCCAAGATGTCGACATCGACGAGCTCGCGGAAGAGCTTCCGCTGGTCGGCAGGGGCGTTCTTTCCGTCGACCTCCTGATCGAGGCGCGCGAGCGAGGCTTCGATGCCCGGATCGTGACGGGCTCGCTTGACTATCTGGAGGCGGCCATTCGCGACGGTGAACCACTGATCCTGATGCTTCGCATCGTCGATGCTCCACTGGCAAGGGCGGATCTCTATCACTACGTGGTCGTCGATGGTGTCGACGGCGCCACGGGCCTGATTCGATTGAATTTCGGCAAGGGGTCGGCGGAATGGGGCGAGCTCGCGAAGATCCGTCGCGCCTGGGAGGCGACGGACAACTTCGTGCTCCACATTCGCCCGGAATAACTGCGTCAACCGGCAGCGGCGCCGGATCGAAGAAACGGTCGAGGCACCCGCGAGGAGGCGATCCCATACCGGGGAGAAGATGGCGGCATCGGGGTAAGAGCTGTCGCGATAGCTTCCTGGGACGCCCGATGTCCCCATCGCTGCACAATGCTGTCGCGCTTCGCGTCAGGAAGCTGATGCGGGAGTCCCTAAAAACCGACACGCCGATCGACGACGCGATCCAGGGAGCGAAGGCGGGGGGACGATGAGCTCCCATCGGTGCCACCATCGGCATCGGTGCCACGTTCACCATTGTTGCATTGTCAATCTCGTTTGGAGATCGATGCGTCGAGGAAGTCGAGCCGAGCCCTGAACTCCTCATTGTCTCGCTCGCAGGAGAGGCCTCGGTTGATCCACCGGGTGACGGAGTTACCGGACTTGCGGAGAAGCGCGGCAATGTCGCAACCGCGAAATCCATACCGAGTGACCGCTAGCGCCGTGAACTCGACTCGCCCATTTACGTGTCGATCGGTCCGGTACCGCGACCAAAGGTCGCTGAGGGTGTGGCCGGACGCCGATTCGAACCGGGCCACGAATTCCGTAAGTTCGAGCTCTCGTCGTTCTTCTGCAAGCTGTCGGCCGTCGAACGTCGTCGCTTGGGGGTGATGATCGAGATCTGCGATTTCATCGACATGTCGAGCTTCAGACCACCACGGGAGTTCTGAGACGCCAGCGGCAGCCCAACGCGCCTCGGCGACGGCCCTGGTCCAGCCCAAATAGTGATCAATGGCCTCTTGGGGACTGTGACCCTCGAATCCCTGAAGGAGCGAGCGGCGGCTGATCACATGAGGTTTGCACGGCCCGATGACCTCTCGATGTCCGCTGTACACGTAGTCAACTGGATCGGTGACGACACCAGCCGAGACCGGGTTGAGATGGACGTAGGCGACAACATGGCGAAAGAACTCATTGGTGTCGATCACGCGGGCCCGGTATCTGCTCTGCCAGAGTCTGCCAAGGAACCGATGCCGCCGGTTGTAAGCGCGGGAAACGCGTCCTTGCAGCCGCGCCATCGATCGCCACAGGGCGACATCGTTCGTCTTGAGAACCAGATGGTAGTGGTTTCCCATCAGACACCATGCGTAGATCGTCCAGGAATCGAGGTCTCGTACCTCGCGCAGAGTCTCTACAAACTCCTTGGCCTCATCATCGTCGTCGAATACGAACTCGCCGCGAGCGACGCGGCAGTAGACATGGTAGGTCGCTCCAGGAATGAACAGGCGGGGATGTCTCGGCATGGGACTCCTCCCATGCGCGGACGGGACGACACGATTCTACCGACCACGGCTCACAATGCAACAATAGTGAACGTGGTACCTATCTATCTGGAAATAGTTGACACCAGACGAGGGACCGATGGTGTCACGAAACCGATCGCTATCCATGTTAGGCTGCAGCCATGGCTACCCAGAGGAATCAGCCCTTGTCCGTGCGGTCCAAACCACTGTCCTCCGCGCTGGACGATCCGGCCTCTGTGCCGTATTTCCTCTGGGATGAGCCAATGACCGTCGCGGAACTGCGCGACCGTCTTCGCCGAAGTTCTCAGCCCGAGCGAACGCGGTTGTTGGGGAAGATCCTCCGAGAGGCTCGTGACACCGAGGTCTGGAGGTTCACAACCCCGGAATCCGTTGCCCAAAACTGGAAGGCGCTGTCGCTGCACCTCGGGAAACGTCGTGCGTTTTGGGAATTCCTTTTTGAATCTTGGGTGGACCAAGGACGGCTGAACGTTGACTGGGCTCGATAGCTTCCAGCAGGAGATCCTGACCGCATTTTTCGAGCGGCAGCGGGGCTTTTTTCTGACCGGCGGGGCAGCTTTGGTGGGTTTTCATCTCAAGCACCGGACCACCCTCGACCTCGACCTTTTCACCAACGAAGACCTCATGGACGAGGGCGAGCAGGTACTCGTTGAGATCGCTAGAGTTCGCAACATTGGCCTGGAGCGGTTGAGAACATCATCAGATTTCAGACGGTTCCTCCTCACGAGAGGCACCGAGTCACTGGTTGTCGATCTGGCCCGCGATCTCTCCCCTCAAATCGATGAGGAGAAGCCCGAGATCCACGGAATCCGCGTCGACTCACCCCGAGAGATCATGGCGAATAAATTGTGTACGCTTCTCTCTCGCGCCGAACTGAGAGATCTCGTCGATGTCCGTGCTCTGGATCGCGAAGGCCTGAGCATCGAGGAACACCTGCCCCTAGCGGCGAAAAAGGACGCAGGGTTGACCGCCGGACAGCTCGCATGGGTGCTGTCGCAGATCGAAATCGGCGATGACGCCACGCCGCCCGGCGGCGTAAGTGCGACCGAGCTTCAGTCGTTTATCAAGAGCTTGATTCGCCGCCTCACCGCAATGGCCTATCCGGACTAACCCCTACGAGTTCCCTATCCCCTGCATCCTGCATCCTGAAACCTGTACACCCCCCCCCGTTTTTCCCTCAAAACGAGGGATGCCGGACCACCCGCAGGGCCCTACTCTGGGGTAGCATGAAACCCGATCAGATTTCATCCCGCCAGACGGGAAGAGGAGCACTGGATGATTAAGGTAGAACGTGTGGCTTGTTTGTTGGCGGCCCTGCTCGTTGTCGCCCTCTGTGGTTCGGCACATGGCCAGGAGGCTTCCGAGGAGGCCAAGGAGGCCATGAAACAGGCAAACAACCCGCTGGCGAGTTTCACGACCCTCAACTTCCACAACTACTACATTCCGGAAATCGACGAGACAGATGGTACGGCCAATACGTTTTGGATTCGTTACGCCCAACCGTTCAAACTGTTCAAGGGTGACTGGTTGCTCCGTGCTTCTTTGCCGGTGCAACGAGTTCCGACACTGGAGGGCTCCGAGTCCGGCCTTGGCGCGTTCAACTCCTTTGCGGCCTATCTGTTCAAAACGAAAAATCCCCAAGTGACCTTCGGCGCGGGCCCGTTGGCAGCCTTTCCAACGAGCACCGGCGGCGTTCCCGGTGGCGACACCTGGGATCTCGGCGCAGCGATAGTGCTTTTCGATGCCAGATCCGATCTTTTTCAATGGGGCGGCCTGGTGACCTACCAACACGACGTGGCCGGCGACGGCGCGAGCAGTCTCGCTGCGGTGCAGCCCTTCGGCATGATCCAGATGGGCAAGGGCTGGTATCTGCGTTCTACCGGAGTCTGGGCGTTCAATCTCGAGGCGGACAGTTGGATGGTGCCCTTCGGCATGGGAGTCGGCAAAGTCGTGAAAGCCGGGAAAAAGGTCATCAACGCGTTCTTTGAGCCGCAGTTCACAATCCTGAGCAGCGGCGATGCCGGTCAGCCGCAATTCCAGCTCTTCTTCGGAGTCAATATCCAGTCCATGAAATGATCCGGGACGACGAGAAAACCTGAGACCCCGAATTCATACCCGAGTGAACGACTTTGAAGGTGGGCTGGAGCCCACCCTACCAGTCGCCTCAATCCGGGTGTCCGAGTAGACGATATGGAATGACCGGCCCCGATTCGCAAAATCGTGGGTTCACCGAATACCTTCAGCGAGAGCCACATACGAAGGGAGGCCGGTCATGATCGAGAATATCACTCACGTTGCGTTGGACGATCACAAGAAGAGACATCAGGTGGCGGTGTTGCTCCCAGGGATAGATCGGGAAGAGGCGGTCACCTGGAGGATAGAGAACACGCGAGCAGGGATACGCAAGATGGTGCGGAAGGTATTGAAGATGGCGCCCGGAGACGTGAGGTTTTGCTACGAGGCGGGACCAAACGGATATGCGCTTCTGCGACAGATCAGCGAGTTTGGCCGAGTGAGCTGCGTGGTAGCAAGATCGTAGATTCCACTCTCGGCTTGTCAAGGGCCCTGTGCGATGAACCCTGGCCTCGAGTCAATTGGTTGACATCCTCGAATACAACCTTTAAGTTGTTATTGTGCGACTTGACGAACTTCTCTTGCTCCCTGAGGGGCCGCGGCGGACGGCGGCCATCGCTGCTTGGGTTCAAGGCCTGTTCCAGGACGAAGACCAGGTGCCGATACTGGTCGGCGGCGCTGCTGTCGAGATCCTGACCGGTGGGGCATACACGACCGGAGACTTCGACTTCGTGGGCTTCGTTCCGGCTTCGGTTCGGCGTGAACTCGAGGCGAATGGCTTCGAGAAAACTGGCCGGCACTGGATCAATGAAGGAGCGGAGATTTTTCTGGAGTTTCCGGGAGACGCTTTGGACGCGGGAGAAAGGGTAGTCCAACGTCGGGCCTTCGGTTATGAAATCGCCATCGTCAGTATCGAGGACCTCTTGGTCGATCGGCTCGGTGCCTGGGCATACTGGAAATCGGGCGTAGACGGAGCAAACGCGTTCGTCCTGTTGCGAACCTGCCGAGATGAAATCGACCATGACCGGCTGGCACGCAGGGCCAACGAAACCGGGTTCCAAGCGGCTCTCGAATCCTTACGAACCTTCGACACAAAGTGGTCAGAATCCGATCCGGATCCCGATTCGCTCGAGACATGGGCGAACAACGGCCCTCAGGAAGACCGCTCATGAGCACAACCAATACTCCCTTTCTTACCCGCCGGAGGCCACGTTCCTTCCTCGAGTGGCGGCAGCTTCGAGACTGGTCCAAGCTTCCGGACCGGGAGGTCAACGTGCCCGGTTACCTTTTGCGCGCCGCCCGCGAGGATGCCGATTTCACACAAACACAGCTCGCGGTGAAGCTCGGGATCTCGCAACAGGCCGTTGCGCGAGCCGAACGGTGGACATCAAATCCCACATTCGAGTTCATGAGCCGGTGGGCGCGAGCTTGTGGCCTGCACCTCGAACTCAGCCTTCAACATTAACCTCGAGGATGCCCCTGGAGGGACTTCTCTTCGGCGCGGCCTACGGCAATTGCGCCGGCAAAGTCAGTGATGCGCGGACGGCGCTTCGGTGGCACCCGTCGCAGGTTTTCGGATACGGTCTGGCGTTGAATCGAACCCGCATCGACTTCAAAGATCTCTATCTGCAATGGAAGGTGGGGAAGCAACACCTTCTGTTCTTGGGTGCCACGTTCCGCATTGTTGCGTTATGATAGGCCCTCGAGACCTGCCGCGGCACGCCCTCGTTCACTGCGCAGGAATCCTCTGGGCGATTCTTGTCTCTGATGCAATCGCGCGATACGGCGGCGTAATATGGCATAGTGATTCCCGGCCATGCGAGCGAAACTCCCGTACTTCGACCTGATCCTCGAAGATCGATCTCTCGGAGGCGATGCCGGAGAGACCTTTGATCGCTTCGTTCATTGGGGGTATTGGGAGCAGCCCGCGTCGGCCACCGGGACTCGCGAAGACTTTCTCTCCGCGATGGCACGGTTGAACAGTGTCGTCCTTGATGCGGCCGATCTCGACTCGGGACAACGAATCCTCGACGTTGGATGCGGCTTTGGCGGGACGCTATCCGTTATCGACCGTTGCTTCGATCGCGTTCGCCTGACCGGAGTCAACATCGACCGCAGGCAGCTCGAGGTGGCGCGGGAGAGCGTGCGGCCGTTTCCGGGGAACTCGATCCACTTCGTTGCAGGCGATGCGTGTCGTCTCCCGTTTCCCGACGCCAGCTTCGATCGTGTGATCGCGGTAGAGTCCGCATTTCACTTTCCTTCGCGACAATCGTTCTTGAGCGAAGCCGCTCGTGTGATCAAGAGAAATGGGAAGCTGGCCCTCTCCGACTTCTTGCCACAGGTCACGAATCCCGGGTCGATCGGAAGGTGGCTGCAGAACAGGCTCGAGCCGGCCTACGGTAGGATCGAGGTCGCATGGTCGAACCGTCGGTACTGGAGGTTAGGCGAGCGCACTGGTCTCAGTTGTTTCATGGACCGGGACATCACGCGACAGACTCTGCCGACCTATCCATATGTCAAGAAGCTCTGGCAGCGGACCGACGGTTTGGAGGCGAGTCGTGCCCTGGTCCGCGCGACCATGATTCTCCACTGGTTGTCGCGACTCGGAGTCGTCCGCTACCGCGTGCTCGCATTCCGCCGAACTCATAGCGGGGCGCCAACATAGGTGCCACATCATGGGTGCCACCATAGCGAGATTGTGATCAGTGGCAACCATAGAGGTGCCAGGCACCGATCTCCGTATCTCTGGCACCAACCAGCAAACCTAGATTCTCTATTTCGCGATGGGAATATCCCTGGCGAGCTCCATCATCATGGTAGTTTCGAGCTTGTTCTCTGCCTGGAAAAGCCGGACCACCTTGTTGAGCGGCAGTACATCGTCGAACTTTTCGGCGTACCCACGCTCGACGGCGAGCATCTTCTCATCGATATCAAAGCTGGCGCGCAGGAGGCCGCGGGCGATTTCAGCTCCCATGGTGTCGTAGCCGGCGAGGAACATCGCAATCACGTCGATGCGCTCCTCCCACAGCAAGCCCTTTGCGGTGCTGTATTCCCGATACAACGGCCAGAAAGCTGCCGCCTCCTCGACCGAGAGGTCGAGGACTCCAGCAATGAGATTTTCCCACTCCTGGCTGAGCACCTCGTAGGTGAGGACGGTCTCGTCGCGGATCTGGGCCTGGGCAGGACTGAGAGACAACACAAACAGAGCCACAGCAACGAGCAACACGGTTTTCTTGATCATTGAACTCTCCTTCACCCGGTCTTCTCACCGGGTTGGCGACCTTCGCGGTCAGAGTATTCTACCAACACCAAGCGTCCGAATCGGGGACCTTCAGCGCCCGAAATCCACGCACAAGAACATTACAGTCTCATGAGACCGGCAGGGCTCGCGCGACTGCGATACCATAGCGACAGGACCAATTCAAAATGCAAGACGTC